>Ga0335079_10000070_pt1 | contig 116372 bp, 102 predicted proteins | sample Lox_Sample_33_FD_206719 | JGI IMG/M metagenome (GOLD analysis project Ga0335079, IMG submission 206719) | Soil microbial communities from Loxahatchee National Wildlife Refuge, Florida, United States - Lox_Sample_3.3 | ecosystem: Environmental > Terrestrial > Soil > Wetlands | place: USA... | reverse complement strand
GGCTACCCGGCGGGCAGCCCAGACCGCGCGGCCCAGACTCAGGGGGCCCAGGCTCAGGGGGCCCAGGCTCAGTGGGCAGAGTTCCGCGCCGAGTACGACCGGGTGCACCGGGCCCTGTGGGCGGAGTTCAGCGACTGGGTGGCCAGCCAGGGCGCGCCCCCGCTGCCGGACCTGGAGTTCATCCACACCGGCCAGGCCAACCTGTACGTCTACCCGGAACTGGCCGACTACCGGCGGACCCGGCCGCTCGGCCCGGCCTGGCAGCGGCTCGACTCCTCGGTCCGCGAGACCGACGAGCAGTACACCGTGCCTGCCCCGCTGGCCGCCCAGGACGGGGCCCTGATCTACTTCTCGCTGGGCTCGCTCGGCTCGGCCGACGTGCCGCTGATGCGCCGGGTGATCGGCTGCCTGGCCGCCACGCCGTACCGGTACATCGTGTCCATGGGACCGCTGCACGCCGAGCTGGAACTGGCCCCGAACATGGCCGGCGCCGAGTTCCTGCCCCAGACGTCCGTCATCCCGCAGGCTGACCTGGTCATCACGCACGGCGGGAACAACACCACCACGGAATGCCTGCACTTCGGCAAGCCGATGATCGTATTGCCGCTGTTCTGGGACCAGCACGACAACGCGCAGCGGATGCACGAGCTGGGGCTCGGCGTCCGGCTGGACAGCTACCGGTTCACCGACGCTGAGCTGCACGGCGCGCTAAGCCGGCTGCTTGGCGACCGTGCCCTGCACGAGCGGCTGGCCCGGGCCGCCGCCCAGATCCAGGCCCGGCAGGGGCTGCGCCAGGCGGCCGACATGATCGAGGAAGCGGCCGGCCGCTGACCGGCGGCCGGGGCGGGCGGGGAACTGGGCTGACGGGCACTGGGCTGACGGGGACTGGGCGGCGGCTGGTCAGGCGGCCAGGAATCCCTGGCTGACGGCCCTGGAGATCAGCTCCCGGGCGAACTGGCCGAGCGCGGCGGAACCGTCCTCGATCAGCGCCACCTTGGCCAGTACCTGACTGGCCGTGACACCGTGCTGGGCCCAGGTTCCCCCGCCCAGCTGATAGTTGGCCAGCATCGGCTGCAGCCGGTCGAGGGCCCGGGCGAACCTGGCTTCCGGCGTGCGCCGCTCCTCGAACTCGTCCCAGAGCGCCCGGAAGCTGGCCGCCTGGCCGGCCGGCAGCAGCGCGAACAGCCGGTCCGCCGCGGCCTGCTCTGCCTCCTCCTGCTCGGCCTGGGCCTGCTCCCCGGCGTAGACGAACAGGTCGCCCGCGTCGATCTCCACCAGGTCGTGCACGATCGTCATGGCCGTGACCCGGCTGAGGTCGGTGCCGGTGGGCGCGTACTCGCCCAGCACCAGGCTCATCAGGGCCAGGTGCCAGGAGTGCTCCGCGGAGTTCTCCCGCCGGCTGCCGTCGGTGAGCTGGCTCTGCCGGAGCACGCCCTTGAGCCGGTCGGCTTCCAGCACGAATCGCAGCTGACTGTCCAGGGGTTGCATACCCCTATTCGACCAGGCGGCTGGCGGCTCACCGGACCCCCGTACCAGCACATGCCCCCTGACGTGCGATCATGTCCTGGGGGACCCAACGATGATACGGGGGACCGGCTCATCAGGTCCGCCCTGGCCGGGCCGTCGCCCGGCCAGGGCGGACCACCTCCGCAGCATCGCGGGCCGCCCAGTTCGCAGTATCCAGTGACCCGGGGCGAGCACATGGTCAGGACCGACGAGGACCGGCGCGATGCCCAGGTCCGCGACCAGGCCGGCGGCCACCATCACCACATGATCTGCCGGGAGTGCGGCACGGTTGCGGATGTGGCGTGCGCGACCGTGCACACCCCGTGCCTGGACCGGGCGGCCAGCGCGGGATTCACCATCGAACGCGCGGAAGTCACGTTCTTGGGGCGCTGCGCGGGATGCCGGGCTGGCCGGCCAGCCGGCCAGCCGGGCCCGGCCTGACCTGGCCGGGCCGCCGCCACCAAGCCACGGCGCCCCTGGTTCCCGTCCCCCCCCGGGCCAGGGGCGCCGTCCTGTGCGCGCGTGCCTGACCGCAGCGCGGCGGGCTGCTGTTTACTCGGTGCGCAGCGTGCCAGCGGCTGGCGTCCGGGCGGCCACCGCGGCGGGCACCAAGGCCAGCACGTTCCCGGCCACGATGAGCGCCCCGCAGCCAGCGGCCAGCAGGAGCACCGGCACGCCGGGGTCCGGCGCCACGCCCAGGGATGCAGCGAAGCCCTGCCACGCCCAGCGCCCGCCGCCGATGCCCAGCGGCACGCCGACCGCGATGGCGACGATCAGGGTCAGCGTTGTCTGCCAGACGACGATGGCCCGGACCTGGGCCCGGGTCATGCCCAGGGTCTTCAGCAGGGCCAGGTCCCGGCGCCGCCGGCGGACCGAGGCCAGCACGGTCAGCGCGAGGAACAGCACCGCCGCCGCCGCCAGGCCGAGCGCCAGGGCCAGCGGCTGGCTTCCCAGCTGCGCGGAATTGAGGATGGCCGCTGGCCGCGCGTGATCCAGGTCCAGCTGGTAGGTGCCGCCGGGAGTGCCATCCGGGTTGGCCGACGTGATCAGGTGCACCAGCCGGGCCCGCTGGGCGGCGCTGGTGCCTGGCACCAGGTCGATGGCCACCGCTGAGGGAGCGGCCTGAGCGACCTGGGCCGGTGACGGCCGCCCGCCCCCGGTCAGGCCCTGGGTCGCCAGCAGGGCCTGCTCGGAGAGCATCGCGCCCTGGCCGAGCGAGACATGCTGCGATATCGCCACGCCAAACGAGGGCAGCGTCACCGTTCCCACGATGGTGAGCCGGCGCCGGTACGGCCTGCTGCCTACCAGGACGGTGCCGCCGATGTGCTGGCCGAGCTGGCGCAGGGTCACCGCGCCCAGCTCGATCTGGTCATTGCCGCTGACCGGCTGGCCGCTGGTGGTGGGCGGCTGGACCGACCCGCGCTCGCGCTGCAGCCCGAGTGCGGGGACCACCCGGCCATCGATCACCAGCTGGCTGAACCCAAAGCTGGACCAGGCCGCCACCGCGGGCTGCCCGCCGACCAGCCGGTTCATCACGCCCGGCGTGAAGTTCCCGTAGCCGCCCTCGGCCTGGATCAGGATCTGCCAGTTCCACCCGTACCGGGCTGGATGCGTGATCAGGCCGTTCAGGCTGGTCCCGAACACGACCGCGGCGATGACGGCCGTCACCGCGGCGATGGAGCCGAGCAGGGTGGCCCGGACCGGGACCGCCTGCTGGCCCGATCCCGGCTCCAGGGCATTGCGGCTGCCCACCACCGCGGAAGCCGGCAGGCCGGCCACCGCCGTGGCCTGCGCGACGACCGAAGGCCGTGGCGGCGCCGGGTGGGCCGGCCGCCGGACCGCCGGACCAGCGGCGGCGGCGAGGAATCCGAGCAGGATAGCGGCCAGCGCGGCGGATCCGGCCCCCAGTACGAGACCGTCGGCCTGGATTCCCCGGGCCGGGTCGAACTGGCGCACCGGGCCTACCGGGGCCAGCGGGGAGAGCGCTACCGCGCCCAGCACGGCGATGATCGTGCCGCCGAGGATCGCGGCCACGCCCGGCAGGCTGGCCCCGAGCGCCGCCTGGGCCCGGCTGGCCCCGAGGGCGCGCAGCACGGATATGTCCGGTGCCGACCGGCTGAGCAGCTGCAGCAGCCCTGCCCGACCAGCACCAGCATGGCCGCGGCGGCGATCGTACCGAACACGGCGAGGGCGACCGCCTGGGGCCGGATCGCCTGCTGCACCTCGCTGCGGGTGACATCTGAGCGGCTGATGGCGAATGTCAGGCCGTTCGGCTTCTGGTGGGTGGCCCGGAACATCCGTTGCTGTAGGGACGTGGCCAGGGCGGCCAGGTGGCGCTGCAGGGCACCGATACCGGCGGTCCCGTGAGCCAGCCGGACCCCGATCCAGGCGAACTCATAGTAGGGCAGCAGCTGCCGGGTGGCGGGGGGCGGCAGGATCGCCGCCTGCTGCTGGTCGGACTGGTCGATCAGCACCGGCGGGATATCCACGATGGCGGTGACCCGGAACGTGACGCGCCGGCCAGGGAGATCTGATAGGTCAGCGGGTTCAGCCGGTAGAACTGGTACGTCACCCGGCCGCCGGTCCACACGCCGAACATTCGCGCGATGTCCGGGCTGAGGGCGATCTGCCTGGTCGCGCCGAGCTGGGGCGCCCGGCCCGCGAGCACCGTCATCCGGTCCTGGCTGAAGTAGCTGCCGTTGAAGCTGCCGGTCACCGCGTGGGTGAGGAACGAGTCACGGACCCGGCCGTGCACCACTGGGTTGGCGGCCAGTCCCATGTACGCGGCGCTGGCCGTGATCCCCGGCAGCCCCGAGATCAGCCTGATCGGCTCGGTTACCGGTATCCCGGGCGGTTTTCCTGGCACGTTGATGAACGCGTCGCTGATGTTGACCGACGCCAGGTAGCGGCCGTACGCGGACGCGGTGCGGCGGGCGCCGGCCAGCGCGGCCAGGGCCACGGCGCCGGGCAGGCCGCCGATGAGGGCCACGGTGAGCACCGCCCGCCAGGAACGGCCGCCGGTGGCGCGCCACAGGTACCAGGCGGCGCGCATTACCGCGTCACTTTCGCGGGGCCCCGGCCCGGCCAGCTGATCATGCGGCCCATGCTCCGCTGGCCGGGCGGCCCGCACTGGAAGGGCGGCACCACTAAATCGGGGAAGGCAGCACTACCGTGCCCGGCCGCCCCTGTGCGGCTGGCCGGTGGCACGCTACGATCACCGGCTGATGGACAAGATCCGGGTCGCGCTGGCCGAAGACAACGTGCTCCTCCGGGAGGGTGTCTCCCGGCTGGTCGCGTCGAACGAGGATTTCGAGCTGGTCGGCACGGCCCCCGACCTGCCGCAGCTGCTGGCCCTGGTGGCCACGGCGCAGCCGGACGTGGTGATCACCGACATCCGGATGCCGCCGACCGGGACCAACGAGGGCATCCAGGCCGCCGCGTGGCTGCGGGAGCACCACCCGTCAGTGGGCGTGGTGGTGCTCAGCCAGTACACCGCGCCCGGGTACGCGATGTCGCTGCTCGAGCACGGTTCGGCGGGCCGGGCCTATCTGCTCAAGGAACGGGTGGCCAGCGTGGACGAGCTGGCCCGGGCCATCCGCGCGGTGGCCGGCGGCGGATCGGTGATCGACCCGATGGTGGTGGACGAGCTGGTCCGCGCCCGGTCCCAGCACCAGCTGTCCAGCGTGAGCCAGCTGACCCCGCGGGAGGCGGAGATCCTGGCCGAGATGGCCCAGGGCAAGAGCAACGCGGCCATCGCGGCCGCGCTGACCGTGTCCGAGCGTGCGGTGGAGAAGCACACCAACTCGATCTTCGCCAAGCTCGGGCTGAGCGAGGAGAAGGACCTGAACCGCCGGGTCAAGGCGGTGCTGCTCTACCTGAGCGAGGCGCACCAGAGCTGACCCGCTGACCTGGGCGGATGGCCGCCCGGGGGGTGGCCTCCCCGGCGAATGGGTGCCAGCACCCTCGGCTGGCCGGGGTGCCCCGTGACAAGCTTGAACCATGACCACCCCGCACGCAGTGGTCGTGGTAGACGACCAGGCCCCGTTCCGGCTGGCCGCCAAGGCCGTGCTGCGCCGCCTGGACTGCTTCGAGCTGGCCGGGGAGGCGTCCAGCGGGCAGGCGGCGATCGAGCTGGTTGACGCGCTGCATCCAGCGCTGGTGCTGATGGATATCAACATGCCCGAGATGAACGGGATCGAGGCGACCCGCCGCATTGTGGCCGCCCATCCCGACGTGGTGGTGTTCCTCTGCTCCACCTACGACGTGGCCGACCTGCCGCCCGCCGCAGTGGACAGCGGCGCCGCCGGGTACCTCAACAAGGAGCAGTTCGGCGCGGACACCCTGCGCCGGCTGTGGGCCGAGCGCGGCTCAGGCACGTTCGCCACCACCTGACCCGCCACCTCCCGGGAACCCCCGCCACCCCGGCCTCCGGCCCCGCACCCCAGCCTCCGGGCCCCGCCCCCAGCCTCCGGGTCCCGCCCCCGAGCCTCCGGGTCCCGCCCCCGAGCCTCCGGGTCCCGCCCCCGGCATCCCCGGGAAGTGCGTGGCCGTGGCAGTCACGTAGTCCTGACTACGTGGCTGTGACATTCAGGTAGTTGGGTGGGCGGCCCGGGAGGGCGTAGCTGGGGCAGGTCATGTAGTTGGCAGCGGCCGGGCCGTGCATGACTGCCTGGCCATCGCTGGCCCGGCGGCCCCGGGAGTTCCGGCGGGCGGGTGGGGTGGTGGTTTTCGTTCTGCTTACTGGTTGTGGTGGTCCAGGATCGGGACCGAGCCGCTGATCGTCGTGCCGTGGCCGGGCTGCGACTCCCAGCGGACGGTGCCGCCGATCGCGCCGAGCCGGTCGGACATGTTGACGAACCCGTGCCCGCCACGGGCCTGGGCGGCGTCGAAGCCGGGGCCGTCGTCGCTGACCGAGAACAGCAGGCCACCGGATTCCTGCCACAGCCGTACCTGCACGGCCGCCTCCGCGGCGTGCTTGCCGGCGTTCTGCAGGGCCTCCAGGCAGCAGAAGTAGACCGCGGTCTCCACGCCCTGGGAGTAGCGGCCGATGCCGTCGGTGTGCACGGTGACCGCGAGCGGCGACCGGCTGGCCGCGGCGCGCAGCGCCTCACCCAGGCCATTGTCGGCCAGCAGCGGCGGGTAGATGCCGTGCGCCAGCTCCCGCACCTCGCGGATCGTGGCCTGGACGTCCTCGGCCATCGCGCCCAGCATCTCGATCCCGGCGGCCGGGTCGTCGGCGATGATGTCGGTGGCCAGCCGGAGGTTCACGGCCAGCGCCACCAGATGCTGCTGGGCCCCGTCGTGCAGGTCGCGCTCGACCCGGCGGCGCTCGGCGTCCCCGCTGGCCACCACCCTGGCCCGGGACTCGCGCAGCTCGTCGGCCTGGTGGCGCAACTCGTCCAGGGTGGTCTGCAGCGCCGCGTCCAGCTGGACGTTGTAGAAGGCCAGGCCGGCCTGGCGGGCCAGCTCGGTGAGCACCCGCTCGTCTTCTTCGCTGAACACGTCGGCGCTGGCCGGGCGCTCGATGACCAGCAGGCCGAGCAGCTCGCCCGCGTGGCTGATCGGCGCGACCCGCAGCTGGCCGCGGTCCCGCCCGGCCAGCAGCGAGGGCAGCCAGACCGAGGTCCACGCGTTGCCGGACACCCCGGCCCGGGTGACCACCGGGCGCTCCCGGTCGCCGAGCACGATCGACCGGCGGCCGGCGTCGGGCACCGACACGGCCAGCTCCAGCACGTCGCCGGTCCCGGTGTAGATCTCCGCGCTGGTCAGGCCCATGGTCTTGCGCAGTGACTCGGCCAGCTGGAGCAGCAGCTCGTCCATGGCCACGGCCCGGGTCATCCGGCTGCCGAACGTGCGCAGCACCTCATCGGGAGCCTCTTTGGCCCCGTACACGAACCGGGTGGCCGAGCCCAGCAGCCGGTCCCGGGCGGGCAGGTAGCCGATCGCGGCCACCGCCGCGGCCAGCATGGACAGCCCGAGGATCTGCCGGCCGCCGTGGTCGGCGGGCCGCTGGCCCAGGCCGAGCACGATGACCACGTAGATGGCGGAGACCACGACGCTGAACCCGGCCAGCGACAGCACGTGGACCAGCAGCCGGCCCGCCAGCGGGGCCAGCTGCGCGCTGGTGCTCGCGACCAGCCCGGCGGGCACGGCCGCGGTGGCCGCGGCGGCCACCGCGCCAACCGGGCCGGGCCAGCCGACCAGCAGGTGCAGCACCCCGCAGACCAGGGCGGCGTTCGCGGCCAGCACCAGGCCGACCGCGAGCCACTGCATCCGCTCCCGGTCCCGGCCGCCCAGCCGCAGGTAGCGCAGGCGGGCGGCGGGCAGCACAGCCAGCAGCACGACCGGCCAGATCACCATGGCCGCGGGGCGGGAGAACTGGTGCCCGGTGACGGCCAGCAGCAGCCCGGTGACCAGCGCGGCCAGGTAGCCGGCGATGGCCGTGATGCGCCGGGCCTGGCTGATGAGCCGCCCGTCCGGCGCGGCCAGCACGAAATGCGCGCTGGCCGCGATGACCAGTGGGCCGGCGATGGTGGCCACCGCCCGGGCCAGTCCGTGCGCGCCGGGTGGCGGCTGGCTGCCCAGCCGGGCCGCGGTCAGCCCGATGGCCCCGGTGAGCGCGCCCGCCGCCAGCTGCCACTGCCCGGACAGGCCAGGGGCCACGCTGGCGGCCACGGCGGCCACCGCCCAGGCCAGACAGAGCGCGTAGCCGACCGCCTGCACGGCCGGGAGGCCGGCCGGGTCCTGGACCCGCAGCCCGGCCACCACGACCGCCACCGTGACCGCGGTCAGCGCCGTCCCGGTGGCCACCCGCCAGCCGTGGCCGGTGCTGCCGGGCAGCGCGCTGGCCGCGGCCGGGCTGGCCACGCTGTCCTGGACTCGCGCGTTCATGCCCGCCCCGGTTCTGGCCGCCGGGCGGCCGGTGGGAATCCGGGGGGCCGCATGGTCAGCGCGCCTCGATGATGACCGGGCCGCTGGTGTCCGGTTCGGCTTCGGTGTCCTCGATCCGGCCGTCCCGCATCCGCACCACCCGGGCGGCCGCGGCGGCCACCCCCGCGTCGTGGGTGACCATGACGATGGTCTGGCCGCCGGTGTGCAGCCGCCGGAGCAGCTCGATGACCTCATCCCCGCCCGCTGAGTCGAGCGCGCCGGTGGGCTCGTCAGCGAGCAGAAGCGTCGGCTCGTTGGCCAGCGCCCGGGCGATGGCCAGCCGCTGCCGCTGGCCGCCGGACAGCACCCCTGGCACGGCACTGGCCTTGTCGCTGATGCCGAGCAGGTCGAGCAGGTCGCGGGCCCGGGTCTCGGCCATCTTCCGGCGGCGGCCGGCGATGACTGCGGGCAGCGCCACGTTCTCCAGCACGGTCATCCCCTCCAGCAGGTTGAAGAACTGGAAGACCAGCCCGATGTGCCGCCGGCGGAGCCGGGCCAGGTCATCCTCGCTGCGCCCGGTGACCTGTTCCCCGGCCACGGTGATGTCGCCCTCGTCGGGGGTGTCCAGCCCGGCCACCAGGTTCAGCAGGGTGGACTTGCCACAGCCGGACGGGCCCATCAGGGCCACGAACTCGCCGCTGGTGATGTCCAGGTCCACCCCGCGCAGCGCGCGCACCGGGGCGTTCTCGGCCTCGAAGGTCTTGCGCACGCCGCGCATGACCAGGGCCGGAGAGTTGTCGCTCATTCCCCCCCCATTCGGGTTGTCAGGTCGATAGGGCCGCTGGGCCAGCCAGCGGGGTGGCCGCGTGGGCCGCGGTCCCGCTCGCCGCTGTGATCCCGGTCCCGGCCGTGGTGGCGGTCCCGGTCCCCGCTGCCGCTGTGGTCCCGGTTTCAGCCGCCGCGGCCATCCCGGCGGACCCGGCCTGGCCGTTGGCCAGGTGGATGATCTTGTAGGCGGTCACCGGGGTGTCGCGCCCCTTGACCATCTGGGCGCCAAGCGGGACGGTGTGCACCGGCATGCTCAGCGCCTGCAGGGTGGCTTCGGACAGTACCGTCTCGCCCGCCTCGGCGAACTGCTGCAGCCGCTGGGACAGGTTCACCGTGTCGCCGACCAGCGTGTATTCCAGCCGTTCAGCCGAGCCGAGCAGCGCCGCCGCGGCCTCGCCGCTGGACAGCCCGAGCCCCAGGCCGAACGCGGGCAGGCCGTCGGTGGCCCAGTGCTCGTTGATGCCGGCCTGCAGGTCATGCATGACCGAGGCGGCGGCCACCGCCCGGTCGGCGTGATCGGGCTGCGGGAACGGCGCGCCGAACACCGCCATCACCGCGTCCCCCACGAATTGCATCACCGTGCCCCCCTCACCCAGGATGGCCCGGTTCATCGCGGCCCGGTGCGTATTCAGCTGACCAGCCAGCTCGCTCGGGTCGGCGTGCTCGGCGATCGTCGAGTACGACCGGATGTCGCTCATCAGCACGGTCACCACGACCCGCTCGGTCTCGCCGATGTCGCGCCGTTCCTGGCGGAGCTTGTCCGCCAGCCCGCTGGGCAGCAGCCGGGACAGCGTCTCGCCCTGTTCCTCGCGGTCCACGATGGCCTGGTGCAGCAGGCGGAGGCGGCGCAGCGCGCCGCTGTCACCCACGGACACCCCCTCGGCCAGCTTGACGAAGACCGCCTCGACCTCGGCGTCCACCGCCTCGGCGGCGCTCTTCCTGGACGCGGCGATGGCCTTGATCGGCTTTCCCTCGGCGATCATGCCGAGCAGCTCTTCCTCGCCGGAGGTCAGCCCGCCGGGCTGCACCACCGGCCGGACCAGCGCCTCGACGATGGCCGGGTCCAGCGCGGTGCCGCCGGTGGCGACCGCGCGGATCGCGTCGACCAGCTGGTTGCCCTCAGCGACGTGGTCCTTCAGCAGGTAGCCGTAACCAGCTGACCCCTCGGCCAGCAGGGACACCGCGTACTCCGGGTCCTCGTACTGGGAGAGCACCACCACCCCGGTGCCCGGATGGCGCTTACGCACCTCCTTGGCCGCGTCGATGCCCTCCCGCTGGAACGACGGTGGCATCCGGATGTCGGTGACCAGCACCTGCGGGCTGGTTGCGGCGGCGCCGTCGATGACCCCCGAGTAATCCTCGGCCACCCCCACGATGCTCAGGTCGCGGTGCCGCTGGATGAGGGCACGCACGCCCTCACGCACGATCAGGTTGTCGTCCGCGAGGAGGACGGTGATCGGTTCGGCCCGGTCGGCGTCAGTGTGCTCCACGTAACAAGTTTTCGCACATCAGGCCGCGGCCCGCCAGTGGGCAGGCATGTATCCGGCCGGTAGTGGTGGCACACCCGGGGCGGGCTGGCCAGCGTCCCGTCATTCGCTGCGCAGGATGCTGGCGGGCCGGGCCCGGGCCGCGGACTCCCCGGGAATGGCCGCGATGGCGGCCGAGAGCACGAGCCCGGCCGCGGCCAGCACGGCCAGTGCCACCGCCGGGACGACCATGACCGGCTCGATGCCCAGCTGGTGGGCGAAGATCAGCCACGCCGCCCGGCCGCCGAGGATCCCGGCCGGGATGCCGAGCAGCAGGGCGGCAGCGCTGAGCGTGCTGGCCTGCCAGCTCACTGAGCTGCGCACCTGCCCGCGGGTGAAGCCCAGGGTGCGCAGCACGGCAAAGTCGCGCCGCCGCCGGCGGACCGAGGTCAGCAGCAGGTGCGCGAGGGTGATCAGGGCGAGCACGCTCAGCGCGATGCCGAGCAGCAGCGGCAGGTCCTGGACCTGCCCGAAATTGACCAGGTCGGTGGGCGTGACCGGGCCCTCGGTAATGAACGGGCCGAGCCGGGCTTCCCGGTCGGCCAGCTGGCTAAGCGCCGCCGGGCCACTCACAGCGGACGGGCGCAGCCGCACGAGCAGCGTGTCCAGCGGCGGGGCGGGCAGGCCAGCAGGCAGCAGCGCACGCAGCCCACCGACGGTGAGCGCGGCGCCTTTGCCGAGGCCGAGAGCATCGCCCATGGTGGGGAAGACGGCACTGCCCACGATCGTGAGCCGACGCGGCCGGAAGCCGGCCAGCGATACTTCGAGCCGTTCTCCCAGGTGGGCGTGCACAGCGGCGAGCGTCCGCTGCCCGACGGTCAGCTGGCCCGGGCCGCGGGGCAGGTGACCCTGGGTGAGCACGGGCATGAGCGAGCCATGATGACCGGGCAGCAGGGCGATAGCGTCAGCTCTGACGCCCTGGACAGTAAGCGGCGCACCGGAATAGCCTGCGGCCCACGCGGCCACTGCGCGGTCACTGGCCATGCTGTCGGCGGCCTGGCTGATTCCACCCAGCCCAGCGTTGCTGATGTAGCCGTTCCAGGTGACCCCGTACAGCCGCGGCGTGGTGAGGAGGTGGCCGAGACTGGCTGAGAACACCAGCGCCGCGGTCAGCGCGGCCACGCCGATCACCGCACTGGCCACGGTGCTGCGTACGGGCACCGCGGTCCGGCCTGCTCCCGGCTGCAGCGCTAGGCGGATGCCGACCAGCGCGGTTACCGAGCTGATGCTGGAGGTGGCCCCGGCCGCGGCCCGCGATCCCCGGCGCTGGCCGGGCCCGGCCGCGACGGCCCGGCCCAGCCGGGCCTGCGCCGCGCGCCAGGCCGGCCAGGCCGCGCACGCGGTCACGGCCAGCACCGTGCCCGCCAGGCCCAGGCCGAGGACTGGGCCATCGGCGTACGGTCCCGGGTATGGCTCGGCGATCCGGGCCAGTCCTACCGGCAGCACCGGGGACACGGCCACCGCGAGCAGGGCGCCTGCTACCCCGCCGGCCAGGCCGATGACCCCGGCCCGGGCGAGGCTGACGGCGAGCAGACCCCGGCGGCTGATGCCGAGGGCCAGCAAGGTGCCGTTGTCCGGGCCGTCCAGGAAACTGAGCCGGGCCAGCAGCTGGCCGAGGACAAGCAGGCCGAGGACCGCCAGCAGCCCGGCAAGCAGCCATAGCGCGACCGCCTGGAGGTGGATCGAGCGCTCGGTGTTCGCCGCCTGGGTGGCCAGTGGGTAACTCTCCGTCACCTTACCCAGTGCTAGATGCCTGACTTCCCGCCCGATCGCGGGCAGGTCCGCCGGGCCATGGCGGAGCCGGAGCGCCACGCCCGGGGAGACGCCAAAGCCGCTGGAGTGCGCGCGGTAAAACGCGGGCGTCGCCCACACGTAGTCCGTGCCGGTACCGGTCTGCGGCGGGAATTCCGACGGCGCGGCATCGATCCCCACGATCCGCAGTGAGATCCGGTCCAGGTGGTGGCTTGCGGCCAGCACGGAGGTGCGCAGGGTGCCGCCGACCGCGAGGCCCTCCGCCTGGGCCAGGGTGAAGGAGATATCGACCTCGTTGCCGCGCGCCGGGTTGGGCAGCCGGCCCGCGAGGATCTTGCGGTGCCAGAACTGGCCGGGCACAACGCTGGTCTCGGGAGCGAGGATGAACGCGGCGGCCGGATCGGCCAGCGTGTACCCGGCCAGCGCCACGGACTGGGTGACCTGCGGCAGCCGTCCGGCCGCGGCCAGCGAGAAGTGGGCAAACGTCCGGGACTGGCCAGGAAACGAGAACAAGATCACGTCGGGGGCATCGCTCCAGGCCACCAGGCTGGGGTAGGCGGAGTCGGTCCGCCGGGCGCCAGCCGTAGCCGCCTGCACCACGCCGGAGAACATCCCGGCGATCAGGGCCAGCATCAGCCAGGTCCGCCACCGCGTGCGAAATTCGGCGCGTAACACGAGCCAGCTAGCGCTCATTGCCTCCCCCGCCGGCCTCGGTGGCCGGGCCCGGCGTCACCACGGCAGGCAGCGCCGTCAGCCCGGACCGAGCCGTTGCCATCCATTGCGCCACGCCGGCGTGCTGGACCGTAAGGGGGCAGGCATCCCGGCCACCGGTGGTGGTTGCCGCACCCAGGCAGTGTGCGGGAGCACCCTGGCTAGCCGTCCCGGCGCTGCCTACGCTCAGCTCATGGACAGCCAGGGCGCTGCGGCCCAGCCGGGCGGTCGGGCCCGATGCGGGTAGTGCTGCGGCTGGCGGCGCATGAGCTGCGGGCCCGCTGGGCGGGCTGGGCGGTGCTGGTCCTGCTGGTCGCGGTGGCTGGTGGCGCGGTGCTGACCGCCGTCGCGGGGGCGCGGCGGACAGCCACCGCCTATCCCCGCTTCCTGCACGCCTCACACGCCTCCGACCTGCTGGTCGCGCCGGCCGGGACCGGTGTCGGCGGCTATGACGCCGCGCTCGCGCGGCTGCCCGGGGTAGCCCAGATCGACCCGGTGGTCGGGCTCAACGTTCAGCCCGTCGGGCCGGGCGGGCAGGTCAATCTCGCGGCGGTCACCCAGGCGCCACTGGACCGGCGAGGGAGCCAGCTGAACATCCCCAAGGTGCTGGCCGGGCGGCTGCCGCGGCCGGACCGCCCAGGTGAGATCGCGGTAACGGCGCCCGCCGCGGCCCAGCTGCACGTCCGCCTGGGCGGCCTGCTGGCGATGAAAGCGCTCGCCAACCCCGGCCCGGGCCGGCCGGGAAGCCCGGCTGGCCTGCCGCGCAGGCTGGCCGAGCGGGTGGTCGGCATCATCGTCACCCGGTCCTCGGTGGTCCCGGTCACCGACAACGACCGGGCCCCGTACATCCTGGCCAGCCCGGCGCTGTGGCACCGGCTGGGCCCGCGGTACCGGGGCTTCGACGGCACCGCGGTCAAGCTGAGCCCGGGGGCGGCTCCCGGGACCGTGGGCGGCGAGGCGCAGGCGCTGGCCCGCCGGTTTCCCAGTACCGGGAACGTCATCTACCTCTCCGACGAAGGGACCCAGGTCGCGGCCATCCAGCGGTCTATCCGGCCCGAAGCCGTCTCGCTGGCCGTCTTCGCGCTCGTGCTGGCGGTCACCGCGCTGCTGATCATCGGCCAGGCGGCGGCCCGGCTGCTGGCCGCGGCGGCCAACGACCATCCGGTGCTGGCTGCCCTGGGCATGACCCGGGGCCAGCTCACCGCGGCCGGGCTGGCCGAAGCGGCGGTAGCCGGGGTGGCCGGGGCGCTGCTGGCCGCCGGGGTGGCGGTGGCCGCCTCGCCGCTGATGCCGGCCGGCGCCGCGCGGCTGGCTGAGCCGGACCCCGGCATCAGCGTGGACTGGGCCGTGCTGGTCCCCGGCGCGGCCGCCATCGTCGTGCTCCTGCTGGCCCTGGCTGCCTGGCCGGCCTGGCGGCTGTCCGGCGTCCGCGCGATCAGCGTCGCGGACGCGTCGGCTGGCGGCGGGGCAGGTCCCGGGTCGCGGCTGGCCACCTGGCTGGCCGGGTGGGGCGCGCCGCTGGCGGTGACGGCGGGGGTCCGGCTGGCGCTGGAGTCTGGCCGGGGACGGTCGGCCGTGCTAGTCCGCGCCGCGCTGGCCAGCACCATCCTGGCGGTCCTGGCGGTGACCGCGGCCGGCACGTTCGGAGCCAACCTGCTGCGGTTCGTGTCCACCCCCCAGCTGTACGGGCGGACCTGGGATGCCGCCGTCGATGTGCAGTTCCAGACCGTGACCCCCGGGCAGGCCGAGCGGTGGTTCGGCCATTCGGCCGCAATCACCGGCTGGACGTTCGGGGACCACGGCGTCATCAGGGTCAACGGCGCGGTCGTGCCCGCCATCGGCCTGGCGCCGGGCCGTGGTCCGCTGCTGGCTCCGGCCCTGCTCAGCGGGCACCCGCCGCGGACCAGTCACGAGATCGTGCTGGGCCGGTCCATCCTGCACCGCCTCGGGCTGCGGGTCGGGCAGCAGGCCCAGGTGAGCGTCAGCGGGCACCGCGGCACGGCCCGCATCGTCGGCAGCGCGGTGTTCCCCTATTTCGGTCAGGGCGGCTTCACGCCGACCGACCTGGGCGAGGGCGCCGAGACCACGGCGGCGCTGCTGCGCCCGCAGGTCTTCGCGCCCCCCGGCGCGCCCGGGCACGAGTTCGTGCTGGTCAAATTCGCCCACGGGCCGGCTGGGGCGGCCGCCGCCGCGGGATTCCGGCGCTCCCTGGCCCGGTTCTGCTCGACGGTCCAGCAGTCCACCTGCGTGGTATTCGGGCAGCGGCCCAACACCGTGACTGACTACGCGCGCATCGACGGCACCCCGGCCGTGCTGGCCGGCCTGCTCGCGGTCATCGGCGTCGCGGTGCTCGGCCAGCTGGCCGTCATCTCCGGCCACCGCCGCCGGCATGACTTCGCCGTCTTGCGGGCGCTTGGGCTGCTGCGCCGGCAGGTCAGCGAGATCACCGCGTGGCAGGCGAGCGTGCACGCCGCGGTGGCGCTGCTGATCGGGCTGCCGCTGGGGGTGGCGGCGGGCCGGTGGGCCTGGCAGCTGTTCGCTACCGGTCTCGGCGTGCCAGCCGATCCGATCGTGCCGGTCCCGCTGGTCCTGCTGATGGTGCCCGCGGTCATTCTCATCGCCAACGTTGTCGCGTGGTGGCCCGGCTGGTCCGCCGCGCGGATCAGCCCAGCGCAGGTGCTGCGCACCGAGTGAGGCAAGGGGCCCTCGTCATGAACGTGCTGGAAGCACAGGGAATCCGGAAGTCGTTTGGCCGCCGCCGGGTGCTGGCCGGGGTAGACCTGGCCATCGGGGCCGGCGAGATGGCGGCGGTGGTCGGCGAGAACGGCAGCGGCAAGTCCACCTTGCTGCGCATCCTGGCCGGTGACCTCCGGCCGGACGCGGGCCGGGTGCTGGCCCCTGGCCGGCTCGGCTACTGCCCGCAGGCGGTGGTGCTGGACGACGCGCTCACCGTGGATCAGCACATCCGTTACTTCCAGGCTGCCTACCAGACCACAGCGGACCGGGCCGAGGAGCTGATCGGGCGGCTCGGCTACGCGGCCAGCCGGCACCAGCCGGCCGGCACTCTGTCCGGGGGGACCCGGCAGAAGCTCAGCCTCACCCTGGCGCTGCTGCACGAGCCCGCGGTGCTGCTGCTCGACGAGCCGTACCAGGGCTTCGACTGGGAGACCTACCTCGCGTTCTGGGACCTGGCCGGCGAACTGCGCGCCGCGGGCACCGCCGTCCTGGTCATCACCCACCTGGTGTTCGAGCAGGAGCGGTTCGACCGGGTCTGGCAGCTGGCCGGCGGCCGGATCGCGGACGGGGAGGCGTGCCATGCGCCAGCAGCTTGACGTCGCCATCCGGCACAGCCTGGCCGAGCAGGCCCGCAACCGGCTGGCCTGGGTGCTGCTCATCGCGTTCGTGCCCGGCTGGTACCTGATCATCGGCTCGATGATGCGGCACACCGGGGCGCCGTTCCTGCTCCGGGCCACCGGGACGGTGCTGGTCGTGGACGGGCATGACCTGACCCTGATCACCGCCGGGCTCAGCGCGATCACGCTGATCACCGGGTTCGTGGTGTTCGCCGCCACCCGCCGCGCGCTGCCGTTCGACCGGCGCCTCATCCTGTCCGGGTACCGGCCAGGCGCGCTGATCGCGGCCAAGACCACGGCGGCGCTGGCCGTGGCGGCCGCCGTCGGGGCCTACGCGGCCGTGGTCATCCTGGCCTTCTGGCGGCCCGCCGGGCTGTGGGCCATCGCGGTGTCGTTCATCCTGGCCACCGCCACCTACGCCGCGCTCGGCCTGCTCATCGGGGTGCTCGTCCGCGGCGACCTGGAAGGGTTCTTCCTGATCATCATGCTGTCGATGCTGGATACGTTCCTGGAGAACCCAGTGGACAACCCACTGGCCAACAAGCCGATCCTGGAGTTCTTCCCGTCCTATGGCCCGACCCAGTTCGCCGCGGCGGGCGCGTTCCACCACCAGGTGCTGCCCGGGATGGCCGCGGTCTCGCTGGCCTGGGCCGCCGCCTTCGCCCTGCTCGGCCTGGCCGTCCTCCGGCTGCGCATGCCACACCGCCCCCCGGGGCGCCACCTCATCCGAGCGCCCCGCGGGCAGGAGCCAGAATTCGCGACGCCACCGTCATGACAGCAGAGCAAGCCGGGCGCCGCCTGCATCAGGATCATCATAAATTGGGTGACATTAGTTTATAGGGGTATATTGTCATTTTCCGGGTACACCAGACAAATACCCTGCAGGCAGGGTGGTGAGTGCCCGGGCGAACCACGCCTAACCGCCGGCGAATCAGTTATTGCTGCTCACGATTAGGCCAAAAGCTAGGATATTATTGGGTCACAAACGGGACGGGCCGAGCAGTGAGGAATGCGCCGGTAATGAGCGGGAAGCACTCCTGGCACGGTCGTCATTACTGGGCGCGCATCCTGGCCCCCCTGCTAGCCGCTGGACTGCTGGGTGTTCTCGTTTTAGTTCTCGTCCCCCGTTTGCGCGTGGGCGGGTACGGCAGCCGCGTCCCGGCTCACACCCCTGCCACTGGTGCCCCGCGTGATGCCGGGCTGAGGCCTGGCCCGCCGCCTGATCCTAACGATGACCGGCGTCCCGACCCGCTGGGGCAGGCCACGGCCACATACCTGGACGCCCGGGACGGCGCTATCCTGGCCGCCGTCTATGACCTGCGCACCGGCCAGAGCTGGACCTCCGGGCGCGGAGCGCCGCAAGCCGAAGCGAGCATTGTGAAGGTCGACATCATCGAAACGCTCTTCGCCCAGCGCCGGGCCGGTGCAGGCCAGCTGGCCGGGGAAGATCAGCGTCTGGCTGAGCGCATGATAGAAGACAGCGATAACGCGGCAGCCACCAGTCTGTGGAATGCTGTCGGCGGCCGCCGGGGAATCGGCTCTTTCAACGCGCGGGTGGGCATGACCGGCACGGTGCCCGCCAGCTGCGTGGAATGCCCGGGATTTCCGTGGCCCGGATGGGGACTGACGACGACGGTGCCAGCCGACCAGATCCGGCTGCTCCGCCAGCTGGTGACACCGAGCCGGCTGCTGACCGGTACCGAGCGCTCGGCGGTGCTGCGGCTCATGGAGAACGTGACTCCATCCCAGCGGTGGGGAATCTCAGGCGGAATCCCGCGCCATGTCATCGTGGCCCTGAAGAATGGCTGGCTCCCGCTCAATGCCCCGGAAACCGACTGGCAGGTCAACAGTATGGGCTGGGTCGCCGGCCGCGGCCGGGATTACCTGATTGCGGTGCTCTCCACGGGAAATCCAACGGAACAATACGGCATCGACACCATCAATGGCCTCTCGGCCCGGGTCTGGCGGGCCATGAGCTGACCAGCCGGGATCCGCTGTTCCTACAACTGGTTCCACCGGTATCCGGTGAGCTCATAGCCCGAGGCGATCGGATTCCACTGACTGACGAACTCCTTCTTGGCGGTGGTCGCCTGGTCGTCAGGAGCAGTTGCCGCCTGAAAATCCGGGTTGCCATGGTCGTTAGGCAGGCATCCTCCAGAATTCTCGTCCTGTGCCCATTGGGCGAGATCCTGATCCGCCGATCCGGACGCCTGCCAGGCGCTGGTCAGGTCCTCCAGCATCGGGGCCGGGAGTGCCGCACGGTCCGGAAGGCTGGCCAGCTGGCTCAGCAGGTTCTGGCGCGAGGTGGCGGCCTTGTGAAGGGTCTGGGCATCCTGACTGAGCCCCGGCCCGCACTGGTTGACGTCGCTCACCGCGCTGGTAATGGCGCTGCGGTCGGCGACGCTCTGGGTGAGCAGCGCCGCGAGCGCATTCGCCGCCTGCTGCTCGGCGGGTAGCGTGGCTGCCGGGCTGGCCGATTGGGCCCCGGGAGCTGCCGATTGGGCACCGGGATTCGGCGACCTGGCCACGCTGCTGGTGGGTGCAGTAGCGGCTGTTCTGCCGATGTTGAAGGGGTGCAGCAAGAACACCGCGGCCGCCGCGAGCCCGCCGACCAGCACCGTGAGGCCTATCCCCAGCGGCCACCAGGAACGGCGCCGGCTGTCCGGGACCAGGTGGCCGGAGTCCCGCTGCGGGGCCGCCTGCGCCGGAAGGTCCGTCTCCCAGCGGTGTAATCCGTCGCCCGGGCCCGCAGGCCCGTCGCCCGCTGCCCCAGGCTCATCCGCTGCGGGCCACCCCGGCTGGCCCGCTGGCGATCCCGGGTAGGCCGATCCACCCGGTTCGGGCCAGCCAGCGCGGGCCGCCGGCCGGGGTGGGCCGGCCGGTTCCACGCGTCTGGCCGACGGGGGCGGGCCGCCGGCCGTATCCACTGGCCCCGCCCACTGGGTCCGCTCCGGGCTGGCCGCCGCGGCGGCTTCCCCGCAGGCGGGGCAGAAGCGGACGTCCCGTCTCAGTTCATGACCACAGCGAGCGCAATACCCGCGCAACCCCTCCACTGCATCTCCTGGTGTGTCATCGTCATCGCACCCGGCGGCGGCAGCCAGATCCCGGTGACCGCCGGCCTGCGGCCGGTGCCCGGTGCCCGGTGCCTCATCCATGACCTGTGCCACTGGCGCACAGTCAGTGCGCGATGGTCATGATCAGGTCTCGGGCGCGGTCGGCCAGTTCCACGAGGCTGCTGACTGGCGCGGCGGCCGCGCCGACCCGGCTGAGCAGCCGGCCGATCCTGGCCCAGGCCGGCTGCGGAACGCTCATCTCGCCACGTATCACGTCGATGTCATCGATCGCCCCTTCGGCCGCGGTACCGTCCATGTCGCGCAGGCCTGCCTCAAGCTGCCTGAGCAATTCCCCGATCTCCGCCAGGCTCTCGGCCGCTTTCCCGTCGTGGCTGTATTGCGTCACCGGGCCGTTGTTGCTCATGGCGATGTTCCCGCTGAAGGAACCTCCGGTGATGTGCAAGCCAGAGCTGGTCACATTGTCGCGTGGCGGGTAATCCGGATCCCGGCTTCCTTCGGTCATGATCCCTCCTGGAGTCTGGATAGCCTTCGGGTGAAAGCAGCGCCTGGAGCTCTGTCAGGTGGCCGACTGCGCACTGGCCTGCTGTGTGACCGGGCCGATCGTCCCCAGAGAGATGTTGCCGCTGAAAGTTCCGCCCTCGATTACCACGTTGCTGCTAATGACGCTGCTGGCGCTGTTGGCATAGGCCGAGGTGTCGACGCCCTTAGCGCGGAGAAAATCCAGGACCGTATCCGTGATCAAGCGCTCGGTAAGTTTCGTGTACTTGGCTGCGTCCAGCCTCTGGATATAGGTGGCAAGCTGCCGCTCGGCGCCGAGCTCGCGCACGCTTACCTGCGCACCGATATCGCCGTAGAGATATTCTTTCGACGCGTCCGCTTCCGCCTGGTATATGCGGCTCTCCTGGAAAATGCTGATTAGCGAGCGGCCCATCCGAAAGGGCGCGAACGCCAGGTCCCGGAGAACTGATATCACCGCGTCCAGCAGCACCTTACCCCAGAAGCTGGCTGGTGAGAGCTTCGGCAGCAAGTCCACCACACGCCACTCGGGATGGACCGGCGGCAGGACCGTGGCGACGAACTCCAGATACAGCATGCGGCCCTCGACTGCGACGTAGACGAAAGCGGACGTCGCAATATCCTGGTCGAATCCATCCATTATCTTCTGCCGCCCCGACCAGACACTCTGTCCCTCATCGCAGACGGAGAGCCGCTGGTAGTAGCGCACGCCCGCCTGCGGGTGCCGGATAATAGCGGCAACCGCCTCCGGGTCGGCATTCGAGTATGGAATGCTTCGTTCCAGGTCGATCAGTGCGGAGTCCCAGCGCTGCTGGCCTGGCCCTATGATATGGTCATGCACGGCCATCGAATTGAGCCGCTCGTTGGGTGGCAGTCCCTCGTCCTGCAGCCTTAGCAGGCGGTTGCGGATGACCTGGTGCAGTTCGACCGGGTCGATAGGCACGTAATCCCCGGAGCGCGCTGGTGGCCGGCTCGGCCGGCCAGATTCTGCGGCGCGCTGCAATTCAATCGCGATGGACCATGCCCGGGTGCGCGTTCCGGTCCCAATGAATGGATCGGAGCCTGAATAAAGGACTAGATTGCCGTGCTGGGCGGCCTCGATAGCCGCGATCCGCGGCTCGACCAGCGAAGAGGACCGGCCCGGACGCTGCGGGCGCGAGTCGGGGCCCAGTTCTTCGCTCAGAGTTCGGCTCCGGACGTATAGGTAAATGACCTGGGTTACAAAGATGGCAACGAAGATGAACGCCTCAGCCACGGAAGCCGGCCGTATCCCGGCGGAGGGCTGGGGCTGCCCGAATTCCCCCAGGCCCGGGGTCCCCGATGATCCCACCCCCTGCAAGACGGACAGGACTGAGCTCACTACGGCGATGAAAACCACGGCGGCTAGGACGATGAGCAGAAGGAGCCCGATACCGACGGCCGTGAGGACCTTGGTGCCCCGTGATTTGCGGGCCCAGTTCGCGCTGGGCAGATACCCGATGATGACACCGGCAATGATGGCGAACACCATCAGTGTCGGGCTGATGATCAACCCTAGGAGGAGTAATACGGACAGGAGCAGGTCACGGACGAGCTGAAGCCTGCGGGCGCGCAGGCAATGCCGTACCACCGGCCCGAGGTCCATTCCGACAGATGGCGGGACGGCCCGGTGTGAATTGACCAGCTCCCGGATCACGGTGCCTGCGTAGCCTGGGTTCAGGTAGGCGGCCGCGCAGAGGTAGCGGGTGGCATTGGTTGTCTTCCCGGCGGCGCGTCCCTGCGCATGCGTGAAGAACCCGCTCGGCCAGCTCCCGGCCCGCGGGGTGGGTACCCGCCGGTGCGGACCCGGCGCGCTTTTGCTGAGGTGAACGGGATATTCTTCATGACCGTTCCTGGTCATCTCGAAGGGTGTCCCGCAATTTCCGCAGAAAGCATCACCCGGTTCAAGCACGCCCCCACAACTATTGCACCGCATCGCTCTACCCCCCAGCGGCAACCGTTGCCCGCCTGAATCTTAGCCCAAGGTTGCAGATTCCAGAACGGGACGGGAGAAACTTTGCTGGCAGAATTGGAATGTTATGTACGAAAAATCAAGATATTCCGGTCCAGTGTTATACGTGACGTTCGCGACGAAACAGCCAGATTTTCCGGCGCGGCTGGTGTGCTTATGCCAGGCCGCACTCGGTCAAGGCCCTGCCTCCGGGCACGGGCCGTCCCCGGAGGCAGGTTACTCGGTGCGGAGCAGGGCGGCCGGGCTGATCCGGGCCGCGGCGCGGCTGGGCAGTGCCGCGACGAGCAGGGCCAGCAGCCAGGTAGCCGGGATGGCCAGCAGGACCAGGGGCACTGGGATGACGGCAGTGCTGCCCACGCCCAGCGAGGTGGCGAACAACACCCAGGCCCAGCGGCCGGCCAGCAGGCCGAGCGGCAGCCCGATCAGCAGGGCCGTAGCGGCCAGCGCGGTTGCCTGCCAGGCCACCACCAGCCACAGCTGGGACCGGAACAGCCCGATCACCCTGAGGATGGCCAGATCCCGGTGCCGTCGGCGGACGCTGGTCAGCAGCACGTGAGCCAGCGTGCCCACCGCGAGCAGGGCCAGCAGCACGCCGAGGGCCAGTGGGGTGTCCCGCACCGCGGTGTAGTCGCGGATGTCAGCGGGCCGCTGGTCGCTGACCAGCAGGCAGATCCCGGGCCGGCAACCCGCCCGGGTCACCGCGGCGGCCAGCCGGGCGGTGGCCGCGGCCCGGCTGACGCCCGCGCGGTAGCGGATCAGCGCGAAGTTGTAGCAGGTGGCCGGTCCGCCGCAGAGCGGCGGGTCGGGCGTGGACAGCAGCCGGGCGGACACGGCGGCACCGGTGCCCAGGTCGGTCGGGGTGGCGGTGGCCTGGCTGAACCGCGGGAACGTGGCCACCCCGGTGATCCGCAGCCAGCGGGTGGTCCCGCTGACCCGGACCGGGACCCGCTGCCTGACGTGCCAGCCCGCTGCCCGCAGCGTCCGCTCGCCGAGCACGAGCTGGCCCGGGCCGTCCGGGCCGTGGCCGGCCAGCAGGGTGAGGAAACCGTGGCCGTGCAGTGGATCCACGCCGATCGCCGGGACGGCCTGGCCGCGGATCCCCAGCTGCCCGTAGTCACCAGCCGCATAATCACGTACCCCGGGCTGGGCCATGACCTTGCTCAGCTGGGCGGCCGGCACGCCGGAGAACTGGAGATCCAGCTCTTCCGACCAGTTCTGCCCGTACCTGGCCAGGCGTGCTGATCAGGGCGATCAGGCTGCTCCCGAACACCACCGCGGCCAGCACGGCGCCCACCGCCACCGTGGCCGCGGCGAGCGCGCTGCGCACCGGCACGGCGCTGCGGCCCTGGCCGGGCTCGAACGCCATCCGGATGCCGAGGGTGCTGGTCACCGGGCCAGCCCGGCCCAGCCCGGTGGCGACCCAGGAGCGCCGGGGCGGAGCGGCCGGCCCGGCCCCGCCGCGTGCGCCGTCCGGGCTGCTGGCCAGCCGCCAGGCCACCGGGATCATCAGGGCCAGCGGGGCGGCCAGGGTGATCACCAGCCCGACGGCGAGCACCGCCAAGTCCACCCGGACGCCCGGGTGGGGCTCGGCCAGCCGGGCCGCGCCGATCGGCATCACCGGCGAGGCCGCGATGGCCAGGCCCACGCCCAGCAGCGCGCCGCCGGCGGTCACCGCGGCGGCCCGGGCCAGGGACAGCCCGAACAGCCGCGCCGGGTCGTGCCCAGGGCGCGCAGCGTGCGGAACTCAGCCGCGTCCAGGATGAGCTGGCGGGCCAGCAGCGGGCCGAGCACGGCCAGCGCGAGCAGGCCAGCCAGCCCCGCGAACAGCGCCAGGGTGGCCGCCGCCGGGGCGATGGCCCGCTCGGTGGCGGCCTGCTGGGTGGTCAGGTTCACGAAGCTGAGGCCGCCCGCCGACGGATAGCGGCGGGCCAGCGCGGTGGCCGCGGCCCGGAAGGCGGCGGGGCTGGCGCCCGGGCGCAGCCGCACATTGGCGGCGTCCCCCGGGCCGAACCGCTGCCCGCTGCCGTCGCGCCAGAAAGCCGGGCTGAGCAGCACCCGGGGGGCGCCGGTCAGCCCGGGCGCGGGCACTACCTGGTCGTCGAACACGGCCACCGCGGAGACCCGGAAGGCCAGCGGCACCGGGCGGCCCGGCCGGGACACCGGCGGCTGCGGCGGGCACACCTTGGCTGTGCTCGGCACGCCGGTCAGGTGCACGATGCTGCCCGGCCGCAGCTGCTGCTGCGCCGCCAGCTGCGGGTCGACGACGACGGCGGCCGGATCATCGCGGGCCGGCCACCGGCCAGCCAGGATCCGCACCCGGTCGGTGGTCACCCCGAGAGTGCCATCCGGGCTGGCCAGCGCGGCCAGCTGGGCAGCGGGGGCAGCGCCCCGGCCCGCGGCGGCCAGCTCGTAGACAACCTCGGTGGACATCGCCGCGACCTGCGGCAGCCGGGACAGCGCCGGGTAGAACCCGGCCAGCCCGGTGCAGTCCGGGATGACCTGCACGGTGGCCGCGTTACTCCAGGCCAGCAGCCGCGGGTAGGCGGTGGCGGTGCGCCGCGCGCCGGCCGCAGCGGTCAGCGCCGCCCCGCTGATCAGGCCGAGCAGCAGGGCCAGGCCGAGCGTGGCCCGCCACCGGTGCCGCAGCCCGGCCCGGAACACGAGCGCCACGGAGCTCACGGCCGCACCCCGGTCACTCGGCGCGCAGGGCGGTAGCGGGGCGGACCCGGGCGGCGGTGTGGCCCGGCCAGGCCCCGATGAGCAGGGCCAGCGCCAGGGTGACCGGGATAACCGCCAGCACCAGCGGGACCGGAACGGTGACGGCCGGGGAGACCCCGGCCGCGCTGGCGAACAGCGCCCACGCCCACCGGCCCGCCAGCACCCCGGCCGGTACCCCAGCCAGCAGCGCTACCGCGGCCAAGGCGGCGGCCTGCCACTCGACCACACCGAGCACCTGCCGCCGGACCAGGCCGAGCGCTTTCAGCATGGCCAGGTCGCGGCCACGCCGCCGGACGCTGGTCAGCAGCACATGGGTGAGGGTGCCCACGGCCAGCAGGGCCAGCACCACACCGAGCAGCAGCGGGGTGGCCCGCACCCCGGTGTAGTCCCGGATGTCGCTGGGCCGCTGGTCGCTGATCACCACGCAGGACCCGGGCGGGCAGCGGTGCTCATGGGTGACCCGGACCAGCCGCGTGGCGGCCGCCGCCAGGTCGGTGCGGGCCGGTAGCGCAGCAGCGCGAAGCTGTAACAGGTGAACTGGGCCGGGCAGCCGCTGGACAGGTTCGGCTGGGACAGCGCCGGCGGGGTCAGCACGGCGCCGTTGCCGAGGTCGGTGCTGTCGAAGCCGCCCCGGTTGAACGAGGCCAGCACCGGGTGCCGGTGATCCGCATGTCCCGCCGCCTCCCGTTGACCAGCACCTGGATCCGCTGGCCCACCTGGCGGTGCAGGGCCCGCAGGGTCTGCGCGCCGAGCGCGATGTCGCCCGGGCCAGCCGGCGCCCGGCCGGTCAGCAGCGTCACGAAGCCGCGGCCACGTACTGGCGCGACGCCGATGGCAGGCACGATCCGGCCGCCCACGGTGACCTGCCCGTAGTTGCCGAGCGCGTACCCGGCCAGACCCGGCTGCCGGGCCAGGACCCCGGTCACCAGCGGCGCCCGCACCGCACCGAATTCCAGGTCGAGCTGCTGCTGCCAGGCCTGCCCGTACAGCCGCGGGGTGGACACCAGGTGATACAGGCTGGCCCCGAACACCAGCGCGGCGACCACCGACGCCAGCGCCACGACCGTGCCGGCCACGGCGCTGCGCACCGGCACCGCGGTCCGGCCGTGCCCCGGCTCGAACGCCATCCGGGCGCCCAGGCTCCCGGTCACCGGCCCGGACCGGGCCAGCAGTGCGCCCAGCCGGGAGGCCCGCGGCGGGGTGTCCGGCTCGGCCACGCCCAGCGGCCCGGGCACCCGGGTGGCGGCCCGCCACGCCGCGGGCAGCAGCAGGAGCAGTGGCAGCACGATGATCGCGGCCACGCCGGGAGCCAGGATGGCCGCGTCCACGCTGACCCCGGGCGCGGGGTCGGCCAGCCGGGCCGGCCCGATCGGCGTCAGCGGCGAGGCCGCGATGGCGATCACCACCGCGACCAGGGCAGCCGCCGCGGTCACCGCCGCGAGCCGGGCCAGGGACAGCGCCAGCAGGCCGGGCCGGGTCATGCCCAGCGTGCGCAGCACCGGGAACTCGGCCGAATCCAGGGTGAGCTGGCGGCTGAGCAGCTGGCCGATGACGGCCAGCGCCACCAGGCCGGTCAGCACGGCGAACAGCGCGAGGGCGATGGCCTGCGGGCGGATCGCCCGCTGGGCGGCCGCGATCTCGTCGGCCAGGTTGGTCGCGCTCACCCCCTGGGTGCGTGGGTAGCGCCGGGCCAGGACGGCCGCCGCCCGCACCACGGACTGCGCGCTGGCCCCCGGCCGCAGCCGGGCCCCCGCCTGCAGGCCGTAGCTGGCCGACAGGGCCAGCGGGGTCTGCGCGAACGGCGGGCTGACCAGGGCCATCGGCTCGGCGTTGACCCGGCTGGCTGGCACGATCTGCGTGTCGAACACCACGATGCCGCTGACCCTGAACGACATCAGCCGGGCCCGGGACGGGACGGCACTGCCGGCCTGGTCCGACGGACGACGAACAGCCGCAGCGGGCTGCCGGGGTGCAGGTGCTCCCGGGTGGCGAGCTGCTGGTCGATCATGACCGCGCGCGGGTCGCGGGGGTCAAATACCCGGCCGGACAGGACCCGGACCCGGTCGCCAGTCACCCCGAACGAATCGTTAGGGCTGGAAAAGGTTTCGACGAGGGTGCCGGACGGTCCGTGCGGTCCCGGCAGCAGCGTGTCGTACGAGCTGGCCACCGACAGGCCGGCCAGCTGGGGCAGGCGGCTGAGCTGGGTGTAGAACCCGGCCGGGCTGTGCTGATCGGAGATGAGCAGCAGCTGGGCCGCGCGGGCCGAGCGCAGCAGCCGGGGGTAGGCGGTGTCGGTGCGCTGCGCGCGGGCCGCGGCGGTCAGCACCACGCCGCCGATCACGCCGAGCAGCAGGGCCAGCCCGAGCATCGGCCGCCAGCGGCGGCGCAGCTCAGCGCACAGGGTCAGCCGCAGCGCGTCCATCATTCGCTCCGCAGCACGGTCCCGGCGGGCACCCGGGCCGCGGTCCAGCCCGGCCCGGCGGCGATCAGGTTGGCCAGCGCCACCGTGGCCGGGATGGCCAGCAGCACCAGGGCCACCGGCACGTCGGCCTGGCCGGCCACCCCCGCCGAGGCGGCAAAGACCGCCCACGCCCAGCGCCCGGCCAGCAGCCCAAGCGGCAGCCCGGCCAGCAGCGCCACCGCGGCCAGCGCGGTCGCCTGCCAGCACACCACGCGCAGCAGCTGCGACCGGACCAGGCCCAGCGTCTTAAGCAGGGCCAGATCACGGTAGCGGCGGCGGACCCCGGCCAGCAGGGCGTGGCTGAGCGTGCCGACCGCGACCACGCCGAGCAGGGCGCCGAGAACCAGCGGGGTATCACGGATACCGGAGTAGTTCCGGATGTCGCTGGGCCGCTGATCGGTGGTCAGCGTGTAGCAGCCCTGGCTGATCCGGCATCGGTGCTGGGCGAACACGGCCGCCAGGTGGGCGTCCGCGGCCCGCAGGGGTGTGCCCGCCGGGTACCGGAGCAGGATGAAGCTGTAGCAGGTCAGCCCGTGCACGCAGCCGGTCGGCAGGTAGGGAGTGGACAGCAGGGAGGTGCCGACCAGCGCGCCCTGCCCCAGGTCAGTGGCGGAGCTGCCGCCCTCGGTGAAGGCGGGCAGGACCACCTCGCCGACCACCCGCAGCCGCCTGGTGCGCCCGTTGACGCTGGCCCGGACCGGCTGGCCGATAGCCGCGTGGGCAGCCCGGAACGTCTGCTGGCCCAGGGCGATCTCCCCGGGCCCGGCCGGCCGCCGGCCGGCCAGCACGGTGACGAAACCCTGCCCGTGCACCGGGTCCACCCCGATCGCGGGCACCACCTGCCGGTTCACCGCGATCTGCCCGAAGTTGCCCAGCGCATACCCGCTGACCAGGGGCTGGGTGGCGATGAGCTGGGCGGCCAGCGACCGTGGCGTCGTCGGCGCCTCGAAGTCGATCGACTGGGTCCAGTTCTGCCCGTACCGGTGCGGGATGGCGACCAGGCCGAGCAGGCTGGCGCCGAACACGGCCGCGCCCACCACGGCGGCCACCGCCACGGCGGTCCCGGCCAGCGCGCTGCGCACCGGCACCGCGGTCCGCCCGTGGCCCGGCTCCAGTGCCATCCGGACCCCGATCCCGCCGGTCAGCGATCCGGCCGTGCCCAGCGCCGGGCCCAGCCGGGCAGCCAGTCCCCGGCCGGGCGCCGCGGCCACGCCGTGCGGGCCCGCCGTCCGGGCCGCCCGCCAGATGGCCGGCAGCACCAGCAGCAGCGGCAGCAGCACCGTGGCCGCCAGGCCCGCGCCCAGCACGGCCAGGTTGACCTCGACACCCGGGCTGGGCTCGGCCAGCCGGGCCAGGCCGATCGGCATCAGCGGGGACGCTGCGATCGCGATACCCACCCCGAGCAGGCCGCCGGCCATGGTCACCGCGCCCACCCAGAGCAGCGACCCGGCGGCCAGCGTGCCGCGGCCCGCGCCGAGCGCGCGCAGCACCGGGTAGTCGGCCGCGTCGATGCTGACCTGGCGGCTGAGCAGCTGGGCCAGGATGACCAGCGCGATCAGCCCGGCCAGCCCGGTGAAGATGGCCAGCGCGACCGCCTCGGGGCGGATCGCCCGCTGCGCGGCGGCGGCCGCGCCGGCCAGGCTGACAATGTCCACGGTGCCCCGGGTGGCGGGGTACCGGCGGGCCAGCGACCGGGCCGCCGCGGTGAAGGCCGCCTGGCTGGCCCCGGGCCGCAGCCGGACCCCGGCGTAGTCGCTCTCCACCAGCCACGGGTCGCGGTGGGTCACGTACCTGGTGACGAAAGCCGGGCTGAACAGGGCCCGGGGCTCGGCCGCCCCGGCGCTGGCCGGCACCAGCCCGTCGTCGAACCGGACGATGCCCGACACCCGCGCGGTCAGTACGCCGCGCACCACCGGGTGGGCCGAGGTGTAGCCCTCAATGGCCTGGACCCGCAGCAGGCCCCCCGGCCGCACGTGGGCCAGCGCGGCCATCTGCTGGTCGATCATCACTGCGTCCGGGTCGGCCGGGTCGTACGCCCGCCCGGCCAGGACCCGGACCCGGTCGGCCGCCCGGCCCACCGCCGCGTCGAGGCTGCCGGCCGTGTTGACGTTCGAGTCCGGCGGCCCGTGCGGTACCAGGATGGCCATGCCGAGCAGGTCCACCGGGGACATGGCGGCGACCTGCGGCAGCCGCGCCAGGGCAGCGAAGTAGCCGGTCTGGCCGGTGCCGGTGAGGCCGGCCCGGGCCTGCCCCGGCACCAGGTCCAGCTGGGCGGCGCTGGCCCAGCGGAGCATCCGCGGGTAGGCCGTACTGGTCCGCCGGGCGCCGGCCGCGGCGGTCAGCACCACCCCGCTGACCAGCCCGATCAGCAGAGCCAGGCCCAGCATCGACCGCCAGCGCTGCCGCAGATCGGCGCGCAGGGTGAGCCAGACCGGTGCCATGGGAAGATTCAGCTACATCAGGCCGGGATTCGGCAAGGGTGGTAGGCACACCGGCAGCGGCCGAGGCAGCACGCCGGCTGGCGCCGGGAAACACGCCGGCGGGGGCCAGCCAGCACGCCGCCGGCCAGCTGGCAAGAGGCCAGGCAGCACCATGGTCCGCGGGCGGCCGGGGGGAGAGCATCAGATCATGCGATACGAAAGCAGCGTTACCTCACTGTCGTGGATCCCGTCGGAGGCGGTGACCGGCCCCGGCCGGATGGCGTTCGACTCGGGGATCAGCCACTACGATGAGCCGCCGCCCGCCGAACTCGGGGACATCGAGGAACTCCGGGCCGCGGACCGGTTCCGGTTCGCCAACGTGCTCCGGGCCTGGATCGAGGTCGATGATGACGGGAAGATCACCGGCGCCGGGTACAGCGGCGGTGGCCTGATCGGCTCGACCCTGGTCAAGCTGGGCGGGCTGCGCTACCGGTTCCAGGCGGTCAAGCTGGACGACATCCAGCGGGAGCCGGAGTACGGTCCCGGCTGGGTGAAGTTCACCCAGAGCGTGGGCGGCCGCACCGGGGCACCAATGCCCAGGAAGGTGAAGCGCCCGCCCTACGTGCAGTGGCTGGCGCCGCCGGTGTGGACCACGCTGACGCTGACCCTGCACGCGGACGGGACCGCCGAGCCGGCCATGACCGGGGCGACCAACTTCCCGCGGCACTGGGTGTACGGCGCCGACGGCCAGCTGAGCCACAAGTCCGGCCTGACCAACTTCGCCGACTGGACGGCCACGTCGTTCGTCAAGCACAGCCCGTGGGGCGACGAGGACTCCCCGGCGCTGGTCACCGCGGTCGAGACGGCGCTGGAGCGGGCCCTGTCGGTGCAGCTGATGCACGGCGCGGCCAAACCGCGGATCAGCCGGCTGCCCGCCGGGGACGTGCTGGTCCGCCAGGGGGAGCCGGGGACCTCGGTCTTCCTGGTGCTGGACGGCATCATCGGGGTCGAGCGGGACGGCGAGCAGCTGGCCGAGTTCGGGCCGGGCGCGATTCTGGGCGAGCGCGCCCACCTTGAGGGGGGCGTCCGGACGTCGACGCTGGTGGCGGTGACCGACTGCCGGGTGGCGTCGGTCGAGGCCAGCCAGTTCGACCGCGACGCACTGGTGGAGCTGTCCGGGGGGCACCGGCGCGAAGACGCCGGCCAGGGCTGACGTGCGGGTTCACCTCTGCGGCGTGCGCGGCTCGACACCCGCGCCAGGAGCGGAGTTCCTCCGCTATGGGGGGCACACGTCATGCGTGGCGATCAGCCACGACGACAGCCCGGTGCCGGAGCTCATCCTGGACGCCGGCACCGGGCTCCGCCAGGTCACCGCGCTGCTTGGGGGCCGCCCGTTCGAGGGCACCATCCTGCTCACCCACCTGCACTGGGACCACGTGCACGGGCTGCCGTTCTTCCGCGGCGGGGACCACCCGGGGGCCCGGGTCACCTTGCTGCTGCCCGAGCAGCCGGGCGGCACCGCGGCGGCCGTGCTGGCCCGCGGCATGTCCCCGCCGCACTTCCCGATCGGGCCGGACGGCCTGCGCGGCGAGTGGACGTTCGGCATGGCCCGGCCTGGGCCGCTGAAGGCCGAGGGGTTCACGGTGGAAGCCCGGCAGATCCCGCACAAGGGCGGCCGGACGTTCGGCTACCGGGTCAGCGACGGGCATTCGGTGCTCGCCTACCTGCCCGACCACTGCCCGACCGAGCTCGGCCCGGGCCCGGACGGCTGGGGCGCCTACCACCAGGCCGCGCTGGACCTGGCCGACCAGGCCGACCTGCTCATCCACGACAGCTTCCTGCTGGCCCCCGAGGTCGCCGCGGAAGCCTCGTTCGGCCACGCCGCCGCCGAGTACGCGGCCGGGCTCGGCCAGCGGGCCGGGGCACGCCGGGTGGCGCTGGCCCACCACAAACCGGACCGCACCGACGCCGAGCTGGACCAGGTGGCGGGGATGTTCGCGGCTGGCCCGGGCCCGGCTGGCCCCGGCCCCGCTGGCCGGGCTCGGGAGGTCTTCGTCGCGGCGGAGGGCGGGATACTCGACCTATGAGCGTGCTCACTGGCCACCGCGGGCCGGCGCCGGGTACCAGGCCGGTGGCCGGTGGCTGAGCCCACCCGGACCGCCGCCGACGCCATCATTGTCGGCTCCGGCCCTAACGGCTTGTCCGCCGCCATCACCCTGGCCCGGGCGGGCCTGCACGTGCGGCTGATGGAAGGGGCCGGGACGGCTGGCGGCGGCTGCCGCACCGGGGAGCTCACCTGGCCCGGGTTCCGGCACGACATCTGCTCGGCCGTGCATCCGCTCGCCGCGTCCTCGCCGTTTTTCCGCAGCATCGACCTGGCCGCGCGCGGGGTCACGCTGTGCACGCCCAAGGTGGCGTTCGCCCACCCGCTGGACGGCGGGCGGGCCGCCGCGGTGGCTGGCTCGGTGGAGGAAACCGCGGGCGGCCTCGGCCGCGACGCCGGGGCCTACCGGCGGCTGCTCGGCCCGCTGGTCCGCGACGTGGAGCTGACCCTGCCGGAGATCCTCGCGCCGATCCGGTCGGTGCCGCGGCACCCGCTGGCCATGGCCCGGTTCGGCCTGGATGGCCTGCTGCCGGTCACCGTGCTGGCCCGGCGGCTGCACACCGAGGAGGGCCGCGCGCTGCTGGCCGGGGTCTCCGCGCACTCCATGCTGCCCCTCAGCGCCCCGGTGACCAGTGCGTTCGGGCTGCTGCTGACGATGACCGCGCACGCCGTGGGCTGGCCGGTGGTCGAGGGGGGCAGCGGCCGGCTGGCCGAGGCGCTGCTCGCCGAGCTGGCCGCCCTGGGTGGCGAGGTGCAGACCGGTCGCTGGGTGAACTCCCTCGACGAGCTGCCGCCCGCCCGCGCCGTGCTGCTCGACCTGACCCCGAGCCAGCTGATCGCGCTGGCCGGTGACCGGCTGACCGGGCGGCCGCTGGCCGCGCTGCGCCGGTTCCGCTACGGGCCGGGGGTGTGCAAGGTGGACTGGGCGCTGAGCGGGCCAGTGCCATGGCAGGCCGCCGCCTGCCGGGAGGCCGGCACCGTGCACCTGGGGGGCACCCTGGCCGAGGTGGCGCACAGCGAAGCCGAGGTGACCGCGGGCCGGCTGCCTGGCCGGCCGTACTGTATCGTCGCCCAGCCCGGGGTAGCCGATCCGACCCGGGCGCCAGCCGGCCAGCACACCCTGTGGGCGTACTGTCACGTGCCGTCGGGCAGCGCGGTGGATGCCTCGGGGCTGATCGAGGCGCAGATCGAGCGGTTCGCGCCCGGCTTCCGCGACCTGATCCTGGCCCGGTCGGTGCGGACCGCCGCGGACATGGAGCGGCACAACCCGAATTACGTAGGTGGCGACATCAACGGCGGGGCAGGCACACTCTGGCAGACGCTGCTGCGGCCCACCCCGCGGTGGAATCCTTACCACACCGGCATCCCCGGGGTGTACCTGTGCTCGAGTTCCACCCCGCCTGGTGGTGGTGTGCACGGCATGTGCGGCGTGGGTGCGGCTCGTGCCACCCTGGCTGACCTGAATATCAGCCCGGCCGGCTAACCGCGGCCAGCCCGGCCGCGCTCAGCCGGGTTTCCGGGCCGCCGGGCGTTCCCGGAGCCGGTTCAGGTGCCCGCGCAGCACCTCCTCCATCCGGTCGTAAAAACCCACGATCAGCCGCAGCTCGTCGTCGCTGTACCGGCCGGCCATCTGGTTCCAGTCCCGCATCATGGGCAGGAAGACCGCGGCCACGTCGCGCAGCGCGCGGTCCAGCACCAGCCGGACGACCACCCGGCGCCGGTCCTGCGGGTCCCGTTCGCGGCGTACGTAACCTGCTTCCTCCAGCCGGTCCAGCACGCCGGTGATCGACGCGGTGGTAAGCCCGGTCTCCCGGGCCAGCTCGCCGGCCGTCATCTGGCCCCGGAAGCTCAGGATGTTCAGGCAGTTCAGGTCGGTGGAGTTGATGCCGATCCGGTCGGCCGCGGCCTGGTTCATCAGCTGCATCAGGGAGCCGGTCCGCCGGATGGCCGCGGCGAACGCGGCGGCCAGCTCGGCGCGGTCGGGATCGGTGGCCACGAACGGCTCGGCCCACGGCACTTCCCACTCGCCGCCGTAAGGCCGGCCGGCCGCGGCGCTGGCGCCGGGCTCCGGTTCCGGCCCGCCGTCCACGGTGGTTCCCGGCCCGTCCGCGGTGGTTCCCGGCCCGTCCGCGGCTGTGCCGGGCGGCTGATCTTCAGGCATACTTTAACTCCCCTATTATCTAAGCAGCCTAGACAATAGTTATCCAAGATGCTAGCTTCCCTTGTGAGTAGCTGTTTAGAACAGATCCTCCTGATATGAGGCGGAGTCCGATCATGACATCAGATGCACCGATCCTGGCACCTGCAGCGGCGGCCGGCGAGCATGCCGACCCGCGCCGCTGGCTCACGCTGGTCATCCTGCTGCTGGCCGGCTTCATGAACCTGCTCGACGTGTCCATCGTCAACATCGCTATCCCGTCCATCCAGCGCGATCTGCACGCCAGTTACGCCGACGTGCAGTGGGCGCTGGCCGGTTACACCCTCGCCTACGCCCTGGTGCTGATCACCGGCGGTCGGCTGGGCGACACGTTCGGCCGGAAACGGCTGTTCCTGATCGGGGTGGCCGGCTTCACCATCATGTCCGCCCTGTGCGGCGCGGCCATCGGGCCCGGCATGCTGATCGGCTGCCGGGTGGTCCAGGGCGCCATGGGGGCCATCATGGTGCCCCAGGTCCTGGCGGTCATCCAGGTCATCTTCCCGCCCCGGGAGCGGATCAAGGCGCTGGCCGGGTTCGGCGTGACGGCCGGGCTCGGCACGGTCAGCGGCCCGCTGCTCGGCGGCCTGCTCATCCAGCACAACCTGCTCGGCCTCGGCTGGCGGCCGATCTTCCTGATCAACGTCCCGGTCGGGATCATCGCGTTCGCGGCCGCGGCCTTCCTGGTCCGCGAGTCCAGGGCCGCCAGCCCGCCCAGGCTGGACCCGGCCGGGGTGGCCCTGGTGTCGGCCGCGCTGCTGCTCCTGCTCTACCCGCTGGTGCAGGGCCGCCAGCTCGGCTGGCCGGCCTGGACGTTCGTATCCATGGCGGCCTCGGTGCCGGTGTTCGCCGTGTTCGTCGGCTACGAGCGGGTGAAGGCCCGGCGGGACGGCTCCCCGCTGGTCCAGCTCGGCCTGTTCCGCGACCGGGCGTTCAGCGCCGGGATGGCGGCAGCCCTGACGTTTTTCCTCGGTGTCGCCTCGTTCGGCCTGGTGCTCACCCTGTTCCTGCAGCTCGGCCTGGGCTTCACCCCGCTGCACGCCGGGCTGACATTCCTGCCGTTCTCGGCCGGGGTGCTGGTGTCCTCCGGGGCCGCGGCCCGGCTGGCGCCCCGGTTCGGCCGCCGCGTCACCATGGCCGGCGCGCTGGTCATCGCGGCCGGGATGGCCGCGATGATCGGCGCCGTGCACCACTACGGCCCCGCCGTGACCACCTGGGACCTGGTGCCCGGGCTGGCCGCCGCGGGCCTCGGCCTGGGCGCGGTCATCGCGCCGCTGGCCGACATCGTGCTGGCCCATGTGCCGCAGCGGGACGCGGGCTCCGCTTCTGGCGTGTTCAACACCGGCCTCCAGCTCGGCAACTCGATTGGCATCGCACTGATCGGGGTGATCTTCTTCGCGCTGCTCGGCAGCCAGTCCGCGGCGGCGGCCCGCACGGTCACCCCGGAGCTGCGCGGCGGGCTGGCCGCGGCCGGCCTGCCCGCCCGGTACACCGGCCACATCGTGACTGAGTTCCAGGGCTGCCTGCACGCCAGGCTGGTGGCCGCGGACCCGACGGTCACCCCGGCGGCGTGCAAGCCGGCCGCCGGGCAGGTGCTGCCCGCCGCCGCTTACCCGGTGCTGGCCAGCGCGGGCGGCCGCGCGCTGCGCGCCGACTTCGCCAGCTCGGTGGTGCGCACGCTGTGGTTCCAGGTCGGTGTGTTCGCGCTCAGCTTCCTGCTCATGTTCGCGATACCGGCCGGTGCGGGCCGGCACACCCAGGAGACGGTACCGGAGCCGGCCAGCGGGCGGCCGCTGGCCTCGGCCGGGGCGGCCAGCGAGGGAGGGACGGCATGACCGCGGCCAGCACCCCGGGCAACGGCCGGCTGCGGCTCGCCATCCTGGGCGCCACCGGCGGCATCGGCGGCCACGTGCTGAACTGGGCCGCCGACGCCGGGTACCCGGTGCACGTGCTGGCCCGCCGGCCGGGGGCCGTGCCCCGCCGCAGCGGGGTCACCGTGACCGAGGGCGACGCGACCGACCCGCTGGCCGTGGCGGACGCGGTGGCCAGCGCGGACGCGGTGCTGTCCGCCCTCGGCCCGCGCGGCGCGAAGACGCCGCACCTGCTGCCCACCGCGGCGATGGTGCTCACCCAGGCCATGGCCAAGACCGGGCCGGCCCGGCTGATCTGCGTGTCCGCGGCGGGCGCGTTCATCCGCGAAGACGCGGCGGCCAGCCCGGTGGTCAAGGCGATCCTGCCGCGTATCTTCGCCAGGTCGTTCGCCGACGTGCGCGCGATGGAGGAGGTGATCCGGGCCAGCGCCCTGGACTGGACGCTGGTCCGGCCGACCCGGCTGGTCGGCACGCCAGCCCGGGGGGAGTACCGGATCCGCCCGGACTACCCGCCGCCCGGGCTGACCAAGGTCGCCCGGGCCGACGTGGCCGCGTTCATGATCCGCGCGATGCTGGACGCGAGCTACGTCCGCGAGTCCCCGGCCATCTGCTGGTAACCCGGGTTACGTCATCAGCGCGTGAGTTGTGCCCCGCCCGCGGGGCACAACTCACCGCGCTTACCTGTATCGGCGGGCCGGCGGGCCCGGGGGCGGGCCGGGCCGGCCGGGCAGGCCCGGGGCCGGTGGCGGGTCAGGCGCCGTCGGCCGCGGCGGAGCCACCAGCCACGGCCGCGTCGACCTCGGCCTGGCGGGCGGCCAGCTCGGCCGCGTACCTCACGTCGTCCGCCTTCTGCCGGTCGATCCGGTCCGCGATGTCCTCGTCGTCGCGCATCAGCGCCTCGAGGTCGGTCTTGGCCGCGTCCAGCACGCCCAGGTCCGCGTAGGCGCGGCGGACGTTCGGGCCCCACAGCCCGATGTCCTTCACGCACGGCACGATCCGGCTGAACAGCAGGGTGCGGAACGCCTGCTGCACCGGGGAGTGCTCGGTGAAATCCAGGCACTCGGCCACGTCGTAGCCCATCCGCTCCCACACCTCCTGGGCGCGGAACCGGTTGCGCATCAGGTAGCAGCCCTCGACCACGAACTCCTCGCGGTCGGCCCGCTCCGCCGCGGTGAGGCCGGCGTAGTAGTCGCGCAGCGCCAGCCGGCCGAACGCCACGTGCCGGGCCTCATCCTGCATCACGTACGCCAGCAGCTGCTTGACCAGCGGGTTGGCCGCGATGTCGCGGTGCACACCGAACGCGGCCAGGGCCAGCCCTTCGATCAGCACCTGCATGCCCAGGTAGGGCATGTCCCAGCGGGAGTCGGTGAGCGCGTCGGCCAGCAGCCGGGCCAGGTCCGGGTTGACCGGGTAGTACAGGCCGACCTTCTCCCGGATGAACCGGGAGTACAGCTCCACGTGCCGGGCCTCGTCCATGGTCTGCGTGGCGGCGTAGAACTTCGAGTCCATGTCCGGCACCGACTCGACGATCCGGGCCGCCACGGTCAGCGCGCCCTGCTCGCCGTGCAGGAACTGGCTGAACAGCCACGCGCCCAGGTGATGGCCGAGTTCGTCGCGCTCGGCGTCGTTGAGCACGTCCCACTGCCGTGATCCGTAGATGGGGCAGAAGTCGTCCGGCGTCTCCATCACGTTGGTCGGATCCACCGGCAGCGCCCAGTCGATCCGCCTGGCCGCGTCCCACTGCTTGTCCTTGCCCCGCTGGTACAGGTCGAGCAGGCGGCCCCGGCCGCCGTCGTACTCCCAGCTGAACTTGGTCGTCCCGGCGGCGGGCACGTCCCAGGTGCCGGGCTCGACTGGTGTGGCGTAGTGGTCATACGTGCTCACGGCAGCCCCTTATGTGACGTACCGCACATATTACTGGCTAGTAGCCAGATGCACCATGCCGCCGGCCGGGCTAGTCGTGCACCGAAGGCTCGTGGTCGGCGTGCCCGGACGGCTCCAGCTGGAACGTGGAGTGCTCGACGTCGAAGTGCCCGCGGACGCACTCCTGGAGCTGGTCCAGGATGCCCGGGCCACAGCCCCGGGCCAGCGTGCCCGCGTCCACCACCACGTGCGCGGACAGCACCGGCAGCCCGGACGTGATGGTCCACGCGTGCAGGTCGTGCACGTCCAGCACGCCGTCCAGTTCGGTCATGTGCCGCCGCACCTCGGTCAGGTCGATGCCGGGCGGGCTGGCCTCCAGCAGCACGTCCACCGCGTCCCGGAGCAGCCGCCAGGTGCGCGGCAGGATCAGCGCGCCGACCAGCAGGGACGCGATCGGGTCGGCCCGGGTCCACCCGGTCAGCGTGATCAGTACGGCGGTCACGATAACCGCCACCGCGCCGAACGTGTCCGACGCGACCTCGAGGAACGCGCCCCGCGCGTTCAGGCTCTCCGCCTGCGCCTGGCGCAGCAGGAACAGCGACGCGCCGTTACCGGCCAGGGCGATACAGCCGAAGAACGCCATCAGGCCGGTACTGACCGGTTCCGGCGCGGCGAGCCGCCGGGCTGCCTCGATCAGGATGAACGTAGCCATCCCGAGCAGCAGCAGTGCGTTGGCCGTAGCGGCGAGGATCTCCATCCGGGCGTAGCCGAACGTGCGCCGCTCGGTCGCGGGCTTGCTGGCGAAGTGCGCGGCCAGCAGGGACAGCCCCACGCCGGCCGCGTCGGCGGCCATGTGCGCCGCGTCCGCCAGCAGCACCAGGGACCCGGACAGGGCGGCGCCGATGACCTCACCGACGGCGATCGTGACCGTGATGGCCAGCACCGCGGCCAGCCGGCCCCGGTGCCGCCCGGTCGCGGTCAGCGCATGACCATGGTCATGCCCAAGTCCGGCCGTCATCGCCGCTGACAGCTCCCTCGTCGGGCGTGGTGCGCCTATGTGCCAGGCCGGTCGCCGCCGTCCCCGCCTGGGGTGTCCTCCGGGGCCGACATACCCGGGAACAGCAGCTCGTAGGCTGGGTTGATCATGACCGGGCGGCCATCCTGCATACCCACCGGCCCACGGAACCGTACCCGGGCCCCGCAGATGATGCCCGGGATATGCGACCGGCCGTAGAACAGCGCGGTCAGGTCCCCGGTGGAGTCGACGATCTCGGCGGCCAGCACCGAGTTCTTCTCGACCGGGCGGATCTCCACCGCGCGGACCCGGCCCTCGACGATGGCCCGGCCGGGCCCCCGCAGCGAGCCGATCGGGTTCACCCCGGCGGACGGGGCGGGCCGGTTGTAGCGCGGGTTGTCGCCGCCCGGCGGGACCGGGACCGGCGGCCTCCCGGGCGCGCCGGGCCGCGGCCGCCGGGAGCGCAGCCGCCCGCGCAGCCCGGCCGGCGGCGCTGCGGTCACCGGAGGCTGGGGGGCGGCCGGGTCGCCATTGGGCGCGGTCCCGCCGCTGCCGTCGGCGCCCACCGTCGTGCTGGCCGCCCGGGCGCTGGCTGGCGGGGTGCCGGCTGACGGGGTGGTAACTGGCGGCGTGTGCGGCGCCGGGCTCCGGCCCGCGGCCTCAGCGGCCAGGTCGGCCAGGCTCTTCTTGGTGCTGGCGGTGGCGCTGGCCAGCGCGGCCGCCTTTTCGGCCTGGGCGGCCAGCTGGTGCTCGTGCAGCACCTCGATCCGGCTGCGCACGTCGAACGGGACGATGGTCGCGGTCGTGTTCGGGATCTGGCTGACCACCCCCGCGATCTTGTCCGCGGTGCGGTCGTGCAGCAGCCGGCCGAGCAGCGCGGTGTAGCTGCGCCGCGGCAGCACCACCGTCACGTGCGTCCCGGGCTGGCAGGCTTCGGCGCTGGCCAGTTCCGCGGCGCACCGGGTGACCCGCCGGTCCGGGCAGTCGACGAAGTCGAGCACCACGCCACGGTCGGTCCGGGACCAGTCCTCGCGCAACTGGTCGGCCTGCTGGGTGTCGATCACGAAGTGCACCGCGCGCAGCGTGGTGGGCCGCAGGCTGCGGGCGTAGCGCAGCGCGGCGATGGTGGCCAGGTCGAAGCTGTCCACCAGCACGTAGACGATGCGGCGGGTGTACTTGGCCGGCTCGGGCGGCCGGGGCCGGTCGGCGATCCGCTCCAGCACCTGCGACTCCAGCCGGTACTCCCGGTTCAGCCGGATCAGCGCGGGCACCCCGACGATGAACAGGATCACCACCAGCCAGGCGCCCTCGGTGAACTTGACCACCACGAAGATCAGCACCACGACCAGTGACGTCACGCCGGCCGAGAAGTTGATCACCAGCTTGCGCCGCCAGTGCGCTTCCCGGTGGGTGTGGTGGTACCTAGCCATGCCGAACCCGGCCAGGGTGAACGCGGTGAACACGCCGATGGCGTAGAACGGCACCAGCTTGTTCACGTTCGCGCCGACCGCGGCCATCAGGGCGCAGGACAGCACGGTGAGCACGATGATCCCGTTGGAGAACACCAGCCGGTGCCCGCGCTTGGTCAGCCAGCGGGGCAGGAACGCGTCCTCGGCCACGAAGTTGGCCAGGAACGGGAACCCGTTGAAGCTGGTGTTCCCGCCGGTGTACAGGATCAGCGCGGTCGCCGCCTGGACCAGGTAGAACATCACGCTGCCGAACGCGGTCTGGCCGAAAACGACCCGGGCTTCCTGGGAGATCACCGTCGGCACGCCGTCCACGTACGGCGCGGCGTGCGTGGCATGCGCCAGCCAGGAGATCCCGGCCACCAGCGTGCCCAGGATCAGCCCCTCGGTGACCAGCACCTTCCGGGCGTTGATACCTTCCGGCGGCCGGAACGCGCTGACCGCGTTGGACACCGCCTCGATGCCGGTCAGCGACGAGCCGCCGTTGGCGAACGCGCGCAGCAGCACGAACACCAGCCCGAACGTGATCAGCGAGCTGTAGTTGTGCGCGCCGTGGTACCCGTACTGCCCGGGCACCGGGAAGGGACGGCGCCCCAGGTCACCGAACGCCTCCTTGGCCAGGCCGACGATGATGACCAGGATCATCACCGCCGAGAACAGGTACGTGGGCACGGCGAACGACTTGCCCGCCTCCCGGATGCCACGCAGGTTGCCGAAGCACATCAGCAGCACGATGATGATCGAGATGATGGTCAGCACGTCCGGCTTGCTGAGCTGCGGGATGCTGCTCTGGAAGGCCGACGCCACCGCCGCGGTGCCCGCGGCGACCTGCACCGCCACCGTGACCACGTAGTCGATGAGCAGCGCGACCGCGGCCACCTGGGCCACCCGGGGCCCGAAGTTGTCCCGGGCCACCACGTAGGACCCGCCGGCCCGGGTGTAGACCGAGACCACCTCGCGGTAGGACAGCACGACCAGGGCCATCACGAACAGCACCACGCCGGTCAGCGGCAGGATCAGGGTGAACGCGGTGATGAACAGGCCGCCCTTGAGCAGCTCGATGAGGATTTCCTCGGTGCCGTAGGCCGACGAGGAGATCCCGTCCGGGGCCAGCACGCCGAGAGCCAGCACGTTGGACAGCCGCTGCTCGCCCAGTTGCTCGTTGACCATGGGCGGCCCGAGCAGCCTGCGCTTGAGCGTGTACCCCAGGCCCTCCCGCAGGTCATCTGCCCTGGTGAGGACGTCCGTCGCCCGCCGCATTGCCACCTGGTCTGCCCTTCATCGCCTGACCTGGCCTTTGTACCACCGTGGCGGCGTGCTCAGGCCATCGGGGCATTTGGCTGATACCCGCGCTGGATGCCAGGTAGCCGGTCCTTAGCGGAGCTTTAGCGGCTGGGCCGTCAGCCGATGCCGAACCAGCCCAGCACGGTGAACGCCAGCAGCAGCAGGCTCATCGCGGATATCCCGACCGTGCAGATGGTGGCCGCGGCCCGGAACCAGGTGCCGTTGGCCGCGGCGCCGAGCACGCTGCGCCGGTTAGTCAGGATCAGGATGTAGGCCAGGATGACCGGCGTGACCAGGCCCTGCAGCACCTGGGTGCCGATAAGCAGCGTGATCAGGTTGATCCGGGTCAGGGCCAGCGACGCACCGATAAGCACCTGCACCGTGAACAGGCTGAGGAACAGCCGTGCCTCGGTGAACCGGCGGGACACCGACCGCTCCACGCCGACCGCCTCGCTGATGGCGTACGCGCTGGACAGCGGGACCACCGCGCCGGCCAGCGCGGACGCGCCGATCAGGCCGAACGCGAATAGCAGTTCCGCGGCCGGCCCGGCTACCGGGCGGAGCGCCATGGCCGCCTCTTTGGCCGAGGTGAGCGGCCCGCTGCCGCCGATGGCCGCGGCCGTGGCGATGATGATCGTGATGGAGATCACGCAGGCGAACAGCGCGCCAGAGATCGCGTCGATCCGGGCCCGCGGGTAGTCGGCGGCGTCCGCGCCCTTGTCCACCACCCCGGCCGCCGCGTACAGCTGCATGTACGGGCTGACCGTAGTGCCGATCAGGGCCACGCCGAGCAGCAGGAAGCTCTTGGTGTACAGGAAGTGCGGGATGACCAGGTCGGTGCCGACCTGAGCCCAGCTGGGGTGGCCCAGCACCATAGCGATCGGGTAGGCCAGAAAGGCCAGCGACAGGATCAGGAACACCCGCTCGGCGTACCGGTAGGAGCCGAACACGACCAGCGCCCAGATGGCCACGGCCGCGATCGGGATGATGATGTACCGGCTGACGCCGAGCAGCTCGAACGCGGCCCCGATGCCGGCGAACTCGGACACGACCAGGCCGGTGTTGGCCAGCAGCACGCAGAACAGGGCGACCCCGGTCAGCCGCAGGCTGAACTGTTCCCGGATCAGCGCGGCCAGGCCCTTGCCGGTGTGCGTGCCGAGCCGGACCGCCATCTCCTGGACCAGGACCAGGGCGATGGTGACCAGCACCATGAAGAACAGCGTCCGGTAGATGAACTGGGACCCGGCGGAGGCGTAGGTGGCAATGCCGGCCGCGTCGTTGCCCGCGTTGGCCGCCACCACGCCCGGCCCGGCGATGGCCAGGAGCAGCCAGATCCGGCCGCGCCGGGACCGGATCAGCCGGACCCCGCCGGCCCGCACCCGGGTCAGCGACGTAAAGCCGGTCTGGGCCCGGTCCCGCGCGAGCTCAACCGACTCCTCCTCCCGGGTGCTCGGCCGCCTTGCGCCTCCGGGGGGCTGGGACCCGCCTCCTTCCCTCGCCGCTCGCCGCTCGCTCCTCGCTCCACGCTCCTCAGTCCAGTCGGCGGCGCCCCCCTTCGGCGCGGTCACTGGAGCAGCCTCGGGAAGTGCAGCCGGCCATGCCCGGGCACCAGGGCGTCCAGCACGTCGTCGGCCAGGATCCGGCCCAGCGGCCGCCCGTCGTCGTCCACCACCAGCAGCGAGGAGCGGCGGGACTCGACCAGCTCGGTGGCGACCAGGTCCAGGTCGGCGTCGGGGTGCAGGGTCACCGGCGGGTTCTCCGGGTCGATCAGCTCGCCCAGCCGCCGCTCGCCGTCGCTGACCAGCAGGTCGAACGCGGACACGTCGCCGAGCAGCACACCCGACTCGTCCAGCACCGCCACCGAGTCGATCTCGGTGCGGTGCCGGGCCAGCTCGGCCAGCCGGTGACTGACCCCGGTCACCGTCTCGTCCGGGGTGGCGGTGGCCAGCACGCTGGTCATGATCCCGCCCGCCTCGTCGCCCGGGTAGCCGAGCAGCTTGATGAGCTCCCGCTGCACCGGCTGGGGCATCTGGGCCAGCAGCGCGGCCCGTTCCTCGTCGTCCAGGTCACGCAGCGCGTCCACCGCCTCGTCCGGTTCCATCCCGGCGATCAGCTCGGCGGCCCGGGCCGGCGTCACCTCGCGGAGCAGGGCGGTCAGCTCGTGCGGCTCCATCTCCTCCAGGGCGTCCGCGGCCAGGTCGTCGCCCAGGCTGTCCAGCAATTCCTGGCGATCCGACCGGCCCAGCCCCTCCAGCACGTCGGCCAGCTCGGCCGGGCGCAGGCGGCGCAGCGCGGCATGCGGGGTGCGCAGCCGCACCGCCGCGGGCTCCTCGGGTGAGTCGGCGCCGAACGACTCGATCGAGGCCCAGTCGATGACCCGGTCCGGGGTCGGGTGCCAGCGGAACCGGCGCGGGCCCAGCCGGCGCAGCAGCGTCTGCAGGCTGACGTCCACGCCGACCAGGTGGATCTGCTCACCGACCTGGGCCAGGTACAGGTCGGCCGCCCGGATGACCTGGATCTCGTCGGTGTCCACCAGCTGGTGGTCCATGATGTCCCGGGCCAGCAGCACTTCTCCCTCCCGGCGGGCGAACTCGCGCAGGTCGAGCCGGGCGGTCTTCAGCGTGACCGACCGGCGGTGCATCCGGTCGATGGCCGCGCTGTCCAGGAACGCGTGACGGCGGCCGACCCGGATCACGATGCCGGTGACCAGGGGGTAGGTCTCCCTGCTGCCGTGCACCTGGGCCACCAGGTCGGCCACCCGGCCCACCTCGTCGCCGGCCTGGTTCAGCACCGGGCGGGTGATCAGCCCGGCCAGGGACACGATGTCCTGCCGGAGCTGGCGGGACGCCAGGGTGCGCTCGGACGGCTGGATCAGGCGGCGGGTGAGGGCCGACCCGTCACGGCGCCGCCACCGGGCGGGGTCCCGGTTACTTCCGAAGAACCTTTCGGACACAGCAGCCTCCTCGGGCCGCCGGCCGGCCGCGGCTGGGATACGGGCCCCAGCCAGCGGCGCCCGGCCGGCGATCGGCGGGATGAGGACAGGCGCCACCCGGCGACCCGGCCCGTGGCGGGGCCGTGATCGCCGGGGTGGTACTGGGAGGATCACCAAGCACGACCGCCACCTCCTCGCTTCGGCTGCACGTGGTCCGGCTACTCGCCGTACCCGGTGACAGTACCCCGGACGGTGCGATTACCCGGAATTCTGCTGCTCCCGGCCCTGAAAGTCTCTTTACCAGTTGACAACCCGGTGTTCACCTGGCCGCTAACGAGGCACCGGGCCAGCAGTGGAACACTGGCGATTATCGCCCGTGATCAGCGGCGCACCGTCCGCCGGACGCCCGGGCGGGCCGGAAGGCCACAGAGGGGAGATGCCCGGGCATGGCCGCGACCTCGCCGCAGACCCCAGCCGCCACTCAGGGCGGCCGGACCATCCACCTGATGGACCTGCTCAAGCGCCCGATCGTGGACAGCAACGGTGAGTCGCTGGGCAAGGTGCACGACGTCATCGTCCGGCTGGGCGGGCAGGGCGCCCCAGTGGTCACCGGGGTAGTGGCCAAGGTGGGCGGGCGTGAGGTGTACGTCCCGGTCGGGCAGACGGGCCGGTTCGACGGCCACGAGCTCAAGCTGACCAGTGCCAAGCTGGACCTGCGCCGCTTCGAGCGGCGGCCGGGGGAGGTGCTGCTGCGCCGCGACGTGCTGGGGCACCGGCTGATCGACGTGCCGACGGCGCATCTGGTCCGGGCGGCCGACCTGGAGCTCCGCGAGCAGCCGGACGGGCAGTGGGTGCTGGGCGGGGTGAACGTCCGGCGCCGCCCCCGCGGCCTGGGGCGCCTGCTGCGCGGCGGTGACGACGAGTACGAGGAGCGCGCCTTCCGCGAATGGTCCCGGTTCGAGCCGCTGATCGGGCACGAGAGCAGTGCCGGGCTGCGTCGCCCGCTGGCCCGGATCCGGCGGCTCAAGCCGGCCCAGATCGCCGACCTGCTCGAGGACGCGTCCAAGGACGAGGAGACCGAGATCCTCGGCCAGGTGCACGCCGACCCTGAGCTGGAGGCGGACGTCTTCGAGGAGCTGGAGGAAGACCAGGCCACGCGGCTGCTGGCCGAGCGGAGCGACGAGGAGATCGCCGGCGTGCTGGCCCGGATGCGGGCCGACGACGCGGCGGACGCGATCGCCGAACTGCCGCAGAACCGGCGGCAGCCCGTGCTGGACCTGCTCCCCCCGGGCCAGCGGACCAAAGTACTGACCCTGATGGGTTTCAACCCGACCAGCGCGGGCGGGCTGATGGGGGTGGACTTCCTGACCTTGGCCAGTGACGTCGCGGTGGCCGACGCGCTGGCCGCGGTGAGCAACGCGGAGACCCTCCAGCCGGAGGCCCTGACCTCGGTGCACGCGGTGGGGCCGAGCGGGCGGCTGCGTGGTGTGGCTACCGTGGTGCAGCTGGTCCAGGCCGACCCGGGCACCCCACTGCTGGACATCTGCGATCGTGACCCGGTCCGGGTCGGGGCGGACACCGACGTGGTGGACGTCGCGGTGCTGATGAGCGACTACAACCTGATCACCGTGCCGGTGGTGGACCAGGACCGGCGAATGATCGGCCTGATCACGGTGGACGACGTGCTGGAGGTCACGCTGCCGGAGGACTGGCGGCGGCGGGAGACCGCGCAGCCCCCGGACGCGCACCGGGGCGGCGCCGAGACCGGCGGCGAGCAGTGAGCTGGCCGGGCCGTGAGTGGCGCTGAGCCGTGAGCAGCCTGCCCCCGCGGCAGCCGGCCGACCCCGGCAAGCCAGCCGGCCCGGGCCCGGCACCGCCCCCTCCAGCGGCTAAACCTCCTCCGGCTAACCCTCCTCCGGCTAAGCCTCCTCCGGCTAACCCTCCTCCGGCTAAGCCTCCTCCGGCTAAGCCTCCTCCGGCTAAGCCTCCTCCGGCTAAGCCTCCCGCGGCGGCCAAGGCCCCTGCGCCGGCCAGGGCCCGCCCGGCCGGCCCGGACCGCTCCGCCGGGCCCCCCCGCCGGGACGGTGCCGCGGCGGGGGAGCAGGCCCGCAGCCTGGCCCCGCCGGTGCCGAGCGCGGTACTGGACGAGGCGCACGTCGGCGACATCGAAGGCGCGTTCGGCAAGGTCAAGCTGGGTGAGGATCTCGGCGACCGGCCCGGGCTGCGGCGGCGGCTGATCACGTTCCTGGCCATCATGGGCCCGGGCCTGATCGTCATGGTCGGGGACAACGACGCCGGTGGCGTGTCGACCTACGCCCAGGCCGGGCAGAACTACGGCTACAGCCTGCTCTGGGTGCTGCTGCTGCTCATCCCGGTGCTGGTGGTCAACCAGGAGATGGTGGTCCGGCTCGGCGCGGTCACCGGGGTGGGCCACGCCCGGCTGATCAACGAGCGGTTCGGCCGGTTCTGGGGCTGGTTCAGCGTGGGCGACCTGTTCCTGCTGAACTTCCTGACCATCGTGACCGAGTTCATCGGTGTGTCGCTCGCGCTGCGCTACTTCGGTATCACCCCGTACATCTCGGTGCCGATCACCGCGGTGGTGCTCGTCATCATCACGGCCAGTGGCAGCTTCGCCCGCTGGGAGCGGGCCATCTTCGTGTTCATCGGGACCAGCCTGGTGCTCTACCCGCTGGCCCTGGCGTCGCATCCGCACTACAGCCAGGTCGGCTACCACTTGTTCGTGCCGGGCATCCAGGGCGGGGCCAGCTCGACCGCGATCCTGCTCATCATCGCCATCGTGGGCACCACGGTGGCCCCGTGGCAGCTGTTCTTCCAGCAGTCAAACGTGATCGACAAGCGGATCACGCCCCGGTTCATCGGCTACGAGCGGGCCGACACCGTGACCGGCTCGATCGTGGTGGTAGCCGGCGCCATCGCGATCATGGTCGTTGCGGTGTTCGCGGTCCGCGGCACCAACCTGGTCGGCAAGTTCACCGACGCGCTCGGGGTGGCGCACGCACTGCAGGCCCATGGCTACTGGTACGGCGCGCTGTTCGCCATCGTGCTGCTCGACGCGAGCATCATCGGTGCCTCAGCCGTGACGCTGTCCACCAGCTACGCGTTCGGCGACGTGTTCGGCCTGAAGCACTCGCTGAACCGGAGCTGGCGCGACGCTAAGCAGTTCTACGCCAGCTACACCGCGCTGGTCGTGGTGGCCGCGGCCATCGTGCTCATCCCGCACGCCCCGCTCGGCCTGATCACCACCAGCGTGCAGGCGCTGGCCGGAGTGCTGCTGCCCAGCGCCTCCGTGTTCCTGCTGCTGCTGTGCAACGACCCAGAAGTGCTCGGGCCGTGGATGAACCGGCGCTGGCTCAACGTGGTCGCGTGCGTCATCATCGCCGTGCTGCTCGACCTGTCCGGCACGCTCGTGGTCAGCACGGTGTTCCCGCATGTGAACGTCGGCACGGTAGCCGTGGTGATCGCCATTGTGCTGATCGCGGGCGGCGGCCTCGCGTTCGGCGTGCTGGAGCTCATCCAGCGGCGCGCCGGGCGGGTGCGACCGCGGGCCGAGCTCCCGCAGCTCACCCGGCAGCAGCGGCTCAACTGGCGGATGCCGCCGCTGGCCCTGCTCAAGCCGGTGCAGTGGTCGCCTGCCACCAAGCTCGCCATGCTGCTGCTCCGCGGCTATCTGGTCATCTCGGTGGTCCTGCTCGCGGTCAAGGCGGTCCAGCTCGGCAAATAGTCAGCCGGCTGCCGCTCCCCGGCCCGCCCCGCCCTGCTCCGCCCTGCTCCGGCTGCCCCGGCCCCGGCTGCCCCGGCCCCGGCTGCCCCGGCCCCGCCCGCGCCGAGCCGTGATCATGACTTTGGGGGGAATAGAGCCCCACCTAAGTCATGATCACGAACTGGGGTGGGCTGCGGTCCTGGTTAGCTGGCGATCTGCTGGTCGCGGAGGGCGGTGATCTCGGCTGGGGTGTAGCCCAGGCTGGCCAGCACCGCCCCGGTGTCGCGGCCGGGTGCTGGTGGCGGGTCTGGCACGGCCGCCGGGGTCCGGCTGAACCGGGGCGCGGGGGCGGGCTGGGGTACCCCGCCCACCTCGATGAACGTGCCGCGGGCCGCGTTGTGCGGGTGCCCGGGTGCGTCAGCCATGGACAGCACCGGGGCCACGCAGGCGTCCGAGCCGTCGAACACGGCCAGCCACTCGGCCTGGGTGCGCTCCGCGAACACGGCGGCCAGCCGCTCCCGCAGCACCGGCCATCCGGACGGGTCGAGCTGCGCGGGCAGCTCCGCGGCGTCCAGCCCGAGCCGGGCCAGCAGCTCGGCGTAGAACTTGGCCTCCAGCGCGCCGACCGCGACGAACTTGCCGTCCGCGGTCTGGTACGTGTCGTAGAACGGGGCCCCGCCGTCCAGCAGGTTGCTGCCCCGCTGGTCGTGCCATGCGCCGGCTGCCCGCAGCCCGTGGATGAACGTGGCCAGCAGCGCCGCCCCGTCCACCATGGCCGCGTCCACCACCTGGCCGTGCCCAGAGCGCTCCCGCTCCAGCAGCGCAGCCAGCACGCCCACGGCCAGCAGCATTCCGCCGCCGCCGAAATCACCCAGCAGGTTCAGCGGGGGCACCGGCCGCTCCCCGGCCCGGCCGATCGGGTCCAGGCAGCCCGCCACCGCGATGTAGTCGATATCGTGCCCGGCCGCCCCGGCCAGCGGCCCCTCCTGCCCCCAGCCGGTCATCCGCGCGTAGACCAGCCGCGGGTTGCGCTCCAGGCACACTTCCGGGCCGAAGCCGAGCCGTTCCGCCACGCCCGGCCGGTGGCCCTCGACCAGCACGTCGGCCGTCTCCAGCAGCCGCAGCAGCACTGCGACCCCGGCCGGGTCCTTCAGGTTGAGCCGGATCGACCGGCGGCCCCGGGCCAGCGGGTCGCCGCTGGGCTGCACCACCGGGTGGCCGCCCGCCCCGGGCCGGCCCACCCGCAGCACGTCCGCGCCGAGATCGGCCAGCACCATGCAGCCGAACGGCGCGGGGGCCAGGCTCTCCAGCTCGATGACACGCACTCCGTGCAGTGGTCCCATCAACTGTCCCCTTTTGCTCAACGCAGGTCCGGCTGCCGCCTGGGCGGAAGCCTAGTGCGCGGTCCATCCGGCGCTCGGGGCTCGTCACCGGCGGGAATGACCGCGGCGCAGCGTATTCTCGCTGCATGCGCGGTTACACGCAGGACAAAGACGCCTATCTCAAGCGGCTGCGCCGCATCGAGGGCCAGGTGCGCGGCCTGCAGCGGATGGTCGAGGAAGACGTCTACTGCATCGACGTGCTGACCCAGGTCTCCGCGGTGACCCGGGCCCTGCAGGCGGTGGCGCTCGGGCTGCTGGAAGAGCACCTTGGGCACTGCGTGAGCGAGGCCGTCCGGGCCGGCGGCGACGAAGGACGGGAGTCGGTGCGCGAGGCTGCCGCGGCCATCTCGCGGCTGGTCAAGTCCTAGCCGGCCCAGTCGTGTTCCGGGTCGGCGAGCCGGGCGAACGCGCGCAGGTTGGCCAGGCTCTCGCCGCGCTTGACCCGCCACGCCCACTCGCGGCGGATCGATGAGGTGAAGCCGATGGCCAGCGCGGAGTCGAAGTTGTCGTCCGAGTAGGTCAGCACGCAGCCCAGGATCCGGTCCACCTCGGCCGTGCCCACCGAGCCCAGCGGGAGCCGCCCGACCAGGTACACGTCGCCTGTGGGGTCGAGCGCGAAGTGCACGCCGTACATGCGGCCGTTGCGTTCCAGCAGGAAGCGGTAGAACTTCGCGTGGTTCTCGTCCGGCTGGCGGCAGAAGAACGCCTCCACGTGCAGGCTGTGCCGCCCGGCGATGAGCCAGGTCATCGTGGCCAGCTTGTGCTGGCCTTCCAGCTTGACCAGGAAGCTGCCCGGCTGCGGGCTCTGCCAGTCCAGCCCGAGTTCGGTCAGGGCCGCCGCGATGGCCCCGGCCGTGCTTTCCTGGGTCGGTGGTGCCGGCTCACTCATGTCTCACCATCCTGCCAGCCCTCACTTCCGCACTCCGCCCGCGTAACGTGCGGTCGGCTGGGTGATTTGCCCCGGTTCGCCGGTACGGCCCGGGTGCCGGGTGCCGGTTAGGACGGCAGCGCGCGGGTGAAGCGGTCCTGGGCCGGGACACTGCTCATCGCGCCGGCGTACACGCCCAGCAGCCGGTCCACGGTGCGCGACCAGCCGAACCGGGACGCGTGCGCGACAGCGCCGCGGGACAGCGCGGCCCGGTGGCCTGGCATGGCGATCAGCTCGCGCAGCGCGTGCGCGTAGCTGGCCGGGTGGTGGTCGCCGACCAGGATTCCGGACTCTCCGTGCCGCACCGCGGTGCGCAGCCCACCCACGGCCGCTGCGATCACCGGTGTGCCGCAGGCCTGGGCTTCCACCGCCACCAGCCCGAACGACTCGGAGTGGGAGGGCACCATGACCACGGTCGCGGCCCGGTACCAGTCGGCCAGCTCGGCCTGCGGGCACGGCGGCTCCAGCCGGACCAGGCCGGCGATGCCCAGGCTGCGGGCCAGCTCGGTCAGCCCGTCCGGGTCGGCGCGGCCGGTGCCGCTGGGGCCGCCGACGAACACCAGGCTGAGCTTGCGGGCCAGCTCCGGCTCGTCCCGCACCAGCTGGGCCGCGGCGTGCAGCACGACGTCCGGCGCTTTGAGTGGCTGCACCCGGCCAGCGAACACCACCACCACCCCGTCGGCGGGCAGGCCCAGCCGGCGCCGCGTCTCGGCCACCGGCCCGGGCCGGAACACCGACAGGTCGACCCCGGGGTTGACCGTCCAGACCTTGGCCGGGTCGGCCCCGTACAGCCCGACCAGCTGATGCGCTTCCTGGTCGGTGTTGGCCACCAGCCGGTCCGCGGTGGACACCACCTCGGCCTCGCCGCGCAGCCGCATCTCCGGCTCGGCGTGGTCGCCCCGGGCCAGGGCCGCGTTCTTCACCCGGCCCAGGGTGTGCATGGACTGCACCAGCGGCACGCCCCAGCGCTGCCGGGCCACCAGGCCCACTTGCCCGGACAGCCAGTAGTGCGCATGCACCAGGTCGTAGCGGCCGGGGGCGTAACCCGCCTCGGTGCGCAGCACCTCGAACGTGAAATGGCACAGCTGGGCGGGCTGGTCGGCCTTTTCCAGCTCCTCGAACGGCCCGGCCGGCACGTGCCGGACCAGGACACCGGGTACCAGCTCGGCCTCGGGCGGGGCGTCGCGGGACACGGCCCGGGTGAAGATCTCGACCTCAACGCCGCGGCTGGCCAGCCGCTTGGCCACCTCGACCACGTAGACGTTCAGGCCCCCGGCGTCCCCGGTACCTGGCTGTTCCAGCGGTGAGGTGTGGACACTGATGGTCGCGATCCGCCGGGGGAAGCGTCGCGGCACTGGCATGCACCTCCGACTGATCAACCCCGTGCTGCCGCAGGGGATTCCCGGGCTGTACTGGCCCATTGGGGGCGCCCCCGGCTTGCAGAGCCCGGCCGCCCCCCAGTAGACGAATCCCCGAACCCGGATAGGCTCAGCACCATGGCGACGCTGGTGCTGCTGCGGCATGGGGAAAGCACGTGGAACGCGGAGGGCCTGTTCACCGGGTGGGTGGACGTAGGGCTGTCCGAGCGGGGCGCAGCCGAGGCGGTGACCGGCGGCGAGCTGCTCCGCGACTCCGGCCTGCGGCCCGACGTGCTGCACACGTCGGTGCTGACCCGGGCCATCCAGACCGCCCAGCTGGCCCTGGAGCCGGCCGGGCTGTTGTGGCTGCCGGTCCGCCGGTCCTGGCGGCTGAACGAACGGCACTACGGGGCCCTGCAGGGCAAGAACAAGGCACAGACCCGCCAGGAGTTCGGTGACGACCAGTTCATGCTGTGGCGCCGGTCCTACGACGTGCCGCCCCCGCCGCTGCCGGATGATGACCAGTACTCGCAGGCCGGCGATCCGCGCTACGCGCTGCTGCCGCCTGACCTGTTGCCGCGCACCGAGTGCCTCAAGGACGTACTGGGCCGGATGCTGCCGTACTGGCAGGACGCGATCGTGGCTGATCTGGCCGTGGACCGTACCGTGCTGGTGGTGGCGCACGGCAACTCGCTGCGCGCCCTGGTCAAGCACCTGGACGGCATCTCCGACGAGGAGATCTCCGGGCTGAACATCCCAACCGGCATCCCGCTCGTCTACGAGCTCGGCGCGGACTACCGGCCCAAGGTGCCGGGCGGCCGGTACCTCGACCCGGAGGCCGCGGTGGCCGCGGCCGCGGCCGTGGCCAACCAGGGCCGCTGACCGGTCTGCGGCTGTATGGCGGTTTAATCCAGCATGTCCAGGCCCCGGCCGCTGTGTGAATTGATCGGGAACACGGCGGCGGCGTGGCGACCGTCCGGGGCGATCCCGGCGGCTGCCGCTTACCATCAAGATGTGTGCGTGCAGGCAGCGGTGATCATGACAGTAATCTCCGCACCATGAAGACCCGCAAGGCGGCCAAGGCCCACCCTGGCGAACTGTCCGCCGCGCGCCGCCCACCCGCCCGGCTGCCGGCTGGCATCGCGGCCGTCCTGTCGGTGCTGTCCTCGTCCGCCGTAGTTATCGACAGCGAGGACCGGGTGCTTCGGGCCAGCGCGGCGGCTCGCTCCTTCGGCCTGGTGAAGGGTGACCGGCTGATGGTCGGTGAGCTGCTGGCCCTGGCCCGCCAGGTGCGCCGGGACGGGGAGATACGCGAAGGCGAGATCGAGGTGGCCGGCATGAAGTTCGGCGGCCGGACGACCAGCTTCGCGGTCCGGGTGGCGCCGCTCGGGTCCGGCGTGGGCGGCGGTGGCCTGGTCCTGCTGCTGGCCGAGGACCAGACCGAGAGCCGCCGGGTGGAAGAGGTCCGGCGGGACTTCGTGGCTAACGTCAGCCATGAGCTCAAGACCCCGGTGGGCGCCCTGGCGCTGCTGGCCGAGACGGTCGAGGACGCCGCCGACGACCCGGACGCAGTACGCCGCTTCGCGGGCCGGATGCGCCAGGAGGCGTCCCGGCTGACCAAGCTGGCCCAGGACCTGATCACGCTGTCCCGCATCCAGGCGGCCGAGCCCGTCCCGGACCCGATCCCGGTCGACCTGTCCATCGTGGTGGCCGAGGCGCTGGACCGGTGCCGGATGAAGGCGAGTGCGCACGGCATCGAGCTGGAAGCCAAGGGTGATCCCGGGCTGGTCGTGCTGGGCGACGAGGACCTGCTGGTCAACGCGCTGCGCAACCTGCTGGAGAACGCGGTCGCGTACAGCCCGGAGCAGACCCGGGTGGTGGTCAGCACCACCAAGGTGGCCGGGGACCTGGCCGAGATCAGCGTGGCTGACCAAGGCATCGGCATCCCGCAGCGGGACCTGGAGCGGATCTTCGAGCGGTTCTACCGGGTCGACCCGGCGCGCTCCCGGGCGACCGGGGGTACCGGGCTGGGCCTGGCCATCGTGAAGCACGTGACGGCGGCGCACGGCGGCAAGGTCACCGTGTGGAGCAAGGTGGGTGAGGGGTCCACGTTCACGGTGCGGTTGCCAGTCGCGAACCGGCCCCGGGCTGCGGCGGGCAGCTCCCATCCACCCGCAGCGACATCGGCCAGGGAGGCCCTGAAATGACCCGGGTGCTGGTTGTCGAAGACGAGGAGTCGTTCAGCGACGCGCTGTCCTACATGCTGCGCAAGGAGGGTTTCGAGGTAGCGGTGTGCCCGACCGGCCCCGACGCGCTCGACACGTTCGACCGGGACGGAGCCGACCTGGTGCTGCTCGACCTCATGCTCCCCGGGCTGCCGGGCAGCGAGGTGTGCCGGACCCTGCGCGAGCGGTCCAACGTGCCGGTGATCATGCTGACCGCCAAGGACAGCGAGATCGACAAGGTCGTCGGTCTGGAGCTCGGCGCGGACGACTACGTGACCAAGCCGTTCTCCTCCCGTGAGCTGGTCGCCCGGATGCGCGCGGTGCTGCGCCGCCGCGGCGAGCCGGAAGACGCCGCGATCAGCACGCTGGAGTCCGGGCCGGTGCGGATGGACGTGGACCGGCATGTGGTGACGGTGCGCGGCAGCCAGGTGCAGCTGCCGCTCAAGGAGTTCGAGCTGCTCGAAGTGCTGCTGCGGAATACGGGCCGGGTGCTGACCCGGATGCAGCTCATCGACCGGGTCTGGGGTGCCGACTATGTCGGGGACACCAAGACCCTGGATGTGCACATCAAGCGGCTGCGGGCCAAGGTCGAGCTCGACCCGGGCAACCCGCGGCACATCATCACCGTGCGCGGGCTGGGCTACAAGTTCGAGCCGGGCACGTAACGCCGCTACGGCGTGGCCGTGCCCGACGCGCTCGGCGACGGTGACGCGATGGCTGCCGGGCCGCGGTGCCGGTGCTTCGCGGTGGCGGTCGGCGACGGCGACGGGGGCGGCGAATAGGTGGCGTAGTCCGTCGCCCGGGGGTAGACCGGCACGGCCAGCCGCACGCTGCCCGCGTTCTGGAACCTGAGTACCAGGTCGATGTCGGTGCCGTTCTGCAGGGTGTGGGTCAGGCCGGTCAGGACCACCTTGGGCTGCGGGCCGGTGAGCAGCACCAGCCGGCTCCGCGGCAGCGCGACGCCACCGGCCGGGATGGTGACCGAGGCGGCGGTACCCGGCGCCGAGATGCTGACCAGGCGGTCCGCTGCGCCGGTGTTGACCAGGGCGAGGAACACACTGGCCGAGCTGCCCGCGGGCAGCGAGGAGGTCAGCGGCGCGCCGAGGACGAACACGTTGCGGATCGCGATGAAGCCGGGCCCGCGGGCGGCGCGAACGGACACGCTCGCCCCGGCGGTCGGCGCGTGCCAGTGCAGCACCGGTGCGTCCAGCCCGGCTTGGCACCCGGCGAGCAGGGGGATGGCTGCCGCCGCGGCGACGACGCACGCGCGTCGCAGCGCGGTGAGGCTACGGCCGTGGAGCAGCATGACCTGCTCTCCTCAGATTTCGGGTCAGGTACACCTGGGACGCGGCACAGCGTATCGGCATCCAGCCCGGCTGCTGCCGCCGGCCCTGCCGTGGCGCGGGCCGGGTGGCGGGCCGTCAGGCGGCGCGCAGCCCGGCCTGATTCGCGGCCAGGTACGCCGGGCCGGGGTGCTCCAGGCTCTGTGGCGTGCGGTGGCCGAGCGCGCGCAGGCTGCTGCCCAGCTGGACGCTGGGCCTGAGGTTGGGCTGCACGCTGCGCACCGAGCCGACCTGGTCGACCAGGACCACGGTCAGCCCGGACGGGTGGTAGGCGCGGCCGAGCGCGCCATGGGTGTCGGTGGCCAGCACGATGGTGGCGTCCCGCCCCGGCGGGGCGATCGCCTTGACCTGCTGGAGCGAGGTGCCCACCGCGACCAGGTAGACGGCGAGGTTGGCCGCGCGGGCCTGGCTGCTGACCCGCTTGGCCGCGGTCACGCAATGGCACCCGACCGGGATCAGCGCGAGCACCGCGGCCCGGACCGTCCGCAGTTCGACGGCCTGGCCGTTGGCCTGCACGGTGCTGGCCGGCAGCGGGCCGCCGACTTGGCCCACGCCGGGACTGGCCGACTGTGGCGTGGTCGGGGTCTGGGCCTGGCTCACCGGGGCGTCCGCCCGCCGGGTGGTGAACATGGTGAGCAGCGTCCCGGCCAGCAGAGTCAGCGCCAGGCAGCTGGCCAGCAGGGGCAGCACCATCCCGTCCCTGGCGATCGGGCCGCCGATCCGCCGGAGCAGCCGCTGCCTGCTCAGCGCGCGCAGTTCGCGGCGATATGCCTGGACATCGCGTTCCAGCTCCCTGGCGTCGTCAGGGATCTCGATGTCGACCGGGGGCAGGCCGTAGTCGTCCCGCTCCGGTTCCCCACCTCTGCTCACGAGCATCTTCTCCGGCGTGCGCTGCCTCGTTGCTCTCCAGTATGTGCCTGCCGCCCCGTTCCCGGCACTGCCCCGCGAATACCAGATTCATCCAGGTGTGGGCCGGTGCCACGGCGGTCGCACACGGTGATGGCTGGGGTGTGCTGGGCTGTCCCGGGGGCCGGCCGGCCGGGGGTGCAGACTGCCTCAAGGCGGCCATCTGGCCGGAATCCTCCGGAATCCTGCCTATCCGGCGGGCGCCGCGGGCGGGTCAGGGATCTGGCCGACACGCCTCGCAGGCCGCTTTAGAGACTATGAAAAGGCGCACTGACCTGCACGTTTATCGTTAACGTCAGATCGAGTGCCCCGTTGGTCGTGCTAACATTGCCTTAGCGGAAGGGGTATGTGCCACATGACTTTTAAGGTCGGCGACACGGTCGTCTACCCCCACCATGGGGCTGCTCGCATCGAGGAGATCGAGACCCGTTCGATCAAGGGCCAGGATAAGACGTACCTGGTGCTCAAGGTCGACAAGGGTGACCTGACCGTACGCGTTCCAGCGGACAATGCCGAGCTGGTGGGCGTGCGGGATGTTGTCGGGCAGGAAGGGCTGGAGAGGGTGTTCGAGGTGCTGCGCGCCCCGCACACCGAGGAACCGACTAACTGGTCACGGCGGTACAAGGCCAACCTTGAGAAGCTCGCCTCGGGTGATGTGAACAAGGTGGCCGAGGTAGTCCGCGATCTCTGGCGCAGGGACCGCGAGCGTGGTCTGTCGGCCGGCGAGAAGCGCATGCTGGCCAAGGCCCGGCAGATCCTGGTGAGCGAGCTTGCCCTCGCGGAGAAGACCAACGAGGACAAGGCCGAGGCGCTGCTCGACGAGATCCTGGCCTCCTGAGCGCACTCGCGGCACACAGGTGGCCGGTGAACTGCCCCGGGTAGGAGTCGGTACCGACGTCCATCCGTTCGGTACCGGGCGCCCACTGTACCTGGCTGGCCTGTTCTGGCCGGGCGAGCAGGGATTGAGCGGGCACAGCGATGGTGACGTGGCCGCGCACGCGGCATGTGACGCGCTGCTGTCCGCGGCCGGGCTCGGCGACCTCGGCGCCAACTTCGGCACGGCCGACCCGCGGTGGGCGGGCGCGGCCGGGACCACGCTGCTGCGCGCCACCGCTGACCTGGTGGCCGGGGCCGGATTCGTGATCGGGAATGTGGCCGTCCAGGTGATCGGCCCGCGCCCGCGGCTGGCGCCACGCCGCGCGGAGGCCGAAAAGGTACTGTCCGAGGCGCTGGGCGGCGCCCCGGTCAGCCTGTCCGGCACCACCACCGACGGCCTCGGGCTGACCGGCCGTGGCGAAGGCCTGGCCGCGGTCGCCACCGCGCTGGTGCTCAGCCCCGGGCCGTGGCCCGCGGCCCTGGACTAGCCCGTAGTTCCCCCCAGTGATCCGCGCGTTTGACCGTTTACCTGGGCTTTCGAGGTCCATAGGGCCGGGCCGCTGACTACGCGACCTTGAGGCGGTGGCTGACGCCGAGTAGTTCGAAGGCCTGTCGCTGGAGGGCGGTGGGAGTGGTGACGAGCCGGAAGCCGGGCAGCGTGGGGTCGGCGGGGGTGATGGTGTTCAGGCAGATCGTGGCCAGGTCGGCGAGCAGGGTGGTGAAGCTGTGCACTGGGAGGTCGCCGGGGGTCTGCTTGGTGGCGGCTTTGGCCAGGGCTTGCGGGGAGCGGACGGCGGGGGCGACCGGGCTGGGCCGGGTGGCCTGGGCGGCGGGCTTGTCGTGGTCGGTGAACAGGACGGGCGCGAGCCGGGCCTGCATGTGCCAGCTGATGTAGTACGACAGCATCCGCAAGAACACGTGGGCGCGGACCCGGTCCTCGGTGCGATGCCGGATGGGCCGGATGTCCAGGTCGGTGCTGAAGGCCCGGAAGGCCCGCTCGACCTGGGCCAGGGCCTTGTAGGAGGAGACCACGTCGCTGCTGTCCAGGTCACTGGCGGCGGTGCTGGTGCGCAGGACATGGATGCCGTCGAGGTTGGCCTCGGCGGCGATGGAATCCTGGTCGCGGGCGTAGCTGAGGTGGTCGTCGCCGATATCGACCTGGAAGTGCTTGGCGACCTTGCGGCGGCTTAGGACCCTGTCGACGCGCACGGCGATCTTGCTGGTGCCGCGCAGTGGCCGCCGGGCCCGCGTGCAGGCGGCGGCGATTTTGCCCAGGTCGGCCTCGGTGGCGGCCAGCAGTGATTCGCGTTTGCGGGCCCGCTCGGCTTCCAGGAACGGGTTCATGCAGGCGATTAGCCGCTCGCCGGGGAAGTCGGGGGAGGTGATCTCGGCCAGGTCCTGGGTGTCGAACAGGGTCAGCTGCAGGTCCCCGCTGCGGACCAGGTTCTTGACCTGCGGGGCGCGCAGCGCGGTGATCCAGTCCAGCCCGGCGGGCCGGACGTCTTCGCGCAGCCGGGCGGCGGTCAGCATGCCCCGGTCCCCCGCGAGCACCACCTTGGTGATCCCGAACCGGTCCTTGACCTTGGTCACCTGGGTGGCCACGGTCACGGGGTCACCGGTGTTGCCGGCGAACACCTCGATCGCAACCGGGATGCCGTCCTTGCTGGCCAGCAGCCCGTAGACGATCTGGAGCCGGCCGCGGACCCCGTCTTTGGGGTGGCCGATGGCGCCTAGCGGGCAGGTCCGGCCCTCGAACGCGGCGGAGGACACGTCATACAGCACCAGGGTGCCGCCCGTCAGGTGCCGGGCGGCCAGCGCGTCCTGGATCTTGTCCTGCCGGCCATGCAGGTAGTCCATCGCCGCGTACAGGTCATCCTCATCGCACGACCCCAGGTGCAACACCTCGCCCAGGGAACTGGCCGCAGTCTCTTCTCGCAGCCCGCGGGCGATGGCCAGCTTGGAGTCCGGCGCGATCACCTGCGCGACCGCCATCGCGGTCACCAGGTCCCGGCTCCGGGACGGCACCGGGTCGATCAGCTCCTCCAGCCCAAGCTGACGCAACGTGCCCAGGACGGCGGCGACGTGGCCGTGCGGCAGGCTGCGGGTGATCTCGAACGCCCCGTCCAGGTCTGCGGCGGGTGGCGGCTGGCCCTTCAGCACCCGGGCCAGGGCCTCGACCTTGGCCTCGGGCCAGGACGACAGGTTGGCCAGGGTGCGGTTCTTGACCTTGCCGTCTTCACGGTAGCTTTCCCGCAGCAGCACGGCCGGCGGCGACCCCCGGTTCGGGACCCTGACCACGTACATGACCACAAACATACCGGGTTCATCTGCGCCAAGGCAGGCAGACACGCCGTTACTGAGCCAACTGATGTGATCTACATGACTACCACTCTCTCTGCCTGAGAGCGCAGTTCACCAGGTCACGGCGCAATTGACGGGTCGATCAAAGGCTGATCAGGGGGAACTTCGGACTAGCGGGGGTACAGCCGCTCCGCGTAGGACGGGCCGTAGTGCCGCTCCAGGTCCTGCACGGTCTCCTCGATATCCGCCTGAACGCTCTTTACGATGCGGGCGGTGGACGGCAGCGCACCGGGCCGCCAGGTCGCCGGATCCCACAGGCTGGAACGCAGGAATGCCTTGGGGCAGTGGTAGAAAACCTCACGCACCTCGACCAGCAGGGCCAGCCGGGGGCGGCTGCCCCGGACGATCATGTCATCGAAGAACGGCGCGTCCCGGAGCAGCCGGGCCCGGCCGTTGATGCGCAGCGTGTCCGGCCGTCCAGGCACCAGGAACAGCAGCCCGACGTGCGGGTTGCTGAGGATGTTGAGGAACCCGTCGGCCCGGTTGTTGCCCGCCCGGTCCGGGATGGCGATCGTGCCGGCACCGAGCGGCCGGGCGAAGCCCGGCGGATCCCCCTTCGGGGACACGTCGCAGCTTCCGTCGGCACCAGCCGTGGCGATCAGGCAGAACGGCGACGCGGCCAGCCATTCCCGGTCCCGCTCGTGCAGGCTGGCCCGGACTTTGGTCACCGAACGCCGGTTCGGGGCGCCGAGCAGCTCGCGAAGCTCGGTCGCCGACGTCACCTCGACGAGTTCGGACGTGTCAGGCATGGCCGGTCCTCACCCTGGGGGCTGGGTCCCGTTCAGCCTAAGCCGCCCGGCGGCCCGGGAGCCCCGGCGGACGGTGCGGCTGCCGCCGGGCGGGGTGGATCAGGAGTCGCTGTCGGCGTCGTCCTCGGGTGGGGTGGGCGTGCTGCGCAGCCGGTCGAAGTGCGGTGACGGAGCAGGCACCGGGGCCCGCATCGGCTGCTGCGGCACGTGGATGGTGCCGCTGGCTGGCTGGCCTGGCTCGGGTGGTTCCGGTGGGGCGCCGTCCTGGGCGGCCGGGGCCGGCGCAGCCTCAGCCGCCGGGCTGGTGTCGCCACCGGCCACGCCAGCCGGGGCCGTGCCGTCGGGTGCGTGGCCGGCCGGGGCCGTGCCGTCGGGTGCGTGCCCGGCCGGGCCCGTGCCCGCTGGCTCAGCCGTGCCCGCTGGCTCTGAGAGGCCCGCTGGCTCTGAGAGGCCCGGAGCTTCGGTGCTGGCCGGTGGTTCGGTGCTGGCTGGCGGCTCAGCCGTGCCCGGTGGCTCAGTGGTCTCTGGTGGCTCAGTGGTCTCTGGTGGCTCACTGGTCCCTGACGCTTCAGTGGCTCCCGATGGTCCAGCCGCCTTGGGGCCGGCCGGGCTGGTCGCGCCAGCATCGGCCGGGGCGGTGCCCGTGGCACCGGGCCTGCTGTCCGCGGGACGGGTGGTCGTGACGCTGGTGGCGGCGGGCTTGGTGGCGGCGGGCGTGGCGCCGGCGGGCGTGGCGTCCGTGCGGTGCGGGCTGTCGCCGTTGGTGCTGGCGGGCGGGCTGGCCGGGGCACGGTCCGGGACCGGGCGGTCCGGGACCGGGGCCTCGATGGGCACACTGCTGGCGCGGGCGGCGGTCGCCTCCGGCCTGGCCTGCGCCGTGCTGGCCGCCGTCGGCGCGGGGCTGGCTGGTGCAGCGGCCGCCGGCGCGGGGCTGGCCGGTGCTGGGCTGGCCGGTGCTGGGCTGGCCGGTGCAGCGCTCACGGGGGCGGGGCTGGCCGGGGCAGGGCTGGCCAGGGCAGGGCTGGCTGGGTCGGGCGCCGTGCTGGCCCGGCCAGACTGGGCCGGCCCGGTGCGCGCGGTCCCGGCGCCAAGCAGGCCGTCGAGCCCGATGCGGGGCTGGGCCGGCGGCGCGGCCGGGGCGGCCCGCTCTCCGGCCGGGCGCAGCTGGCGCAGCATGCACAGCAGCAGGGTGAACGCGATCAGCAGGAGCGCCCACGGCAGCACGGCCGCGGTCACCGCGGCGGCCCGGCCCGGGATGTGCGTGTGCAGGGCGTGCAGCACGCCGCCGGCCGCCATCGCGACCACCAGCAGGATCGTGACCAGCCAGGCGTAGCCGCGGCGCCACCCGGCCGCGCCGTGCAGCGACAGCACCGCGGCGATGGACACCACCAGCAGCGCGTCGAGGACGACCGGGAAGACCCGGGCCAGGCTGGGCGACATGCCGGCTGCCCGGGCCAGCTGGTGGATCCCGGGATAGGACAGCACGAACGCGCCCGCGGCCAGCACCAGCACGCCCAGGATGGCCGCGATCAGCGCGACCACCCGGAGCCAGCGGAAGGGGTCAGGACCCGGCGGTCCGGTCGGCGGGGGACTGTCATTCATCGGGGCCTACTTCGTCCTTCCTGCGGGAATGCGCAGGCCAGCGTCGTGATCATCACGTCACAGCAGACGATATGCCCGCTGGCCCGCTGACTTGGGGGAATTCCGTGCAAGCGCAGGTCCCGGGCGTGTTGCTGACGGCGGGTCACAGCCTGCGGTACATGATGTGCAGCCCCACGTAGCCCTGCGTAGGGTGGCGGAAGCCGTCCGGCACCGTGGCCAGCACCGCGAAGCCGAGCGAGCGCCACAGGGCGACGGCCCCGGTGTTCGTCGCCACCACCGCGTTGAACTGCATGGCCGGGTAGCCGTACGCCCGGGCCCGGGCCAGGATGTGCTCGGCCAGGGCCCGCCCGACGCCGCGGCGGCCATGTTCCGGACTGACCATGAACCCCGCGTTGGCCACGTGCGCGCCGCCGCCGCCCTGGTTCGGGTGCAGCTCACCGGTGCCGAGGATGGTGCCCTCCGAATCCACCGCGACGAGCGTCGCGCCGGGCGGCTCGTGCAGCCACATGTCCCGGGCCTGCTCGGACGTGGTTCCGGTGTCCCAGCAGAACGTGTCGCCGGCGGCCACGATACGGCTCATGAAGGCCCAGATTCCCGGCCAGTCCGCGGCCGTGGCGTCCCGTATCAGCATGGGGACAAGGATGCCGGGCCAGGGGCAGGTCCCGGTAACCTTGCTGCGTGACACTACGCCTTTACGACACCGCCGCGCGCGCCGTGCGCGACTTCACCCCGCTCGTCCCCGGGCAGGTGTCGCTGTACCTGTGTGGTGCCACCGTGCAGGCCCCGCCGCACATCGGCCACATCCGGTCGGGTGTGGTGTTCGACCTGCTCACCCGCTGGCTGCGGGCGACCGGGTACCAGGTCACGTTCTGCCGCAACGTGACTGACATCGATGACAAGATCATCCGGGTCGCGGCCGCCGAGGGTGTCCCCTGGTGGCTGGTCAGCCAGCGCAACGAACGGGCGTTCAGCCGGGCCTATGAGGTGCTGGGCTGCGTGCCGCCGGAGGTGGAGCCGCGGGCCACCGGGCACGTGCCCGAGATGATCACGCTGATGGGCCGGCTGATCGACCGCGGTCATGCCTACGCGTCCGAGGGCGGCGTCTACTTCGACGTGCACTCCGACCCCGGGTACGGTGCGCTGTCCGGGCAGCGGCTGGAGCACATGCGGGCCGCCGACGACACCGAGGCCAACGACGCCAAGCGGGATCCCCGCGACTTCGCGCTGTGGAAGGCGGCCAAGCCGGGCGAGCCGGCCTGGGACACGCCGTGGGGGCCCGGCCGCCCGGGCTGGCACCTGGAGTGCTCGGCCATGGCCACCAAGTACCTGGGCCCGGCGTTCGACATCCACGGCGGCGGACTCGACCTGATCTTCCCGCACCACGAGAACGAGATCGCCCAGTCCCGGTCGGCCGGGGACAGGTTCGCCCAGTACTGGCTGCACAACGGCCTGGTCGGGGTGGCCGGCGAGAAGATGAGCAAGTCGCTCGGCAACTCGCTGCTGGTCGAGGCCATGGTGACCCAGGTCCGGCCGGCCGAGTTGCGCTACTACCTGGGCCAGGCGCAGTACCGGTCGGGCATCGAGTACTCCACCGAGGCACTGGACGAGGCGGTGGCCGCGTACCGGCGGATCGAGAACTTCGTAACCCGGGCCACCGAGGCCATCGGCCCGGTCAGCGAACCAGGCGACCAGCCGGCCGCGCTGGCCGGCGCGCTGGCCTCGGCAGAGGCGGCCGGTGCGCCCGATGCTGGGGTGGCACCCACGCTGACCCTGGTCCCCGCAGCGTTCGCCGACGCGCTGGATGACGATCTCGGCGTCCCGCAGGCGCTGGCCGTGCTGCACGAGACGGTGCGGGCGGGCAACAACGCGCTGGCCGCCGGGGACCTCGCCGCCACCTCGGCCCGGCTGGCCGAGGTGCGCGCCATGCTCGGCGTGCTCGGCCTCGACCCGCTGGCCGAGCCCTGGGTCACCGCGGGCCCCGGCGACGACCTGCACGCCGTGGTGGACGCGCTGGTCGGGGTGGCGCTGGCCCAGCGGCAGGCGGCCCGGCAGCGCCGGGACTACGCGGCGGCGGACGCCATCCGGGACTCGCTGCGCGACGCGGGCGTGCTCATCGAGGACACCCCGCAGGGGCCGCGCTGGGAGCTGAAGCGGTGACCAGCGGGCCAGCGGACGGCGGCGCGGCCCGGTCTGGGAAGGGCGGCCGGGCCAAGTCCGGCAAGCCCCGGCCAGGGACGGGTGGATACGGCAAACGGCGCCTGGAAGGCAAAGGGCCGACCCCGCCCGCGCACCTGCGGCCCGGGCACCCCGCCCAGCGGCGCGCCGCGCAGGCGGCCCGGGCTGCCACCGGCGGCCGCGGCCAGGGGACGGCCCGGGGCGCTGGCCGGCGTTCGGCGGAACAAGACGGGTCAGCCGGGACAGCGGCCCGGGACCGGGCGGCGGCCGAGCGGGCCCGTGGCGCCGGTGACGCCCCGGAGGTGGTGGCCGGGCGCAACCCGGTGCTCGAGTCGCTGCGCGCCCGGGTCCCCGCCACCGTCCTGTACGCCGGGCCGCGGCTGGACGCCGACCAGCGGGTGACCGAGGCCATCCGGCTGGCCGCCGACGCCGGGATCCCGGTCATCGAGGCTGGGCGGGCCGAGCTGGACCGGCTGACCGGCGGCGCGGTGCACCAGGGACTCGCACTGAAGATCCGGCCCTACCGGTACGCGCACCCCGGTGACCTGCTGGACCGCGCGCGGGAACGGGGAGAGCCGCCGCTGATCGTGGCGCTGGACGCGGTCACCGACCCGCGGAACCTGGGCGCCGTGGCCCGCTCGGTGGCGGCGTTCGGCGGGCATGGCGTGCTGGTGCCGTCGCGGCGCAGCGCGCAGGTGAGCGCGGGGGCGTGGAAAGCGTCGGCTGGGGCGCTGGCCCGGGTGCCGGTGGCCCGCGCGGCCAACCTGGTCCAGGCGCTGACCGGCTACCAGGAGGCCGGCCTGTTCGTGGCCGGCCTGGACGCGCAGGGGGACACGCCGCTCGGCGAGCTGGTGCTGGCCGGCGGGCCGCTGGTGCTGGTCGTCGGGTCGGAGGGACGCGGGCTGTCCCGGCTCACCACGCAGCGCTGCGACGTGCTGGTCCGGATCCCGATCGCGGCCCGGGCCGAGTCGCTGAACGTGGGAGTGGCGGCGGGTATCGCGCTGTACGAGGTCGCGGGCCGCCGCTCCGGCTGAGCCGCCGGGTGGGCGCCGCTGCATGCGTGGCGGCTGGGCCGGGCATAGGGTCACACGGAGGGGAAGCGGAGGTGGCCGTGGACCGGTTGCGGATCGGGACGCTGGGCGCCGCGCGGATCACGCCGGCTGCACTGCTCAAGCCGGCCGCCCAGCTGCCCGACGTTACCGTCACCGCGGTAGCCGCCCGCGACCCCGGCCGGGCCCGGCGGTTCGCCGACAGGTACCGGATCCGGCTGGTGCACTCCTCCTACCAGGCGCTGCTCGACGATCCGGCCATCGACGCGGTCTACAATCCGCTGCCCAACTCGCTGCACGCGGCCTGGACGCTGCGGGCCATCGAGGCCGGCAAGCACGTGCTGTGCGAAAAGCCGTTCACCGCCAACGCCGCCGAAGCGGCCGAGGTCGCCGCGGCGGCCAAGGCGTCCGGGCTGGTCGTGATGGAGGCCTTCCACTACCGGTACCACCCGCTGGCCCGGCGCATGCAGGAGGTGGTGGCCGGCCCGCTAGGCGGCCTGGGCAGCCCGCCCGGGGCCACGCCGGGGAGCTGGCCAGGACGGGTGTCCGGGATGGACGCGGTGGTCGGCCCGGTGCCGGGCACGGCCGGGGAGATCGGCCCGCTGCGCTACCTGGAAGCCTCGCTGTGCTTCCCGCTGCCCCGGTTCTCCGACATCCGCTACTCCTACGAGCTGGCCGGCGGGGCCACCATGGACGCCGGTTGTTACGCGATCAACTGGCTGCGCATGCTCGGGCCCGGTGAGCCCGAGGTGGTCGCGGCGCGGGCCAAGCTGCACAGCTCGGCCGTGGACCGGTCCATGTCCGCCTCGTTCCGCTTCCCGGGCGGGGTGCTGGGCCGGATGACCGCCTCGCTGTGGTCCGGCCAGCTGCTCCGGCTGGGCGCCAAGGCGGTCGGTGACCGGGGCGTGATGCGGGTGTTCAACTATGTCTCACCGCAGCGGTACAACCGGCTGTCGGTGACCGCCGACGGGTACACCCGGCACGAGCGGGTCCTCGGCGAATCCAGCTACACCCATCAGCTGCGCGCGTTCGCGGCCGCGATCCGCCGGGGCGAGCCGGTTCTTACCACCCCGGAGGACGCGGTGGCGAACATGCTGGTCATCGACGCGGTGTACGCGGCCGCCGGGCTGCCGGTGCGGGGCACGGGCTGAACCGGCGGCTGGCTTCCAGCCGCGGAGCGCGCTATCGTTCGCTATGTGAACACTGATGGCAGCGAACCTGCCAGCCCGCCCCCGGATGACGCCATCAGCGACACCGGCCCCGATTCCGCCGTCACGCCGGCCGCGGGGCGCCGCACTGATTTCGTTCAGTCCCTGGACCGCGGCCTGGCCGTAATCCGCTGCTTTTCCTCCGAGCGGCCGTCGCTGACCCTGTCCGAAGTGGCCGAGCGGACCGGGCTGACCCGGGCCGCGGCCCGCCGGTTCCTGCTCACCCTGCAGGAACTGGGCTATGTAGGCAGCTCCGGCCGGCAGTTCTCGCTGCGGCCCCGGGTGCTGGCCCTGGGGTACGCCTATCTCTCCTCGTTCAGCGTGGCCCAGATCGCCCAGCCGCACCTGGAAGACCTGGCCGAGGAACTGCACGAGTCCTGCTCGGTCAGCGTGCTCGATGGCGAGGACATCGTCTACGTGGCGCGCGCCTCGGCCAACCGGATCATGACCATCGCGCTGACCGTGGGCACCCGGCTGCCGCCTTACCCGACCTCGATGGGCCGGGTGCTGCTGGCCGGGCTGCCCGGAGAGGAGCTCGACGCGATACTGGGCCGGACCACGCTGCGCCAGCTCACCGAGCACACCGTGACCGATCCGGCCGAGCTGCGCGAGATTCTGGCCAAGGTCCGGGCCCAGGGCTGGGCCGCGGTGGACCAGGAACTGGAGGCCGGCGTCCGGTCCATCGCGGTGCCGATCCGGGACAGCTCGGGCCGGGTCGTGGCGGCCATCAACGCCAGCGCGCACGCGTCCCGGGTTCCGATGCGGACCCTGGAGCGGCAGTTCCTGCCCCGGCTGCTGGACGCGGCCGCGCAGATCGACGCCGAGCTCGCCACCCGGATGGCGGTTGGCGGCCGGGTCGTCCGCTGAGGTTCAGGCGTTGGTCTCGATGTAGCCGGCCAGCTCCTGCTTGGTGGCAGGCGCCGCGCCGCCCGTCTCCGGCGAGCGCCCGGCCGGGAACTGGCGGGACACCAGCTCGGCCTGGATCTGCTGCAGGTGGGCGGGCTGGGCGGCGGACGGGCCGGGGCCGCCCGGCGGCGGCACGGTCACACCCGCCAGCACGTCGTCGGTGCGCGGGGCGGCCAGCGTGAGCACGTCACCGAAGCCGGGCGCGGCGGCGTCCCGGGCGGTCAGCGACGGCAGGCCCCAGCGCTGCTGGACCGTCTTGAGGATCGAGGTGTGGTCCAGCGGCGTGCTGCCCGCCGGCACCCGGTACACCGTGCCCGGCGCGATCAGCGGGGAGACCAGCACGGCAGGCACCCGCACCCCGAACCGGGTGAAGTCGAAGCTGAACTCGCCCGCGTCGCTGTCCGGCGGGGTGGCACCGGACGGCGGCGGGACATGGTCGTAGCAGCCGCCGTGCTCGTCGTAGGTGATCACCAGCAGGGTCTGCGGCCAGCCCGGGCCGCCACGGAGCGCCTCGTACACGTCGTGGATGAGCTGCTCGCCCAGCGCGACGTCGTAGTTCGGATGCTGGCTGTTGCCGGTGGAACTCCAGCTCGGCTCCAGGAACGTGAACGCGGGCAGCGTACCGCCCTGGGCGGCCGCCGTGAAGTCGGTGAACACGCCGAAGTGGCTGGGGGCAGCCCCGGTAATGTCGGTGAACGTGTCCTTGGTCAGCGGCTGGGCCTCGTAGCCGTAGATGGCCCACGGGATGTTGTGCGAGCCGAGCAGCCCGAAGATGGACGGCGCGGTGAACGTGTGCGTCTTGTCGTCCATGTGCCCCTGGCTGGTCGCCGAGCAGGCGAACGCCCGGTTCGGCAGCGTCTCGGTGGGCACCGAGGAGAACCACTGGTCGCAGACCGCGTACCCGGTGGCCAGCGCGGACAGCACCGGGAGGGCTTCCGGGGTGAAGCAGCCCATGATGTCGCTGCCAGTCGTGCCGGGCACGATGGACCAGCCGCTCTCGCTCGACTGCCAGCCGAGGGTGTAGGCGAAATCCTTGACGAAGCCGCTCATGGCTGGCGCCGGGGCCGGGCTGGCCGGGGCGTTGTGATCGCTGAATAGCTGGTCGTTGGTGGCCAGGTAACCCTCGCCGGGGTCGGCGCCGGGCATGAAATAGGCGTTCGGCGTGCTGGGCTCGATCTTGAACACGGTGACCGGTGCGCCGCCGGCCGGCGTGTTGGCCTCGGTCCCGGTCAGCCCCTCGAACGGCTGGCCGGCCGGCGCCACGTTGCCCGCGCCGCTGTACAGGAAGCCGAGCATGTGGTCAAAGGACCGGTTCTCCAGCATCAGCACGACGACATGCTGGATGGTGGACAGGTTCGTTTCGGCGGACGTCATTCGCAGCCTCCGTTGACCCGCATCCGGGGTGACTCTGCGGCCCCCCTGGCGGCCGCGAACGGCCACCATCGTGGCACGGGGGGTAGGGGAAGCGCAGAGTTACCGGCGGTAAGGTCGCGGTTGTCGGCTTAACGTTGATGGGAGAACCAGATGCGCCTCACCAAGCTAGAGCACGCCTGTGTCAGGCTGGAGAAGGACGGGGCCACCCTGGTCATCGACCCATCCGCGTGGAGCATGCCGCGGGCCCTGGACGGGGCCAGTGCGGTGCTGGTCACCCACGAGCATTTCGATCACCTCGACGCGGACGGGCTGCGCGCCGCGCTGACCGCGGACGCTGGCCTGCAGCTGTGCACTAACAGCTCGGTGGCCAGCCAGTTCGCCGGGTTCAGCCCGGACCAGGTGCGCGTGGTGGATGACGGCGACGCCATCAGCGTGGCCGGCTTCGATGTGCACGCGTACGGGCACCTGCATGCCATGCTGCACCGGGACATCCCGGTGATCGAGAACACCGGGTTCCTGATCGACGGGGCGGTGTTCCATCCCGGTGACTCGTTCACCGTGCCCCGGGACCCGGTGCAGACGCTGCTGCTGCCGGCCAGCGGGCCGTGGCTCAAGACCGGCGAGATGATCGACTACGCCCGCGAGGTCGCCCCGCAGCGGGGCTACGTCATCCACGAGGCGCTGTTCGGCGAGACCGGCCTCGCGGTGCTGGACATGTTCCTGCCCCTGTGCGGCAAGGACGAAGACGCGTTCACCCGGGTGGACGTGGGGGCCGTGATCGAGCTCTGAGCCCGGCTCCGGCCGGTGCCCGCCCGGTGCCCGCCCGGTGCGCCGGTCACACGGCGGATCCCGGCGAGCGCAGCGTGCTGGCCGTGGGCACACCGGGCCGCGGTGAGCCGTCCAGCCAGTCCCGCCCTTCCCGGTAGAGCAGCTCCACCGCGGGCCCGCGCAGCCCGGGCAGGCCGGGCGCGATCTGGAAGCCGAGCTGATGCTGCAGGTAGGCCAGGTGTCGGTAGCCGGCCGGGAAACTGCCCAGCAGCTCTGCGTCCAGGCTGAGCTGGGCGGCGGGGTCGACCGGGTCGAGCCGGTCCTTCTCGTAGACCGGCTGCCGCCGGACGATTCCCCACCGGCCGTCCCGCCGGGCCAGGAAGTCGTAGAAGCGGCCGGTGCAGGTGACGTCGGCGGTCACCCCATGCACCTCGGCGCGCTGCTGGATGGTCATCTTGGTCTGCGCGATGGCCCGGCCCCCGGCCCCCGTGTTCAGGGACAAGGTGCACACCGACCCGCCGAGAAAGTGCAGGATGTTCACGCCGGCCTCGAAACCGGCCTGGCTGGCCCGGATGAAATCGGCGGCCGGCCCCTGGAACCAGGTGGCGGTCATCCAGCCGTCGTCGTGCCACACGGTGGCGAACGACGCCCAGTCGCCCGCATCCCGGGATAGCGCCCACTTCTCGATGAGCGTGCGGATCCTGAACTCTTCTGCCTCTAGCTCGGTCAGCATGCGTGGCCTCTCTGCCGCCTGGCCCGGCGGCGCAGTTACGTCGCCCGAGTAAGACGGCGGTTACCGGGTAGCGGAGCCGGGCGGCCGGCGGCGCCGGTGAGGGTAGGCCGCCGGCCGCCTGTTCGCGGACGAGGAGGACGACGTGAGTGACGTCCAGACAGGAACAGTAACGACCAAGGTGCCGGCCCGGCTGGACCGGCTGCGCTGGTCCCGCTGGCACTGGATGATCGTCGTGGGGCTGGGCACGGTCTGGATCCTGGACGGCCTGGAAGTCACGATCGTCGGGAACATCTCCGGGCAGATCAGCAAGGCCGGCAGCGGCATCCACATCACCCAGGGGCAGATCACTGGGTTCGGTGCGGCCATGTACGTGGCCGGCGCGTGTGTCGGGGCGCTGTTCTTCGGCTGGCTCACCGACCGGTTCGGGCGCAAGAAGCTGTTCATGATCACGCTGGGCACGTACCTGGTCGCCACCGCGCTGACCGCGCTGTCGTTCGCCCCGTGGTGGTTCTTCCTGTTCCGGTTCCTGACCGGGTTCGGCATCGGCGGGGAGTACGCGGCCATCAACTCGGCCATCGACGAGCTGATCCCCAGCCGGCACCGGGGCCGGATCGACATCCTCATCAACGGCACGTACTGGGCGGGCGCGGCGGCCGGCGCGCTGATCTCGGTCCCGGCCACCAACGATCTGCCGGTAGCCGTCGGCTGGCGGGTCTGCTTCGGGCTCGGCGTGGTCCTCGGCCTGGTCATCCTGCTGGTCCGGCGGAACGTGCCGGAGAGCCCGCGCTGGCTGTTCATCCACGGCCGCGGCCAGCAGGCGGAAGACCTGGTAACCAGCATCGAGCAGAAGGTGGAGCAGGAAACCGGCCAGCGGCTGGCCGAGCCACGGCAGTCGATCACCATCCACCAGCGCAAGTCGATCGGCTTCATCCCGATCGCGCGGACCATGTTCGGCACGTACCCGCGGCGGACCATCCTCGGTTTCTCGCTGTTCATCGGTCAGGCGTTCCTGTACAACGCGATCACGTTCGGCTACGCGCAGATCCTGGCCACGTTCTTCCATGTCACGACGAACCCCGGCTATTACTTCGCGGTCATCGCGGTGGGCAACCTGCTCGGCCCGCTGCTGCTGGCCCCGCTGTTCGACAGCATCGGCCGCAAGCCGATGATCGCGGGCACCTACATCCTGTCCGGGGTGCTGCTGTTCGGCACGGCGTGGCTGTTCGACGCCGGGGCGCTCGACGCCACCACGATGACGGCCTGCTGGTGCGTGGTGCTGTTCTTCGCGTCGGCCGGGGCCAGTTCGGCGTACCTGACCGTGAGCGAGGTGTTCCCGATGGAGACACGCGCGCTGGCCATCGCGTTCTTCTACGCGATCGGCACCGCGGCGGGTGGGATTAGCGGGCCGCTGCTGTTCTCGTCCCTGGTCAGCACGGGCAAGGTCGGGGACACGGTAGTCGCGTTCGCCGTCGGCGCGGCGCTGATGATCCTGGCCGGCCTGGTCGAGATGTTCCTCGGCGTCAAGGCGGAGCGTAAGGGCCTGGAGGAGATCGCCAGCCCGCTGACCGCGCAGGAACCGCCCGCCGTCGGCGCCGCCACCCGCTGACCGCCCAGCGTCAGTGCGGTGAGTTTGTGGTCGCCGGTGACCACAAACTCACCGCGCTCCGCGCCGGCTGGTCTCGGCGCCGGCTGGTCTCGGCGCCGGCTGGTCTCGGCGCCGGCTGGTCTCGGCGCCGGCTGGTCTCGGCGCCGGCTGGTCTCGGCGCCGGCTGGTCTCGGCGCCGGCTGGTCTCGGCGCCGGCTGGCCTGCCTGGGCTGCGCCAGCTGCTCCCCGCCGGCTGATTAGCCACGCGCAGGCTGGGTAGCCGGGAGCGAGTACCCACGGGAAGGAGCTTGAGGTTGAGAGCACAGCCGGGCCGGCACGGCATCGACCACCTGGTGCGCAACATCCGGACCGGGCACTTCGAGCGCAGCCTGTCCGCGCTCACCGCGGCGGGCGCCGTGGTCACCGCGGCCGAGATCTTCTTCGAGCACGACAGCGCCAGCTTCGGCAACAAGATGATGTGGCTGCCGGTGGCGCTCGGCCCGGTCGGCGCGGCGGCCGGGGTGGCCGGCTTCTTCAGCCGCCGGGCGGCCAAGACCGCGCTGCCGGTGGCGTCGGCGGCCATCGTGGCCAACGGGCTGCAGGGCACGTACCTGCACGCCCGGGGCATCGCGCAGAAGCCGGGCGGCTGGGCCAACGCCCGGTACAACATGGAGATGGGCCCGCCGCTGCTGGCCCCGCTGCTGGTCACGATGGTCGGCGGGATGGGCCTGCTGGCCGCCATCCTGCGGCGGGAACAGTGAAGCTCCGCCGTCCGGCCACCGCCCCGCCGCCCGGCTCCGGGCGGACCCCGCGTGGCGGCCCGGGCCGCTTCCCCGGCTTCGACGTGTTCGCCGAGCAGCCACGCTGGGACCCGGCCACCGCGGCCGTGCTCACCGAGCGCCTCGGCCCCCAGCCGGACCTGCGGTTCTTCACACCGGCCGAGGAAGCCATCGCCACCACGCTGCTCGACCTGCTGCTCGGCCAGCAGGATCCTGACCCCCGCACCGCGGCGGGCGCGCGGAACGCGGACCAGCAGCAGGACCGGCCACGGATCCCGCTGACCGCCATGATCGACACCAGGCTGGCCGAGGCCGAGACGGATGGCTGGCGTTACGCAAACATGCCCGAGGATGGCCAGGCGTGGCGGGACACGCTGGGTTTCCTGGACGCGGACGCGCAGGCCAAGCACGGGCGCGGCTTCGCCGACTGCCCGGCCACGGACCAGGCGGCGCTGATCCAGGTCGTGCAGGACGCCGGGCCGGGCGACTGGCACGGGTGGCCGGCCAGTCGGGTGTGGAGCCTGTGGACCCGTTACGCGTGCACTGCGTTCTACTCGCACCCGTGGGCGTGGAACGAGATGGGCTTCCCCGGGCCGGCCTACCCGCGCGGCTACAAGAACATCGGTGCCGGCCAGCGGGAGCCGTTCGAGGTACCGGATGCCGCGCCCGGCCGTGACCCGGTCCGGGAGGACGGATGACCCAGGTCCGTGACCGCAACCAATCCGCGTGGCTGATCCCTAACGACGGCACCCGGACCAACCACGGGCTGGGCCGGGACATGCGCCGGTTCGCCGACGAGGACGAGATCGATCTGGTCATCGTGGGCTGCGGGGCGGGCGGCTCGGTGCTGGCCCAGCGGCTGGCCCGGGCCGGCTGGCGGGTGGCCGCGCTGGACGCCGGGCCGTTCTGGGACCCGGACACCGACTGGGTCAGCGACGAGGCCGGCTCACACCACCTGTACTGGACCGAGCCGCGGGTCATCGACGGCGCCGACCCGGTGCCGCTGGGCTCGAACAACTCGGGGCGCGGGGTCGGCGGGTCGATGGTGCACTACGCGGGGTACGCGCCGCGGCTGCATCCCAGCGACTTCCGCACCTGGAGCCAGGACGGGGTAGGCGCCGACTGGCCGGTCAGCTACGCCGACCTGCGGCCGTACTACACGGCGATCGAGGAGGAACTGCCGGTAGCGGGCGAGCACTGGCCGTGGGGTGACCCGCACGGCTACCCGCACCGGCCGCACCCGGTCGGCGGCAACGGGGAGGTCTTCCTGCGCGGTGCGCGGAAACTGGGCCTGACGGCCAAGGTCGGCCCGGTGGCCATCCCGAACGGCCGGTTCGGCAACCGGCCACACTGCATCTACCGGGGGTTCTGCCTGCAGGGCTGCAAGGTCAACGCCAAGGCGTCGCCGCTGATCACGCACATCCCGGACGCGCTGGCGCACGGTGCCGAAGTGCGCGCCGATTCGATGGTCACCCGGGTCGCGGTGGACGAGCGGACCGGGCGGGCCACCGGCGTGCATTACGTGCGGGGCGGCCGGGAGCGGTTCCAGCGGGCCCGGATGGTCGCGGTGGCGGGCTACTCGATCGAGACTCCGCGGCTGCTGCTCAACTCGGCCGGGCCGGGCTTCCCGGACGGGTTGTGCAACAACTTCGACCAGGTCGGCCGGTACCTGATGGTGCAGGGGGCACCGCAGACCGCGGGCCGGTTCGACCACGAGGTGCGGATGTACAAGGCGCCGCCGCCCGAGGTGAGCTCGGAGGAGTTCTACGAGACCGACCCGGCCAAGCCCTACCGCCGCGGCTTCGCCATCCAGAACGTGTCCCCGCTGCCCATCACGTGGGCCGAGCACGTGGCCGCGCAGGGCCACTGGGGCCGGGCGCTGCGTGACTACATGAGCGACTATGTGCACTGGTGCACGCTGGGCGCGCTGTGCGAGTTCCTGCCCCAGCCGGGGAACCGGGTGACGCTGGATGAGGAGAAGGACCGGCACGGCCTGCCGGTAGCCAGGTTCAGCTACTCGCAATGCGACAACGACACTCTTTTGCTCAACGCCGCTCAGCGCGTAATGGAAGACCTCCTGCACGCGGCCGGTGCGGGTGAAGTGATCACCATCCAGCGCTTCGCGCATCTGGTTGGCGGTGCGCGGATGGCGGCCGACGAATGCCACGGCGTGGTGGACGGGACGTGCCGCAGTTTCGCGGTACCCAACCTGTACATCACCGACGGCAGTGTGCTGCCCACCCAGGGCAGCGCCAACCCGGCGCTGACGATCATGGCGGTGGTGGCACGGGCGGCCGGGTTGCTGCGGGCCGGGGCCCGCGGCGGCCTGGCCCGCGGCGGCCCGGCGTAACGGCTGGTTTCAACCGCCCCCCGGTGGAAAGCCGGGGAGTGTTCGTTGGCCACCACCGGAGCCGGGAGGACCGGATGCCAGGACGCGAGGAACTGCCGTCGACCCTGGCAGAGCCACTCGTCACGCCAGAGCCACTCGGCGTGGCAGAGCCACTCGTCACGCCAGAGCCACTCGGCGTGGCAGAGCCACTCGGCGTGGCAGAGCCGCGGGAGGAACTCGTCATGACGGTCGTCGTCGGTGTACAGGGGCACACCTGGTCCCGGGCCGCGATCCAGGCCGCCGCGCAGGAGGCCCGGTTCCGCGGCACGAAGCTGGTCGCGGTGGCCGCGTACAGCACCGGGCACGGCGCTGCCGCGCCGGCCGCCCGGCCCGCGGCCGGGCTGCGCACGCCCGGTGAAGAGCGGGCCGGCGCCGAGGAGATGCTGCAGGCCGCGGTGCTGGACGCGCTAGGCCAGGACGCGGCCGGGGCCGAGCTCCGGGTGATGCAGGGCGGACCGGGCCGCACCCTGGTCGAGGCGGCCCGGCAGCTCGGCGCGGACATGGTGGTGCTGGGCTCACCCGGTGAGGGCGCCAAGTCCTGGCTGCTGGGCAGCCAGTACGTACTGCGCAACGCGCCCTGCCTGGTCCTCGTGGTGCCGGATCCGGCGGTACCGGCCAGCTAACCCGGGTTACCGGCCGCTGACCCGTTTCGGCCGCCAGGACAGGGTCGCGGCACCTAGGACGCGCCGGGCCCGGTTCCACGGGCCCTGGCGCCGCACGACGAGACCTCCCAGGAGGTACCTGTGAGGGCTGTTGTCTACCGGGGACCGTCCACGGTGGCCGTGGAGGACGTTCCCGATCCGCGGATCGAGGCCCCCAACGACGCCACGCCGGGGACGTACGACGGGTTCGGCAAGCGGGCCGACGGCTACACCAAGGTGCTGCTGCACCCGGCCGCGGCATAAGGCGCCCGGCCTGGGTGTCAGCGGCTGAGCACCTGGGCCGGGCTTAGCCGCCCGCCCGCGCGGGGTCGACGAGGACCCAGCGCGGGCGGGCGGCGCAATGCCGCTATCCCGGCTGTCCAGCTCAGTCGCTCCAGGCTCAGCCGCTTGCGGCCGTGCTAACTGGTGATCGCAGCTCACTGGTGGCCCTGGCTCACTGGTGGCCGTAGCTCACCCGGTGCTCGGCCCCGAGCAGGCACTCCCGCAGGTAGCCCAGGGCCCGGGCCAGCAGCCGGGACACGTGCATCTGGGACACGCCGAGCCGGCGGCCGATCTCGGCCTGGCTCATGTTCCCGTAGAAGCGCATGGCCAGAATGTGCTGCTCACGCTCGGGCAGCTCGCTCCAGTGCGTGGTAACGGCCTGCATGTCGAGCGCGTGCTCCACCCGGGGGTCGTCCCCGCCCAGCAGCTCACCCAGGGTGGCCGCCTCGGTGTCCGTCCCGACTGGGGCGTCCAGCGAATGCGGGTGGAAGACCAGGTCGGCCTGGTCGGCGTCACGGATGTCGTCCGTGCTGACCCGCAGATGGCAGGCCAGCTCGCCGGTGCTCGGCGGGTGCCCGAGGTCCTGGGCCAGCGTGCTGCGCGCCTTGCGCACTTCCAGCAGGAGTTCCTGGACCGGTCGCTTTACGCGCACCTGCCAGCGCCTGTCGCGGAAGTGGCGCTTGATCTCGCCGCTGATGCACGGCCGGGCGTAGGCGGCCAGGTTGCCGCCGTAGGCCGGGTCGAAGTTGTTGATCGCCTTGAGCAGCCCGACGTAGCCGACCTGCATCAGGTCCTCTTCCGGTTCCGGGCTGCTGGCGTACCGGCGGGCACACGAGCGGACCAGCGACTTGTAGCGGAGCACCAGCGCCTCACAGGCGGCCGCGCGACGCCCGGACTTCGCCGGCAGGGTATGCACGATGTCCAGCAGTTCACCGTCGGCCCGGTCAGACACGTCCGCGGCTTGTGCGGTGGCGGGCTGGGCAGGCTGGGTGGGCACAGCCGGCACGATTCATCACCTCTGCATCCTGCGATCGGAGTCCGTTCCTTACCGACCGTGCCCGCAGGGCAGCAGGTAAACATGCCTGGCCCGGAGCCGCCCGGCCCGGAGCCGCCCGGCCCCGGCCCGGAGCGGCCAGTCCCGGCCCCGGCCCCGGGCCGGGTCAGCGGTACCGGAACGGCTCCGCGTCGGCGGTGCGCAGCTCCAGGCCCAGCCCGGGCCGGTCCGGGTCGGGGACGAGCACCCCGCCGTCCGGGTCCAGCGCCCCGTCGAAGAACATCCGCTCGATCCGCTGGTGGTCGTGGAAGTACTCCACGTGCCGCAGGTTGGGCACCGCGGCGGCGCAGTGCGCGTGCAGGTTCGGGGCGCAGTGCCCGGACACCTGCATGTTGTGGGCGGCGGCCAGCGCGGCGCCGCGGAGGAACTCGGTGATCCCGCCGCACCGGGTGACGTCCAGCTGCAGGCAGTCCACGGCCCCGGCGGTCAGCAGCCGGGCCGAATCAGCCAGCGTCCAGCTGTACTCACCGGCCGCCACATCGGCCATCACCTGGCCGCGGACCGCAGCCAGGCCGGCCAGGTCCTGGGAGGAGACCGGCTCCTCGAACCAGGTCACCCCGAACTCTTCCATCCGGAACGCCATCCGGACGGCCTGGGCGGCCGACCGGTAACCGCCGTTGGCGTCTACGTACAGCTCGGTATCCGGGCCGATGACCGACCGGGCCAGCGCGACCCGGGTCAGGTCGCGGTCCTGGTCGCCGCCCCAGGACTCGCCGATCTTGATCTTCACCCGGGGGATCCTGTCCTTACCCACCCAGTCGGCCAGCTGGTCCCGGGTCTGGTTTTCGTCGTAGCTGCTGAAGCCGCCGCTGCCGTAGATGGGTACCTCGCGGTGGGCACGTCCGGCCAGGTCGGCGACCGTGCAGCCGACCAGCCGGGCCTTGAGGTCCCAGAGCGCGATGTCGGCCGCGGAGATGGCGGTGGCGGCGATGCCGGGGCGCCCGATATTGCGCACCGCGCGGGTCATCGCCTCGTTGGCGCCGGTGGTGTCGAACGCGTCCCAGCCCGCCAGTACCGGCCCGAGCAGCTCGGTTACCACCGATGCCGCCGCCCCGGCCGCGTAACTCCAGCCGATGCCCTGGCGGTCCCCGGCCCGCGCCGTGACCAGCACCAGTGTGGTCTTGTCCCAGGCCAGGGTGCCGTCGGCCTCCGGCGCGTCGGTCGGCACCACGTAGACCCTGGCCGTGATGTCCTGCACCGCCGGCCCGCCCGATCCGGTCCCGCTCAGCGGCCTGCCCGGTCCGCTCATGGGTCTCACCTCTCGGCTGTAGTCCGGTGCCGCCCAGCTAGTCGTGCTGGGCGGGATCCAGCTACCTGCGTCCGGAACCGGCAAACGCCGGCCTGGCTGGTGATTTCCTGACCAGGCGGATGTTTGGCCACTGGGCGGATGTTTGGCCACTGGTTTGCCGGAGAGTCGGGAAGGGACGCACAGCACGCGGAAGCAGTGATCGGCTGGAGGTCGGGACAGGTGGCACAGATCGCATCCGAAGCGCTGGTGGGGCGACTAGCGGACTGGGGCGTAGACACCGTCTTCGGCCTGCCCGGGGACGGCATCAACGGAATCATGGAAGGGTTCCGGCGGCATCAGGACCGGGTGAAGTTCGTCCTCGTGCACCACGAGGAGGCGGCCGCGTTCATGGCCACCGCGCACGCTAAGGCCACCGGCCAGCTCGGGGTCTGCCTGGCCACGTCGGGACCAGGCGGTATCCACCTGCTGAACGGGCTCTACGACGCGAAGCTCGACCATATGCCGGTGCTGGCGATCACCGGGATGCAGGAGACGTCCGTGCTGGGCACCGGCTACCAGCAGGAGGTCAACCTGGACAAGCTGTACGCCGACGTCGCGGTCTATGACCAGATGATCTACAACCCGGCGCAGCTGCCGGCCGTGGTGGACATCGCGATCCGCACCGCTTACGCGCGGCGCGGAGTGGCCCACCTGACCCTGCCCAACGACCTGCAGGTGGCTAAGGCCGGGGAGAACCCATACGCCGAGGTGGGCCCGGCCCGGGCGCCGGCCACCGCACCGATCCGGCTGCGCGCCCCGGGTCGCCCGTGCGCCGAGGACCTGCAGCGCCTCGCCGACGTGCTGAACGCTGGCCAGAAGGTAGCGATCCTGGCCGGCGCGGGGGCGCTGCACGCCCGCGAAGAGCTGCTCGCAGTGGCCGAGACGCTGGGCGCGCCGATCGTCAAGACGCTGTCCGGCAAGGCCACCGTGCCCGACGACTCGCCCTACACCACGGGCGGGATCGGGCTGCTCGGCACCGCACCGTCCGAGGAACTGATGAACGACCTGGACACGCTGTTCATGGTGGGCACCAACTTCCCGTACACCCACTTCATGCCGGAGCCGGGCCAGGCGCGGATCGTGCAGATCGAAGCCGACCCGGCCCGGGCCGGCGCGCGGGTACCGACCGAGGTGCCGGTGGTCGGCGACGCCAAGGAGGGCCTGGCGGCGCTGCTGCCGCTGCTCAAGCAGCGGCCCGACACGCCGTTCCTGGACAAGTACCAGAAGCAGATGGACACGTGGCGGAAGAAGATGGGCGCGCTGCAGGACAAGAAGCGCGACCCGATCGCCCCGGAGTACGTGGTCGGGGTGCTGGATGAGCTGGCTGCCCAGGACGCCATCCTGACCTGTGACAGCGGGACCATCGCCACCTGGGCGGCCCGGCACTGGCACATCCGCGACGAGCGCCGGTTCTACCTGTCCGGCAACCTGGCCACGATGGCCCCCGGCCTGCCGTATGCGATCGGCATCCAGCACGCGTTCCCGGGCCGACAGGTGATCGGTTACGTGGGCGACGGCGGGTTCTCCATGCTGATGGCCGAGTTCCTCACGGCTGTCAAGCACAAGCTGCCGGTCAAGATCGTGATCAACAACAACAACTCGCTGGGCCAGATCCTCTGGGAGCAGATGGTGCTGGGCTACCCCGAGTACGGCGTCCGGCATTCCGAGCCGTTCACCGACTACACCGCCATCGCCACGGCCAACGGGGCGCTCGGCATCAAGGTGACCAGCCCGGCCGAGGTCCGGCCCGCTATCAGCCAGGCGCTCAGCCACGACGGGCCGGCCCTGGTGGACGTGAACGTCAACCCGGACGAGCCGCCGCTGCCCGGCAAGGTGGAGTACAAGCAGGCGAAGAAGTTCGCCGAGGCGTTCCTGCGCGGCCAGCCGCGCAAGGCCACCATCGCCACCACCCTGTTCCGCGACAAGATCGACCAGTTCAGGGCCTGAGCCGCTGGCCACCCACTCCGCCCCGCCTCCCCTGGGCGCGGACACCCGGCCGGCCGCCTGCAGGCGGCCCGGCCGGCCTACGTCACTGGGGCGCGGCGGGACCGCGGCGGTGCCGGGGAGCCGGGGCCGGCTCGGGCAGCTCGCGGGTCAGCGGCAGGCCACAGGGCGGCTTCACCTCGGCCAGCCGGAGATAGGTGATCAGCCGCTGGCCGCCCCGGGTGGACAGGCTGGCCAGCACCTCCTGTAGCTCGGCGACGTCGCGGGCGACCACGGTGAGGATGTAGTCCATCTCGCCCGCCACGTTGTCCGCGGCGATGATCTGCGGCAGGGCCCGGACCTGATCCTCGAACACCTTGGTCGACCGTGGATCGTGCCGGCCCAGGGTGGCGGCCACGTAGAGCTGGAGCGGGAACCCGACGGCGGCCGGGTCTACCCGCGCGGTGATGATCCGGATGACCCCCGACTCCTTCAGGTAGCGCACCCGGTGCAGCGTGGCGGCTGGGGACAGCCCGACCAGCCGGGCCAGTTCGACGTTGGTCCGGTCGGCGTCCGCCTGCAACGCGTCGAGCAGCTGAATGTCAACTTCGTCAAGTCTGGCTGCCATAATGCCGAATATTGTACGGTTGTGAGCGCTCACTTACAAATTTTCGGCCCGCGGTCGGCATCATGGACATATGACCACCAACCGCCGCCCCGCTCTCGCCGCGCTCGCCGCGGCCGGGCTCCTCTGGGGTACTACCGTGCCGCTGTCCAAGCTAGCCCTGGAGTGGCTGCCGCCCGGCTGGCTCACCGTGGTGCGGTTCGGCGTGGCGGCCGCCATCCTGCTGGTGGCGATCGGCCCCCGGATGCGCGCCGTGTTCAGCCCTGGGCTGCTGGCCTCGGGCGCGGTGGGCTACGGCGGGACGGTCCTGCTGCAGAACGCCGGCATCACCCGGACCAGCGTGAGCCACGCGGCGCTGCTGATCGGCGCCGCGCCGGTCATGGTCGCGATCATCGCGGCGCTCTGGCACCGGAGCGTGGCCCGGCCGGTCGCCTGGGCCGGCTTCGCGGTGTCGCTGGCTGGCGTGGCCCTGGTCGCGGCGGGCGGCGGCGGCCACGCGGACCTGGCCGGGGACGGCATGGTGCTGGTCTCGGTGCTGCTGTCGGCGGGTTTCACCGTCACCCAGACCCGGCTGCTCCGGGACCGCGACCCGGTCGCGGTGACCGGTGTCCAGTTCCTCGGGGCGGCCCTGGCCGCGCTGCCGTTCAGCGCCGTGACCGAGGGCATCCCGGCCGCGCCCGCGAACGCGGGTGCGGTGGCCACGGTCATCGCACTGGCCGTCGGCGGCACGCTGCTGCCGTTCAGCCTGTTCGCCTTCGGGCAGACCTGGCTGCCGGCCGAGATGGCCGGCGCGTTCCTCAATATCGAGCCGCTGGTCGGCGCGGTGGCGGGCGTGGTCATCTTCGGTGACCCGGCCGGCCCGGCCCAGCTCGGCGGCGGCGCGGCCATCCTCGGCGGCATTGCCCTGAGCAGCGTCCGGCGCCCGGCCGGCCGGCGCGTCCCGGCCGCCCGCAGCGGCCGCTGGCCGCTTGCCCGCAGCGGCCGCGGTCGGCCGGCGGACGGCAGTGCCCCGATCACGGTCAGCAATACCCAGTACCCGGCCGGGCAGAAATTTAAACTTCCGCTCAGCCGCCCGAATCCCCTAGCCCGTCGGGCGAATGGGCTGTTCAGCGCCCTGCCGCTGGCGAATCCGGACTTGCGCATCCCGGTGATCTTTCCTAGCTTGGGCCGCTGTGGTTGCAATCCGGACAAGGAGATGTATGAGGGTACAAACGCGGATATTCACGGCAGCGGGCGCTGGCGTGCTCATGGCAGGGCTGGCCGCCGGGCCGGCGCTGGCCAGCACGTACACCGTCCAGGCAGGCGACACGCTCAGCGGGATCGCCGCCCGGTCAGGTGTCTCGCTGTCCGCGATCGAGGCCGCCAACCCGCAGATCCAGGACTTCAACCTCATCTATGTAGGCCAGAAGGTGGATGTGCCGGACGGGCGTTCCGGGGTGACCAACATCCCGGCGCCGGAAGCTCCGGCACAGGCACCGGCCACGTCGGGGGAGGGGTCGCCGGCCGCGTCGCAGCCCGCGGCTAGCCAGGGCGCCACGACCCCCACGAGCAGCCAGGCCACCGTGCCGGCCGGCGGCGGCAGTGCGCCATCGTCGTTCCAGCAGTGCGTGGCGTTCCGGGAGTCGAGCGACAACCCCACTGCCTCCTCGGCCGGCCTGTACGGCATCCTGCCGAGCACGTGGGCCAGCCTCGGCTACTCGGGCACGGCGGCCCAGGCCTCGGTCGCCCAGCAGACGCAGGCGTTCGAGAAGCTCTACGCGCAGGATGGCACTGCGCCGTGGGCGCCTTACGACGGCTGCTGACCCAACCACCAGGACCCGGCTGGGCGGATCGCACCGCCCAGCCGGCCCTCCGATCACACACCTGGGCCCCGGCCGGGCCTGATCAGCTGGCCGGGCACGCAACCACAACTGAGCCCGGCCACGGAACCCCGACCGGCCAGGCCCGACGATCACTGCCGAGCCCCGGCCGTGGGACCTCCTCCCGCGGCCGGGGCTCTGCCCGCTTCACCCAGCCTGCGGCCAGCTTGGCCGGGTTGTATACCGTGCATGGCATGGGGGCCAGTCCGGGACCCGGCGTCCGTGGTGCGGCCTGCGCTGCCGGGCCTGAGCCAGACGCTGGGCGGCCACGTGTTACAGGCGTGTGGCCAATCGGGGCCGCATCTATCCAGCACCAGGGTGCGCGCGCGATACTCGCTTATAACGGGTTGATATACGCCACGTCAGCAAACATCCCGGGACAGCGCAGGAGAGGGTGCATGAGCAGGGGCCGCATCGTCGGGCTGTGGATGGTCCTGCTCTCCCTCACCGTCGCCGGGTGCGCCGCGCCGCAGTTTACTTACGTCACCAACTCCAGCCAGCACACCTACTTCAAGGTGCCTTCCGGCTGGCGCGAGATCAGTGCCACCGCCCTGGCCCACGCGGTCGGCGGCAGTTCCTCCCCGCAGAGCAGCGTGTGGACCGTGGGCTACGACGGCAGCCCGCGGCCCGAGGCGGAGCACGTGCTCGGCCCAGAGAACGAGCAGCCATTCGCGTATTCGGTGGTCGCGGCGGTCAACCAGACGACCACGAACGCGCTGTCCTACAACGACCTGCGCGACTTCTTCCTGCCGGTCACGGCCGCGGCCCGGGCCACCGCGGCCAGGGGCGGCTTCCCGCTGACCAACTTCCACCTGCTGAGCGACTCGATGCTGGAGCTGCCGCAGGGAGTGCACGGCGTCCGGGTCATCTACGACTATTCCTACCCGGATGGCAGCGTCAATACGTTCGACCAGGTCGCCCTGACGAATGCGGATGACACCGAGGTCTACCTGCTTCTCGTGCACTGCCTGGCGAGTTGTTACAGCAAGCACCAAAGCGAGATCGACACGGTGATGAAATCATTCACGGTCAGGAGCCCAGGATGACGATGGCCCCGGCAGGCAGCCCGGAGGGACTGCGGCCACCCGGCGGGCGGCCACGGGATGGTGACAGGCCGACCCGCAAGCCGCTCCCACTCTGGGACCGGGTGAAGTTCCTGATCCTGCTCGTCCTGGTCTGGTTCATCCTGGTCTGGTCGGCGATGGCCAGCAACCCGCTGGTCGGCTTCCAGGACGCGATGCGCATCGAGGCCCGGTCCGGCGTCTGGGTGTTCGTGCTGATCGGCCTCGAGGCGCTGCGCCAGATCCACTTCCTGATCAGTGAGCACTGGGCCGCCTACTACCGGTTCTGGACGGTGCGGTTCTTCGGCGGCTTCGAGCGGATGTCCCGCCGCAAGCTGTCCGACTGGACCAGGTTCCGGATCACCCGGCTGCTCGGCTGGGTCTTCTGGATCGCCGTGCTGGCAGTGGTCGTCGGCAAGGTGACGCATACCGACCCGGTGCTGGCGCTGCTGTCCCTCCCGGCGTACATCTGGCATGCGCTGCCGTTCCTGCTGCAGATCGTCTCGATTCTGCTCATCGTCGTGCTCCAGTTCGCCGCGATCTTCTGGTTCCTGTCCCGGGGCGGCGTGGACGTCTATTACCCGGACGACATCAAGACCCGGTTCACCGACGTCTGGGGTCAGGACCACGTGCTGGAGCGGGTCAAGGAGAACATCCTCTACCTGGAGGACCCGGAGCAGATCGAGTCCCGGGGCGGCTACGTGCCGGGCGGCATCCTGCTCTGGGGACCGCCAGGCACCGGTAAGACGCTGATGGCCGAGGCGGTGGCGGGCGAGACCGGCAAGCCGTACGTGTTCGTGGACCCGGGCGCGTTCATCAACATGTTCATGGGGGTCGGCATCCTCAAGGTCAAGTCGCTGTTCCGCAAGCTGCGCAGGCTCGCGATGCGTTACGGCGGCGTGATCGTGTTCTTCGACGAGGCCGACTCGCTGGGCCGCCGCGGCGCGCTGGCCCAGGGCGGTGGCCCACCCGTGCCCGGCCGGGCCATCCCGGCTCCCGCCGCCTGGCAGGCCGGCGGCTGCCACGGCTTCTCCTACCTGTCGCACGACGTGCAGTGGCGGTTGGCCCAGCGGGCGCTCAGTTCCTCGGCCGGCGACGAGCCGGACACCCGGCGCAGCAAGCAGGTCATGGGCATGGGCATGGGCGGCGGTGGCGGCATGGGCACGCTGGAGGCCCTGCTCACCGAGATCTCCGGGCTGAAAAAGCCGCGCGGCTTCGTGAACCGCCACGTGCGGCGGCTGCTCGGCATGCGGCCCAAGCCCCCGCCCAAGTACCGGATCCTGGTCATGATGGCGACCAACCTGCCTGAGGCGCTAGACGAGGCGCTGCTGCGGCCGGGCCGGATCGACCGGATCTACAAGGTGGGCTACCCGTCCAAGGCCGGCCGGGTGCGCACCTACGAAGGCTACTTCGCCAAGGTGCGGCACGAGCTGACCGTGGAGCAGATGGACAAGCTGGCCACCATCACCCCGTACGCCACCGGCGCGACCATCAAGGACCTGGTCAACGAGGCGCTCATCCAGGCCATCCGGGACGGCCGCGACGTGATCACCTGGGCGGATGTGATCAAGGCCAAGCAGCTCAAGGAGCTCGGGCCGCCCGAGGACGTGGAGTACATCGAGCGGGAGCGGCACGCGGTGGCCGTCCACGAGGCGTGCCACGCGCTGGTCGCCTACCGCACCCGGCAGCACATGGAAATCGACATCGCCACCATCGAGAAGGGCAGCGACTACCTCGGCATGGTGGCCAGCATCCCGCCCGAGGACCAGTTCACCCGGTGGCGCAGCGAGTACCAGACCGACATCCTGGTCTCGCTCGCCTCCCTGGCCGGGGAGCGGATGTTCTTCGACAACGACAGCTCCTCCGGGGTGTCCGGCGACCTGGAGTCGGCGACCACCGTGGCGTCGTTCATGGAGGGCTTCTGGGGCATGGGGTCCACAGTTTCCTCGTACTCCACCGCCAAGCGGCTCGAGGTCGGCTCGCCCGGCGGCGGCCAGGGCGGCCGGAACAAGAAGGGCCAGGACCCGGAGGCGGAGATGCGCCGGGCGCTGGCCGACCGGATCGAGGACAACCTCAACGGGCTGCTGAGCCGGGTCGAGGAGATCATCCGCACCGACCGGGACCGGGTGCTCAGCCTGGCCCACGCGCTGGAGACGCACAAGACGCTGAGTGGCGACGACGTGGTGGCGGTGATCGAGCGGCGGCCGGGGCCGTTCGTGGACGGGCGGCCGTACGCCGACCCGGGGCTCATGCAGCAGCTCGAGGAGTACCACGCTGGGGCGGCGGTGGCGCACCGGGACCACAGCCCGGAGCCGCTGGGACTGCCCGAGGTGCGCAAAACCCCGGTGCTGACCACCGGCCCATGGGCGGTGGCGCCCAACCCCGATCCGCTGAACGGGTCCGGCAGCTGACCGGCTGACCTGACATGCGCGCTGCATACCGGGTGCGGCAGGCCGCCAACCTGGTCAACGGGTCCACCCTGGCCGGCGTGCTGGTGGCCGCGGCCGGGCGGGCCCGGCTGGGCTGCGCGGATGATGGCCTGCTGGTCGGTGCGGGCTACCGGCTGCCGGTCCCGGTGGCCCCGGCGTTCACCGTGGGGAACGTGATCCTGGCCCGCAGCGACCGGGCCGCGCTGGCCGCGATGCGGCCACTGCTGGTGCACGAGGCCCGGCACGCGACGCAGTACGCGTGCTGCCTGGGCCTGCCCATGCTGCCGCTGTACTTCCTAGCCGCCGGGGTGTCCTGGGGACTGACCGGGGACTTCGGCTCGCGGAACATCTTCGAGCGGCGGGCCGGGCTGGCCGACGGCGGGTACACCGACCGGCCGCTGCGCCCCGCGGTGGCCCGGCTCGGTGTGCGGCTGGCCCGGATCGGCGGCCCTTCGGCGGGTGCCGCGGCGTAACCTGGCTGCCGCGGGATCACCACCGGAGGTGTGCCGCCGTGCCCAGGTTCCACCGTCTCAAGGTGCTGCGCCGGCTGCCGCATCCGTACCGGGGCTTCACTCAGGGCCTGGTTACCGACGGCGGCACCGTCTGGGAGAGCGCCGGCCTGTATGGCCAGTCCGAGCTGCGCCGCTACCAGCTCGGCCAGGACGAGGCGCCGGACTGCGCGGTGCTGCCACCTGAACTTTTCGCCGAGGGCATCTGCCGGGTCGGCGAGCACATCTGGCAGCTCACCTGGCGGGAGCGGGTCGCCCTGCGCTGGGACGCGCGCAGCCTGACCCTGCTGGAGACGATCTCCTACAACCGCGAGGGATGGGGCATCTGCGCGGCAGGCGGCCAGGTGCTAACCAGCGACGGAAGCAGCGAGCTGGTGGTGCGCGACCCGGGGACGCTGCACCCGCTCGGCCTGATCGTGGTGCGCTGCGGCGGGCAGCGCATCGGCGGCCTCAACGATCTCGAATGGGCCGGCGGCCGGGTCTGGGCCAATGTCGCGCCACGGTCCTGGCTGGCCGGCATCGACCCGGCCAGCGGGGAGGTGGTGGACATCGTCGACGCCAGGGCGGCCACGGAGCGGCACCGCGGCGACCACGAGGCCATCCTCAACGGGATCACGGCGCTGCCCGCGCCCGGGGAGTTCCTGCTCACCGGCAAGGGATTCCGCTCGCTCTACCATGTCCGGCTGGCCGAGGGCCGGAGCCGGAGGCGGCCCGGGCGGCTGCTGGCCGGCTGACCGGGTGGCAGCCGGCCCGGGCAGCCCGGCCCGGCACCGCATGGCTGAAGCAGCACACGCACCGGAGCGCATGAGTGAAGCGGCCCGGTGCTCTGGTCCCGGGGCGGTTCAGCCCACCGGCGGGATCACCGCCTCGATGAGGTACGGGCCCGGTTCGGCCAGGGCCCGGCGCAGCGCGCCGGCGAACTCCGCGGCCGTCTGGGCCCGGCTGGAAGGCACCCCCATCCCGGCAGCCAGCGCGGTGAAGTCGAGGTCGGGCCGGGACAGGTCGAACAGGTCCCGGGCCGCACCGCCGGTCCCGCTCCGGGCCGCGCCGACCCGCTCGAGTTCCATGCCCAGGATCGCGTAGCACCGGTTGCTGAAGATGACCGTGGTGATGTCCAGTTGCTCGCGGGCGTGGGTCCACAGCGCGGAGATCGTGTACATCGCGCTGCCGTCCGCCTCCAGCGCCAGCACCGGCCGGTCCGGGCAGGCCATCGCGGCCCCGGTGGCCAGCGGCAGCCCCTGGCCGATGGCCCCGCCGGTCAGGGTGAGCCAGTCGTGCGGGGGAGCGTCCGCGGTGCTCCCGGGCAGCCACAGCCCGGACGTGTTGGCCTCGTCGGACACGATCGCGCCCTCGGGCAGCAGCGCACCCAGGACGGCCGCGGCGCTCTCGGCGGTCAGCCCGCCGCCGGGCAGTCCCGGCCGCCCCGCCGGCTGGGGCAGCGGCCGGGCCGCCGGGGCGGCCTCGCTGGCCAGCGCGGCCACCGCCCCGGGCACGTCCTCGCCCGGCTCGGCCAGCACGTGCACCTGGCAGCCGGCCGGCACCAGCGAGCTGGGCCGTCCCGGGTAGGCGAAGAATGAGACCGGGACGCGGGTGCCGGCCAGGATGAGATGCGCGGTGCCGTCCAGCTGGGCCGTGGCGAACTCGGCCAGGTAGGCCAGCCGGTCCACGTGCGGCCGCCCCGCGCCGCGTTCCAGCCGGGCCGGGAACGTCTCGGCCAGCAGCCGCGCCCCGGTGCCCTGGGCCAGCTGGCTGGCCGCATCCAGGCTCGCGTGGCGCAACCCGGCCCCGCCGAGGAGCAGCACGCACGGCGCGCCGCTGCGCAGCGCGGCCGCGGCCTCCGCCACGGCCGCGTCCGTGACCGGCGCGGGCGGCCGGGCGGGCTGCGCCGCGGCGGGTTCGCCGCCGTCCGACCAGGACACGTCGGCGGGCAGCACGAGCGTGGCCACGTCACCTGGCGGCCGGCGGGCCGCGGCGACCGCGTCCGCGGCGTCCGGGCCGGCCAGCGCGGCCGCGGCGGTGCGGCGGAACCAGCCGGACACCGGCCGGGCCAGCGATTCGATGTCGGACTCCAGCGGCGCGTCGAGCCGGCTGTGATACGTCGCGTGGTCGCCCACGATGGCCAGCACGGGAGTGCGGGCGCGCCGCGCGTTGTGCAGGTTGGCCAGCCCGTTGGCCAGGCCTGGGCCCAGGTGGACCAGGGCCGCGGCCGGCCGGTCCTGCATCCGGCCGTAGCCATCCGCGGCCCCGGTGGCGGTGCCCTCGAACAGGCACAGCACCCCCCGCAGCTCCGGGACGGCGTCCAGCGCGGCCACGAAGTGCATCTCGGACGTTCCGGGATTGCTGAAGCAGGTGTCCACGCCGCACGCGGCCAGCGTCCGGATCAGTGCCTGCGCACCGTTCACTCGTGTTCCCTTCAGCGGGCGGCCAGGCTGGCCGGCGAGCATGAGCAGATAGGTCAGCATCCTGCCCGGCTGGCTGCGGATTGTCCCGCCGAGCCGGGCCGCCTTCAGGAAGTATTCAGATAACTATCGGACAGCATCGATGGTGCCTTCAGCCTACTTCCAGGTCTACTGGCCAGTATCAGGGTGTCAGCTAACAGGGGCATGAGTACTGAGGGAGCAACCCCAGATGAGCACGAACTTTGGCCAGCCGTTCGGGGGCAGTCCTGACCCGGATGAGCGGGGCGGGGCGCCGGCCGACGCCACGGGCCAGGCCGGCCCGGCCCGGCCCGCCGGGCCGGGAGCCGCCGCGGCGGCTGCGGGCCCGTGCGCGGCCCCGGGCACCCCGGCCGCGTCCGCCCCCAGCGGGACATGGGCGCCCGGCAACCCGTACGCGGCAGGCGGCGCGCCCGCCGCTGGCAGCACCGGCAACCCTTACCCGGCAGGCGGCGTGCCCGCCGCTGGCAGCAGTGACAACTGGTACCACCCGTACAGCGCCAGCGGTCCCGGCGGTTATGGTCCCGGTGGCTACGGCCCCGGTGGCTACGGCCCCGGTGGCTACGGCCCCGGTGGCTACGGTCCCGGCGGGTACGGCCCCGGCGGGTACGGCCCCGGCTACCCCGCGTTCGGCGGCGGGCCGGGCGATGGGCGGCGTACACGGCGCCGCCGGATGCTGTTCGCCGGCGGGTCCGCGGCCATCGTCGCGGCGCTGGCAGTGGCCGGGTTCAGCGCGGCCAACGCGTTCGGCTCCAGCACGCTGACCACCGCCCAGATCTCCAGCAAGGTGGACCCGGGCCTGGTGGACATCACCACCAACCTGGGTTACCAGCAGGAGCGGGCGGCCGGCACCGGGATGGTGCTGACCTCCAGCGGTGAGGTGCTGACCAACAACCACGTAATCCGGGGCGCGACCCAGATCAAGGCCCGGGACGTGGGGAACGGGCACACCTACACGGCCAAGGTGGTCGGTTACGACCAGACGGACGACGTCGCGATCCTCCAGCTGAAGAACGCTTCCGGGCTGCAGACGGTCAGCCTGAGCTCGTCCGCCGCGGGCGTCGGCGACAAGGTGGTGGCCCTGGGCAATGCCCTCGGCAAGGGCGGCACCCCGGCCGTGGCCACCGGCAAGGTGACCCAGCTCGGGCAGAGCATCACCGCGTCGGATGAGAGCGCGGGCACGGCCGAGCAGCTGCACGGGATGATCCAGACCAACGCGCCGATCCAGCCCGGCGACTCCGGTGGTGCGCTGGTCAACCGGTCCGGGCAGATCGTCGGCATGAACACCGCCGCGTCCAGCAATATCTCGACCACCGGCTTCTCGAGCCAGGGCCAGACAGCGACCCAGGCGTTCGCCATCCCGATCAGCAAGGCGACCACGATCGCGAACCAGATCGAGGCGGGCCGGGCGTCGTCCACCGTGCACATCGGCGCGACCGCGTTCCTCGGCGTGCAGGTCACCAGCGGCAGCACGGGCGGCTTCGGCGGGTTCGGCGGCTTCGGTGGCAGCGGCAGCGGCGGCACCACCGCCAGCGGCGCCGGGGTGGCCGGCGTGGTGTCCGGGTCCGCGGCCGCCCAGGCCGGGCTGACCCAGGGCGACGCGATCACCTCGGTGGCCGGGCACACCGTCACGTCCCCGAGCGGCATCGCGCCGGTGCTGGCCAAGTACCACCCGGGCAGCAAGATCAGCATCAGCTGGACCGACCAGGCGGGCCAGTCGCACAGCACCACCGTCACCCTGACCACCGGGCCTGCCGCCTGACCGGCAGGTCCCTCCGAACCGGGATCCGGCTACCCCCGAGCCGGATCCCGCCGGGGCGCCGGCTGTGATCCAGACCCCGGCAGGCCGGTGGCCCCGGACCAGTGCCCGCCGGCCCGTGTACCTCACCCGGGCCGGCGGGCACGCCCCGCTCATGCCCCGCGCGTCCCGCATCCGCGCGGGGCATGAGCCATGTCCGGGCCCAACTTCCAGATGTCTGGGAGTGGCGCCGAATTCGTTGACCGGCCCGCCCGCCGCCCGCAAAGTTGATCAGGCGGGCCGGTGTGCCCGTTTAACCGACCAGCTGAGCGGCCGCGCCGCGGCCCGACATATGTAGGACTAGGTGCAGATGACTGACCCCATGGAGGACGTGCGCCGCCCGCCCCGTGCTCCGCTCGGGCGCTCACCGGTGGCCCATCCGCCGGGCCGGTCCCGCAGGCGGTGGGTGATCGCGGCCAGCGTGGCCAGCGGCTGGATCCTGATGTACCTCATCACCCGGTCCCTGACCGGGGCGACCGCGCTGCTCCTGCTGCTCGCGGCGATCGGCGCCGGGTTCGTGCTGGCGCTGCGGCTGCTGGGCATCACCCGGGATCATCCGTGGATCCGCGGGGCGGCCAGCCGGCCGTGGCGGGACGGGCAGGAGGTCCTGCAGCTGGCCCTGCGCCACCTGCCCGAGGTGTTCGTGGTCACCCCCAGCGGCGCCCTTCTCGCGCCTAACGCCATCGAGCTGCGGCTCAACCAGCGCGACTATGACTCGCTGGCCGAGCGGATCGACATTGGCCTGGTCGGTGCGAGCGCGGCCGAGGTGTACGCGGAGCAGGCGGCCGCGCACGAAGCCCGGTTCGCCGGGTACGGGCCGCCGGAGGTGACCGTGCTCTGCGACCCGGCCGTACCGCCGGGCCGGTTCCAGCTCCGGCAGGGCCGGCCGCTCGGCGCCGGGGCGCCGGCCGCGTTCCAGGCCGTGCCGCCCGGCCACCGGCCGCAACCAGCTGATCATCCGTCCTACCCTGGGAGCGCCGTGCCTCAGCCACAGGTCAACCGGGCCCCGGGGGAGTGGCAGTTCGCCCACGACGGCAGCACCACCGCTGCTCCGGTCACGCCGGCCGTCCCGGCTGGGGGGCTGGCCACGGTGGCCGCGCCAGTGTCCAGCCCGGTCCCGCTGCTGCGGCTGCGCACCGGGGACTACGTGTCGCAGACCCGGACGTCCGGGGCCCGGGCCGGGCGGGGCGCGGTGGAACTCGCGCTGCCTGATGTGCCCACCGTGTCCAGGGAGCATGCCCGTTTCACGTACTCTGACGGTCAGTGGTGGATAGCCAACCTGGGCCTGAACGGCCTGGTCCTGAACGGCACCCCGCTAGCCGGGGAGCACCCGCTGCACGACGGCGACTCGATCCAGTGGGGCCACAATCAGGACGCGCCGCAGTCCCGGGTAGAGATCGGCTGACCCAGCCGTCGCCGGGCCGCGGCCAGCTTTTCATCCGGCCGCCGTCCCGTGGCGACTGGGTGCGCTGCCCGCGTGACGAGATCACCTGGCTGGACCGGGCCCTGCTCAGCGGCAACCGTGATCTGACCCTGCACCGGTCGCCACGCTGCGCCGGCCTGCGCTACGTCCACCACCGGTGGGAACTGTTCAGCCGGGACAGCAGCTACCCGGTCTACCTGGCGCCCTACCCGGGTTCCGCGCCGATGGACGCGCACGGCGTGCAGCAGGCGGCCCGGCACGTGCTCCCGGTTGCGCCCGCGCTGCACTACGAGACGCTGCCGGTCGTCCTGGAGGCGGGCACGTGGCTGGTCAGCGTCGGGAACTGGGTGCTGCCGCTGCGGCTGGAGATCTCCGTCCCGGGTGGTCCCGAGCCCGCCGAACCGGGCCAGGACGAGCAGCCGGTCACCCAGGAGAAGCCGGTCCGGCCGAACGGCGGGCCGGCCCGCCGGGGCAGCGCGCCCCGCCCGGACGCCGCCCAGCGGGTGCGGGTCTACTTCCAGCGCAACGCGGCCGCCCGGATGGCCATGGCCTTCCACTACCAGGAGTACATCCTGGGACGGCCCGCGCCGCAGCCGGTACCGATGATGGACGTGGTCGTCGCGCTGGACCTGAGCGGCGAGGGCGCGGTGTCCGACTACAAGAAACTGCTCCAGGGCCTGATCTGGAAAGAGGCCGGCCACCAGCGGGAGCTGGCCGAGTTCCTGCTCCAGGGCGGCCTGCTGACGCTGGCCGACCTGAACCAGGCCCGGAAGGTGGCCGGGGAGAACGAGCGCACCGGCCGGAGCGAGCAGGCCCGGCGGCGGCTGAAGTACAAGCCGAAGAAGTAACGCAACTGATCACTGGCCCGTGATCATGACGTAGGGGGGAATAGACCCCCACCAACGTCATGATCACGATGGCGGGGGTGGCCGTCTACCACGGCCAGCTGGCCCGGCCGGGCGGCCGCGGACCGGGTCAGCGAGCCGCCCACGTTGATCCGCTGGATGAGGTTGCGCGCGAGGTCCACGGTGCCGCTCCCGTATCCGGTCCTATCCGGTCCCGCCCGGGTGAGCCGCCCTAATACGAGCGGGGCAGGCCCAGGCTGTGCTGGGCCACGAAGTTGAGGATCATCTCCCGGTTGACCGGGGCCACCCGGAGCAGCCGGGCCAGGCCCCAGTACGGCACCAGCCCGTACTCGGTGGCGAAGCCGTTGCCGCCGTGTGCCTGCATGGCCGCGTCCACCGCGGCGATGGAGGCTTCCGCGGCCGCGTACTTGGCCATGTTCGCGGCCTCGCCGGCCGGCTCGCCGTGATCGTGCTGCCAGCTCGCCCGCCGGGTCATCAGCGCGGCCAGTTCCGTCTCGATCTTCGCCCGGGCCAGCGGGTGCGCCACCCCCTGGTGGGTGCCGATCGGGGCCTGCCACACCTGGCGCTCGGTGGCGTACCGGGCGGCGCCGCCGAGCACGAACCGGGCGATGCCCACGCAGGTGGCGGCGCCGGTGATCCGCTCCGGGTTCAGCCCGTGGAACACCTGCCGGAAGCCCTGGCCCTCGCCGCCAACCAGCGTCTCCGGGCCGAGCGGCACGTCGTCGAAATGCAGCGTGAACTGCTTCTCCGGCAGCATGAGGTCCACCGGCAGCACGCTGGTGTCCAGCCCGGGGGCGTCGGTGGGCACGATGAACAGGGACAGCTCCGCGTCGCCGCGCTCGCCGGTGCCGGTCCGGGCGACCACCAGCAGCGCCTCGGCCTCGTCCACCCCGGAGATGTAGTACTTGCTGCCGCGAAGCCGCCAGCCCGGGCCGTCCCGGGTGGCCGTGGCCGACAGTCGGTGGGTGTTCGAGCCGGCGTCCGGCTCGGTGATCGCGAACACCACCTTGCTGGTCCCGGCGGCCAGCCCGGGCAGCCACGTCTTGCGCTGCTCGTCGGTACCGAACTCGGCGATCACCCCGGCCGAGATGGCCGCCGACACGAGCAGCAGCAGCAGCGGCGTGCCCTGCGCGCCGAGTTCCTCGCAGACCAGGGCCAGTTCGGTGAGCCCGCCGCCCCCGCCGCCATACTCTTCCGGGATGTTCAGGCCAACGAATCCGGCTTCACCAAGCCTGGCCCACAGTTCCGTGCATGGCGTGCCCGCCGCGGCGTGAGAGGTGTAGTAGCCCGGGCCAAAGCCCCTGGCTATGGCGGCGACCGCGGCCCGCAGGTCGCGGTGCTCGGCGGTCTCAGCGAAATCCACGCCTGCTCCATCGAAGTGATCGCAGATTCACTGGGGACTCTAGCTGGCTGGCTGTCGGCGTGGCTAGGCGGCGTGGGACCCGCGCCGCCATCATGGCCGGGTCCGGTGCACGCTCACAGGTCGTCGAACGCGCCGTCCTTGACCCCGGCCAGGAACTCCTGCCACTCGACCCGACTCAGCCTGACGGACACTTCAGGGCGCACAGAACTGCGGACATAGACCATGGCGTCGTCGGCCGCCGCCTCGACGCAGGCACCTCCGTCGCATGCCGTGCCGCGGTGCCAAGTCCTCGCAGGCGGCTCGCCACCCATCGCGCCCCCGTGCCCGTCACTCACGACATCCCCACAGCGATCGAGAAGCTAGCCTGGTCATTTAGAGGAAAGCATGAGGATTCAATCTCTGTCAAACGACAAGGATATAGATGGTACATGTGCGCAGTGAGTGATTAATGTGGTCACCTCGCTGAAAACCGTAGGGTCAGCGCCAAAGCGGCTGGCCCTACGGTCACAAAAGCCTGATACCTGATTCAGCCGAGGTCGTCGAAGTCCCCCAGTTTTGCCCCGGCCAGAAACTGATTCCACTCGGCCCTGGTGTAGGTATAGACCGGGCCATTTGGACGGGTAGTGTTGCCAAATACCACGGAGTCGCCGTTGCGCGCCACCATGATGCATGCGCCCCCTTCGCAGGTGCGAGACACCCGCCAATCTAGGTCCCCCGGGGCGGATGGATTAGCTGACATGATCATCCCTTCACTCGGTAACGAACTGACTACGTGACGAGGGGTCAGGCCTCATCGGCGTAGGCTTTTTGCGCCTCGGCTATGCGAAGTACCGAGTCCCGGGGGGTCAGGGCGGCATCGCGCAGGTACTCCACTGCCTCGCGGTAGCGGTCCACGTCGGTCTTGCGTTCCTGGTACAGCTGATTCGTCAGGCTCTCCACGAACACTACCGCCGGTAGCGGTTCCGGGTCATCGAACTCCAGGAGCACAAAGTTGCTGTCCTGGCCCGCGTGGGCGCCGACGTTGAACGGGATGACCTGGATCGTTGCCTTGCCGTCCCGCTCGAATCGCAGGACCTTGTCCAGCTGGGCAGCCATGACAGCTGCGCCGCCGACCTGCCGGTGCAGCACGGCCTCGTCCAATATGACGCGATAACGTGGCCGGTCATCCCGTTCCAGGCGTTGCTGCCGGCGCAGGCGTGCCTCAACTCGCTGTTCGTGGACTCTGGGATCTATTTTGGGCGCTATTCCCATAATGATTGCCTGCGCATAATCCCCAGTCTGCATGAGCGCCGGAATGTAGTACATCGTAAAACAGGTAATCGACGTTGCTGCCTGCTCCAGCCCGATGTACGGCGTGAGATCCAAGTCGTCGTACTGGTTCCACCAGCCCTGTTCCCGTGCTTTCCGCGCAAGCTCCATCAGTTCGGCGGTGCCTGATTCACTCACGCCATAGATAGAACAGAGGTCGCGTACATCCCGGAGGGTCGGGCGGCGTGCTCCGGTCTCTACCCGGCTGATTTTCGTAGCCGAGCAGAGCAGTTTGGCAGCCACCTCTTCGACGGTCAGGCTCCGCGCATTGCGCAATTGCCGCAAACGCATGCCCAGCTCGCGCTGGCGCACCGTCGGGCTCGCCCCGGTCACGGCATCCCGCTCCTCGTCGAACTCGGCCGCGCAACGGGTGGACCTCGGTGGACTCCCCCCGCTCCGGGCCTCCGCCGCATGTTCCCTACGGTTTGCCAAAGGTTTATAGCCATTGGCATGTGCCAGTTATATCGCACAACCGGAGCCAGGAGTCAACAGGCCGGTCCGAACTGAGATCGGAACGTGTCGGCTGGAGCGGCCGGCGGGCCCTGGCGCGGGCTGGGTAGGCGCCGTTCTGTATCTGTCTAATGATCAAGGAGTTTACCTGTCGTATTTCTACTGTTCCACCCCGTACATGGCGCTCCGGCTGGTGCGGCAGGGGCACCGCTGGCCGGGCCCGGGCCGGGCGTCGCCCGGCCCGGGGGTCGCCCGGCCCGGGCGCTGGCAGCAGCCAGGACTCAGGGCGCACCGGTTGGCATATGGCTATGGCAGAGGCCTATGGCAAGATCTCATGGCAAAAGTCTATGGCATTTGCCAAACCTGTGAGATCCTCAGCGTAGGCGCCACGGGGGCGCTCCGATCCTGGCAGGAGGCCGCCATGACTGTGCTGCACGTACCGGCTGAGGGGCCGGACCAGCAACCGGGCACACCTGGACCATCCCGGGACGGCCCGCTGCACCCGCTGCGCGACCAGGCCGACGTGGCCGAGCTGATCCGCAGCGTCAATGATTCCAATGAGGCCATCGAGGATCTGTGCCTCCGGGCCCGGCAGGCGGCTGATCTCGCGGCCCGGGCCGAGGACATGGCGGAGACAGCTGCCGGGGCAGCCGACGGGGCGAAGGTCGCTTACCGGGCTGTCCAGGCCGAACACCCACGGCGGCGGGCGCCGCTTCCCCGGCAGGTACTGTTCGCCCTGGTAACCGTCGGGCTGGACGGCCTGGCCTGCTACTTCGCCGCGCAGGCCCTGGACGGGAGCCAGGACGCCACCCTGGTCTGGGCCGGGTTGTTCCTGGCCGTGCTGGCCGGCGGCGAAGTCGCCCTCGATTACTACCGCGACCGGAACCAGCGCGCCTGGCGTGCGCTGGCCGGCCTGCTCGCCGTGTTCATCACGGTGCTCGGCATCCTCCGCTTCTGGTACCTGGCCACGGTCGGCTATGGGGGCCTGGTGCCCGCGGTGGCCGGAGCGGCCTTGTTCACCGCGGCTACCGCGGGCTTCGTCTTCCTGGGCTACCGCGCGCTGCGGGCAGCCGAATCCCCACGGGCCTGGCGGGCCCGCCGGTGGGCCCGCGCCGCGGCGCGGAAAGCAGAAGCCGCCCGGGCGCTGGCCGACCGGGACGCGGCTGAGCGTGACCGGCTGATCGATGCCTACCTCGAGCAGGTCCGGCGGCTCGTGCTGAAGACATGCCCGGCCAGCCAGCAGCTGGCGATGGAGTCAGCCGTGCGTGCTCACCTGCTGGGCAAGGTGCAGGCGGCGGCATGAGACGGCTCCGGGTGGTGGCGCCGGCCAGCTTCGCGGCCGGCGCCGCGGCTCTCGCGCTTGTCCTGCCGGGGTGCCGGCTGCTGCCGGAGGCCCGGGGGCCGGCGGCGCGTCAGCTGGGCCTGGCCACCGGGGCCCCTTCGGTGCTGGCCGTGCTGGTGGACGAGGATTCGCCGGCGGCGCTGACGATGACCAGGGAACTGGTGCTGGCAACGGCCCGTAACGCGGAGCACATCCTGGTCATCGGTGACCACGGGGGAGAACTGCTGGCGTCCTCGACTGCGCCCAATCCCCCCTCCATCCGGGTGCCCGGGCCGCCCCCGGCGCTGCCCCCGGACCCGACCAGCTTCCAGAAGTCTCACTACACCCGGGCGCTCCGCCAGTACCGGGCCATGCTGCGTGATGCCCGGGCCAGGCTCGGCAGCCGCCGCCGCCAGCAGCTGGCGGCCTGGGCCAGGTCACTACTGGCCCAGCTCAGCGCCCGGATCCACCAGGTGGGGTCGGCGGCCGGCCGTGGGGCGGCCGGCCTGGCCGGGGCCCTGGGCGCGGCCGCCGCGGATATCTCCAGCCTGCGGCAAGCCGGGCTGAGCGACACCGCGGGCCAGGCGGTTGTGATCATCGGCGGCAACGGGGTGAGTGGGCTGGCCGCGCCGGTGCTGCCGCAGGCCCTGCGGGGCAGTTCGGTCGTGGTGGCCGGCTTCCCGGGCAGCAGCGACGACGAGGCCGCGTGGCAGGCCGCCCTCATGCAGGATGGGGCGGCTCGGGCCGTGCTGCTGGTGCCGGCGGCCAGCGGCCAGCTCGGCACGGTCGTCCGGCAGGGCCTGGACGGCGCGTTCGCCGACACGCTGACCAGCGTCTTGTTCGCCCTCGGCCAGTCCAGGTTGCGGGCCGCGGCGCTCCCGCAGCTGGGCCGGCTGCTCCAGCTGCTCACCGTCACCTACCCGCAGGCCACGGCCAGCATCGACGGTTACACCGATGACCTGCCCACACCTGGGGGCAACCGGCAGCTGTCGCAGCGGCGCGCGGCGGCCGTGCAGGCGTGGCTGGTAGCCCACGGCGTCGCCCCCAGCCGGCTCCAGGCGGCCGGCTACGGCGATGCGGATCCAATCGCCCCGAATACCCCGGCCGGCCAGCCGCTCAACCGCCGTGTCGTAGTGATCATCAACCCGGGTGGGTAGAGCAGCGGGCCAGGTGCCGGGCCGCGGCGCTGGTCCCGCTGGGCCGCTGGGCCGCTGACCGTGCCGTCGTGCCCCGGCATCCTGGGCTTCCCGGCGGCGCGGTCAGTCCTGGATTCCCCGGGCTTCGGCGCCCCGCTCGCGGCGCGTGCCGAGCTGGCGCTGCGCGTTGGCCAGCACCTGGGTCACCGCGCGGCCGAACCGCACGTCGCACGGATGGCCCAGCTGCCCGGACCGGGCGCCCGCGGCCAGTTCACCGAGCGCGGTGCGCAGCGGTGGCACCGGCTGCCCGGTCTCCGCCGGGGCGGTGGACCGGCCCGCCCGCCCCCACAGCTCCAGGCGGGCGCCAGCGGCGCACCCGGCCGCGCTCAGCGTCACGGTCAGCGTGCTGGTCGCCCCGCCCGCGTGGTGCAGGATCAGGTGCGTCACGTCGGCCGGCCCGGCGTCCGCGGTCACCGCGGTGACCGGGCCGAGGCTGGCCCACAGCAGGGAGATCAGGTGCGGGGCAAGATCCCACAGGCCGCCCTTGGCCCGCCGCCACGGCGTGTTGAACGGGCTGCCCGGCTGCAGCGCGGTGCCCAGCCAGACCGCGTGCCCGCCGGCCCAGCCCCCGGTCGCGGTCACGCCGGCCAGCCAGGCCCGTACGTCAGGCTGGAACCGTGCGGTGAAGAAGACCACCGACGCGACCCGGGCCCGGGTGACCACCGTGGCCAGCTCGTCTGCGTCCGGCCCGGTCAGCGCGAGGGGCTTCTCCAGCAGCAGGTGCTTGCCGGCCCGGGCGGCCCGGATGGCCATCGGGGCCTGCACGTCCGGTGGTACCGCGAAGTCGACCGCGTCCACGCTGGCCAGGAAACCGTCCAGATCCTGGTGCGGGGTGGCGCCATGGCGGGCGGCCAGGTCCGTGGCGGCGCTTGTGTCGCGTCCCCACACGGCGGTGAACTCGATGTCGCTGGCCGGGTCGGCCGCGGCGGCGGCGAGCGCAGGGGCGTGCGCGCTGCGTGCCCAGTAACCGGTGCCGACCAGGCCGAATCGCACTGACCCCGTCATCCGGGCCCTCCCCGGCTCGTGGAACCGGGACCGAGGTCCCCTGCTGCCCGGCCGAACTCCCCTGGCCCGCCCGGCCGCCGCAGCGCGACAGTGAACGTGCTCCAGCAGCACGGAGGGCCGTCTCATGATCAGTACTACGGATGTCGAGCGTTACGCCAATGCCATCATGCTCATGATCAGGGAAGATCAGGAAACCGGGCAGGTGCCCCACGACGTTTCCTCCTGGGATGAGATCGACGACACGGTGGACGCGAACGACTATTACCTGCGCGCCCGGCTGCCGTCCGGTACCGCCCAGGCCACTGAGTTGCACAACGCCGTGAACGACGAAATCACCCGCCGCCTGGCCCAGGGCGAAGGTGGCCCGTGGGGAACCATCTGGGTCCACCCGGACGGGCACGAGGTCAGCATCGGCCGGACCGCCGGGTATGCCACCCCGGCCGAGGCGGATGCGGTCGGTTCTGACTACCAGGCCGAGCACGGCGGCTCCTACCGGGTGCAGAGCGGCTGACCGTAGCGTCGCGGTACGCGGCGGCTGGCCTGGCCGCGCCCCGCAGGCCGCGTCCCGCTGAGGCCCGCGCTCAGGGCCGCGGCCCGGCCGGCCGTCCGTTCGCATGCCGCTCGATCAGCTGCTCAACGCCATCCAGGATGCACTCGACGCCGAACCGGAACTCGGCCGCTTCGTCCATGCCGGACGGCGCGTCCCCGATGGCGGCCGACCAGGCCAGGCGGTGCAGGATCGGGTAGGACTTCTCGTCCACCAGCTGGCGGAGCAGTTCCTCGAACGACCACGGGGCCGACGGCGCGGCACCAGCCGCGGCGGCCGCCTGTGCGGCCGCCGCGGCCCGGGCCGCGTCGTGCGCCATCCGCCCCTCGCTGAGCGTGTACGAGCTGAGCAGCCCGATCACCCGGATCTTGTCGGCATCCGGCAGACCAGTGCCGTCCAGCGTCTCCAGCCCACGTTCCACGAACGTGAGCGAGTTGGGCGCCACCGGGGGCGCGGCCATCGGCATCTGGGTGAGCCACGGGTGCCGGTCCAGCACCCCGCGCTGGATCTGCACCCAGTGCCGCAGCCGGTCCCGCCAGCCGTCGCCGTCCAGCACCAGGTGCTCCGCGCCCCGCGCGCTGGCGTTCCACATCAGCTGAAGCAGCTCGTCCTTGCTGGTCACGTGCCGGTACAGCGACATGGTGGTGAAGCCCAGCTCCTTGGCCACCCGGGCCATGGACACCGCGTCCAGGCCGTCGGTGTCGGCCACCCGCACGGCCGCGTCGACGATCGCGTCCACGGACAGTTCCGGTTTCGGGCCCCGCCGGCCGCGCTCGCGCCGCCCCCACAGCAGGTCGATCCCGGGCGGCAGCGGCGCGGCGGCCGCGCTCACGGTCTCAGGTCGCTGTGCCATCTCCTGACTCTCTCATGGGCTGGCCCGTCCCCCCTTGCGTATAACTGTGTGCTGCATATACAGTTTAGTGTATGTCATACACAGTTAACGCTACAGGGGTCTGCAAGTCGTTCGGCGGCCAGCGGGTACTCGACCAGGTCGATCTGGCCGTGCCGGCCGGCTCCGTCCTCGCGCTGCTCGGCCCGAACGGCGCGGGCAAGACCACGATGGTGCGCATCCTGGCCACGCTGCTCCGGCCGGATGCGGGCACGGCCACGGTGGCCGGCCACGACCTGCTGGCCGATCCGGTCGCGGTCAGGCAGTCGATCAGCCTGACCGGCCAGTACGCGGCGGTCGACGACATGCTCACCGGGCAGGAGAACCTGGAGATGATGGCCCAGCTCCGGCATCTGCCCCGGCGCGACGTGCGGGCCCGGGCCAGCCAGCTGCTGGCCGACTTCGACCTGCTGGACGCGCGGGACCGCCGGGTGGCGACGTACTCCGGGGGCATGAAACGCCGGCTGGACCTGGCCATCAGCATGGTCGAGCAGCCGGATCTGCTGTTCCTGGACGAGCCAAGCACCGGCCTGGACCCGCGCAGCCGGGAGCAGCTGTGGGACACGGTCCGCCGCCTGGTGGACGCGGGCGTCACCGTCCTGCTCACCACGCAGTACCTGGAGGAGGCGGACCGGCTCGCCGACACCGTCTGCCTGCTCGATCACGGCCGGATCGCCGCCCGGGGCACCCCGGACGAGCTCAAGGCGAGCCTGGGCACCGACGTGATCCGGCTCCGGTTCGCGGACGACGCCAGCTACCAGCGGGTGGCCGGCGCGCTGGCCAGCACCCATACCGACGCCCGGCTGCGCACCGTCGAGGTGGCCAGCGACGGCTCGGCCGCTGAGGTGCTCAGCCTGCTCCGCTCGCTGGAGGCGGCCGGCACCCCCGCGCTGCAGGTATCCATCCTGCGGCCCAGCCTGGATGCCGTCTTCCTGTCCCTGACCAGCATGGACCTGCCCGCAGCCGATGCCGAGGAGATGGCCCGATGAGCCTGCCCGCGACGATCTCGGACTCCCGCGTGATGGTGACCCGCTGCGTGCGGCGCTCGCGGCGCGACCCGGAGGCGTTCTTCACCGCGCTCCTGCTGCCGATCGTGCTCATGCTGCTGTTCGTGTACGTGTTCGGCGGCGCGATGAGCACCGGCGGCTCCTACGCGAACTACGTGGTCCCCGGCCTGATCGTGCTGTGCGCCGGGTTCGGTGCGGGCACCACGGCGGTGGCCGTGGCCACCGACATGGGCAACGGCATCGTGGACCGGTTCCGGTCCATGCCGATCAGCGGCTCGTCGGTGCTGGCCGGCCACATCGCGGCCAGCCTGCTGCGCAACCTGATCGCCACCGCCCTGGTCATCGGGGCCGGCATCGCGGTCGGCTGGCGGCCGGACGCGCGGGCGGCCAGCTGGGCCGGGGCGGCCGGGATGATCGTGCTGTTCATCCTGGCGCTGTCCTGGCTGGCCGCCGCGGTCGGGCTGCTCACCCGCAGCCCCGAGGCAGCCAACGCGGCGACGTTCGTGTTCATGTTCATCCCGTACGTAAGCACCGCCTTCGTCCCGGCGCACACCATGCCCGCGGTGCTGCGCGCGTTCGCCGCGCACCAGCCGTTCACCCCGATCGTGGAAACCATGCGCGGGCTGTGGATGGGCCACACGTCCACCGGGGCCAGCGTCGGGTCGCAGGCGCTGCTGGCCGTGGCCTACTGCGTGGGCATCCTGGTGGTGTCGGCGGCCGCGGCGTCCTGGCTGTTCCGGCACCGGGTGAGCCAGAGCGGCTGAGCGGGAAGAATGCCTCGGGCGGCCGGATACCATGACATGCGTCGGTGGCCGGGGGGAGCCGCTGCGGGGGAGCATGATGGTTTCGGTCACGGGTCCGTGGCGCGGCGCGGGCCGCGGTGAGCGTGAGCTGCTGCTGAGCCTGCCCGCGGCGGTTGCGTATGTGTCCGGGCCCGATCTGGTCTACGAGTTCGCCAACGAGGAGTACCAGCAGCTCGTCGGCGGGCGGGATCTGATCGGCCGTCCGCTGCGCGAGGCTCTTCCGGAACTCGCGCCGGAGCGCCTCGAGGCCGTGCTCCGGGTGGCCCGGACTGGTGAGCCGTTCCAGGACCGCGAGTCTGAGCTCTGGCTCCGCCGGCATGGCCGCGCACCCGAGCAGCTGTTCGTGGAGCTGGCCTACCAGCCGGTGCGGGACGACGCCGGCCGCATCGACGGGGTGCTGCTGTATGGCAGCGACGTCACGGGCCACGTCCGGGACCGGCGCCGGCTGGAAGCGCTGGCCGGGGAACTGGCGTCAAGCGAGGAGCGGTACCGGACGTTGTTCGAGACGCTGCCGCAAGGCGTGGTCCACTACACCGCGGACGGGTCGATGCTGGGGGCTAATCCGGCGGCGCGGGAGATCCTGGGGCTGGCGCCTGACGCGATGACCGCGGGGCCGCTGGACCCGGAAGAGCTCCCGGTCATGGCGGCGCTGCGCACTGGCGAGATCGTCGCCGACGTCGTGCTGGGCGTGCCGCATGGGCGCACCGGTGAGCTGCGCTGGCTGCGGGTGACCGCCGTGCCGGATGCGCGGGACGAGCAGGGCCGGCCGCACCGTGCCTACGCGATGTTCACGGACATCACCGAGCAGCGCAGGGCGGAGACGGCCCTGCGGGAGAGCGGCCGCCTGCTGGGCAGCCTGCAGCAGGCCAACGTCCTCGGTGTCGTGGTGGCCGGCGAGGAAGGCATCGAGGAGGCCAACGACGCGTTCCTCGACATCGTCGGGTATACCCGCCAGGACCTTGAGTCCGGGCGCCTCACCTGGGCGGTGATCACACCGCCGGAGTGGGCGCAGGTGGACGCCGACGTGGTCGAGCAACTGCTCCGCACGGGGGCATGCCCGCCGTATGAGAAGGAGCATCTGCACCGCGACGGGCACCGCGTGCCCACGCTGGTCGGGGCGGTCCTGCTCGACCGGTACCCGATGCGCTGGGCGAAGTTCGTGGTCGACCTGACCGCGCGGCAGCGCGCCGAACAGGACCGGGCTGAGCTGCTGGCGCGGGAACAGGCCGCTCGCGCCGAAGCCGGCGCGGCCCAGGAACGCCTGACGCTCCTGCTGCGGGCCGGGAGCCTGGTGGCCGCCACCCGCGATCGTGATGACCTGCTGCAACGGGCGACCCAGCTGGTGGTGCCCGCCCTGGCCGATTATTGCGTGGCCGTCATGCCCACCGCGGACGGGAAGCTGCTCCCCAGCGCGCTCACCCACCGGGACCCGGCCAGCGCCGAACTACTCGAGCGGCTGCGGGAGCACCCGATCCCGGCCGACGGACGGCTCAAATCGCAGCTCGCCTACACGACGGGCAGCACCCAGCTGGCCAGCGCGTTCAGCCTGCGGGCGCCCGCCTGGGCGGGCGCGGCCCCGGAGTTGATGGAGATCGTGGACCAGCTGCGGCCCACCAGCGCGCTGGCGGTCCCACTGCTGGCCGGCCAGCGCGCCCTGGGAGTCCTCATGCTGGGCCGGGGCGAGGACCGCGCCCGGTTCGCCGAAACCGACGTGGTGGTCATGGAAGAACTCGCCCGCCGCCTGGCGGCTGGGCTGGCCAACGCCGAAACGTTCGCCCGCGAGCACACCGTGGCCCAGACCCTGCAGCGCGCCCTGCTGCCGGACGCACCTGCACCTGTCGAGGGGCTCGACCTCGCGGTGCGCTACGTTCCGGCCAGCGACGGCGTGCACGTCGGCGGCGACTGGTATGACGCCTTCCCGCTGGGCCGCCACCGCGTCGGCCTGGCCATCGGCGATGTGGCCGGCCACGGCATCGGCTCGGCGTCGATCATGGGCCAGGTGCGCAGCCTGCTGCACGGCTACGCCATCGACAACCCCGCCCCGCCCGACGTGCTGCGGCGGATCAACACAGCCATCGGCCAGATGCTGCCCGACGCGCTCGCCACCGTCTGGTACGCCGTGCTCGACCTGGCCACCGGCGACCTGGCGTACGCCAACGCGGGCCACCTGCCCCCGCTGATCAGCAGCGGCCCGGGTCACGCCGAATACCTGGACGCCGCGCCTGCCATCATGCTCGGCGCCACCCCTGGCACCACGTTCACCGCTACGCATCGCCGGCTTCCGCCCGGGGCCCGGCTCCTGCTCTACACCGACGGGCTGGTCGAAGACCGCCGTCGCGACATCAGCGAGGGCCTCGACGCCCTCATCGCCGCGTTTCGCCGGTCCCCGGGCCGGACCGCGGAGCAGATCTGCCAGTCCGTGCAGACATCGCTGCTCGGGTCCGCCCCACGAGCCGACGACGTATGCATCCTGGCTGTGGGCCTCCCGCCTCGGCTGCCCGCCCAGCCGGGCAGCTGAGTCGGCGAGCGTTACTGCGCCTCACGGCTCCCCGGCGTGACCAGCCCGCTCTCGTAGGCGAGCACCACGAGCTGGGCCCGGTCCCGCGCGCTGAGCTTGGTCATGATCCGGCTGACGTGGGTCTTCGAGGTCAGCGGGCTGAGGAACAGCCGGGCCGCGATCTCATCGTTGGACAGGCCCTCGGCGACCAGCGCCAGCACCTCGCGTTCCCGGTCGGTCAGCCCAGCCAGGACCTGGCCGCTGGGCGGCGGCTGTTCCGGGCGGCGGGCCAGGTCGGTGATGAGCCGCCGGGTCACGCTGGGCGAGAGCAGCGCGTCGCCCCGGGCCACCACGCGCACCGCCTGCAGCAGCTCGGCCGGCTCGGTGTCCTTGACCAGGAAGCCGCTGGCCCCGGCGCGGAGCGCACGGTAGACGTACTCATCGGACTCGAACGTGGTCAGGATGATCACCTTGACGCCGGCCAGGTCCTCGTCCGCCGAGATGCGCCGCGTCGCCTCCAGGCCGTCCACCCCGGGCATCCGGATGTCCATCAGCACCACATCGGCGCGCTCGCTGCGGGCCAGCCGGACGGCCTGCTCGCCGTCGGTGGCTTCACCGACCACCTGGAGATCGTCAGCCGCGTCGAGCAGCACCCGGAAGCCGGCCCGGATCAGCGCCTGGTCGTCCGCGAGCACGACCCGGATCATGGCTGCCCGCCGTCTTCGGCCGCGCCCTGCGGAGACGGCGCCGCGGCGTCCTGCTCCGCCACGGGCTGCGGTCCCGGGCCGGCTGGTGTGCCGCCCCGGCCGCGTGCGGCGCGCAGCGGGAGCCGGGCCGCGACCCGGAAACCGCCGCCCGCGGCGGGACCCGTCTCGGCCGAGCCGCCAACCGCCGCGGCCCGCTCGCGCATCCCGGCCAGCCCGTGCCCGCCCGGCTCCGGGCCGGCTATCTCAACGGGCTGGCCCAGCCCGGTGTCGGTGACCGAGATGCGCACCTCGCCGGGTGTGTAGCTGACCGACACGGCGGCGGTGGCCGGGCCAGCGTGCCGGATCGTGTTAGTCAGCGATTCCTGGATGATCCGGTAGGCCGCGAGGTCGGCCGCGGCGGGCAGCGCGACCGGTGGCCCGGTCACGGTCAGCGTGGTCGCCAGGCCCGCCCGGCGGGCCCCGGCGACCAGGCTGTCCAGCCGGCCGAGTCCCGGCGCGGGCTGGGTCGGGTCGGCGTCGTCGGCCTGGCGCAGCACGTTGAGGATGGCCCGCAGTTCACGGAGCCCGTCCTTGCTGGCCGCCTTGATGGCCTGCAGCGCGTCGGCGGCCACCTCCGGGCGGGTGGGCAGCACGTGAGCGGCCGACCCGGCCTGCACGTTGATGGTGGCCATGGTGTGCGCGACCACGTCGTGCAGTTCCCGGGCGATGCGCAGCCGTTCCTCCACCACCTGCCGGCGGGCGTCCTCCTGGGCCCGGTCCCGGATCGAGGCGACGTAGGCGCGCCGGTTGGCCACCGCGATCCCGGCCAGCAGCGCGGCCAGGATGAGGAACGGGATGAGGTCGAAGCCGCCGCCGGTCATGCTGCCGAACGGGTTGGCTGCGGCGGTCGTGGCCAGCAGCACAACCAGGGTGGCCAGGGCCATCCCCGCCGCCCGCCAGGCGTTCACTTGCGTCGCGACCGTGTACACGGCGATGGCCGGGGCCAGCAGGGCCGCGCCATTGACGTAGCCGAGCAGCGAGAAAATGCCCACCGCGGCGGTGGAGATGCCCAGCACGGCGACCGGCCACTGGTGCCGCCAGACCAGCGCCAGGCAGGCGACGGCGACCAGGGCGAGTGCGCCGGGCGTGGGATGCGGGATTACGTGCCGGGGGAACTGGATCGTGTCAGAGGGCGACCTGGGGTGGCCCTCGCCGATCGTGCCGCCGACCAGGATGGCGGTCACGCCCAGGGCGAAGATCACATCCCTGGCGGGCGAGTTCACCCAGCGCTGCCACGCCACCCGGACATGTTGCATACGAGCAGCGTAGGCACGGCCGGGCCAGGCGTCGCCCTCCCAGAGTTGATCGTCTGGTTACTCCTGCGGGAGTACCCCGGGCTGGACCCGCATCCAGATGTTCGTCATCTGCGGCGTGGGCCCGGTCGGCTCGAGCTGGATGGGGGCCGCACCCGGGTGGTCGTACAGCCGGATCCCGTCGCCGAGCAGCACCGGGGCCACGTGCACCAGGATCTCGTCCAGCAGGCCGGCGTCAAGCACCTTGGCCGCCAGGCCCGGGCCGAGCACCGAGACATACCTGCCGCCGGCCGCGTCCTTGGCCAGCTGCACGGCCTGCTTGATGTCACCGCCCACGAACGTGAAACCGGGGGCGGCCGTGCCCGGGTCGTCCCGGGTGAACACGAACTGCGGGCCATGCCACGCACCCCCGTACGGTTCCCCCTTCTCGGTCTTGGCCCCCTGCTTCCCGTCGCCGCCGTGATACGTGCGGTGCCCGATGAGGATGGCGCCGATCTGGTCCAGCGTCCGCAGCACGAACCGCGGGTCCGGGGCGAATGCGCTGCCGAACAGCCATCCCATGTCATCGCCGGGGCCGGCCACGAACCCGTCCAGCGACATGGTGATATGCCACAAAACCTTGCTCATGACACACTGCCCTCCGCCGGCTGCTGGCCCGCGCCACGCGGCAGCCAGCACACCGCGGCGCGTACGTCCCCTGGATGAGACGCCGCCGGTGGCCCGGACTCATCGGTCCGCCCGTCACGGTGCGCTGGGCCGCTGCTGTTCCAGCGCGGCCAGCCGCAGCTCGAGCCGGTCGATCCGGTGCCGGAGGATCTCCATCTCGGCCTGGTCGGCCAGCCGCCGTTCCGCGGTGCGGCGCAGCCGCGGCGAGGCCTCGGCCCGGGCCGCGACCAGGGCCAGCGGGACCAGCCGCTGCGGGCCGTGCGGCCCGGCCACGAGCCGGGACGGTATCTGCCCGGTCCGGTACCAGCTGCGCAGCACGGCCCGGGACGCCCCGGTCTCGGCCGCGGCCCGGTCCAGCGGCACCCAGTCCGAGCCCTCCAGCTGCGCGGACAGCTCGATTTCCAGCTCCCACTCGTCAAGCCGGTCGGCCCAGTCCATACTGCCTCCCACCCCTGCTATTAGCATGGTGTTGACTAGGTTAACGATGTGCTGCACGGTGGCACCATGTTCGAGCGATTCACCGACCGGGCCCGCCGCGTCGTCGTCAACGCCCAGGAACAGGCCCGCGGGCTGCAGCACAACTACATCGGTAGCGAGCACATCCTGCTCGGGCTGCTGGCCGTTCAGCGCGGCCTGGCCAGCAAGGTGCTCGACAAGTTCGGGATGACACCTGAGGCCGTGCGGGAGGAAGTCATCGCCCGGGTCGGCACCGGCACGGTGACGATGTCGGGGCATATCCCGTTCACCCCACGGGCCAAGAAGATCCTCGAGCTGGCCCTGCGCGAGGCGCTCCAGTTGAACCACAACTACATCGGTACCGAGCACATCCTGCTCGGCCTGGTGCGGGAAGGTGAGGGGGCCGGCGCGCAGATCATCCAGGCGCACGGTGGTGACCTGGACGCGGTCCGGCAAGCCGTGATCGAGCTCATGCCTGCCGCACAGGCCGGGGCGAGCCAGCGCATGCTGCGCCGCCTGGCCGGGGAGGCCGGTGCGGAGGACGACCTGCCAGCCACGCCGGCCGCGGAGGCCAGCGTGACTGGTGCCGTCCGGCTGGCCGGCCCCCGGCCGGTCGGCTCGCACCACCTGCTGCTGGCCGCGCTGGACGACCCGGACAGCGCCGCGGCCCGGACGCTGGCCTCGCTCGGCGTCGACCTGGACCAGGCCCGGGCGGCGCTGCGCGCCGCCGACGTCACCGGGACCAGCGACGAGCAGCCCGAAGAACGGGGCCGGCGGCACATGGTGCTCCGGGTCACCGGCACCAGCCTGACCATCGAGGCCACCGACCCGGACCTCGTCAGGGCGGCCCGGGCCGCCGCCGAGGCCCTCGGTGACCAGGCGGAACCCCCCGGCACCATCCGCGGTGACCTGCCCGCCAGTGCCACCCTCGGTGCGGTGTGGCTGGCCCTGCAGGCCAGCCTGGAGAACATCCGGCGCCGCGCCACCGCGGCCCGGGCCGCGGCTGGGCAGACGCAGCACGGCCAGTCCAGCCCGGAGAACGTGCGGCTCGAGGCCGAGCAGGAGGAGCCAGCGGGCGGGTCAAGTGAGGCGGGCTAGCCGCAGCTACACCGGCGCGGTTGTTTTGGCCCCGCGGGCGGGGCATTACTCACCGCGCTGACCGGCTCCGGCCGCGAGCCGGGCCGCCTGGGCGGTGAGGTAGCGGCGTTCCGGAACGCTGGTCGCGTGGCGGGCGGCGGCCCGGTATTCGGCTGCCGCGGCCACTGGATCGCCGGCCCGTTCCAGCAGGTGCCCGCGCGTCGCGTGCAGCCGGTGGTGGGCGCTCAGCCGGCGGTCCGGCGCCAGTGCGGCCAGCGCGTCGAGGCCGGCCGCCGGGCCCTGCACCCGGCCCACCGCTACGGCCCGGTTGAGCGTGGTGACCGGGTTCGGCGCGAGCCGCTCGAGCAGGTCGTACAGGGCCAGGATCTGCGGCCAGTCGGTGCTGTCCACGTCGGCCGCCTCGTCGTGCACCGCGGCGATGGCGGCCTGCAGCTGGTAAGGCCCGGGCTCGCCGCGCGGCAGTGCCCAGGTGAGCAGCGCTGTTCCCTCGGCGATCAGCGCCTGGTCCCACCAGCCACGGTCCTGCTCTTCCAGTGGCACCAGGCTCCCATCCGGCCGGGTCCGGGCCGTCCGCCGGGCATCGGTCAGCAGCATCAGCGCCAGCAGCCCGGCCACCTCGGCGTCGTCCGGGAGGAGCCGGTGCAGCCAGCGGCCGAGCCGGATGGCCTCCCCGGACAGCGCGGGCGCGGTCAGCTGCTGGCCGCCGCTGCTGACATAACCCTCGTTGAAGATCAGGTAGAGGGTGTGCAGTACCGCGGCGAGGCGTTCGGCAAATTGGGGGCCGGTGGGCAGGGCCAGCGGCACGCCGCTGTCCTTGATCGTGCGCTTGGCCCGGCTGATGCGCTGGGCCATGGTCGCCTCGGGGACCAGGAACGCGGCCGCGATCTGGGCCGTGGTCAGCCCGCCGACCGCGCGCAGCGTCAGCGCGATCTGGCTGGGCGGCCGCAGCGCCGGGTGGCAGCAGCCGAACAGCAGGGCCAGGGAGTCGTCGCGGCCGGTTCCCGGGCCGGTGTCCGCGGCCGGGCTGAGCAGTTCGGCCTGCGGCGTGGCCACCGCCACCTGGTCCTCGCGGCGCCGCCGGGACTGCTCGTTGCGGGCCTGGTCCAGCAGCCGGCGGGACGCCACCGTGACCAGCCAGGCCCGCGGATTGGCCGGCTGACCCTCGGCGGGCCACTGCACCGCGGCGGCCAGCAGCGCCTCCTGGGTGGCGTCCTCGCACAGGCCGAAATGCCCGTACCGGCGGATCAGCGCGCCGAGGACCTGCGGCGCCAGGTCGCGCAGCAGGTCCTCGGCGGTGCGGTCCAGGGCCGCCCCGGGCCGGTTCACGGCTCCGGTGACTCGTGCGGCACCGGCCACAGCTCCACCGGCTCCTGGTCGGCCCACGGCATGTCGGCTGCGATCTGCTCGGCGCGCTCGGCGCTCTCGCAGTCCAGCAGGTAGAAGCTGGCGATGTACTCCTTGGTCTCCAGGTACGGCCCCTCGGTCACGGCCACCGCGCCGTCCTGCCGCCGGACCAGCCTGGCCTGGGCCGCGTCGGCCAGGCCGTACGCGCCGAGCAGCTCACCCGTGTCCCGGTATTTGGCGTTGAACGCTTCCTGCTTGGCGATCGCCTCCGGCCACGCCTCGGCCGGGAACGAGTTCCACTTCTCCTGGTTGCCGTAGATCAGCATGAGGTACTTCATCGGGCCATCCTCCCTGGTCGTGGTGCGCCGGGCCGGCGCGCCCTCACCAGTCAGTCGAAGCGGCGGGGCCGTCCTCGACATCCATCCTGGGGCCCGGGATCGGGACTTGGCGAGCAGATGCCGGGGCCAGCGCGCTCGCTGCCCCGCCGCGCCGGGGACCGGAACCGCGGACCGCCGCGCGGCGTCCAATTCCTTGAGTAGTCAGGGACTGGCCGCCCGCCCGCCGCCCGGCCGTTCCCCGGAACCGGGAGGTGGCATGCTGGCCGGGTCAGTGTGGCGTGCGCTCGCGCTCACCGCGGTGCTGGTGACCGGGCTGGCTGGGTGCGGTTCACAGGCCGGCGGGCCACCGGCCGCCCGCCCGGGCACACCCGCGGCCAGCCCGACCGGGTCCGTGAATCCCGGCGGCCCGGTCAGCCCGGTGCCCTCGGTCAGCCCGCCGGCCGCCACCCCGTCACCCGGCGGCACCTGCCGCAGCCACGTGGTACCCTTCCCGGCCGGCGCGACCATCGTGCTGACGCTGCGCAACAGCAGCAACGGCGGGACGTTCTGCGTGCAGGCCGGCCAGCGGGTGGACGTCTACCTGACCGCCCCGCCGGGCCAGCGCTGGGCGCCGGTCCGGTCCGACTCCAGCGTGCTGGTGCCGATGACGCACGGGCACCTGGCGCCCACCGTAGTCGGGGTGACCACCGCGTTCTTCGCCGCGCTGCGCCCCGGGGTGGCGCACCTCAGCACAGCCCGGCGGGTCTGCGCGGCGAAGCCGGTTCGCTGCGACGCGCTCATCGCGTTCCGGGCCACGGTCATCGTGACCCGCAGCCCCGCCAGCTGACCAGGGCGGGGGAGGCGCCGGCCGGCGCGGCGCGGCCCGGCCCGGTCCGGCTACCATGCGGCCAGCCCCACGGCGGTGTAGCTCAGTTGGCAGAGCAGCCGTCTTCTAATGCGCTTAACGACAACTCAGGAAATTTCCCATATCGCCGCGCCCATTCTGACCCATCACGAACTGTGTTAAGCGATCAGCATATCCGGGTCTGGGTATAAGGGACGCTCAATAGCGTACTGCCTTATGAAGACCTGCAGGGTCGGACGCCCGAAGGCCTCAGCGTTACGAGACCGCGTACCTACAGAAGGTCGTCACGGCCGTAATCAGTAACTTATCGCGGTACGGCTGAGTAGCACCCTGGCCTGTTCCTTCCTCCTTTGCGTCTTTTGTGAACTCTTATCAACTGCTCATAATATAAAGATCTCTAATTGTGGGGGTTACAACCCGGTCATCAGCTGATGACGCGGCGGGTGAAGAGGCGGGTGGCTTGCCAGAGCAGGAGGCCGGTGGCACCGGCTAGGACGGGGTAGATCACCAGGAGGCTGAGGTGGGGCTGGCTGGTGACGGCTGCGCGGAGGCCTTCGCTGGCGTAGGTGAGGGGGTCGGCGAGAGCGAGGCCCTGGACCCAGGGGATGACGTGCAGGGCGCTCCAGGGGAACAGGGTGGCGCCGAGCCACATGAGTGGGGTGATCAGGACGGCGAAGAGGGCCATGGTCAACCGGGGGTCCATGGCGGTGCCGAGGAAGAGCCCGAGGCTGGCGCACATGAGGGCAGCCAGCGGGGCGAGGGTGAGCAGCACGGCCCAGTGGATGTGCAGGGCTGGGGGTGCGGCGGGGATGAAGATGGCCAGGGGGAAGATGACGAGGGCGGCGAGCAGGCCCTGGATGGTCCCGAGCGTTATCTTCTCGATGGCGACGGCCCATGCGGGCAGGGGGGCGAGGAGGCGGTCGTCGATCTCGCGGGTGTAGCCGAAGTCGGCCACCAGCGGCAGGGCCACGGCGAATAGGCCCTGGAAGAGGATCACGATGGCGAGCATCCCGGCCAGCAGGGTGGTGGCCGTCTGCGTGGCGCTGCCGGCGGCGGGCTGGCTGATCCGGGGGCTGATGTAGCCGAGGACGAAGACGAACAGCACGGGCTGGATGATGGTGCGGGTGATGAAGTCGGCGGGCTGTTTGCGCAGCACGGTCAGGTCGCGGGCGAGCAGCGCGGCGAATGCGGCTAGCGCCGGGAACCGCGGCGGCGCGGGTGCGGGAATGGTCATGAGTCTCGGAGTTCCTTGCCGGTTAGCTGGATGAAGACGGTTTCCAGGGTCGGTGGGTCGGCGCGGACCTCGCGCACCCGGGCGTGGCAGGCTTCGGCGGCGGTGAGAACGGCGGGGAGGACCGGCTGGCCGTCGTCGACGGTGAGCAGGACGGCGTCGCCGAGCGGGCGGGCGTCACGGGCGCCGGGCACGCCAGCGGCCAGCGCGGCGGCCAGATGCACTGGGCTGGTGCCGTCGGCGGTGACGGTGACGGTGGTGCCGCCGCGGACTGACCGCTTGAGGGCGGCGGGGGTATCGAGGGCGAGCAGCCGGCCGTGGTCGATGATCGCGACCCGGCCGGCCAGGGCGTCGGCCTCGGTCATGTCGTGGGTGATGAGCAGGATTGTCTGACCGGCGGCGCGCAGGCTGGTGATGATGTCGTGGACGGCCAGGCGGCTTTGGGGGTCCAGGCCGGTGGTGGGCTCGTCGAGGAACAGCACCTCCGGGCCGTGCAGGATGGCCCGGGCGATCATCAGCCGCTGCGCCATCCCGCCGGACAGCTCGTCGACCCGCTGACCTGCGGCGTTCGCGAGGCTGACCTGTTCGAGCAGCCGGGCGGTGGTGGCGCGGGCGGTGACGGGACGCATCCCGAAGTACCGGCCGTGGAAGATGAGGTTGTCGCGGACGTTCAGGCGGCGGTCGAGAGTGTTGCGCTGGGGGACCACACCGATGTGCCGGTGCACCCGGGCCGGTGCGGCGGCGACGTCGATCCCGGCGACCCAGGCCCGGCCCGAGGTGGGCCGCACGGTCGTGGTCAGCATCCCGGCGGTGGTCGACTTGCCGGCGCCGTTGGGGCCGAGCAGGGCGAGGACCTCCCCGCGGCGCACCGCCAGGTCCAGGCCGGCTACCGCGACTGTCCCGCCGGGATACGTCTTGCCGAGGCGCTCGGTGAGCACCGCCGCGCCGGCCGCAGCCTCCGGCGGCGTCGCGGGGCCGGGTGCCGTCGCCGGGGCGCGGGTCATGGCTGGCCCTGCTCAAGTGCCCGCCTGGTGCGGGCGGCCAGGCCGCCTTGGTCCACGCCGGCCAGCGCCAGTGCCCGGGGCACGGCGCCGGCCTGCGCGGCGAGCACGCCGAGCAGCAGGTGCCCGGGCCGGATCTGGCCCCTGCCGGCCGCGGCCTTCAGTGCCCGTTCCAGCACTAGCTTGCCCGAGGCCGCCATGCGTGCCCGGCGTGCCGGGTCACGGCTGGCCGCTGGCAGCCCGCCAGGCGGCAGCGTGACCCCGGCCGCGGCCAGACTCTGGCGGAACTCCCGGTCCAGGGCCGCGCGCAGCGCGTCCCGGTCCAGGCCGGCCGAGGCGAGCACGTCGCGCGCCTCGATCCCGTGCTCCCCGGTCATCGCCAGCAGCATGTGCTCGGCCCCGATCAGCGGGGACCCGTCCTCTGCTGCTTCTTTCTCCGCCTGCCGCACGATCGCGCGGGCCTGCACAACGAAACGTATGGCCATTACCGCCTCCGCAGCGTGACGCCAGCGGCGATCAGCCGCGCGGCGTGCTTCTTGTGGACCGCCTGCCGGGTGACGCCCAGGGCTTCGGCGACCTGCGGCCAGCCCCAGCCGGCCCGCATTGCCCGCTCCACCGCCACGTCCTCCAGCTGGTCGGCCAGCCGCCGCAGCGCCGCCACCGCGGCCAGCGCGTCAGCCGGGTCGGCGTCCGGCCGGATCTCCATCACATCCATACAAGCAACTTTAGTTGACAAAATGAATTAGTCAACTTAGGTTGCTACCGGTGGGGCGCGCGGGGGGCCTGACGCCTGCCTGACGCCGCGTCGTGTGCGGCCGGCTCAACCAGGCAGGAAAACCAGCTGACGCCGCCCAAGCCCGGCTGGTCCCGGCATGCAGGAAGGGCGTCAGGTCGACGCTGGTGCTGGCCAGGAAGCCTTCGAGGAGGGCGGCCGGTATTGCATCCGTTTCAGCCGGGTCTTGACCAGGGCGGTGAGCTGGGCGAGGTTGCGTTTGGCGAGGTTGGCCAGGGAGCGCCTGAGGTGGGACCAGAGTGGCTCGACGGGGTTGAGCTCGTGCTCATAGGAAAGCCAGGCTGAATGACCAGCGCATCAGCAGATACACGATCTTGAGTAGTACCTGGTCGGCCAACCATCACCGCACCAGCCTCGCGGGCGGAACGGGCAGGCGAACCACACGATCAGGTTTCCGGGCGGCACGGGTAGACGACTGACAAGATCACTCAGCGATGATCCCAGCCCGCTGGTCTGACCAGGCCAGATCGAGTAATCGAGCCCCACAGGATCGGCGCGGCCATGACGGCTCGGTCGGCCCAGTCGAGCCGGGGCATGGGCTGGCGCGGCGCAGCGCTGCGACCTCGTGCCGCAGCACCAGCAATTCCGCGATCTCTGGACGCAGACGAGCGGCCGAGCAGGACCAGCCAGCCGCAGAGTCGAACGAAGATCAGGTAGAGCAGGCGAAGAGACACGGCCGATCATCAATGTCCTACGGTTGACCTTGGCGCATCGCCGCAGCTCACAGGTACAGCAAACTTCTGGCACCCCGCACGGGGTGCGCGGCGGCAAGGCCATGATCGCCACCCTGCGGTGGCGGCTGATCGCGTCCCCGGCCGCCTCATCCGCCACGCAGGGCAGCTGATCCTGCGGCTGCCACCCGCGCACAGCCTGCTCCCCGGCGTTATCGCTAGCTGCGGGCCCTGCCGGTCCCGGCCTGACCCCCAATCTCCCGGGCACCCGCTCCGGCCCCGGTCAACCCGGCTCGCCAGCCCAGATCTGCAGGAAGGCCGCAAGCCGCCAACCCGGCGCAACACCCGGGCCGCCAGCGTGTCCTGGGCGGGAGAACAGTGCTCACCAAGATCACGCCTGAAGATCGGGGCTGGGTCGCCGTGTTGTCCGCGGAATCGGGTCAGACGGTGAGGGGTTCTTTCTCCAGGGCGGCCCTGGTCT
>Ga0335079_10000066_pt1 | contig 121075 bp, 121 predicted proteins | sample Lox_Sample_33_FD_206719 | JGI IMG/M metagenome (GOLD analysis project Ga0335079, IMG submission 206719) | Soil microbial communities from Loxahatchee National Wildlife Refuge, Florida, United States - Lox_Sample_3.3 | ecosystem: Environmental > Terrestrial > Soil > Wetlands | place: USA... | reverse complement strand
ACAGTGCACTTTTTCGATTGCGCAGGGGAAGCGGTAGAGATTTGCTCCGGGCCGCAAGGCGCGGACCGAAACCGCAGCCAAAACTCGACAGATCAGATTCAGTGCACTGTCACCGTAACCACCCACTGTCACCGTAACCACCATGGGAACCTATCTCGGCCAGAAAGCCGCACATCGGATCCTGGGTTCGCCCGAGGGCCGGACGGTCTTCGCCGATCGCCGCTTTCCCACAATGCCGTTCTATTCCGGCAATCCCTGGTTCGTGCCTTATGTGATGCGGTGGTACCGCATGCAAGACCGCTGGGCGAGCCGCTGAGCCTGGCGCACCAAAGTCCAAGTACCCGGACGTGTCGGTGGGCTATCGGCGGGCAACCAAAAGGCTGTATCTTTCCCTCACCCACCCACCGCTTCGCGGCGGGTCTCCCTCTCCAGAGCGGGGAGGGGGCGCGCAGCGAGAGGGCGAGGGCCATGTTCGAGGGAGTGGCAGCATGCCTGGCATCGAAATCATTCCCACTGGCGCGGCGCTGGGCGCGGAGCTCCGCGGCGTCGACCTCGGCAAGCTGGATGAACCGACATTCAAGCGGATTCACCAGGCCTGGCTCGATCACCTGGTGCTGCTGTTCCGCAAACAGCGGCTCAGCGACGACGACCTGATCGGCTTCAGTCGCCGCTTCGGCGATCTCGATTGGGCGCCGATTCAGGAAACCGGTCGGCGCTTCGTTGAAGGCAAGCCCGAGATCTATGTGGTCTCGAACGTGATCGAGAACGGCGTGCCGATCGGCAGCCTGGGTGCGGGCGAGGCCGTCTGGCACACGGACATGTCCTATCTCGCCGATCCGCCCAAGGCGAGCATGCTCTATGCGCTCGAAATTCCGCCCGCCGGTGGCAATACCGGCTTCTGCAACATGTACAAGGCGCTCGAGGCGATGCCGGCGGCGCTGCTTCGCCGCATCGAGGGCCGCACGCTCAAGCACGACGGCACCTACAACAGCGGCGGCTACCTGCGCCAGGGCGTGACCGCGACCGACGACCCCACGCGCTCGCCCGGCACCAGCCATCCGATCGTCTGCCGCCATCCCGAGACGCATCGCCGCGTCTTGTATTTGGGCCGGCGCCGCAACGCTTACATCGACGGGCTTCCGCTCGCGGAGTCGGAAGCGCTGCTGGACGAAATCTGGTCCTACGCGACCCAGCCGGAACTCGCCTGGTACAACGAATGGCAGATCGGCGACGTGGTGCTCTGGGACAATCGCTGCACCATGCACCGCCGCGATCCCTTCGATTCCGCAACGCGGCGCATCCTGCATCGCACGCAGATCAAAGGGGAGACGCGGCCCAGCGCCTGATCTCGCACGATCGCTTCCGGGGGGATTGTCATGACGATGGCCGAGGGCGGCCTTGCCAGTCATTTGCGGCCGACCGCGGCCAACCGCGTGCTGTGGCTGCTCTGCCTCATGTACCTGATCCTCTACATCGATCGCGTGAACATCGCGACCGCGGCGCCGAACATGCGCCGGGATCTGGGCCTCAGCAACGCCGACTATGGCTGGGCGGTCTCGGCCTTTGCCATCCCCTATGCGGCGTTTCAGCTTATCGGCGGCTGGATCGGCGACCGCGCGGGAGCGCGGCTGACGCTGAGCCTCGGCGGCCTGCTGGTCTGCGCCGCAACCGCGCTTACGGGCGCAGTCGGCGGCCTCTGGTCACTGTTCCTGGCACGACTGGCGCTCGGCGTGGGCGAGGGGGCCGCGTTTCCGACCGCGACCCGCGCGATCACGGCGTGGGCGCCGCGGGGTCAATGGGGCTACGCCCAAGGGATCACCCACTGTTTTGCGCGCCTCGGCAATGCGGTTACTCCGCCGATTGTCGCCGGCCTCATCGTTTGGGTGTCGTGGCGCGGCTCGTTCGTGATCGCGGGCGCCGCGAGCCTCATTTGGGTCATCGTCTGGGCCTGGTATTTCCGCGACGATCCGCGCGCGCATCGCCACGTGAGCGCGGCCGAGCTTGCGACGCTGCCCGGCGCGTCGCAACGAAAGAGCGAAGCTGCGATGTCGTGGCCGGAGTGGCGGCGCCTCGCCCGCTTCATCCTTCCGGTGACCGCGGTCGATTTCTGCTACGGTACCACGCTCTGGCTGTTCCTGACCTGGATCCCCTCGTTCTTCTACGAGAACTTCCACCTCGATCTCGGCAAATCGGCGCTCAACACCATGATCGTTCTGTTCGGGGGCGTGGTCGGCGACACGCTCGGCGGGCTCATCAGCGACCGGCGCCTCAAGCGCACGGGCGATCTCCGCCGCGCACGCTGCGACGTGATCGCGGTCGGGCTATTGGGTGCGGTGCTGTTTTTGGTGCCGGTGGTGTTGATCCATCAGCTTTGGGTCGCTGTCCTGTGCTTGGCGCTCGCGTTCTTCTGCTCGGAGCTGGTGGTGGCGCCGATCTGGTCGGTGCCGATGGACATCGCGCCACGCCACGCCGGAACCGCCAGCGGCATGATGAACCTGGGCTTCGGGATAGCCGGCATCGTTTCGCCCCCGCTTTTCGGCAGGCTGGTCGATTTGACCGGATGGACCTATCCTTTCCTCGGCGTGGCGCTACTGCTGCTGATCGGCGGCTTGCTGGCGCTGAAACTGAGGCCGGACCTGCCATTCGAGGACGCTGCGACAACGGTTTCATGAAACGGGTGATCGTCGCCATCACCGGCGCTTCGGGCGCAATCTATGGGGTGCGCGCCCTCGAATTGCTGCGCGCGCTTCCGGAAATGGAGACACATCTGATCCTCTCGCCCTCGGGTGCCCGCACCCTGCGCGAGGAAACCGACCACAGCGCCGAACAAGTCCGCGCGCTGGCCCATGTCGTTCACAACCACAAGGACATCGGTGCCTCGCTTGCGAGCGGCTCGTTCCGGACGGAGGGCATGCTGGTGGCGCCCTGCTCGGTCAAAACCCTGAGCGGCATTGCCAATTGCTATGCGGACGATCTCGTCGTGCGCGCCGCCGATGTCTGCCTCAAGGAGCGTCGGCCGCTGGTGCTGCTCTTCCGCGAGACACCACTCCACGCCGGGCATATCGCGCTCATGGACCTCGCGACCCGCGGCGGCGCCGTGGTGATGCCACCGGTGCCCGCGCTTTATCACCGGCCCTCGACGATCGACGAAATCGTCACTCAGACCGTGGGCCGCGCCCTCGACCTCATCGGCATCGACACCGGGATGGTCAAGCGCTGGAAGGAAGAGAGGGAGGAGTAGGCCGCCCGCGTCACTGCGAGCAATGCGACGAAGCAATCCGGAAAGCATCTTCGGACCTCTGGGTCGCTTCGCTCCGCTCGCGGTGACGGCGACGATGCTTCCCACAGACGCTAAAGTCTCAGCTCCCAAGTTTCGCCCACGAGGTCCTGGCCGAAGCTGTGGTGTGCTTCCTCGTGCGTCAGCTTGAAGCCTGCGTTCTCGTAGAGGTGCCGCGCCGCGGTCAGGATGCTGTTGGTCCAGAGCACGATCTTGCGGTAGCGGCAGTCGCGCGCGAAGCGGACGCACTCCGCGACCAGCCGCCTGCCGATGCCGAGGCCGCGCGCTTCGGGTTCGACCAGCAACAATCTGAGCTTGGCGACACTCGCGGATTGCCGCACCAGGAACACCGAACCCAAGGTTTCGCCCTCGCGCTCGGCGATCCAGCAGCGCTCGCGCTTGGCGTCGAAATGACGGATGAGCTGGGCGACGATCTCGGCGACCAGCGCCTCGAAAGTCTCGTCAAAGCCGTATTCGCGCCAATAGAGCGCAGCGTGGCGGTGCACGACCCAGCCCATGTCGCCGGGCCGGTGCGGACGCAGCACAAAGGGCTCGCGGGCGGCGTCTTTGGCGCCAAGCAGGTTCTCGATGCTGCCCGTCGCCTCGGAGAGGCGGCGCCGCTGCCGTTCCGATAGCGGGGCGAGCATCTTGCCGATTGCGGCACGCGACGCGCGGTCCATGGGACGAAAGGTCTCGCGGCCCCTCCGGGTGAGCATGAGCAGGCTGCGCCGGCCATCGGCCGGCGACGGGCGGCGTTCGATCAATCGATCGCGCTGGAAGCGGGCGAGAATGCGGCTCAAATAACCGGGGTCGAGGCCGAGATCGCGGCAGAGCTCGCTCGCCACCGGCTGCTCGCGGTTCGCGAGCTCATAGAGCACCCGCGACTCCGCGAGCGAGAACGGGCTTTCGAACAGGCCGTCACCCAGCACGCCGATCTTCTGCGTGTAGAATCGGTTGAAGCGGCGCAATGCCGCCACCTGCCGATCGAGCTCCGATTGCCTCGGGCTGGCCATGTTTGCCAGTGTCCACGGATTAGTTGACACTGTCAAGTAATAGCCCAGCTTCGATGGGGGTGACCAATTCGCCAGGAAGGCGCGAACAGCACGAAGGTAGGGTGATTGGTCGCGTCGGAGCGCCGATTGGCGAAGTGGCACGCGTTTCCGCGCCATGTTACGGTGCCCGCGCGAAAGAATGCGCGACAAGGGTTGATCACATGCAGAACTGGGACGTGATTGTGGTGGGCGGCGGCAACGCCGCGTTCTCCTCGGCGATGGCGGCGCGCGAGCAGGGTGCGTCGGTGCTGATGGTGGAGGCCGCGCCCGAAGAAGAGGCCGGCGGCAACAGCCGCTTTACCGCGGGCGCGATGCGCGTCGTCTATGATGGCGTCGACGACGTCAAGCGCCTGGTTCCCGACCTTTCCGAGCAGGAAATCGCCACCACTGATTTCGGGACGTACACGAAGGAGCAGTTCTTCGACGACATGGCGCGGGTCACGCAATACCGAGCCGATCCCAACATGGTCGAGCTGCTGGTGACGCGAAGCCTCGATACCCTCGATTGGATGCGCAAGAAAGGCATTCGCTTCGTGCCGATCTATGGCCGCCAGGCTTTCAAGATCGAGGGTCGGTTCAAGTTCTGGGGCGGACTCACCGTTGAAACCGTGGGCGGCGGCCCGGGCCTCATCGACATGTGGACCGCCGCGGCGAAGCGCGACGGCATCGAAATTCGCTATGGCACGCGCGCGGAATCGTTGATCACCGGGAATGGCGCGATCGCGGGCCTGCGCACGAGAAGCGGCGACCGGTTCGAGGAGATATCGGCCAAGGCGGTTGTGTTGGCCTGCGGCGGCTTCGAGGCCAATGCGGAGTGGCGAACGCGCTATCTTGGCCCCGGCTGGGACCTCGCAAAGGTCCGGGGCAGCCGCTTCAACACCGGCGACGGCATCCGCATGGCGTTGGAGATCGGCGCCAGTCCCTGCGGCAACTGGTCCGGCTGCCACGCGGTCGCTTGGGATATGAACGCGCCGGAATTCGGCGACCTCTCGGTCGGCGACCAGTTTCAGAAGCATTCTTACCCCTTCTCGGTGATGGTGAACGCGACCGGCAAGCGCTTCCTCGACGAGGGCGCGGATTTCCGCAACTACACTTACGCCAAATACGGCCGCGTCATTCTGGAGCAGCCGGGACAGTTCGCCTGGCAGATCTGGGACCAGAAAGTGAAGCACCTGCAGCGCGACGAGTACCACCACCGCCGCGTGACCAAAGTCGTCGGAAATACTTTGGAGGAGCTGGCGGGGAAGCTCGAAGGCGTGAACGCACAGCAGTTCGTTGCGACGATGAAGGAGTACAACGCCGCCGTCCGCACCGACGTGCCGTTCAATCCCAACATCAAGGATGGCCGGGGCACGGTCGGCCTCGCGGTCAACAAGTCGAACTGGGCCAACACCCTCGATCAGCCGCCCTTCGAGGGTTACGGCGTCACCTGCGGCCTGACCTTCACCTTCGGCGGCCTGCGCATCACCCACGACGGCGCGGTGCTGGACCAGGACATGCGCACAATCCGCGGCCTTTATGCCGCGGGCGAGCTGGTGGGCGGGCTCTTTTATTTCAATTATCCCGGCGGCACCGGACTAACCGCGGGTTCAGTGTTCGGCCGCATCGCGGGCACGTCCGCCGGAAAGGCCCGCACGCTCAATCGCTGATGCTGCCTTACCGGCTGCTGCGGCCGGCACTCGGGCTCCTCGCGCCCGAAACGGCGCACGGGCTGGCGATCCGCGCGCTGCGGCTCGGCTTGGTAAGGGGCCGCGGGGAGCGGGATGATCCGATCCTCGCGACGCGAGTCTGCGGTTTAGGATTTCCGAACCCGATCGGATTGGCCGCCGGCTTCGACAAGAACGCCGAGGTGATGGACGCGGCGCTCGCGCTGGGATTCGGCTTCGCCGAGGCCGGCACCGTGACGCCGGCGCCGCAGCCCGGCAATCCAAAGCCGCGTCTCTTCCGCCTGGACGAGGATTGCGCCGCGATCAATCGGCTGGGCTTCAACAGCGGCGGCCTCGAGGGGTTTCGCGCGCGTTTTGCCGCAAGACGCGCGCGCGGCCCTGGCGGCATCGTCGGCGCCAATCTCGGCAAGAACCGCAGCAGCGAGGATGCCGCCGCCGACTATGTGCGGGGTATCGAGGGCGTGACGCCCTTCGCCGATTACCTTGTGGTCAATGTTTCCTCCCCGAACACCCCCGGACTGCGCGCGCTCCAGGCGCGCGTTGCGATCGAGGCGCTGCTCAGGGCCGCGCTGGAGGCGCGCGCGCGGGCTGCTGCCGGCAAGTTGCCGCCGCTCTTCGCCAAAGTCGGGCCCGATCTGACCGAGGACGAACTCCGCGACATCGTCGAGGTCGCGATGGCGCTCGGCATCGACGGACTCATCATCGGCAACACCACAGTGACGCGGCCTGCTGACCTCAGAAGCCCGCATCGAAACGAAGCGGGGGGTCTCTCCGGACGTCCCCTGATGGCGATTTCGACGGAGTGTCTCGCGGCAGCCTATCGGCTGAGCCAAGGCAAGCTGCCGCTCATCGGCTGCGGCGGCGTCGCGAGCGGTGCCGATGCCTACGCGAAGATTCGCGCCGGCGCTTCGCTGGTGCAGCTCTATACGGCGATGGTATTCGAGGGGCCGGCGGTGGTTCGGGAGATCAAGCGTGATCTCGCGGCGCTGCTGCGCAAGGATGGATTCAAAAGCGTCGGCGAGGCGGTCGGGGCCCGCTAGATACTGCCTCGTTCTTTACGCGGCCGACTTTGACCGAGCTTGAAGTCGTGTAAACTTACCTGCCGGCTTTCCTTGCGAATTTGAAGGCTGTGTAAATGGTGTTCAGGATACCCATGAAGAGCAGCAGGCCGACATGCGAGGTGAAACCATGCTGCGTGTATTCATAGATGCCAAAAATTATGAAGCCGATGCCAAGCGGGAAAAGGATGCTCATGCAGATCATCCCCAAGTTTGGGGTTTATAGAGGGAGACACACATTAAGAAATCGCGCTTAAAAATTTCTGAACGCTCTGTCCCCTTGACGGGGGGCTAAGGCGAGCAGGCCTGACGTCGACCGATGAACGAATTCTGACGATGGCAACTTTGCACTTCATCTGTGGCAAAGCCGCGTCTGGCAAGACGACGCTGGCCCGCGAATTGACGGCGCTTCACGCCGCGGTCTTCTTCTGCGAGGACGAGTGGTTGACCCTTCTTGAAGCGAAGATCGAGAGCCTGGCGGACTTTACGCGACATGCAAAGCGGTTACGGGCTGCTATCGCTCCGCTCGCTGTCAGACTGCTTCAACTGGGAGTGCCGGTCGTATTTGATTTCGCCGGGAACACGCCGAAAGACCGCGCCTGGGTTCGGTCGATATTTGAGAGTGCCGGTGCCGATCATGCACTGCATTGCATTGTCGCGTCCGACGAACTGTGCAAGGCGCGCTTGCGTTTGCGCAATCAAACCAAGCCAGAGGGACTTTATTACGGCTTTGTCAGCGAAGACCGGTTCGATGAGGTCACGCGGTACTTCATCCCGCCGTCGGATCAAGAAAACTTTCATCTGATTCGTTATGAGGGCGAAATTCGCGGGTTAAAGAGCTAAATGCCCTCCCCATTACCGAGATCAAATGCTCTCCCGCGCGCGGTTTCACAAGATAAAGCTCACCGAGCCGAGGCTGCCCAGTTCCTCGGCGTCGAGGATCGCGCGGCGTTCGGCGATCCTGAGCGATCCGCGCTCGCGGCGGAGTCGATAGCGATATTGTCCCACATATTGCCGCACGCCCTCGTGGCGGCGGAACCGGTGCACGATGAAGTTGGCGCTCGCGAGCACGGTCCCGCCGTCTTCGGCGACCCGCACATTGGCGATGAGGCGGCGGGTGCGCGACGGTGGATACTCTGCGTGGCAGTTGCGATCCAACAGCCGGTTGACCCGCGCTTCGATGCGGGCACGATCATCGGCGATGGTGAAGAGCGTGCTGCGATGATCCGCCTCGGGCCTGTCGTTGGGTGGCACCAGATAGCGCGCATCCTCCGTGAGCAGGAGGAGCCACTCCCGAAGCTTCCATGCATCGAGCAGCTCCGCCTCGTGGAACAGCAGCTCCTCCACCTCGGCGCGGAGCGCACTCACAAGGGCCCCTCCACCAGCTCGCTCCATCGCCGCCAGAACACGCGCAGGTGCTCTTCGTCGGTATTGAGGTGATTGCCGCCGCGGTGAAGGCCACGCGCGAGCTCGGTCCACGGCACCTCACGCCAGGCCGCGAGCCCTTGCTGCATCAGCTCCAGCACCGCAATGTCGTCGGGGGTCGCAAAGCCGCCAGGGCCGTAGAACGTCAGGAACGCATCGAGCCGTCGCGCGCGCTGAGCCTCCGTCTCCTCGATCGGCCCCAGCGCCCAGGCCCGTACCTGCATGCGCTCGGGCCCGTCGGGGAAGAAGGTGCGCACCGTCACCGACGAGCCGTCGTTGATGACGAGGTTCGGGAAGATCACGAGGTTGCGGTTGGTGTCGGCTACTCGCGCCGCTCGCGCCTCGCCGAGGCGCTCCACCAGCTCGGCCCTGATCGCCGCGATATCGGTCTTTGCTTCTTCGCCATAGATCGAAATCCAGCGCGCGACCGGCCGCCCGCGGAAATTCGGATTGTCGATCGCGAGATGGCCGTTGCCGAGGTCCTTGCCGATCCCCTTGGTCGGCAGCAACACGCCCGCTTCCTGCTTCGGCCGCGTATCGACTCCCGCGCTTTTCATGTAGTCGAGCCAGGTCGAATGCGTGACCGGCAGGTGATAGTCGTCGACGCTGTTCTCCGCGAGCAGCTTCCAATTGGCCTTGATGTCGTATTCCTGCGTCCCCGCGACGATCTCCATGCGACCCGAGGGCGACTGGTCCACCACCAGGTCGATATACTCCTTGGCGCCCGCGAGATAGGGCTCGAGGCTCGGGGCGTCTCGGTCGAGATTGAGGAAATAGAAATCGCGATACTGTTCGAGGCGCGGCACCGCGACGAGACCGAATTGGCGCTTGTCGAAATCGGGCCCATAGGCCTCCTCGCCGGGAACGCCGTTGAGCGTGCCGTCATTGCCGTAGTTCCAGCCGTGATAAACGCACATGAAGCCGCGCGCGTTGCCTTCGCGCGCGGCGCAGACCATGGCGCCACGATGGCGGCACGAATTGAAGAAGGCGCGGACGATGCCGTCGGTGCCGCGGCAGAACAGGATCGGGCGGCCCGCGATGCGGCGCGTGCGAAAATCCCCGGGGGCCTTTATCTCCGAGCCGTGACCCAGATAAATCCAGCAGCGCTCGAAGATCGCGCGCTGCTCGCGTTCGAGGATCGCCGCGGATACCAGCGCCTCGCGCCGGACCGAAAAGCGCCGCTGCGCCTCCGCTTCGATGACGAATCGCCGTTCGACCATGTCTTTTCAGTCCAAGCGCGCGATCGCGCCCAGCGCATCGCGGTTGCGCAGGGTTAGCCGCCCGCCATCGTTGACGATCAGCCCTTCCTTGCGCCAGTCCGCGAAGACGCGGTTGACCGCCTCGCGCGTCGCGCCGACAAGCTCGCCCAGCTCGCGCTGCGAGAGCCGCGTGCGCAGGCGAATGCCGGTTTGTGTCGCTTCTCCCGCGGTCTCCGCGATCGCCAGCAGCCGCTTGGCGAGGCGCGCGGAGAGCGGCAGCAGCGCTTGATCCTCCGCCAGCGCGCTGCTCCAGCGAACCCGGCGGCACAGTATCTGCAGCAGCCCGATGCCGATATCAGCATTGGCCTGCAGCAGCGGCAGGAATCGGTCGCGCCTTATGTGCATGAGCCGGGTGTCGCCGATCGCGACCGCGGACGCGCTGCGGGGTTCGCCGTCGATCAGTGCGATCTCGCCGAATAACTCGCCGGGCTCGAGGATGTTGAGCGTGACCTCGTGAGTGTCGGGCCCTGGCGTGAAGATCCGCACGCGGCCAGCGAGGATGCCGTAAAGACCGCTTCCGGCGTCACCCCTGGTAAAGATCTGCTCGGCGCCGGCATATGTCGCGACGGTCGCGAGCGGAATGAGCTGCTCGATCACGGCATTGTCGGCGTCGCGGAGCAAGAAATGCCGCCGCAACAAACTCCCGCAGAGTTCCCGGTCGCGCGGATTGAAGACAGATTGCACGCGCATATCAACGACCCCAACGACCCCACTGGCTCGCGCCGAAGCCGGTGGGATACGCCGCCAGCCGAGAACATTGCAATGGCGTGATCACCGTCACTTTGCGAATCCGTTCGCGATCCTCACATACCGTAGCGACCGCGTTTCATGCCGGCAACTCGCCGCCGAGAGACGCAGGAGTGAAACAAATGCAACTGTATAACACCGCTGCAAAAACGATGCACTGAGTGACCTCGATCACTTCTCTACGTGCATTGGCTATGCTAGCGTCCACCCCCGATAGCGGCCGGGAATGCCGCCGCGAAAAATACGATCTTGAAGGAGGTATCTAATGGCTGACACCAAGGGCAAAAATCCGCGCAAGGGCATCCCGCTCGACAAGGAGACCGCAGACAAGCTCGATCCGAAGCGCATCCCCACCTCACAGAAGCCGGCAAAGCAAGAAGTGGCGGGCCAGGACGCCCTCTATGGCGACTGGACGCAGTGCCCCTATTGCGGACACGTCGGTTGGACCTCGGGTCTGCATACCGACTACTACATTCCGGTCCGCTGCGGTGCGTGCGGTCGGATCTTCATGGCCTGATCCCCAATCGCTCCTTTTGACGATCTAAGTTCCGGCTCTGCCCCAGGGCAGGGCCGGAATCGGCTTTAGATCCGCGAGGGCGGCGATGACAGCCGCGCGGCGGCTCCGCGTATGCCAGGAAAGTGAATAAGCATCTTATTTCTTGGCAACTTTCGCTTTGTTAGTATTCGTGTTTATCGGTAATACCCGACGGGTCCGGTGCGCTGGGTTGGGGGCGAGATCGGCGGCACGGGAAGGCCCTTTCGCCCGGGAGATAAACAAGAAATGAAAGGCGCAGCGTCACCGGCGCCAATTGCTCCGAGCGAACCATTTTCCGCGGTCAAGCTATGCCGCTGGACCTGGGAGGTAATCCGCCTCGAGCTTTTTTGGTTTTGGATTTCGGCGCTCGGCGGGCTGTTGCTGGTGCTGGGCAATCTGTACCAAAGCCAGATCATGAGTTCGGTGGTGGCTCAACTCGCTTTCTCGAGGAGCTCGCAGGGCGAGGCGGCGGCCGAGCCCACTGGAAAGGCGGCTTCGGCCGTTCTTGGCGCGCTGATACCGCAGCAATTGCTGCCGGCGGTCGCGCTGATGGTGGTCACCATCGTCTTCCTCAAGCTCTTCGACTACGCGATCAGGGCGATCGACGAGTTGCTCAACAGCCGCATGCTGGAGCGTCTGCAGCTCACGCTGCATGACAAGCTGCTGCGGCTCGGCCCGGAGTGGCATGATCGCCGCGACGCCGGCAACAGCACGATGCTGGTGAATACGCTGGCCCCGGGGGTACGCTCAACGCTCAGTCAGGTCGCGCAATACCCGATCGTCGAAGGGGTCGGACTAGTCGGCGCCTTGGCGCTGATCTACAGCAATCTCGGCAACCTGCCGGACATCCCCGTGTCGGTTCGTATCGGGGTTGTCGTGGCCCTGCTGGCAATCCCACTTGTTTCCCGCTGGCTTTCCAACCGCGCGCGCGACGCCTATCAGGACGCGCTGCTGGCCGAGGGCGGGATTTCGACGGAGATCCTCAACTCCCTGTCGCAACCGACGGACATGCTGGCGCTCGGCGCCGCGGGACAGCGCTCGAAACGGATGGCGCAGCGGCTGCACGAGGCCACCAAGGCGAGGCTGCGGCGCGGGCTGCGCAGCGATATCCTGACCAGTTTCATCACGGCATTGCCCGATCTGCTGCAAGGCCTGTTCCTGGCCTACGGCGTCTTGGTCACCATCCAAAATCCCAACCCCGCCGCGGTGACGGCCATCCTCGCGGTCTACCAGATCATCCCCAAGGCCATTTCGCCGCTTTCGGCGCTGATCGGCTTTTACTCCGGGCTCAACGCGCAATGGCCGGATGTCCTGGCGCTGGGCCGAGTGTTGGACGCCGAGGCCGCGATCAAGGATAGACCCGAAGCCGGCACCTGGCCCGAGGGCGAGGCCGCGCTGGCGGTGCGCGGCTTGGTATTCGCTTATGAAGGTGGTGGCCGCCAAGTCCTCGACGGCGTGGACCATCGGTTCGCACCGGGGCGCATCACAGCCATCGTCGGACAGTCGGGTTCCGGCAAAAGCACGATCCTGCAGCTGATCTTGCGCCTGCGCGAACCGATGTCGGGCGCGATCGAGATCGGCGGGCGGCCGATCGGTTCGATCAAGCTCGACGAACTGCGCCGCCACGTCGTCGTGGTGGCGCAAGTGTCGCCGTTCCTCACCGATACCGTGCGGGAAAATTTTCTCCTGGCGGCTGCGGAGGCCAGCGACAGCGATATCGAGGCGGTTTGCAGGCGCACCGGCTTCTGGGACGTGCTGATGCGGAGAAATGCGGCTGCTCCGCTCGATCAGGTTATGACGCGCGAGCAGGGCAAGGACTTCTCCGGCGGGGAGCGCCGCCTATTGGCCGTAACGCGGGCGCTGTTGCGGCATCCGGCGATTCTGCTGTTGGACGAGCCTACGACCGGCGTCGATATGCTGCACATGGAGCAGCTCAGCAACGCGCTGCGCGCCGCGGCGCAAGGTGCGACGGTGCTCATGATCGAGCACAATCTGGATTTCGTCAGGGGGTTGGCGGACGAGGTTTGCGTCATCGACAACGGTCGCTTCGTCGAGGTCGGACCGCCACGCCAGCTTGAGGAGCAGCCGGGTCTGTTTCATGAATTGCTGGAGGCGCGGCGCCGTATGGTGGCGAGTGTCGAGGGCATGACCGTCGAGGCGCACCCGATGCCGCAACTCGATGCGGCGGCAAGCCCTCCGGAAACACCAAAGGTCGCGATTGGAGCCAGAAAGAAGGCGTTTGCACCATGAAGGACGATCCCTCACCGTTGCGTTATTTCGGCATTCAAGAGGAATCCCGGGAAGAGCGGCTGTTGCGGCTGCTGCTCGAAAGCGTCGTGCAAGCGGTCGGCGGCGAAGAGGGGTCGCTCCTCGTGCACGATGCGACCGCGGGCGATCTGCGTTTCGCGATGACGGTCGGCGACAAGGCCTCGGAGCAAACGCTGCGCGGTCAGCGCGTGCCGCTCGGTCAGGGAATCACTGGCCTTGCTGCCGCCACCTTCGAAGTGCAGACGGGCGCCCCCACGTTCAACAACGTGCAGCAGACCGAAGGGAAATCGGGCGGTCCCGAGGCGGTGATCGCCGCCCCCATGGTCAGCGGCGAGCGCTTGCTGGGCGTGATCACCGCCGTCAGCTTCAAGCCAGGAAAGCGCTTCGACGGCAAGGACGCCAAACTTTGCGGCCGGCTGGCGACCATCGCCGCGGTATTGATAGAGCAGCACATGAAACTCTCGGCGCAGGAGGGCCGCCAGACCATCGTCGCGAGCGGCATCGATGCGCGGATGAACGCGCGCCTCGGCGAGATCGATCAGTTGCTGCACCGGATCGCGGAGAAAAAACCCGACGCGCTCGTGCAAATCGCCGCCATCATAGCCAACGTCGATGCGGCTCTCGCGAGCCAGGGCCGGTAACGAGGAAATGCCGACGAACGCCCTCATCGAGGCAATCTCGACGCCTCTCGCGGAATGGTGGTCGCGCCCGCTTCGCGAGGTTCAAGTCGCGGTGCTGGACAGCGGGATCGATTCGACCCACCCCGATCTTGCGGCTCGCATAGGCGAGGCGTTTGCGGTCGAGGTCGACCCTGCGAGCAAGCGCCCGGTTTGGCGCAGGATCGGTCCGAAGACCAACAACGATGTCTATGGCCACGGCACCGGCGTCGCGAGCGTCATCGCGAAGCTCGCGCCCAACGCTCGCATCATCGACGTGCGTGTGCTCGGCACCGATAATGGCGGCTCCGTCGCGTGTTCGATCAAGGCGCTCAAGAAATCGGTCGAGCGCCACTGGCCGATACTCAATATGAGCCTCGCGATCGGCACCAGCTTCGCCGGCCGAGTACGTCCGCTCTGCGAGGCCGCATGGCGGCAGGGACAAGTGGTGGTGAGCGCCAAGCGCAACTACACGCCGCTCTACGACGATCTCGGCTTGCCCGCGGAATTGGCGACCTCGATCAGCGTCGATACCGAATTACTGCCCGATCCGCGGACCATCCGCTTCCGTTCGGGCGAGATCATCGAGTTCGTGGCGCTCGGCGAGAACGTGACGGTGGCGGCCCCCGGCGGCCTTTACACGACCAAGCGAGGCACCAGCTATGCGACGCCGGCAGTTTCGGCGCTGTGCGCCGTCATGCTCGGCGCTTTCCCGGGATTGCTGCCCTTCGAGGTGCGCACGGTACTCAAGCACCACGCGCTTCCGGCCGTAGTGCAATCCAGCGAAGCGTGATCACCGCGAGTCGCGATCGCAAAAACGATCCAGCGCTCAATTTTTGCTACGAAGAGACACGATCTTCGGAGTCTCTGAATTTGCGTCGAGGCTACAATTCGCGCCTCGGAAGCTCCCGCTGCGCGCGGCGATAGTCCTCGGGGATTCCGATATCGATGAAATAGCCCGTTGTCTCGAAGGCGAGCGGGCGAATGACCGGGACGCGCGGTTCGAGAAAGTCGCGCTCGAAGGAAAAGCTATTGGGCAGTGCCGGATCGTCAAGAAGCCGACCGCCAAAGAGATAAACCCCGGCGCTGACCAGGCGGGTGCGGACACCCTGAGCCGCAAAACCGACGATGCGATCGCCGGCAAGAGTGACGCAGCCATAGCGCTCGTTCTCAACGACCCGGCGAAGCGCAATGGTGAGCTCGACGCCGGCCGCCACATGAGCGCGCTCCATAGCCCGACAGTCGAGCTCCAGATAAGTATCGCCATTGAGTGCGAAAACCGGGAAGCGCTCGACCATGGCAAGCGCATTGCGCAGCGCCCCGCCGGTACCGAGAGGCTCGGTCTCGACCGCATAACGGAGCGCGATTCCGTTATGGCGATCGCCGAACCGCGCCATCAGCGGCTCCCTCAAGTATCCAACCGCCAGAATTACCTCATTGACGCCCTGGCTCTGCAACCGATCCAGGAGCAGCGACAAGAATGGCCGCTTGCCAATCGGCGCCATCACCTTGGGAAGTTCGCTGACCACCGAGCGCAGACGCGTGCCCTGACCGCCCACGAGAACGATAGCCTGCATCAGTGCGTCCGGGGGTGAATCGCCCGCTCGACCAGGCCGCAGAAAATATGGCCGAGCACGATATGCGCTTCCTGGATTTTCTGAGTGTCGGTCGAGGGAATGCGCATGCAGATGTCGGACAGCGGCAACAAGTCGCCGCCGGTCGCGCCGGTCATGCTGATGAGCTTGAGGCCGCGCCCGCGCGCGGCGGTGAAAGCCTTGACCAGATTCTTCGAGCGGCCCGAGGTGGAAATGCCGACAAATATGTCGCCCGCGACGCCCAGCGCTCCGATTTGGCGGACGAACACGTCCTCGTAACCGTAGTCGTTTCCAACGGCGGTCAAGATCGAGGTGTCGGTGGTGAGCGACAATGCCGGCATGGCCGGGCGGTCATAGGCGAGTTTCCCCACCAGCTCCGCCACCAAGTGCTGGGCGTCCGCGGCACTGCCGCCGTTGCCCGCGAACAAAATCTTGTTGCCCGCCCGGATCGCTTGCGCGCACAGCGTACCCGCGCTTTCGACCGCGGCAATCAGCGTTCCGTCGGCCAGTGTGTCGCGCAGCACGTTGAGCGTCCGCTCGATCTCCGAGCGGGCAAATCGATTCGCTTCAGCTTCCATGGTCACTCCTCATTCTTGACCGCATCGACGCGCATTGCAACGAAAGGCCTCGGGCCGAGCGGCCGAGATGCCATCACCGAGGGGTGCCGCGTCGATGGGCCTGTGCGGGTCAGAGTCCCAGCCGCTGCATCATCGGCGCCGGATAGCGCGTTCCTTTGGCGGCATCCCGTTGAAAGACGCGATCGAGCGCGGACAATGTCTCGGCCTTCGGCTTGAGGGTCGCGGCGCCCGCGTTTTCCTCGATCCAGCGCCGCCGCTTGGTGCCGGGCAGCGGCACGATGAAGGGCCGGCGGCTCAGCACCCAGGCAAGCGCTAGCTGTGCGGGGGTACAGCCTTCGGCCGCGGCCAGCTCCTTCAGATGCGCCACCAGCGCCAGATTGTGGCGCATGTTGTCGCCCTGGAAGCGCGGCATATCACGGCGGCGGTCATTGGCCTCGAGCGTTCCGAGATCGGTGATGGTGGCGGTGAGGAAGCCGCGGCCCAGAGGGCTGTAAGCGACATAGCCGATGCCCAGCTCCTGGCAGAGGCCCAGCAGCTCATCCTCGGCATCGCGCGACCAGAGCGAGTACTCGGTTTGCAGCGCCGCAATCGGATGCGTCTTGTGCGCGCGGCGCAGGGTCGCAGCCGCCGCCTCGGAGAGGCCGAGATGGCGCAGCTTGCCCTGCCGCACCAGCTCCGCCATCGCGCCCACGGTGTCCTCGATCGGAACCGAGGGATCGACGCGGTGGACGTAGTAGAGGTCGATGGTCTCGACACCGAGGCGCTTCAGGCTCGCCTCGCAGCATTGACGCATGTACTCCGGCCGGCCGTCGGCACCCGGCTTGCCGTCGGGAAGGCGGATATTGCCGAACTTGGTCGCCAGCACCACTTTGTCGCGTTTGCCCTTAAGCGCACGGCCGACCAGCTCTTCGTTCGCGCCGTTGCCATAGGCATCGGAGGTGTCGATCAGGTCGATCCCGAGCTCGATCGCGCGATGAATCGTGGCGATCGCCTCGGGCTCGCTGGGCGTGCCATAGATCGGTGTCATGCTCATGCAGCCGAGCCCGATTGCGCCGACTTCGAGCTTTCCGAGGCGACGACGTTGCATGGTAGCTTCCTCCCGATAGCGGTTGGCGTGATTGGCCGCTTTAATACCATTTTCGCGCCGGTGGAGTCGCGGCCGGAGTGGGTCGCATGCGCGGCATGGCAGGGTCGTCCCGGCGCCCTTCGACAGGGGTGGGTTCCCTCCGCTAAGATGCCGCGATCGAACGGTAAAACACCAATACGAGGATCGCATGACCGCCCTGACCCATGACGACGTGGAGCTTGGCCTGTTCGACAAGGCCAATCGCGTGCTGCCCGCCGGCAGTTTCGGCAATGTCCCCAACGACATCGTGATCCGCGAAGGGCGCGGCGGCCGCGTCTGGGACGAGAGCGGCAACGAATACGTGGACTTCCTGCTGGGGTCGGGTCCGATGCTGGTCGGCCATGCCCATCCCGAAGTGATAGCGGCGGCGCAGGAGCAGATCGCCCATGGGACCACCTTCTTCGCCAATAATCGCAAGGGCATCGAACTTGCCGAGGCGATCATCGAGGCGGTCCCGTGCGCCGAGAAGGTACGTTTCGTCTCGTCGGGCAGTGAGGCCGACCTCTACGCCATGCGCGCCGCGCGCGCCTTCCGCAAGCGCGACAAGGTGCTGAAGTTCGAGGGTGGCTATCACGGCATGAGCGATTATTCGCTGATGAGCTTGGCGCCCAAACGGCCCGGCAACTTCCCGCGCTCGATCCCCGATTCCGCCGGTATTCCCCAGAGCGTGCGCGACGAGATGCTGATCGCGCCCTTCAACGACATCGAGACCGTCGCGAGCTTGATGCGCGAGCACAAAGAGGACCTCGCGGCCGTCATCGTCGAGCCCTTCCAGCGCATCATTCCGCCCGCGCCGGGCTTCCTCGCGGCGCTGCGGAAGCTGACCAAAGAGAACGGCATTCCGCTGATTTTCGACGAGGTGGTCACCGGTTTCCGCCTCGCCTATGGCGGTGCCCAGGAGTATTACGGGGTGACGCCCGACATCTGTACCCTCGGCAAGGTGATCGGCGGCGGATTCCCGCTGGCCGCCATCGCCGGCAGCGAGGAGATCATGGCGCATTTCGACCGCGCCAAGGTCGGCGACGAAGGCTATCTGATGCAGATCGGCACGCTCTCGGGCAATCCGGTGGCGGCTGCGGCGGGGATTGCGAGTCTCGCGATCCTGAAGCGGCCCGGCGCCTATGAGCGGATACATGCGACCGGGCGCGAGCTCAAGAGCACCCTCACCGAGCTATTGAAGCGCGCGGGCATTCCCGCGCAGGTGATCGGCGAGCCGCCGCTCTTCGAGGTGGTGTTTACGAGCGCGCCCGAAGTACACGACTATCGCGGCGTCTTGGCGGGCGACGCTGAGATGTCGCGGCAATTCAACAAGCTGCTGCGCGAGCGCGGGATCCTCAAAGGCGAATCCAAGTACTATGTGTCGCTTGCGCACACCCCCGAGGACGTCAAATTCGCGACCGAGGCTTGGAAGGGCGCGATCGCCGATCTCGTGAAGTGGCGGCAGACCCGGCATTGATGTTGGCGGGACCGATGGCGTGCTTCGACCCTGGCCTGAGAACGTGTGATCGCGAAGCGGTGAGGCAGTGAGGATAGGGAGCAACTAGATTCTCTAATCTCATTGCCGCGCTGCCTCATTGTGCATCTTTGGCATTGGAAGCGCGTCACTTTCGGCTTCGGAATGGAGTGAACCGGAGCGCTTTGGCAGGGAGTACATAATGCTGTCGTCGCAGCGAGAGTTATTCGACATGCCGCGCGAGGTCACTTATCTGAACGCGGCCTCGTGGAGTCCGTTGCCGCTCGCAACCCAGGAGGCCGGCCGGGCGGCGGTCGCGCGCAAGGGGCAACCCTGGAAGCTCGATCCCAGTCTCGCCCAGCGCCAACATGGCCGCGCCCGCGCGGCTGCGGCGCGCCTCATCAATGCCGATCCCGCCGATATCGCATTGATCTCCTCGGTGGGGTATGGCGTCGCCACCGCGGCGACGATTTTGACGATCCCAGCCGGGAGCCGCGTCTTGGTGCTGGAAAATGATCATTCCTCGCCGGTGCTGGAATGGATGACGCGGGCTTCGTCCCAAGGCTTCACGGTCGAGGTAGTGCCGCAACCCGCTGACGGCGATTGGACGGCGGCGGTGCTGCAGGCGATCGAGCGCAAGGGAATGCCGCCGCTGGCGCTCGCTTCGATCTCGTCGGTGCATTGGTCCGATGGCGGGATGATCGATCTCGGCTCGGTCGCCGCCGCGGTCCGCCGCCAGGGAGCGGCGCTGTTGGTCGACGCGACTCATCACGCGGGCGTGCTTAAGACCGACGTGCGGTCGTTCGATCCGGATTTTCTGATCTTTCCGACCTACAAATGGGTGCTAGGCCCTTACGGCCGTGCTTTCATCTACATCGCCAAGCGCCGCCAGGAAGGCGTGCCGCTCGAACAGACCAGCTATAGCCGCCGCTCGATCTCGTCGGAAAGCACGCCCTATATGAAGGACGTGGCGTACGCCGCGGGCGCGCGCCGCTTCGACATGGGCGAGCGAGACCATTTCATCTCGATGGAAATGGCCTCGATCGGAATGGAGATGATGGCGGAGTGGGGTCAGGAAGCAGTGACCGGGCGGCTCCGCCACTTGACCCAGCGCCTCGCCGACGGCCTGCGAAATTCCGGCGCCCGCATGCACGATGCTCGCGTGCGGGCTCCACATATCCTGAGCCTCGGCTTTCCCAGCGGCAGCGTGCCCGAGGGGCTGATCGAGCGCCTCGCCGCCGAGCAGATTTACGTGGCGCCGCGGCTCGGCCGCATTCGCATCAGCCCGCACGTCTATAATGACGAGGCCGACGTTGATCGCTTCATCGAGGCGTTCCATCGGCTCGCACGATAAGGAGGAACACATGGCCCACGACATCCTGATCAAGAACGGCACTGTGATCGATGGCACGGGAACTCCAGGACGCCGCGCCGACGTGGCGATTTCCAAAGGCAAGATCGCCGAGATCGGCAGGATCAGCGATGGCGCGGCCAAGACGATCGACGCCGCCGATCTGGTGGTGGCGCCGGGCTTCGTCGACCCGCACACCCACTATGACGCACAAATTTGCTGGGATGGCGCGGTCACCCCCTCGTGCTGGCATGGCGTTACCAGCGTCGTGATGGGGAATTGCGGCGTCGGCATTGCACCCTGCAAACCGAAAGCGCGAGAGATCGCGATGCGCGACTTGGTCAACGTCGAGGGAATTCCCTTCGAGGTCCTCGACAAGGGCATCACCTGGGACTGGGAAAGCTTCCCCGAGTTCCTGGACGCCGCTCAGCAGCGCAAGCCCGCGCTCAATTTAGGGTTCCTCGCGCCGCTGACCCCGTTCCGTCACTTCGTGATGGGCGAGGCGTCGATGGAACGAACGGCCACACAAGAAGAGACCCAGCGCATTGGGGCCCTGATCGCCGAGGCGGTCGATGCCGGCGCCTTCGGCTTCTCCTCGACCATCCTCAACCAGCATGTGGGCTATGAAGGGCGGCCGCTCGCCTGCCGCAATGCCGGGCGCGAGGAATTGAAGGTGTACGCCAATGTGCTGAAGGCGCGACGCAAGGGCGCGATCGAGATCGCGCTGACGCGGCAGACCTCCGTGCTCGCCGACGACCAGTACGAGCTGCTGGATTTTTTGCTGACTGAGAGCGAGCGTCCCGTGACCTTCCTGGCGCTGTTCGATCGCGACGACATTCCGGACGCCGTGCGCAACACCTTGCGCAAGGCCGCGCCGCTCTTGAAGCGCGGCGCCCGGCCGCAGACCTCGCCGTTGCCGCTCACTCGCGAGATCAACATGCGCAACCCCTTCTCATTCGCGGCGTATCCCAGTTGGAACCGCGTCTTCGTCGACAAGTCGAAGGCGGCGCAGGCGGCGGTCTACGGCGATACCAGCTTCCGCGACGCCTTCCGCGAAGAGCTGAAGCGGCCCATGGGGTTCGGCAATTGGGAGCGGATCACTCTGCATGAGGTGAAGAACCCGGTCTTGAAGCCGTTCGAGGGCCGTTCCGTCGCGGAGATCGCGCGCGAGCGCGGAAAGGACGGCGTCGACACCTTCCTCGACCTGACCATAGAGGACGATCTGGAGGCCGAGTTCACCATGGCCTCTTACAACACGCGGGTCGATCGGATGACCGAGATCCTGAACGACCCCAATGTACTGATCGCCTTGGGCGACGGCGGCGCGCATCTCGATATGCTCTGCGATGCCGGGTACCCGACCTTCCTGTTGGGGACGTGGGTCCGCGAGCGGCAGATCATGCCGCTGGAGCGCGCGGTGCAGCGCCTTACATCCGAGCCCGCCGACCTCTTCGGCATCAAGGGCCGGGGCCGCTTGCAGGTGGGCGCGGCCGCCGATGTCGCGATCTTCGATCCCGCGACGGTCGGGTCTGCCAATCGCGGCGTTCGGCGCTTCGATCTTCCGGGCGGCGGCAAGCGCATGGTGATGCCGGCGCGGGGCATCGAATGCACCATCGTCAACGGTGCCGTCACCTATGCCGATGGTCAGCTCACCGGTGCCGCGGCGGGCGACGTGCTGCGGTCCTGAGGCATGCAATACCGCACCCTCGGCCGAACCGGCGCCCGGCTTTCGCTGCTGGGATTCGGCTGCGGCGCGGTTGGCGGCTTGATGGTGCGCGGCGCGCCCGCCGACCAGGAACGCGCGGTCGCACGCGCGCTCGACGCCGGGATCAACTACTTCGATACCGCTGCAGCCTATGGCAACGGCGCTTCCGAAACCAATGTCGGTCGGGTTTTGAAGGCGCTCAAGCCCGAGATATTCCTCAGCACCAAATTCACGATACGGCCGGAGGACCGTGGCGACATCGCGGGCGCGGTCGAGCGCTCGCTGGAGGCGAGCCTCAAGCGCTTGGGCCGTGATGGCGTCGATCTGTTGCAGCTCCACAATCGCATTGCCTCGGGCGGCGACGACCGCCCGCTCGAAGCCGCCGTGGTGCTGGGCGAGGTGGTGCCGGCGTTGGAGCGGCTGCGGCAGCAAGGCAAGATCCGCTTCTTCGGCATCACGGCGCTCGGCGATGCACCCGCGCTGCACAAGGTGGTGGAAAGCCGTGCCGTCGACACCGCACAGATCGTCTACAATCTGCTGAACCCCAGCGCTGCCGCCGCAATGCCACCGAAATTTCCGGCGCAGGACTTCGCGGGCCTGATGCGTCGCGCGCACGCGGCGGGAATGGGCACGATCGCTATTCGCGCGCTCGCGGGCGGCGCGCTCAGCGGCAGCGAGACTCGCGACCCCATCGGCATCGCCAACGTGGCCCCGATCGCCTCGGGTCCCGATTACCGCAGCGATGTCGGGCGCGCCCATGCTTTCGATCCGGTGGTGAAGGCGGGCCATGCGGCAAGCCTCGCAGAGGCGGCGCTCCGCTTCATCATCGGCTGCGACGCGCTCACAACGATGCTGATCGGCACATCGACCCTGGAGCAGCTCGAAGCGGCGACATCGGCCGTGGAGAAGGGGCCGCTACCGCCGGCGGCACTCGAGATGTTGCCGGCAATTTGGCGCGGCGTCGCGGGCTAGAGGGGGAGCGATGCGTATCGAGATTGTCTGCACCGGCGACGAGGTGCTGACGGGCAAGACCGTCAACACGAATTTCAGCTACATGACGCAGAAGCTCGAGGATTTCGGGCTCGCGGTGCGTTGGGGGACGACGGTGGGCGACGATCGCGAGACCTTGCTGGAGGCGTTCCGCCTGGCATCGAGCCGGGCCGATGCCGTGATCGTCAATGGTGGGCTCGGTCCCACGGTCGACGACCTCTCGCAGGAAATCGCCGCGCGCGCCGCCGGCGTCGAGCTGGCGCTGAACGAAGAATGGCTCACGCGCATGGAGGAGTTCTTTCGCCGCCGCAGCCGTGTCATGCCGCCCAACAACCGCAAGCAGGCGATGCTGCCGGCCGGTGCCGAGATCCTCGACAATCCCGTCGGCACGGCCTGCGGCTTTGCGCTCGACATCGGACAGGCGCGGTTTTTTTTCACCCCCGGCGTGCCCCGCGAGCTTCGCCGCATGCTCGAGGAGCAGATCATCCCGCGCCTTTTGAAGCGCAGCGGCGTTGCCGGGGTCATTCACTTGAAGCGCTTCCACTCCTACGGGCTCGGCGAATCCCACGTGGATGCGCTGCTTTCGGGCATCGAGCAGTTGGCGCCCGACGGCAGCGTGAAGCTGGGCTTCCGCGCACACTACCCGCAGCTCGAAACCAAGCTTAGCGTGCGCGGCGCCGACAAGGAGGACGTGCTGCGCAAGCTCGCCCCGGTCGAAGCCGAGGTCCGCAAGCGCGTGGGCAATTTCATCATCGCCGAGGACGACCAGACCCTCGAAGGCGTGATCATGGCGGCGCTCCAAGAACGCCACGCCTCGCTTGCGCTCGCGGAGACCTTTACCGGCGGCTCGATCGCGGCTCGCGTGGCGCCGCTCGTAGGCGCCGAAGCGATGTTCCGCCGCGCCATTGTCGCGCGCGACTTGGGGGCGCTCGCTCGGGCCGTCGGTCTCGATCCAGCAGCGCTGGGTGAAGTCGCGCCCGAGACCGCGGAGATCGCGGCTCAAGCGGCGCGCCGCGGGAGCGGTGCCAGCCACGCGCTTGCGGTCCTGGTCCAGCTCGACGACGGCCCCGACCGCATCGACTTCGGCGGCACCATCTGCATCGGGATCGCGACAGAGGAAACCGTGGTCTCGCGCCGCTCGCGTATCTTGGGCGGGCGCGAGTGGCTGCGCTTGGGCGCGGTTGAGCTGTCGCTCGATTGCCTACGCCGGTTTCTCAGGGGACTTCCGGTCAAGGAGCGGATCGATTTCGAGAAGGTTTGAATGTATTGCTGATGCAGCGTCCTCCTGTTCATCTGTGTCCTTTGGGGATGGTTGAGGATGGCGCGCTGCGGTATGATTTTTGACTGTTTGATGTGAGGAAGCGATGGACGCGATCGAGATCATTACCAACCGTGTATCGCCGGCACAGCTCGGTGAGCCCGGACCCACGGTTGAGCAGTTGCAGGCGATCCTCGCCGCCGCGGCGCGGGCGCCCGATCATGGCCGCATGCAGCCCTGGCGCTTCTTGCTGATTGAAGGCGAGGCTCGGCAGCGCTTCGGCGAGGTGATGGCTCGCTCGCTGAAGCGGCGCGAGCCCGAGGCTCCGCAAGGCAAGCTCGATGCCGAACGGAAAAAACCGTTGCGCGCGCCGCTGGTAATCGTGGTCTCGGCCGCGGTCAAGGAGAATCCGAAGGTGCCCGACGTGGAACAGGTGGTGGCGGCGGGGGCGGCCGCGCAGAACATGATGTTGGCGGCCCACGCGCTCGGCCTCGGCGCTTTCTGGCGCACCGGCTCCGCAGCCTACGATCCCGAGGTCAAGCGCGAGCTCGGCATCGCCGAGGGCGACACCATCGTCGGGTTCATCTATCTGGGTTCGGTGGCGATCCCCGGCCCCGCCAAACAGAGCGAAGTCGCGGGCGTGACGCGGCGCTGGTAGCGCCGCGCTATCACTCTGCCGGCACCGCGGCCGCGACGCGGCCCGCGGGCATCATTATGGTTGCAAGCGAGACCAAGCCCAGCGCCGCCACCGTCAGGAACACGGCGCGCGGCATTCCGTGGTCCATCATGAAGGCGTAGACCAGCGGTCCGACGACGCCACCGATGTTGAAGCCGGCGGTGACGAAGCCGAATACCTTGCCGACGGAGCCGGGTGGCGTCACCGAGCGCACGATCATGTCGCGCGACGGCTGAATGACGCCGTTTGTAAGCCCCGCCACTATCATCGCGGGGATCAGAAACCAGATGTTGTAGCCGATGGTCGCGACCGCGAAGATCGCCACGGCACCGACGGCCAAGCCCGACGCGGCGACGAACGCATGGCGACGGGTTCGGTCGGCGATGAAGCCACCCGCCAATACCCCTAGCGCCGCCATCACCAGATAGATGGTCAGCGCCGTGCTCGCGATCGAAAGCGGGGTCCCGTAGAGCGCACCCAGCGCCACGATGGTGAAGCTCCACATGCCGCTGCTGCAGAGCGCCAGCAACAGGAAGAAGAGCAGGTTCCTGAGGATTACCGGCGAGCGCAGCAGGCGCCAGCTTTCGCGCGCCGAAAGGCCGGCCGAGCGCTGCTTGCGCGCGGCATGCGCCGCCGCCAGCACGCGCCGATCGGCGATTAGCACCAGCGATACCATGAGACCAACCGCGGCGACAGCAAGGAAAGCGCCGCGCCACCCCCAGAGCCACGCGGTGGTCAGCATCGTAACCGGCGCCGCGGCGGTGCCGAGCAGGCCCGAAAACGTGTGGATCGAAAATGCCGTGCCGATGCGCTTGGCGGCGATCGAATGCGCGAGGATCGAGTAGTCCGCGGGATGGAACACGGTGTTGGCGAGACCGCCCAACGCAAAGAAGATAACCAGCGCCCAATAAAAGGGAACGAACGCCGCGCCGGCGAGCGCGAGCGCGCCCAGTGTCAGTCCGCCGATCAGCAGCCGGTCGGGCCCCCAGCGGTCCACCAGGAATCCCGCGGGCGCCTGCAGCGTCGCCGAGACGGTGTTGAATGCGGCCAGCGCCAGGGCAAGTTCGCCGTAGCTCACCCCGTAGTCCTTCTGCACATACGCGAACAGCGGCGGCAGCGTCAGGATATAGACGTGGCTCATGAAGTGTGCGGCGCTCACCAGCCCAATCACGCGCGCATCGCTCGCGCGCGGCGCCCCTGCCGCCTCGGTTATACTCGCCATTCCCGCAACTTCTCGCCTAAGTGGGGTTCAAATTGTTGTGAATCATCGTTCATTGAGCATTGGAGCGCAAGCGCAGGAGCTTCATGGGTCGCATGCATGGGGAGACTGCGCATACCCTATCTAGTATTTAATGTGTGCCATAAGCGATAGGAATTGCTGCGGCACTGCACCCTGCAACGCAAGTGTCATCAAATCGCAAACATCGCGTCACGGTGGCTCACTAGGGTTCGGGCGCGATGAGGCGCGGCTCCGTCGGTGCCGTCGCCCGCCGCGAAAATCATTCATAACGGAGGGGAACCCATGCGCTTGCGTCTTTCCGCAATATCGGCATTCGCGTTTGCGGCTGCGTGCGCCCTGGCGCCCGCGGCATCGTTTGCGGCGGCGGCCGATTGCCCCAATGGCGGTACGGTGCGTTTCGGCGTCGAGCCCTACGACACCTCAGCGAAGCTGGTGCCGATCTACGACCACATCGGCAAGGTGCTGGCGGACGCGATCGGCTGCGACGTCCAGATCTTCGTTACCACCAACTACAACGCCGAGATCGAGGCGATGCGGGTCGGCAAGCTCGAGGTGGGCGAGTTCGGCCCGCTCGGCTATGTGCTCGCGCATCAGGTCGCGAAGGCGGAAGCCGTTGCCGCCTTCAGCAATGCCGAAGGCAAGCCGGACAGTTATTGGGCCAGCATCGTGACCTGGCCGGGATCAGGCATCACGACCGTGGCTGAAATCCGCGGTCATACCTTTGCCTTCTCCGACCCGGCCTCGACCTCAGGTCACCTCTTTCCCGCGCTTGGCCTGCGCAAGGCCGGTCTCGATCCCGACAAGGACGTGAAGGGAATTTATGCCGGCAGCCATACCTCCTCCTTCGAGGCGATCTACAATCACAAGGTCGATGCCGGCGAGCTGAACAGCGAGCAGGTCGAATCGGCGAAGCAGCGGGGCCAATACAAGGAGGGTGTTGTGGTCTTCCTCTGGAAGTCCGATCCGATCCCGACCGATCCGATTACGGTGCGCGGCGATCTTCCGGATGGTTTCAAGAAGCGGTTGACCGCGGCCCTTCAGAATCTCGATCTTTCAAAGCTGCCCGAGGACGATCGCAAGATTATGGGCCTCGGCGGAAGCCGGTTCGTTCCACAGACCGACGAAGCCTACAACGGCATCCGCGACCTCGTCTCGACGCTGAATATCGATCTTAATAAGCTCGACTAGCACGCCTGCGCACGGAACGGCGCGCGATCCATGCTCGAGGTAACGAATCTCTCAAAGCGGTACCCGACGGGCAGGGTCGCGCTCCGTAGAGCCAATCTGAAGGTCGAGGCTGGCGAGTTCGTTATCGTGCTGGGCAGCAACGGCAGCGGCAAGTCGACCCTGCTGCGCTGCGTGGCGCGGCTGATCGATCCGACGGAAGGCGCGGTCCGCGTCGCCGACCACGACATGACGCGATTGCGGGGTCGCGATCTTCGCCAAGCGCGGACGGCGCTCGCCATGATCTCGCAGCATGGCAATCTGGTGAAACGCCGCAGCGTGCTCGCCAACGTCGCCTGCGGCGCGCTCGGCCGGATCGGCGGGTGGCGCAGCCGCTTCGGCCTGTTGCCGGCCGACGAATTGGAGGCGGCGCACCACTACCTCGCCGAGGTGTCGCTGCAAGATCTCTGGGCGCAGCGCGCAAGTACGCTGTCGGGCGGTCAGGCCCAGCGTTGCGCGATCGCCCGCGCCCTGGCGCAGAAGCCCAAGGTGTTGCTCGCGGACGAGCCCGTGGCAAGCCTCGATCCGGAAGCCGCCGAAGAGATCATGCGTCTGCTGCGCCGGCTCGCGAGCCAGGACAAGCTCGCGGTAATTTGCGTGCTGCACCAGCCCGAGCTTGCGTTCCGCTATGCCGATCGCGTCATCGGCATCAAGGATGGCTCGATCGAGTTCGACCTCCCGGCAGCCGACGCGCAGCGCCTCGATATTTCCACCCTCTACACTCAGAGAGCCGCATGAAATCCCAAGCCTTCATTGCCGAAATCTCCCGCACCGAAATCGGTGCCGGCTCACAGAAGCGCGCGCTCAAATTCATGCTGGTGCTCACGATTTCGCTGGTGTTGCTCGGAATCTTCATCCAGGCGCTGATCGTGGCCGATGTCCGGCCGCTGGACCTCATAACCAGTCCGCACGGCCCGGCGGATTTCCTTCGTCGCGCCAGCCCGCCAGACTTCAGTCATTTCTCCCAGATGTTGTGGCCCACCTTGGAGACCGTGGACATCGCGCTGGTCGGCACGGTGGCTGGTATCGTGATGGCATTGCCGCTCGCCATTTTGGGCGCGCGCAACGTCACGCCGGCGCTGCCGCTCTACTATCTCGCGCGCGGCATCATCGCTTATTGTCGCTCGGTTCCGGACCTGGTCTGGGCGCTGCTCTTCGTGACGGCGGTGGGGTTGGGACCGTTCCCCGGCGTGTGCGGCATCGCCATGCATTCGATCGGCATGCTGGGCCGGCTCTTTTCAGAGGTGATCGAAGACATGGACATGGGTCCCGTCGAGGCGCTGACTTTGACGGGCGCGAGCCGGCTCCAGGTCTTCACGCATGCCGTGGTACCGTCCGTCGCGCCGTCGCTGCTCGGCATCGGTCTCTACCGATTCGACGAGAATTTGCGCTCCTCGCTGGTACTGGGTTTCGTCGGCGCCGGCGGCCTCGGGTTCCAGCTCCTGACTGCCATGAGCCTGTTCCAGTACCGCACCGTCTCTCTTCTATTGATCATCACCTTCGTGCTAGTGATGAGCGCGGAGCGAATCTCCGCGGCGCTGCGGCGGCGGGTATTATAATTTATTGAAATGGTTCGTATTTTCCGCGCCGAACTGTTATTTATTCGGGCGGAAAATGGTTCCAGAGGAGCCATATCATGGCGGTCTCGGCGGAAGTGCGGCGACACGCGCTTGGCGTGCTCGCGAAGGCTGACTTGGCGACCCTCGATCAGTGCTGGCAATCGCTCGGGCTCGCTCCGCGCTTTCGTCATTTGCGCCCACCCGAGACTGGCCTGGTGATGCTGCGCGGTCGCGCCGGGGGCACCGGCGCGCCCTTCAATTTCGGCGAGATGACGATGACCCGCTGCTCGGTGCTGCTGGAGGATCGGACCGTCGGACACGGCTACGTCGGCGGCTCCAATCCTCGGCACGCCGAGCTGGCGGCGCTCTGTGACGCGCTTTTGCAAACGGAAGCGCACTCCGCCGCGGTCGAGCGCCAGGTGATTCGCCCGCTTGAAAAGGCCGCGGTGCGGCATCGGCGCGCGACGGCGTCGCGCGCGGCGGCGACCCGGGTCGATTTCTTTACCGTGGCGCGGGAGACCGGAGGATGAGCATCGCCGCGGAAATCGCTCCCGGCTTTGAGGATGCGGTGCACGATGTGCAGCGCGTGTTCCGTCGCGCGCTGGAGGCCTTTGCACATCCGGGCCGCGTGGTGGCGTTCGACGCGAAACTGAGGCCGCCCTCGCCGCTGTTCCCCAGCGCGGCGGCGCTCGCGCTCACGCTGCTCGATCACGGCACCACCGTGTTTCTCGATGGCGTTTTGGATGGCGAGGGCGTGCGCCAATTTCTTCGGTTCCACTGCGGCGCGCCGCTCACGACCGATCCCGCAAGTGCGTCGTTTGCGCTGATCGGCGACGCGGAGGCGCTCCGCCTCGATGCGTTCTCAATCGGCACACCCGAGGCGCCGGAGCGCTCAACCACGGCGATCGTGCAGGTCGCGGGTTTCGACGGCGCCGAGCCGGTTCGGCTTAAGGGCCCCGGCATCGAAAGCGAACGCAGTTTTGCGGTGCGCGGCCTTGCGCCCTCGTTCTGGACCCAATGGCGCGCCAATGCGGCACTCTTTCCGCTGGGCGTCGATCTCGTTTTCGCGAGCCCGCGCGCGATCGCGGCGCTGCCGCGCAGTATCAAGGCGGAGGTCTAGCTCATGTATGTCGCGGTCAAAGGCGGCGAGAAGGCGATCGCCAATTCCGAGCGGCTGGTGGCGGAGACTCGGCGCGGCGATCCGGCCGTGCCTGAGCTGAGCCTCGCGCAGATTCAACAGCAGCTCACCCTCGCGGTCGATCGGGTGATGAACGAGGGCGCGCTCTATGACCGCACGCTGGCGGCGCTCGCGATCAAGCAGGCGCGCGGCGATCTGATCGAGGCGATCTTCCTGCTGCGCGCCTATCGCACAACCCTGCCGCGTTTGGGCGACGCGCTTCCGGTCGAGACCGCCCGCATGCTGCTGCAGCGGCGCATTTCCGCCACCTTCAAGGATGTGCCGGGCGGGCAGGTCTTGGGACCCACATTCGATTACACTCACCGTCTGCTGGATTTCGAACTCGCGGAGACCGCGAGCGCGAAACCCGCGGCGGAATCGGCGCCCGCGGAGCCCGAGGCGGCTGTGCCGCGCGTCGCCGACCTGCTGGGGCGCGAAGGGCTGATCGAGGCCGCGCCGACGCATGTGGCGCAGGCGCCGGTTCCCGATCTGACCCAAATGCCGCTCGCCTTTCCGGCCGAGCGGGCGCTTCGCCTGCAAAACCTGGCGCGCGGCGATGAGGGCTTCCTGTTGGCGATGGGATACTCGACCCAGCGCGGCTACGGCCACACCCATCCTTTCGTCGGCGAAATTCGCATGGGCACGGTCGGCGTCGAATATGTGCCGCCCGAACTCGGCTTCCCGATCGAGATCGCGGAAATTACTGTTACCGAATGCGACATGGTGAACCAATTTCGGGGAACCGACACGGCGCCGCCGCAATTCACGCGCGGCTATGGCCTCGCTTTCGGCGCCGCCGAGCGCAAGGCAATGGCGATGGCGTTGGTCGACCGGGCGCTCCGCGCGCGCGAACTGGGCGAAGCCCGGACGGCGCCCGCGCAGGACGAGGAATTCGTGCTCTCGCACAGCGATAACGTCGAGGCCTCGGGTTTCGTCCAGCACTTGAAGCTGCCGCACTACGTCGATTTTCAGTCCGAGCTGGTGCTGGTTCGCGCCATGCGGCGGGAGTGGGATAGCGAGCGCAAGCCCAACCTCACGGAGGCGGCGGAATGACCGCACTCGCCACTCAGGCGTTGCCGTCGCGGGCGCACAACTTCGCCTACCTCGACGAGCAGACCAAGCGAATGATCCGCCGCGCGCTCTTGAAGGCGGTGGCGGTGCCGGGGCATCAGGTGCCGTTTGCGAGCCGCGAAATGCCTCTCCCTTACGGCTGGGGCACCGGCGGCATTCAGGTGACGGCGTCGATCCTGGGCGCCGACGACGTGCTAAAGGTGATCGACCAGGGTGCGGACGACACCACCAACGCCGTCAATATCCGCCGCCTCTTCGCAAAGACCGCTGACGTCGCGACCACCACGCGCACCGAGGAAGCGACGGTGATCCAGACCCGTCACCGCATTCCCGAGACGCCGCTCCGCGAGGGGCAAATCCTGGTGTTTCAAGTGCCAATCCCGGAACCGCTGCGCTGGCTCGAGCCGCGCGAGACCGAGACCTTGAAACTGCACGCGCTCGCCGACTACGGGCTCATGCAGGTCGATCTCTACGAGGACATCGCGCAATACGGCCGCATCGCGCAGTCTTACGACTATCCAATCGAGGTGCACGGCCGCTATGTCTCGAGCCCGTCGCCGATCCCGAAATTCGACAATCCCAAGCTCGATCGCAATCCAGCCCTGCTGTTGTTCGGGGCCGGGCGCGAGAAGCGGATTTACGCGATCCCTCCCTATACGCGCGTCAAGAGCCTCGATTTCGACGATCACCCGTTCACGGTCGAGAAGTGGGATCGTCCCTGCGATCTCTGCGGTGCGACCGACAGCTACCTGGACGAAGTGGTGACCGACGACAAGGGCGGACGGCTCTTCTGCTGCTCCGACACCGACTATTGCGAAAAGCGCCGCGCCGCTTCGGCGGAGAAGGGTATGCCATGAGCGAAGCGCCGCTGCTGCGCGCGAGCGGGCTCGGCAAGAGCTATGGCCGCATCGAGGCTTGCCGAGACGTGTCGTTCGGGCTTTGGCCCGGCGAGGTCTTGGGCGTGGTCGGCGAATCGGGTTCCGGCAAGACAACGCTGCTGCGCTGCCTTGCAGGCGAGATCGAGCCCAGTTCCGGCACCGTCGAATTCCGCGACCTTCAGGATGGATTCCTCGATGTGCATCGCATGAGCGAGGCGCGGCGGCGGTTTCTGATGCGCACGCAATGGGGCATCGTGCACCAGAATCCCCGCGACGGGCTTCGCATGACCGTGAGCGCCGGCGCCAATGTGGGCGAGCGGCTGATGTCGGCGGGCGCCCGGCACTACGGACGAATCCGAACCGAGGCGCTCGAATGGCTCGAACGCGTGGAGCTGGATACCGCGCGCATCGACGACCTGCCGGAGCTGTTCTCGGGCGGCATGCAGCAGCGTCTGCAGATCGCGCGCATCCTCGTGAGCAAGCCGCGCCTGGTATTCCTCGATGAGCCGACCGGTGGCCTCGACGTGTCGGTGCAGGCGCGCATTCTCGACCTGCTGCGGCGGCTCGCCCGCGACCTTGGGCTTGCGGTGGTGATCGTGACCCACGATCTCGGCGTGGCGCGACTCTTGACGCACCGGCTGATGGTGATGCGCCAGGGCCGGGTGGTGGAGGAGGGGTTGACCGACCAGGTGCTGGACGATCCGCACGACCCCTACACCCAACTCCTGGTTTCCTCGGTGATCGGAGCCTAGACCATGGCGCGCGCGATCGAAGTCAGCGGTCTCGACAAGGGTTTTACCCTTCACTTGCGGGGCGGGGTGCATCTTTCGGTGCTCGATGGTTTCGCCCTCGAAGTCGAAGTCGGCGAATGCGTGGCTCTGCGGGGGCCTTCCGGTGCCGGCAAATCGACGGTACTGCGCTGCCTTTACGGCAACTACCTGCCGGACCGCGGCACGGTATCGGTGCGCGACGGCGAGGCCATGGTCGATATTGCAACCGCCGGCCCACGCGAAATCCTGGCGCTGCGCCGCTCCACCTTGGGCTATGTGAGCCAGTTCCTGCGCGTGGTGCCGCGCGTCGGCGCGCTCGATCTGGTGATGGAGCCGGCGCGCGAGCGCGGCCTCGATGCGGGAGCGGCGCGCGAGCGCGCGGTAACGCTGCTCGAACGGCTGCACATTCCGGAACGGCTCTGGGACCTGCCGCCCGCCACATTCTCGGGCGGCGAGCAGCAGCGCATCAACATCGCCCGAGGACTGGTAGGGGAACATCCAATTTTGCTGCTGGACGAGCCTACCGCCTCGCTCGACGCCGCCAATCGAGCCTCGGTGGTGGAGTTGATCAAGATGGCGAAGGCCCGCGGCGCGACGGTGGTCGGCATCTTCCACGATCGCGAGGTGCGCGACGCGGTCGCCGACCGCGTGCTGGATATTGGTTCGATGGGAGCGGCTGCATGACGGAGTTGGTGCTGGATAATGCGATGCTGGTGCTGAGCGACCGCGTGGTGCTGGGGCACGTGGTGTGCCGCGACGGCGCGATCGCGGTTGTGGGGCGCGGCGTCGCCGGCATGCCGGGCGCGCTCGATCTCGAGGGCGACTACTTGCTGCCGGGGCTGGTCGAGCTGCACACCGACAACCTCGAGCGTCACGTGGCGCCGCGGCCGGGCGTGCGCTGGCCGATCGATGCGGCCGTGCTCGGGCACGATGCGCAAGTAGCGGCGGCGGGGATTACGACGGTCTGCGATGCGCTCGCGATCGTCGATCGCACCGACAGCCCGATGCGCGGCGACATCCTCAAGGATGCGACTTCGGCGGTGCACCGCGCTCAAACGCGCGGACTGTTCCGCGCCGAGCACTTCATTCACTTGCGCTGTGAGGTCTCCTACAGTGACGTGGTCGTGACGACCGAGGCCTTGATGACGACGCCAACGGTGCGGATCGTTTCGCTCATGGACCACACGCCGGGTCAGCGGCAGTTCGGCACCGTCGAGCAATATCGCGCCTACTATCAAGGCAGGTTTGGCCACACCGACGCGGAAATGGCTGCATTCATCGAGCGCCGCTTGGACGATCAGCGGCGCTACGCCACGGTCAATCGCCGGCGCCTGGCGGAGCTTTGCCGTGGGCGCGGCCTCGCGCTCGCGAGCCACGATGACGGCACCGAGGAGCACGTCGAGGAGGCGGTGTCGCTGGGCATGACCATGGCTGAATTCCCGACTACCCGCGAAGCGGCGCGGCTCGCCCATGAGCAGGGCATGGGCGTTATCATGGGCGCTCCCAATGTGGTGCGCGGCGGCTCGCACACCGGTAACGTCTCGGCGCGCATGCTGGCCGAGGATGCGGTGCTGGACATGCTTTCCTCGGATTACGTGCCGTCGAGCCTGCTGCACGCGGCGTTCTTGTTGCATGCCCAAGTCGGGATCTCGCTCCCGGAGGTGGTGGCGATGGTGTCGGAGACACCGGCACGGCAGCTCGGCCTCGAGGACCGCGGGCGGATCGCCGAGGGGCGCCGTGCCGATTTGGTGCGGGTCCGGCTGGTTGAGGGGATGCCGGTGGCGCGGCAAATCTGGCGCACCGGCGTGCAAGTGGCGTAATAGGAGCGACAAATGTCCGACATGAATCCGGTCGATGAAGTGTCCGAGCTGTTTCTGGGCGGCGGCGGCCGGCAATACGGTGGCGAAGCCGTGACCCAGCTCGCGCATGCGCTGCAATGCGCGCTGACGGCCGAAACCGAGCACGCATCACCGGCGCTGATCACGGCGGCGCTGCTGCACGACATCGGCCATCTGACGCATAGGCTCGGCCCGAGGCCGGCAGCGCGCGGTATCGACGACCGGCACGAACAGGGCGGCGCCGACTATTTGGCGAGCCGGTTCGAGCCCGCGGTCAGCGAACCGGTGCGTCTCCACGTGGACGCCAAGCGCTATCTGTGCGCCGTCGAGCCGGGCTATTTCGCGAGCCTTTCGCCCGAATCGGTTCGGAGCCTCGAATTGCAGGGCGGGGTGTTTAGCACCGCCGAGGCTGAGGAATTCATCCGCCGTCCCTTTGCCGCCGATGCGGTGCGCCTCAGGCGCTGGGACGAGCAGGCGAAGATCAAAGGGCTCAAAACGCCCGATCTCGCGCATTTCAAAATTTACCTGGCAAAGTGCCTGAAGCAGTAAGCGGCGCTCCGCGCTACGCGCTCTACACGGTCCCTCCGCCGAAGTCGGCGCTTGCGCGGTTTGCCGCGGCCTGGCTCGGCTGGGATATCGAGCGCGGCGGGAGTATCGATCCGCCGGAACGCGTGGGGCTCCCCGTGGACCTGCATTCCGCGGTCACCGCTGAGCCGCGCCGGTACGGCTTCCACGGCACGCTCAAGGCGCCCTTCCGCCTGGCGGCGGGTGCGAGCGAGACGCAACTGATCGATGCCGTCGCGGATGTTGCGGCGGGGTGCGGCCGGTTCGCGCCAATCCCATTGCGCCTCGCCGCGCTCGGCCGCTTCCTGGCGTTGATCCCGGCCGAATCCGCGCCCGCGCTCAGCGCGCTCGCGACAATGGCGGTCGAGCGGCTCGATCGCTTCCGCGCACCGCTCTCCCATTCGGAACTCGCGCGGCGCCGCCAAGCGCCATTGACCGCGACGCAGGAAGCGCTGCTCCAACGCTGGGGTTACCCTTACGTGATGGAGGCCTTCCGCTATCACATGACCCTGACCGGCTCCCTCGATCCCGCCCTGCGCGAGCGCATCGCCGAGGTGCTTGCGCCCGCGGTCGCGCCGCTTGTCGCCGCGCCGCTTGCAATCGACGACGTGGCACTCTGCGTCGAACCGACACCCCGCGCGCGCTTTCGTGTACTGCGGCGGTTCGCGTTGGGTGGGTCGGCCGCGCGTGGGCTTATATGAGTCGAAAAAAGGCCGCTGCGCTTCGAGGGGTGCAGCGGCCTTTCAAGTCGCGGGGACTACTGAGACGCTATCGGTGATAATTCGCCAGTAGCAGCGCAAATTTAATCGCAGCATGTGACGTGGCGATGACTCCGCTGCGGATTTTTCCCACCAAGTTTGTTCGCAACAAATCTGTCACTGAACTGACATCCAGCGGTCTGCTCGACTCTGCTACAGCAGCACCGTGACTGCCGAAACCTTCGATGCGGACACCAGAAAGCTGGTACCGCGGCTCGGGGCCCGTATTGCCGTGCGCCGCCTGCGCCCTCTTGCGTTATTGGCGCCGTCGTTGGTGGCGCTTGGGCTCTTCACCTATTGGCCCGTTCTTTCGGTAGCGATCGATTCGCTGTACGCGCGCCGCCTGGGGGCGCGTGCTTCGGTCTTCGTGGGCCTCGACAACTACGTTCGCCTACTGCGCGACGACAAATTCGCGGCGGCGCTCATCAACAATTTGATCTATATCGCGGCGACGGTCGTTCCGTCGTTGATTTTGGCGCTCGCCTTCGCGCTGTTGTTACGCCGTTCCACGGTTTTCAATCGGGCATTGCGCGCGCTCTTGTTCTTTCCAACCGTGGTGCCTCTGATCGCGGCGGCGGCGCTCTGGACCTTCCTCTTCCTGCCGACCATCGGGCTTATCGACTACTATCTCGGCAGCTTCCTGCCGGTTTCCGTGAACTGGATCGGCGACGAGCGCACGGCGCTGGCCGCGATCTCCTTCGTCACGGTCTGGAAGAATGCCGGCTATTACATGCTGTTCTATCTCGCGGCGCTGCAGGCAATGCCGCATGAGCTGGTCGAGGCCGCGATCCTCGACGGCGCCGGTCCGTGGCAGCGACTGCGCCATGTGATCCTGCCGCTGCTCGCGCCCACCACCAGCTTCGTCGCGGTGATCGCGTTCATTCAGGCGATCACCACCGTCGACCACGTGATCGTCATGACCCGCGGGGGACCGAGCGATTCGACGACCCTGCTCCTCTACTACGTCTTCACCACCGCGACCGAGGTGCACGATATCGGCAAGGCCGCGGCGGCAACGGTGTTGACCTTGGCGCTCCTGCTTCTGGTCTCCGGCGCAGGCATCCGAGTCTTCGAGCGGCGAGGGGGCGATGCGAATTAGGCTTCGGATCGGCGCCGCGTTTCTGGGCGCGCTCGCCGCTGCCGTGGCACTGCTGTGGGCAACGCCGTTCCTCTGGATGTTGGTGGCGTCGTTCCGCGCCGACAGCTTCGGCAGCCTCGAGATGGCAAGCCTGCTGCCTCCGCGGTCGCCCTCATTCGCGAATTTTCGCGCGGCCTGGGATGCCGGCGATTTCCCGGTCTACTACCTCAATACGCTGATCGTGGTGCTCGGCACGCTTTCGGTCCAGCTCGTCACCATCAGTCTCGCTGGCTACGCCTTCGCGCGACTCAGGTTTTGGGGCCGCGACGTGCTCTTCTACTTGTTTCTGCTGCAGCTCATGATCGTGCCGCCCGTTTTGATCCTGCCCAATCTCAAGACAGTGATCGCGCTCGGGATCGACAATCGCCTCCTAGGAGTAATGGCGCCTTATTTCGCGTCCGCCTTCGGCACCTTTCTCATGCGCCAGACCTTTCGCTCATTGCCGCGCGATTTCGAGGACGCGGCCGAGATCGACGGCGCTTCGCTGCTGCAGCGCCTGCGCTACGTACTGCTGCCGTTGGCACGGCCGGCGCTCGCGGCGTTTGCGATCGTGAGCGTGGTCGCGCATTGGAACGAGTTCCTCTGGCCGCTCATCGTCATCAATTCGCCGGGCGAGCGCACGCTGACGCTCGGGCTCGCGAGCGTGCTGGGTGGCGCCGAGGGCGCCGCGCAGTGGGGACTGATAGCGGCCGCAACCTTGTTGGTGAGTGCGCCGCTGCTCGCGGCCTTCTTGGCGTTCCAGCGGCAATTCGTCGACAGCTTCGTCTTCTCGGGCATCAAATAGGAGGAATCATCAGATGGGCATCAAAACCACACTCGGGTTTGCGGCATTGGCGCTCGCGATCGGCTTCGGTGCCCCGCAGGCGTCGGCCGCGACGTCGATCGATTTCTACTTCCCGGTCCCGGTCCAGGGCGCGCTTGCGCGCGAAATGGGGGAGATCGTCAAGGCCTTTAACGAAAGCCATCCCGACATCGTCGTGAATGCGGCCTTCACCGGCAGCTACGACGACACGCGCCTCAAGGCGCAAGCGGCCTTCGAGGCGGGAAAACCGCCGGCAGTGGCGTTGGTTTCGGCGAATAACGTGCCGGACTTTGTGATCGCCGATCAGATCGAATCGATCGACGGGCTGCTCGCCGCGCACCATCAGGATCCCAAGACCTTCATGGACGATTTCTGGCCGGCGCTCCGCGCCAACGCGACCTCTGAGGGCACGCTTTATGCGATCCCGTTCCAGAATTCGACGCCGATCCTCTACATCAACGTGAACGAATTCAAGGAGGCGGGACTCGATCCCGATCATCCGCCGGCGACTTGGACCGAATTCGTCGCTGCGGCCGAAAAACTCACCAAGCGCGACGGCGACAAGGTTACGCAGTATGGCTTCGAGATGCCCGGCATTTATGACTATCTGGGATGGCTCATCCAGACCTTCGCCATGTCCAATGGCGGATTGTTCTTCAATCCGATCAATCCCGGCGAGGTCTACTATGATCAGCCCTCGACCCAGGGTGCGGTGCAGTTCCTGGGGGATCTCGTTGCCAAGCACAAGGTGATGCCGCCGGGCGTGGTCGATCCGAGCCAGGTCTCGACCGACTTCTTCGCGGGGCGCGCCGCGATGGTCATGCTCTCGACGGGTGCGCTCACCTTCATCCGCGAGGGCGCCAAGTTTCCCTATAAAGTGGCCTTCGTCCCGCGCCAACGCCGCAATGCGGCGCCGATCGGCGGCGGCTCGATGGTGGTTTTCAAGACGCTCACACCGGAAGCGCGCGAAGCCGCCTGGACCTTCGTCTCCTACATGACCTCGGCGGCGACGCTCGGACGGTGGAGCCGGGCGACCGGCTATTTCTCGCCGCGCAGGAGCTCTTACGACATGCCGGAGATGAAGAGCTTCATCGATCAGCATCCGGACGCACTGGTGGCGCTCAATCAGCTCGAATACGCGCAGCCCTGGCTCGCAACATACAATGTCGTCGCCGTGCGCAAGGCACTCGAAGACCAGATGCAGGCCGTCCTCTCGGGCAAGCAGAACGCCGTCGATGCGGTGCGCCTCGCGCAGAAGAACGCGAATGAGATCATGAAGCCCTACCAGGAGAAGCTAGCGCAGCCTGGTGCCATGTAAGCAAAATATCGTTATTTTGGACCCCGGTCCGATACGCGGGCGCCGCTGCGATGCGGCGGCATCCGCGGCCCTTCGCCAGGAGCTTATCACTCTCATGATCATTGTGCAGATCACCGATCTTCACGTGCGTCCGCCCGGCATCTACGCTTATGGTCGGGTTCCCACCAACGACATGCTGAGCAGCACCATTCGCCAGATCAATGCAATGCAGCCAAAGCCCGACGTGATATTGGCGACGGGCGACCTCGCCCACATGGGAATGGTCGAGGAATATGGCGTGCTGCATGACCTTCTGAGCGAGCTCGAGGTTCCGGTTTACCTGGTGCCCGGCAACCATGATCAGCGGGCGAACCTCGCCAGCGTCTTCAGCGACCACGACTACCTGCCGAAGCAAGGTTTCCAGCAATACGTGGTCGAGGACTTTCCCGTGCGGCTGATCGCGCTCGACACCCTGATCGAGGGCAAGGGCGGGGGCACGCTCTGCGCGGAGCGTCTCGCTTTTCTCGAGGCGGCGCTCGCCGAGGGTCGAGGCAAGCCCACCGTCATCTTCATGCACCACCCGCCCTTCCGCACGATGATCGATCACATGGATGTGATCGGACTCGACGCGGCCGAGGCCTTGGGCGAGATCGTCGCCTGCCATCCCGAGGTTGAGCGGATACTTTGCGGACACCTGCATCGCCCGATCCAGCTACGCTGGCGCGGCACGCTCGCCTCGACGGCGCCGAGCACGGCGCACCAAGTGGTGCTCGACCTGCGTCCGAACGCGGTCGGCGCTTTTGCGCTGGAGCCGCCGGGTTTCCAGGTTCATGTGTGGGCGCCTGAGACGGGTATCGTCTCGCACTGCGTCACCATCGGCCGCTTCGATGGTCCGCATCCCTTCGTCGAGCCGATGGAGCGGACAGGTGCCGCCAGGTCTTGAACCCTTCTACCAGGGCAGCGCCTCGGCCCGCTCGACGATGCGCTGACGATCCTCCGCCAGGACGTAGCCGGCCTTCTCCAGGGTTTCGGCGGCGCGCTTGATGCGCGCGACATAGTCGGCCTTGGTGTGATAGCGCTCCTCGATGGAGAGACGGTGGTCACCCTTGGCCAAGCGCTCGGCCTTGGTCTTCGCGAAAGGGATCATCGAGCCGTCGAGATAGCAAAGCTCGCCGGCGCCGCCCGCGTTCTTCGCGCGCAAAGCCCAGCCGGTCGCGGTCACGAGCGGTACGATAATCTCGGGAAGCCGCACGCCGCCGATCTCATTCCCGTCCCGATCGACCTGTGGCACGAGCACGGTGTAGGCGCGTGCCGTCGTCGCCGGCAGCACCTTGTCGATAATGCCCTTGGCAAAGTCCGGACCATAGTCGAAGAGCGGCTTGCCGTTGGGAGCTTTGGGTCGCTCGACACCCGCGACGTCGAAACGCCAACCTCTCATCGTCACCAGCGTGCCGTCATCGATGCGGGGGTAGCGGCTGGGCGGCGGCTTGGTCCCGTTCTTCACCCAGCGGTCGAGCGCCAGCAGCAGGGCGCGCAGCACGGGCCGGCGATCGATCTTATTCCAGGGCTCGGCGCAGACCCCGGCCGGCATGGTCTCGAGGTCCACGTGCTGGGTGCTCGCGATGTGATAGACGCGTACATTCTCCGGCAGCGGAGCATCGTGTTTGCCCAGTGGATCGGTAGTGACGAGCGATTCTCCGGATTGCCAATATTCGATCCCGCTCTCGGTGTGCATCACCTTGGGACAATTTCCGCGCGCGGCGCAACGCGCCAGGATTCCGTCGCTCGCGCCCGTGAACGGATCCCGCTCCGTTTCATAGGCAAAGGGAAAATTCGTGTTCGGAAAGTACATGAAGCCGTAACCGATGTTCTGCATCCGCTCGGGTTGTGCGAATCGAAAATCCAGGAAAGAGCGTCCGGCGCCGATGTGCACGTTGATGCCGTCGAAGACGATCTCACCCGACTCGTCCTCGTTGAAGCCGCGATCGACGAAGTCGCGTAGATAGCGCCCGCTCTGGGAGGTGCCGTGCGCCAGAGCTCGGGCGAGCACCAAGCTGCCCTCGGATAGTAGCGGATTGGCATTCCCCGCATCGTCGGCTTTTGCGCGGCGCAGGAACGCGATCCAATCGCGCGTTGCCGCAAGGCCGATGCCGGCGACCGGCGGATCCTTGGCCTCGTAGACGAGTTGATAGATTTTGCCCATGGCGAAAGCAGTCCCCGCCGGCAGCAGGCGGATCGTCCTTGCATCGGCGAATTCCCATTGTCCGGGCGCGAGTTTTTCCGGCGGCGCCGTGTTGCGATCGCGCACCAAAAGGGTCGCGTGGGCGGCGTCGGAATCGACGGGGGTGAAGGATAATTTCGCCTCCGTGGCGTTGGGGGTGTTGAATAGAAACTCGTCCCAGACCGTCCCGGCGATTGACGCGCCGTCGGCTTTATGCGCGACCGGCACGGTCAGGCGCAGATTGTTGTTGGTGTCCGGCAGGTCGGGAAGCCACCCGCTCCACACTACCGTGAACCCCTCGCGCATTAGAAAACCGTTGCCAGCGTCTTCGGCCGAGGAGGGATCGTTGCGACCGGGCGGCGCGCTGTTGAATTGGAACAGCGCCATCTTGTTCCCGCGATTGTTCACGTCGTAGAGCAGCGCGCCGTTGCCCTTCGCGAGATCAACCGGCCGCAGAATATAAAAGTCGGCGGAATACTCCACCAAGCCCCTGGCGTTGCGAGGCGCCTTGTCGAGATCGACGATCCCGGCGTTGAGGGCGCGGTCGGATCGAGCTCGCCGTAGAACCGCCCGACCAGTTTCTCGTAAGCATCGGCCGTACCGAAGTCCTGGCCGCCCGCGAATGGCTCCTGGCGCGAGACCTCGATCCGCGTGACCCGCGCCTCCGCAGCATTCGAAAGCAGCAGCGCCGCGGCACCCAGCCACCATGCTTTGCCAATCATGAGCGATCCCCCCGGCACATTCTTGTGGAAACGACACGCACTTTATCGGGGGGCAGGTGGGCGAGCAAACGGACGGAGGCTCGCCCGCGCAGGCGCAAGTCGCGGCGACGCAGCTCGTGCGCATGATTGAGGTCCGTCGGGGGGATTGCTCGGCTGAGTAGCGGCGAGGGTGATTCGTCCGGCGGGCGCCCGAGTCCGTTGACACATTCGGGCCTTTGCCAAACACTTCTTTTACGCGATCCTCGCGGGAAGACGGCTTAAGCCGCGCTCATCAGGGAGACCTTCATGAAGACGTCACGCAGGACGGTGCTTAAGTATTCCGCCGGGATGGCCGCGTTGAGCCTGATCGGCCCCCGCGCCTATGCCGATGTCACGGGCCCAATCCGTATCGGCGTACTGTACGATCTCTCGGGGCCGTTCGCGGCCGCGGGATCGGTCGCCTGCGCGGTCGGCGCGCAGATCGCCTTCGACCTCACCAATGAAAAAGGCGGCGTCCTCGGCAAGTACAAGGTCGAGCCGGTGAAGGCCGATTCCCAAAGCAAGGCGGACGTCGCCATCAACGAGGCCGAGCGGCTCATCAGCCAGGAAAAGGTCGACATCGTCCTCGGCGTCTATTCGAGCGCTCATGCGGTACCGCTCGCCGAAAAGCTCAATCAGGAGAAGAAAATACTTTGGATCACCACGGCGGTTGCGACGTCGGTGATCAAGGGCAAGAACCTCACCTACGTATTCCGCGGCACCATTCATTCCGACCAGTACGGCGAAGCCGGCGTCAAATTCGTCAACGAGAACGCCAAGGCGAAGCTCGGGATCGACCCCAAGGACGTGAAGCTCGCGATCATCCACGAGGACGGTCCCTACGGCACCGGCGTCAGCGACGCCGACGTCGCGGTCGCGAAGGAGCTCGGCATTCCTGTGGTGCTGCGCGAGGCCTATTCGGCGACCGCGCCCGACCTTTCATCGCTCGTGACCAAGCTGCGCCGGGCGCAGGGCGACGTCATCATTCACGCCGGCTACAACCCCGACATCACCTTGTTCCTGCGCCAGTCGCGCGAGGCCGGCTTGCGCTTCAAGATGCTGATCGGCAACGGCGCGGGCTACAGCCAGATCGACAAGCTGCGCGAGACTTTCAAGACCGATGTCGACTACTTCTGCGATATCGATCCGGTCGCGGCACAGCTTCTCGACCCCAAGACCTTGGCGCCGGGCATGGGCGATCTGATCAAGACCATGGTCGAGCGTTACGTGAAGATAACCGGCTCGCAGGACGTGCCGCCCCATTGCTCAATGGGCTTCAACCAAACCTGGTTGCTGCTCCAATACGTGATGCCGATCGCGATCCAGAAATACGGCGGCGTCGATCCCGAGGCGATCCGCAAGGCCGCGCTCGAGGTCGATATTCCCGCGGGCGGCACCATCCAGGGCTACGGGGTGAAATTCTACCCGCCGGGCACGCCGCTTGCCGGGCAGAATGAGCGCTCGACTCCGGTGGTGATGCAATACATACCGGGCCTGCCGACCGCGGTCGTGTGGCCGACGGCAATCCGGACGCATGATCCCGTGATGCCGCTGCCGGCGTCTTCTCCTTACGCGATGAGCTGAGGTTGCTCGCGGTATCCGGGCTCACCAAGCGCTTCGGCGGATTCGTCGCGGTCAACCGGATTTCCTTCGAGCTGCGCGAAGGCGAGATTCTGGGGCTGATCGGACCCAACGGCTCGGGCAAGAGCACGACCTTCAACTTGATCGCGGGCGCGCTCGAGCCGAGCGCGGGTTCGATCCGCTATCGCGGACGCGAGATCGCGGGCACCGCCGCGCACCGCATATGCCGGCTCGGGATCGCGCGCACGTTTCAGATCCCGCGCCCCTTTCGAAAACTCAGCATCATCGAGAACGTGGCGCTTGCCGCCCATTACAGCCAGGCGGGTGCCGCCAGCGCGGCCGAGACGCGCCGACGCGCCGCTTCGGCGCTGGAGCTGGTGGGATTGGGCGTCGACCCCGAGACGAGTACCGAGGGGCTCGGTGCCGCGCAACTCAAGAAGCTCGAACTCGCCCGCGCGCTTGCGGGCGAGCCCAAGTTGTTGCTCGCGGACGAAAGCCTGGGTGGGCTCGACGCCGCCGAGATGCAGCGCGCCGCGGCGATGCTGCGCGATATTCGCGACCGCCTCGGCATCACCATCATCTGGGTCGAGCACATCATGGGCGTTCTCATGCCGGTGGTCGATCGGGTCATCGTGCTCGATCACGGCGAAAAGATTTTCGAGGGCGAGCCCGGCGCCGCCGCCAACGATGCGCGCGTGGTCGAGGTGTATCTGGGAAAGCAGGGAAACAATGACAGTGTTCACCACGAAGCCGCGAAGGACACGAAGAGGGAATAGCGTTGGTTGGGCTGCGATGCGAATCGGGTCTCTATGAGTACACCTGAGGAGGTTTCTGCGCTTGCTCTATCGTGATCCAACTCCTTCGCGTCTTCGCGGTGAGACCGGTTGTGGGCGGGGATATGAACCATGCTGGACGTGAGCGATCTCACCGCCGAGTACGGCTCGTTCCGCGCGCTGTTCGGCGTCTCGCTTGCGGTCGAGACCGGCGAGGCAGTGGGCGTGATCGGTCCCAACGGCGCCGGGAAGACGACCTTGATGCGCGTCATTTCCGGCATGCTGCCGGCGCGCGCGGGCGCGCTCCGCTTCGAAGGCCGCTCGCTCGCCGGGATGAAGGCGCACGGCATCGTCGCCGCCGGCATCGCCCACGTGCCTGAAAATCGCCGCCTGTTCCCGCGCCTGACCGTCGAAGAGAACCTGCGCATGGGCGCCTTTCTTCCCGAGGCGCGAGCGCACTTCAACGAGCGCCGGCGCTGGGTATTCGACCTTTTCCCGCGGCTCGAGGAGCGGCGCGATCAGCTCGCCGGCACGCTCTCGGGCGGCGAGCAGCAGATGTGCGCGATCGCGCGCGCCCTCATGTCGAAGCCAAAGCTGCTGCTGCTCGACGAACCCTCCGCTGGCTTGGCGCCGCTCGTGGTGCAGCAGGTATTCGACTTGGTGCGGCGCATCCGCGGCGAAGGATTCACCGTGCTGATCGTCGAGCAGAATGTGCAGCAGGTTCTCGACCTCGTCGATCGCGCCTATCTGCTCGAAGTGGGCCGCATCGCGCTCGAGGGCAGCGCCGGGGAGCTGAAGCGCAGCGACCTCGTGCGCCGCTCCTACATGGGTCTTTGAGGTACGGCACCCCATGGACATCTTCCTCCTCGAAGCCGTGCTGGACGGCATCATGCTCGGAGGCTTGCTGGCGCTGTTGGCGCTCGGGCTCAATCTGATCTTCGGCGTGATCGACGTGGTCTGGATTTGCTATGCCGAGCTGGTGATGGTTGGCATGTACGCGATCTATTGGCTGCACGTCTATTACGGCTGGCCGTTCCTGCTTGCGGGCCTCGCCGCGATCTTGCTGGTGGCCGTGCTGGGCGTATTGTTGCATCGCGTCATCATCGAACCGATCCTGGGCTCGCCGCCGATCAACCAGCTGCTCGCGACCGGCGGACTGTTATTTTTCCTGCAGAGCTTCGCGACGCTGCTGTTCGGCACCGATTTCCGCAACGTCGGCATCCGTTTGCCGATTATCGAGCTGGGCCAAATCGACCTGAGCTTCTCGCGGCTTCTGGCCTTCATCGCCGCTCTTCTGGGAGCGGCCGGCCTTTATTTCTTTCTTGCCAAGACTTATCTCGGGACTGCGATCCGCGCGATTTCGCAGGATCGCGAGGTGATGGGGCTGATGGGCGTCGATGAGCGGCGTATCTATCTGACCACCTCGGCAATCGGTGGCGGCCTCGCCGGGCTCTCTTCCTGCCTGCTGGTGCTGCAATACGATGTGCACCCGTTCCTCGGCCTCACCTTCGGTCCGATCGTCTTCATGATCTGCGTGCTGGGCGGGCTCGGCAACATGATCGGCGGCGTGATCGCGGCCTTCGTCATGAGCCAGATCATCTCGATCGGCGGCTACTACACTTCGGTGGAGCTTTCGGACGTGCTCGCTTTCGTGCTGTTCATCGTGATGATCGTGCTTCGGCCCAAAGGGATATTGGGACGATGAAGGCGCAGGCTGCAGGGTACGCGCTCGGCCTCGCGGCGCTCGTCGTGCTGCCATTTTTGTTGCCCGACTATTTCTTGCACATCGCGATACAGGTGCTGATCTGGAGCGGCATCTACACGGCCTGGGCCTTCATGGGGCGCTTCGGATTGGTGTCGATCGGGCACGGCGCATTCATGGGTGTCGGCGCCTATACTTCGGCGCTGCTGTGGAATTACTACGGGCTGACGCCCTGGCTCGGCATTCCCTTGGGCGCGCTCGGCGCCGCATTGCTGGCGCTGGCGATCGGCTTCGCTTGCTTCCACATGCGCATCGTCGGCCACTATTTCGCGCTGGTGACTTTGGCGTTGGGGCAGGTCGTGGCGCTGGTGATCATCGCCGCGCGCGACGTGACCGGCGGCTCGCTCGGCATGACGCCGCGGGCGGTCGGCCATTCCTGGTACGCGTTGCAATTCCCGGAGCGCCGCTACTTCTATTTCCTCGCGCTCGTGCTGTGGCTCATCGTGTTGGCTATTCGCTATTGGGCGAGCCATGGAATGCGCCGCGCCGCCGCCGAGGCGATCGGCGAGGACGAGACCGCGGCCGCCGCGGTTGGGATCAATGTGATGCGCGAGAAGCTGCGTTTAACCGTGGTGAGTGCGGCTGTGACCGCGGTTGGTGGCTCGATCTACACGCAGTATCTGAACTACCTCAACCCCGAGACCGTGGCCGGCGTCGGCGTCTCCTTGCAGATCGTGTTCGCGGCGATTGCGGGCGGCATGTATAGCGCGCTCGGTCCCTCGGTCGGCGCGCTCTTGACCCTGGCGCTCACCGAGGGGCTCCGCATCCTCTTTGGCGTGCATTTCATCGGCGCCGCCAACACGATTTACGGCCTGCTGCTGATTCTCTTCATCATCTTCATGCCCCGCGGCATCATGGGACTGTTCGAGCGGCGCAGGACCGCCCGTGCCCAGCCGCAAGCGGCGGCGGCGGACTAGGGTCATGCGTGTGGGCCTCATCGGTCTTGGCGCGATCGGTGGCGAAGTCCTGGCGGCGGCCGATCGCGGCGACATCCCCGGGGTCGATCTCGCGGCGGTGTTGGTACGCCGTCCGCGTCCTGGAAATTCGCGCCGGCTGCTGACATCCGATCCGGAAGCGTTCTTTGCCGAGCCGTTCGATGCCGTACTTGAATGCGCCGGCCATCAAGCCGTTCGCGATCATGGCGAGCGCGTGCTCGCGGGCGGCAGTGATCTGCTGGTGACATCGGCGGGCGCGCTCACCGATCCCGCGTTGTTCGATCGCTTGCAGCGCGCGGCCGAGGCGGGGAGGGTTCGCCTCGTGGTACCGTCGGCGGGGATCGGCGCGCTCGACATTCTCGCGGGTGCCGCCGTCGGCGGGCTCGACGACGTCGCCGTCACCGTGCGCAAGGACCCGTTGAGCTGGAAAGGCACCGAGGCCGAATCTCTCCATGATCTCGACCAGCTTGCAGTGCCGGTCGTTCTCTACGACGGTCCGGTGCGCGAAGGCGCGCGGCGGTATCCGCAGAACGTCAACATCTCCGCGGCGGCGGCGCTCGCGGGTATCGGGCTCGACCGCACGCGCCTCGTCATTATCGCCGATCCCGGAATCAGGACGCATGTGGTGGAGATCGAGGCGCGAGGCGCTTTCGGGAGCTTCCACTTTCGTGAGGACGTGATCCCGACCGAGAGTAATCCCAAGACCGGCCGCCTCGTCGCCATGGCCGTCATCAAGTCCCTGCGCCAAATCGCGAGCCGCTTTGTCGTGGGCGGCTAGCGATGCATATTGAGACGGTGAGGCAATGAGATTGAATTTGTTCTCTCACTATCAGCCTCACTGCCCTACTGTGACTTCTCCGAAAGAGCCATCGGGTTTGGACGTAGTTTGCTATGGTGGTTTGGCGGTTCTGGGTCGTTGACGAGGGGAGATGCCAATGCAGATCGGCGTGTTTTATTTTCCAACCCAGTACGGTATCGAGATCGGCGAATTGGCCCGCGCACTCGAGGATCGCGGTTTTGAATCGCTGTACCTCTGCGAGCACACGCACATCCCCGTGAGCCGCCGAACGCCGTTCCCATCGGGCGGAGAGTTACCCAAGCGCTATTTGCACACGCACGACCCCTTCGTGGCGCTCTCGTTCGCGGCGGCCGCGACCAAGACCCTGCGCCTCGGCACCGGCATTTGCCTTGTCACCGAACGCGATCCGATCGTCACCGCGAAAGTGGTGGCGAGCCTCGATCATTTCTCCGGTGGGCGCTTCGACTTCGGCGTCGGTGCCGGCTGGAACGCCGAGGAGATGGAAAATCATGGCACGCGCTTCGAAACCCGCTTCAAGCTGATGTGCGAGCGCGTGTTGGCGATGAAGGCGCTCTGGACCAGGGACGAGGCGGTGTTCCACGGCGACCTTGTGAATTTCGATCCGGTCTGGTGCTACCCGAAGCCGCTGCAGAAGCCGCACCCGCCGATCCTGTTGGGCGGCGAGAGCGACCACACGCTGACGCGCGTGGTGGAGTTCGGCAATGGCTGGTTCCCGCGGCCCAAAGCCGATTTCGACGCTAAGGCGGCGATGGAGCGTCTGCGGCGGACGGCCGAGGCCGCCAAGCGCAATCCCGCCGATTTCTCGATCACGCTGTTCCGGGTGAAGCCCGACAAAGCGCTGCTCGACGGCTACCGCGCGGCAGGTATCACGCGCGCGCTCTTCGACGTGCCGGACCAAGGCCGCGACCAGGTGCTGCGGCTGCTGGACCAGTATGCGGCATTGCTTTAACTCGTCCAGCACCGAGAAGGAATTCACCGCGAAGCGCGAAGAACACGAAGGCAGAGCGCTTGTTTCTTCGTGATCCTCATGTCTTCCCGGCGAAAATAGCGTCTGCTTGACGGCTCTTCCGAGTCCGGAACAAATGCGCGTGCCGGCTCGTTCCCTTGGGCGATGAGACACCGATGACCCCCGCCAACCCCGTCTTCTGCGCGATCGACACGGCCGACCTGGCAAAGGCGCAGGCGATCGTGCGCGCGGTCGCGGGTACCGTCGGCGGGATCAAGCTCGGTCTCGAGTTCTTCGCGGCGAACGGCCCCGAAGGTGTGACCAAGGTGGTGCCGGCGGGCTTGCCGCTGTTCCTGGACCTGAAGCTGCACGACATCCCGAACACGGTTGCAGGCGCGGTGCGCGCAGTGGCCCGGCTGCAGCCGATGCTGCTGACGATCCATGCGGCGGGCGGACCCGCGATGATGCGGGCTGCGCTCCAAGCCGCCGACGCAGCGAGTGCTGCGGGCAAGCGTCGCCCGAAGCTGCTGGGCGTCACGGTGCTGACGAGCCTCGACGAGGGTGACCTGGCGGCGCTGGGACAGCGTGGCCCGGTCGGCGAGCAGGTTCGGCGCCTTGCCCTGCTCGCTCGCGACAGCGGTCTCGACGGCGTCGTCTGCGCGCCACAGGAAGTGGCGGCGTTGCGCGAATTGCTCGGTTCCGATTTCCTGCTGGTGGTGCCGGGAATCCGCCCTGCGGGTGCGGCGAGTGCCGACCAGAAGCGGGTCATGGGGCCGCGCGCCGCGATGCAGGCTGGCGCCGATTATCTGGTGGTAGGTCGGCCGATCATCGAAGCACCGCACCCCAGTGCCGCGGCGCAGGCGATCTTGGATGAATTGCGATGACGGTCGCCGCCAAAATCTGCGGTCTTTCGACCGCCGAGGCCGTGGACGCCGCAATCGAGAACGGCGCGCGCTTCGTGGGCTTTGTGTTTTACCCGCCGAGCCCGCGCTATGTGACGCCTGAGCAGGCGGCGGCGCTGGCGGCGCGCGTGCCCAGCGGATTGACGCGCGTGGGCCTCTTCGTCGATGTCGCCGATGCAACGCTCGAAGCGGTGCTCGCTCGCGTCCCGCTCGACCTCCTGCAATTCCACGGGCGCGAGTCCCCGCGCAGGGTGGGCGAGGTGAAGGCGCGATTCCGCGTTCCCGTGATGAAGGCAATCCCGATCGCGGGTCCCGGAGATCCCGAAACGGCCGAGCCATATCTGGCGGTCGCGGATTGGCTGTTGTTCGATGCGAAGCCGCCGCGCGCGGATGCCGTTTTCCTCCCGGGTGGCAATGGTCTCGCCTTCGATTGGCAACTGCTCAGGGGTCGCACCTGGCGCAAACCGTGGATGCTCTCGGGCGGGCTCACGGCCAAGAACGTCGCCGAGGCGGTCGCGACCACCGGAACCACCGCAGTCGACGTCTCCTCCGGCGTCGAGCTTCGGCCGGGGCAGAAGGATTTGGCCAAGATCGCGGAATTCCTCGCGGTGGTGCGGGCGCTGGGGTGAGCTTGGTCTATCAAGCCCCAAGTGGATGGGCATTTGCTTCAAAGCGCAATGTGCGTACTTCCCCGGCCGACCTTGGGAAGGTGACTGTGAACCCCATTGGAGTCCAATACTCCATCAGCGTTTGTGTAGCGAAGGTTTTGGGATCTGGCTCCCTAAATTTGATAGTCGGAGTACACCGCAGCGGATGTCTAAACATGACATTAAATTTGTTTTCGCCCAGTGGAATGACATGCGAATCTTTTTCTGTTGCGACGTAAAGTATAATTTCAGGTGTTCCCTGAGGCGCGACCATTTTTAGCTCGGCGATTTGTGACTCCAGGCCTGATATCTGTTGTCGCTGCTCATCCCAAATCCAATACGGAGCAAGTATCAATCGCACTACAATGGCCCCAGCAAAGGCCAGCGAGATGATGGCCCACTCATCCAGTTTTGGTAAGAAAGAAATTGCCGGAAAGAGGTGTGGAAGGGCACCCAAAACCACGATAGCGAACGCCACAATGCCATGCGTTAAGTGAACCGAATGTCGAACAGCAGTTCCAATAAGCGTTCGATAGTAGTCAAACATCGGAGTTGTCCCCAATCACTTAGGCTTCGAAGACGCTCGCGAAGCTCGGTAATGCCTGAGTTTGAAATCGTACTGCTGCACTTGACGGACCCGCGAACTCCCGCTCTCGTTTGGCATTAGCACAGCGGAATGCGTGGGAGATGAACCAATGGAAGCGACATTCGTAAGAGCGAGAAAGGCGGCAACGCCGCTTATCTTACTATGGGCGTTTGGTACGACGCCAATACGGGTCACATCCACCTGACCCTACCGCGCTCCGGCTGGTTCCATACCACCGTAAATAACGAGGCCAATAGCAAGCGTTGTCATGCCAATCTTTACTCAAAGCTGGCGCGCGCTCTGAAGGAGGCTGGTGTGCCAGGCCCGACGGTTCTCGAGACCGATTGAGTTTCGAAGTTCAGAAGCCGATGCCACAACAAACCCGAAAAGCGCCGCGCGCCATCGAAACGGAATTAAGGGGGCTGCGTCGCTTCGCTCGCAGAGATAGCTTCGATCATGCGTTTGATTTCTTCATTCGCATGAATTACGACCACTCGCGTCTGTGGGTGGGAATTTTTGAAGACGCGGAAAATCTCGTCCGCGAATGGTTGTCCAATCTGTTGGATGCCTCGGAAATCCAGCATAACCTCCGAAAAATTCTCAAATCTGGCCAAGATTCGCTTGGCCTGGGAGCGTGATACTAGCTGCTCTCCTGGGTACTTACCTAGGGTTATGGGGACGTGCGTTCTCCTGAAAAGGAGGCCGTCAGTCTGGAACCGATCGAAAACTTCGCGAGTAGTCCAACTTGCATCTGTGGAGATATACATTTGGACAGAGGTGCCCTGCGTGTAGTCAACAAGATCGTGGGTTTCGATGAGCCAACCATCATTGTCGGTCCGTTCCTTGGCATAAAATAGATGGCCCGACATGATGTTGAATTTTTCGAACATCCTGGACGTATAAAAAATCCCTTCGCCAGAATGGGCCAGTTGGTTCGATGTCAACTTTCCTTTCGACAGTTCCAGCAAAGCACTTCTAGGGTCGGCAAGGTTAAAATCATGCTGTAGTTTTTCGAATATACCGACGCCGTGGTCAATTATACCGATATTGATTTCACTATAGTTCCTCCCGAAGCTTATGATCGCGTCTTTACTTCGTGAATGATCGATCACATTATTAAGCATCTCGGTAAATCCGTATTGGCATATGTCAACAACGTTCTGTTTCACGCCCGCCATATGTGGGAGTATTCTGAATCTCCAAACCACATCTTCTTCAATTCCTTGATTTATCTCAATAGAGAACAATTCCTTGGCTATCGGATTTAGGATATATTTCCTTGCATTCGTTTTTCCACTGCCAACCAACAAACCTTCGTTTATGAGAGTCTTTGTGTAGTTCGATACTGTGGTTCTGGATACCCCGAATTTCTTCGCGGTACGCACGCCAATACTCGCCGGGTAACTGGCTACATTTCTGAGGACATATTCTCGTATCTCTAGGTTCTGGCGGCTCGCCCTTGGCATTGCAAACCTTCTCGATCTGTATTGTCAAGTTTAAGTCGCCGCTTGTAACGTATCGGACGGCCTGTTGTCAATGATAACGATCCGATTGTCAATGTTACGCACGGGTTGCTCTCAACCAAGCAATCGCGGTCTCGGTCGACTATATCGCCAACTCGCGCCAAAGCAGCTCGCGGTCGCGCCGTTTTTTGCTTGGCGTAGGGAGCGTAGGCAAATTTCGTTGCAACAGCCGACCATTTGAGCCCGCGGCGGTTTGGCGGTACAAGACCGCTTCGGCCGGCGGTATCGCCGGTATTCCCTTGGTGGAGCGAACTTGGCGCAACCCAACACCTACAGAGCCGGCCCGGACGATCGCGGGCATTTCGGCCTCTTCGGCGGCCGTTACGTCGCCGAGACCTTGATGCCGCTGATCCTGGAAGTCGAGCGCGCCTATGGCGCGGCGCGGCGCGATCCGAGTTTCGCCGCGGAGATGAACTATTACCGCGAGCACTATATCGGGCGGCCAAGCCCACTCTATTACGCCGAGCGCATGACCCGGCACTTCGGCGGCGCCAAGATCTATATGAAACGCGAGGAGCTGAACCACACCGGCGCGCACAAGATCAACAACACGCTGGGCCAGATTTTGCTCGCGCGCCGCATGGGCAAAGGCCGCATCATCGCCGAGACCGGCGCGGGACAGCACGGCGTCGCCACAGCAACGGTCTGCGCGCTCTTCGACCTGCCCTGCGTCGTCTACATGGGGACGACCGACATCGAGCGGCAGAAGCCCAATGTCTTCCGCATGAAGCTCTTGGGCGCCGAAGTGCGGCCGGTGACGTCGGGCACGGGCACGCTCAAGGACGCGATGAACGAGGCGCTCCGCGATTGGGTCGCCAACGTGGATGACACGTTCTACATCATCGGTACCGCCGCGGGACCGCATCCCTATCCCGCCATGGTGCGCGACTTCCAGTGCATCATCGGCGACGAGGTGCGCGCGCAATTGCGCAAGGCCGAGGGGCGGCTTCCCGACACCCTGATGGCCTGCATCGGCGGCGGCTCGAACGCGATCGGCTTGTTCCATCCGTTCCTCGACGAGCCGACGGTGCGCATGATCGGCGTCGAGGCGGCGGGGCTCGGGGTCGAAACGGGCAAGCACGCGGCGTCGCTCAACGGCGGCCGTCCCGGCGTGCTTCACGGCAATCGCACTTACCTGCTGCAGACCGGCGACGGGCAGATCATCGACGCGCATTCGATCTCGGCCGGCCTCGACTATCCGGGGATCGGACCCGAGCATGCGTGGCTGCACGACACGGGGCGCGTCGAGTACGTCGCGATCACCGACGGGGAAGCGTTGTCGGCGTTCCAGCTCTGCTCGCGGCTTGAAGGGATCATCCCCGCGCTCGAACCGGCGCATGCGTTGGCGCACGTGGCGAAAATCGCGCCCAAGCTCCCGAAGCAGCATCTGCTGGTGGTCAATCTCTGCGGGCGTGGCGACAAGGACATCTTCGCGGTGGCCGACGCGCTCGGCGTTGCGCTGTGAGCCAACAGCGGATCGAGCGGCGTTTCGCTGCCCTGAGCGAGGCCCGGCGCGGAGGGCTCGTGACGTATCTCACTTGCGGTGATCCGGACGCGGATACGTTCGCGGGTTTGCTGGCTCGGCTTCCCGAAGCGGGCGCCGATCTGATCGAGGTGGGCGTACCTTTCTCCGACCCGATGGCGGATGGTCCCGCGATCCAGGCGGCTGGGATGCGTGCGCTCAAGGCCGGCATGACCGTGCCCAAAGTGCTGGAGATCGTGCGCGGCTTTCGCGCGCGCGACAACGTGACGCCGATCATCCTCATGGGCTACTACAACCCGATCTACAGCTACGGCGTCGTGCGCTTCTGCAGCGACGCGGCGGCGGCTGGTGTCGACGGCCTCATCACCGTCGATCTCCCGCCCGAGGAGGATCATGAATTGCGGGTGCCCGCGAAGGCCGCGGGCCTCGACCTGGTGAAGCTGACGGCGCCCACCAGCGACGATCGGCGGCTCCAGACGATCCTCGGCCACGCCTCCGGCTTCGTCTATCACGTGGCGATCGCCGGCATCACCGGCACGAAATCGGCGGCAATCGATCAGGTGCGCGAGGCGGTGACCCGCATCCGCCGCCACACGGATCTGCCGATTGCGGTTGGATTCGGCATCAAAACGCCGCAGCAGGCGGCCGAAATCGTCGGCATCGCCGACGCCGCGGTCGTGGGATCGGCGCTGGTGAACCGGGTTGCCGAAATGCTCGATCCCGAGGGCCGCGCCAAGCCCGGATTGGCTGACGCCGTGCTGAGCGACGTGGCGGCCCTTGCCCGCGGCGTTCGGAAGGCGTAGGGCGCGCGTAAATGAACTGGCTCACCAAGCTCGTCCTGCCGAAAATCCGTGCCGTCGTCGCAAAGAAGGACGTGCCGGATAATCTCTGGATCAAGTGTCCGAGCTGCGAGCAGATGCTGTTCCATCGTGAGCTTGAGACGAATCTGTTCGTGTGCCGGAATTGCGGACATCACCTGCGGCTCAATCCGAACCGCCGCCTCGCCCTGCTCTTCGACGAGGGCAGCTATACCGAGGTCGAGCTTCCGAAGGCGGTGGTCGATCCGCTGCGCTTTCGCGACCGCAAGCGCTATACCGATCGCCTCAAGGAGGCGCAGGCGCGCGGCGCCGATGCGTTGCGAGTGGCGCACGGCAAGATCGGCGGTGTTCCCGCGGTTGCGGCGGTGTTCGATTTCGAGTTCCTTGGCGGCTCGATGGGCGTGGCCGTGGGTGAGGGGCTGATCGCGGCGGCGCGGCTTGCGGTGCTGCAGGAGGCGGCGCTCATCGTCGTGCCGGCTTCGGGCGGTGCGCGCATGCAAGAGGGGATCCTCTCGCTGATGCAGCTGCCGCGAACGATCATCGCGGTCGAGGAGCTGAAGGCAAAGGCGCTGCCCTATATTGTGCTGCTGACCGATCCCACCACCGGCGGGGTCTCGGCCTCGTTTGCGATGCTGGGCGACATCACTTTGGCGGAGCCAGGCGCCGTCGTCGGATTTGCCGGCGCGCGCGTGATCGAGGAAACCATCCGCGAGAAGCTCCCGGAAGGATTCCAGCGCGCGGAATATCTGCTCGAGCACGGCATGGTGGACATGGTGGTGCCGCGCGCCAAGCTGCGCGAGACGATGGTGCGCCTGCTCGACCTTTTGTACCGCAAGCAGCCGGCGCCGGTCGTGGTGCCGCTGCTGACGGCGCAGGTGCGCGGTGCCGGGGAGGGCGCGACCTGATCAGCGACCGCATTCTCGAGCGCCTCACCAAACTCCACCCGCGTCTCATCGATCTCTCCCTCGAGCGCGTGGAGCGGCTGCTGGCGACGCTCGGCAACCCCGAGCGCCGGCTCCCACCGGTCATTCATGTGGCGGGAACCAACGGCAAGGGCTCGACGGTCGCCACCCTGCGCGCGGTGCTGGAGGCGGCGGGCTATCGCGTTCACGTTTATACCTCACCGCACCTCGTGCGCTTCAACGAGCGCATCCGCGTCGCGGGGAAGCTCATCGAGGAAGAGGCGTTGATCACGGTTCTCGAGGAGTGCGAGCGCATCAATGCCGGCGCGCCCATCACCTATTTCGAGATTACCACCGCCGCGGCTTTCCTCGCCTTCGCGCGCACGCCCGCGGACGCGACCCTGCTGGAGGTCGGGCTCGGCGGTCGCCTCGACACCACCAATGTGGTGACCGACCCGGCGGCAACCGTGATCACCCCGATCTCGCTCGACCATCAGCACATGCTCGGCAACACCATCGGCGCCATCGCCGGCGAGAAGGCGGGGATATTGAAGCCCGGCGTCGTCGGAGTGATCGGCCCGCAATCCGCCGCCGCCGCCGCGGTGATCGAGCGCCGCGCGCGCGAAGTGGGCGCGCCGCTTTATCGACACGGCATCGATTGGCACGCGACCGGATCGGCTCGAGAGCTTCATTACGAGGGCCGCCGCTGGCGCTTGGACCTTCCGCCGCCCTCGCTTATCGGACCGCACCAAATCGACAATGCGGGCGCCGCCATCGCGGCCCTCGAGGGACTAGAGGGGTTCTCGATCGATAGGGCCGCGCTTGCCCGGGGTTTGCACAGCATCGAATGGCCGGCGCGGCTACAGCACCTGGTGCGGGGACCGCTGGTAGTGCTCGCGGGCGCGCATGAACTCTGGCTCGATGGCGGCCACAATGACGCCGGCGGCGCGGCACTCGCGGCGCAGGCGCGGCTCTGGGCCGATCGCCCGCTGCACCTCGTCTTCGGGATGCTGAAGTCCCACGATGCGCGTGCTTTCCTCGCGCATTTGTCGCCGCACGCCACGAGCCTTGGGACGGTTTCGATCCCCGGCGAGGCGAATAGCCGGAGCGCCGAGGACGCGGCCGAGGCGGGCCGCGCCGCAGGTATTGCGGGGATTCCCTATTCCTTGCTCGCCTCGGCGGTGGAAGCCGCCGCCTGCCATGCGCCCCCCGGGCGGATTCTCATCTGTGGCTCACTCTATCTCGCGGGACGAGTCTTGGCGGAAAACGGGTAGGCGTCCCTGGTCGTTTGGGAACACTACCGGTCGCTACGGCCGTCTTGTATTTCTCCTGGATTCAAGTAATCTTTATGGTGGTGACCCGGATAGGTAGGGCATCGCTAATGCAGGGGGGGGGAATCCATGGCGCTTCGTTCAAGGCGACATGCGCACAGCTTGCGGCTGAAGCGGGCGCTCAAGGCGTCGGCCCTTGCTGGTGCCCTGTGGCTGGCCTTATCGGCGCAGTCTCTGGCGCAGGTAAAGCCATTGGAGCCCGGTGCGAAGCCGGACTCCGATCAAGCCGAGGCCACAATGACCGGCCTCAAGAACCATGTGTTGGAGGGCCAGACCGAGACCAAGAACAAGGATGGCACCACGACCTATCACGCAAAGGGCGTGGACTACACCGAAATGCCCAATGGCACGATCGTGGTGAAGAACGGTAGCACTTCTACCACCTATTCGCCCAACGGCGACATCACACAGAAAACGCACCGTAGGAGCCGCGTCACCGATAGCAGCCGCACGACGACGACGGTCTGGCACCCCGACGGCACCATCGAGATTACGAGCGTCTTCACGGCGGGCTATCCGAACACCCCGGATTGGCCCGAGCAGGGGACCACCACCACCACGGTGACCAAAATCAATAAGGATGGATCAAGCGAAACCACGAAGACCGTCAAAAAACCGGACGGAACGGTGACTTCGACCGAAACCGGCACGACGCCTGCACCCTCGGCGACACCCACACCCACGCCGACGCCGACACCCACGCCGACCCCAACGCCGACACCCACGCCCACGTTCACCCCGGCGCCGTACGCGCCCGAGCTGACCCCGCCCGAGGAGAAGAAGACCGAGTCGTCGCTGCCGACCGCGCCGACGGCGCTGACGGGTCCCATGACCTTCGGCGCCTCCGCGTTCTATCTCGGCCAGGACAATTTCTTCATGCCGATGCGCCGCGACGTCACGGCAACGACGCTTCCCTTTACCTTCGAAGGCATGACGTTCCCGGGCAGCACGTCCACGGTCCTCTCGCATCGCACGACCGCCTACGCACCCACGCTGAACTTCAATTATCAAACGCCGATCTGGCTCGCCAATACGCCGATCGATTTCGCGGGCGGTCTGCGCTTCGGCGGCTATGCCACGGGCTGGGAGCGCGAGGAGGACTTCGGCAGTCGCTTCGATACTTCCGGCGGTTGGATTATCAATCCCTATGTTCAGTTGCGGCCGCGGATCGCGAACTGGTTCGCGATGTATCTGGAGGCCGGCGCCTGGATCGATGACGACTGCTTCTTCGAGGACATACCCTCCTCCGATCTGCGCTTCAGCGTCAACGGATACGCTGCGGCACCCGAGCTCGGCATCGGCCTCACCGTTCCATTACCGTGGACCGGCTACAGCAATATACAATTCGATGCCGGTCTGCACTGGATCGGTCCCTCTAGCGTCAGCAGGACGCTGCCGATATTCGGCATCGATGAAAAGTTCACGCTGGAGCGGCGCGGCACCGTCGCGGGCACGGTCGGCTTTGGAGTCAAGTTCTGAGCGGTCCTAATACCCTCACGTCTAGAGCGTGATTCGATCAAGAATCGGATCACGCCCTAGATTCGTTGATTTTGTCGCGCAATCTGACGGCGAACCGCTCACACTTCGCCGGATTGCGCTCTAGGACCGAGTGCCCGCGGGTTTGGTCTCGGGGACCCAGCCCGAGCGCCATACCGGCATCGCCACGATCGCCGGCGGCGACCCCGCGTCACCGCCACCGCTTTTCCGTCGCTGTTGTCCCCGGGACAGTCTCGGGATGCTCCCTATTTGTATCGCATAAGAATATCAGATAACCTATAGATGGTGGCCCGATTTGGTAGGGGTCGGCGCCGCCAATGCAAGGGGGCTCACATGGTCGGGCATTTTATTCGATGGGCGTCGCTAGCGATTCTGCTGACGCTCGCGACCGGTGCTTGGGCGCAGAGTGTCACACCGCTGCAACCCACCTCCAAGCCCACCGACTGCGGCCTGGTCAAGCAGACCGTCGGCGCGATCAAGAACAAAATTGCGATCGGCACGTGGACGACCACCGAACACAAGGACGGCTCCACCACCTACACGCAAGGCGGCTTCGGGTACGGCGAAGAACATGCGAGCTACACCGTTCTCAAGGACGGCACGATCATCGTCCGGTATATCACGGCGCACTTCGGTTACACGATCATCTATGCGACCAACGGCGATGTCAGCAAGCGCGTGCACGATCGCGACGCCGACGACGGCCGGTCCACCACCACGATCTGGCACCGCGACGGGACCGTCACCATCACCCGTGAGGTGACGACGGCAACGGGCGCCGACAAGGGCACGAAGACGACCACAACGACGACGATCAACAAGGACGGCTCGACGAACACGACTGAGACCACGGAAAAGCCGGACGGAACCAAGACGACGGAGACCGGCTCGACGCCGGCGCCCGGCGGGCCGACGCCTGCGAAGCCCGAAGGCTGCGGCGGTCCCCCCAAGGCTGCGGCCGGAGCCGAGCAACCGGCACCGACAGCATCCGCGCCGAGCCCCACGTCTCCTCCCGCCCCGGCACCGACGCCTACGCCGGCCCCGGCACCTCCTCCCGCTCCGCCGGCCGTCACTCCGCTTCAGCCCGCCTCCAAGCCCACGGACCGCGGCGTGGTCAAGCAGACCATCGGCGCGATCAAGAACAAAATCGCGACCGGCACGTGGACGATCACCGAACACAAGGACGGCTCCACCACATATGACCAAGGCGTCCACGGCCCCCGCCGCGGCGAAGAAAGTGCGACCTATACCGTTCTCAAGGACGGCACGATCCAGGTCTACTATCGCTTCTCCAAGCTACTCTTCATTTTCATCACCTATGCGACCAATGGCGATGTCAGCAAGAACGAGCAGTTTGATATCGGCGACAGCAAGACCACGACCTGGCACCCCGACGGGACCGTCACCGTCACCGTCACTCGATACAACGGGACGACGACAACGACGACGATCAACAAGGACGGCTCGACGAACACGACCCAGACCACGAAAAAGCCGGACGGAACCGAGACGACGGAGACCGGCTCGACGCCGGCGCCCGTCAATCCACCCGGCGGGACGACGCCTGAGGCGCCCAAGGCGGCGACCGGACCCGCGCAACCGCCGCCGGCGACACCGACACCCGCGCCCAGTCCGACGCCCGCTCCGCCGCCCTCCGGTTCGGGGCAGACCGGCGTCTCCTTCTCCGATCCCTTCACCTTCTTCACGGCGGCGCAGCTCGATCTCGACTACGCGAATTTCTCCCCGAGCGTCGGCGCCAACGGCAATCAGTGGGGCGGCGGCGGCTCGGCCATCCTCGGGCTCGCGCCGAATTTCGGCCTGCAGCTCGATGGCGGCTACCACAACATCAGCAGCACCGGCCCGCACACCGACGATTGGACCGCGGGCGTGACCGGACTGTGGATGATTCCCGACACCGGGTTGCGCGTCGGTCCTTCCTTCGGCTATCAGCGCAACAACACCGGCACCTTCGGCACCGACACCAAGATGTATGGCGGCTTCGCGGACTTCAGCAGCTATTTCTACGAAACCGCGCACCCACCCAGGGCTCTCGAAAACTCATTGCAATGGGAAGTCAACGCCAAGTTCGGCGGCCTCCACAGCTCGAACGAGGTCAGCGGCTTTTACGGCGGCGGCGGCGGCAACCTCTATCCGATCCCGAACCTGCGGCTCTATGGCGATTTCGACTACACCAAGACGAGCACGCCGTTCGCCAGCGCCCATGAAAACGACTATTCGTTCGGCGGGGAATATCTTTTCCCGGCGGTGCCGATCTCGGTTTATGGCGGCTTCACGAGAAGCGCCTTCGAGCCCGGCACGTTCCATGTGAACGCCGTCATGGTTGGGTTCAAGTTCTATTGGAACGGCAACGGCGCGCAGACCCTGGTCGATCGTCAGAGCACCGGCACACTGCCGTTCTCGCCGATCTCGACCGCGATCGGGTTCAAGTTCTAGCCTAAAGAACGGACTCGACCCACTCCACGAGCTCGCTCTTGGGCAGCGCACTGATCTTCGTCGATGCTCCCTGCGAGTCTCGGCAACCCACGGAGTACCTCCCTCTCACCACCTGACACAAAACAAAACCTCATACATCATCCTATCGTCCGGCTCCGGAGGCGCGGCGGATTGGACCATGCTGGCATGAAGCCGAGGGAAGCTTCATCGATGGCACGCTCTAGATTCGTTGATTTTGTCGCGCAATCTGACGGCGAACCGCTCACACTTCGCCGGATTGCGCTCTAGGACTGAGCGCCCACGGATTTGGTCTCGGGGACCCAGCCCGAGCGCCACAACGGCATCGCCACGATCGCCGGCGGCGATCCCGCATCGACCAGCCACGCGTCGACGGAGAAGGCGGCTCCGCTGCCGCGCTCCACAATGACGGCGGTATTGGTGAAATCGAGGGTGAGAAGGGTGCCTCGCGTCGCGGGCTGGCCGATTGTGTGCCAATGCAACCACCCCTCGCGCTCGAAGATGCGCAGAAAGGTGAGCGTGTCCACGGTCTCGTCGATGCAATCGAGTTGCGTCGAGTCGCTCATATTAAGGCCCGCGCGCTTCTGGTGCCGAAATGTTCCGTTGCGCAGCCCCACGAGCCGCTCCATCTCCACGACCGCGTCACCGATCTGCTGCCGCTCGGTCGCGGCGTCAGGCGCGGGCGTGGCAAATATCTGGTTCACGCTCGCGAGCTCCGTGGGGGTAAGGCTGACCCTGGTGACGTAATGGCAGCCATAGCCGTGGCAGACCGTGAAATTCTCGGGAGTGGGTGTCGCGGCGGCATATTGATCGTAATAAACCTGAGCCGGTGGGACGCAGGCCATCAACGCAAGCAGCGGGATCACCAGCGTTGCGGCCAAGCGCGAGATGAGCACCGTCGTTCGTCGCATCGGCATGAGAGTGGCTAATTGGCGGTCCGCCAACCGATCCAATCGCAGAGCGCTTGTCCCATGATCAGCGCCTTGTCGCCGTCACCGAGCCACGGCATTTCCTCGGTGAAAGCGGTCACGCACTGCCGCCAGGTGCAGTGCATGCGCGTGATGTCGGTGCCCCAGAACAGGCGCTTCGGCCCGAACGCGTCCAAGAGCCGGCGATAGACGGGGTGCAGGCTCTGGAACGGGTAGACGTCGCTCGCATAGCCGGGACCGCCGGTCGCCTTGACCGCAATGTTGGGGTGCTTGGCGAGCGCCACTAGCTGCGGCAGGTTTGCAAACGCGGCATCGCCCTTGTTGCCGCGGAGCGCCCCCAGGTGATCGACGATCAGCCTGAGATTGGGATGACGCTCGGCGACCGTTCCCACGAGGGGCAGGAACTCGCTTGCAAGCAGTGCCACCGGCAAGCCCAATCGCTCCGCCGCGGGCCAGAGCCAATCCATGGTGCCGTCGGTGGGCCAAGTCTTTTGATGCGGCTGCAGGAAGGTATAGCGAAGCCCCAGCATGCCCGGGCGCGTCTTCCAGCTCTCGATCTCGGCCCGGCTCTCCCGCCGATCCAGCGGCAGCCGGCCCAAGATCGCGAATCGGCGGGGATGCGCCTCGACCGCGGCCACCGCGAGCTCGTTCGATGCGGCATCCCAGCTCGGCGGGTGTATCAGCGCCGCATCCACGCCCGCCGCATCCATGTCGGCGAGTGCTTGTTCCATGGAATAGGGCTCGCGCCGGTGCGGGGGCAACGTCGTGCCCTGGGACCAGAGGTGGATCTGCGCATCGACGATCAGCATGGAGCGCCCCCAAAACTAAACGGGCGCCGAGATCGCTCGGCCCGATATGTTCTGCTACACCGAGATGGCTCGAGTCTAAAGCACCGACTCGACCCACTCCACCAGCTTGCTCTTGGGAAGCGCGCCGATCTTAGTGGCCGCAACCTGGCCGTTCTTGAACAGCATCAGGGTCGGAATGCCGTTGACGCCGTACTTCATGGGCGTCTGCGGGTTCTCGTCGATGTTGAGCTTGGCCACGGTGACGCGGCCCTTCATTTCGTTGGAAATATCTTCGAGAAAGGGCGCGATCATCTTGCAGGGGCCGCACCACTCCGCCCAAAAATCAACCAGCACGGGCCCGGGGGAACGCAGCACGTCGTTCTCGAACGAGCCGTCGGTGATCTTCGTTGTCATTGCCTCGTCCTTTCATGGCCTTACAGACAGCGAAGGCCGCGCCGTCGCGGGCGCGGCCAATCATGCGGCAAAGATATGGAGCCGCCAACGGATCGTCAAGGCGGGCGGGGGTGCCATGCACTAGTTGCCCGGCCGCCAGACCTGGATCGGCCAGGTCTGGAGCGCCCAGGGCATGTCGATCGTGATTGCGCCCTCTTTCCGATAGCGCTCCGCAAGCAGATCCAGGGGAATGAGCGGACCGGGCGCGGGATCGGTCAGCGCTAAGTCATAGCGCCGTTGCTCGATGCCGCGGCGGATCGTGCCTCGGTGGCGCTCCCACTCGGCTTCCAGGGTCGACGCGGGCGGGAGCAAGGGCTTGAGCAAAAAGGGCGGTTCACCGGCGAACCCATACACGAAATATCGAGCGTGTCCGGTTGCCGTCAGCGGCCGATCTTGGAGGGCGAGGACGCCCGCGAATTCGGTGCTTGCGAGCACCTGGCGGCTGCCATCGATTAGCGTGCGAAGTTGCGCGAATGTCGCTTCCGCCGCGGCGAAGCGGCGGGGGTCGAGCGGGAACCAATGCGCGTTGAGCAGGACCGCGACCGGCAGCGCAAAGCGAAAGACGCGGAGGGCAATCGGTTGCCGTGCAGCCGATACCATGATCGCAACTGTCGCAAAGGGAGACAGCAGCTCGAAGAAATACGAGAGATGCGCGCCGGTATCGCCGCCGAGACAGAACACCAAGGCAATTGCCGAGAGCACCGTCATCGCCGCGAAGAGACCGATGTCACGCCCGTTCGGGCGCGAACCCCGCGCAAGCGCGCGCGCCAATAACACCAAGCCGGCCGCCAGGAGCGGCAGTTCGAACAGCGCCCAATCGCCGATCTGGCGCAGCAGGTATGATAGCTGGTAATCGCTCGCGCGAATGTTCGCGAGCAGCACCAAAGCGGCGTAGCCCGGCAGCAACGCACTCAAGGTGACGATCGTGGCTGCGGTGGCGACGATTGCAGCGAGGCCGTAGACGAGGCCGCGCCGCCAATCGCGGCAGAGGAAGACGTAAGCCGCGGCGGCGAAGGCCGGCCAAACGAAATAAATTTTGCAGACGAATCCCAGCAGCGACAGGGCGAGCCCACCCACGTAGCCTCGCGTGCCGAGATCGTCGCGGCGCATCGCCTCGATTGCGGCCAACATCAGGAACACGCCGACGCCATCGGGGCGTGCGGCCGCGCCGGTATAGTAGATAAATCCGGCATAGACGAGGCCGGTTGCGAGCAGTGCATCGATTCGCAACACGTGGGCGCGGCGGAGCCACGAGAATACGATCAGCGCGGCGCCAAGGATGCCGAACGCCGCCACGAGGCGGTGGGTTGCAAATCCGGGTCCCAAAACCCACGCGAATGGCACGACGACCAGCGGATAGCCGATGCCATAGACGTTGCCGCTCTCGATGAAGCCGGGGATGGCATAGGGATTGCGCCCCTGGAGCAGCGCCGCGGTGGTTGCAAGCATGGCGCCGTCACGCATTTCCATGGGTGCTTCGGTCGTGACCATCGCGCCATGCAGCACCAGGAGCCATGCGAAGGCGGCCAAGGCGAAGACGACTGCGGCATGTTCGATTGATGAGCCGAGGGCGAGGCGTGCCGAGGAGTCGATGTTCTGGGGTGCGGCAGTCACGAGTTACGCGCGCCGTGCGGGGGTTGCATCGGGGTTCCTGCTCGTTCGACCAATCGCGGATGCGGCCCGTCGATCAGCATGTAGCGCTCCAAAATTTGCGCACGCACGCGGCCGCGTGGCACCTTGCCCTGGGGGTTGCGCGGCAACGGATCGAGCGAGAGATAGGCGCGCGGCCATTTGTACTTGGCGAGCGCTTCGACCGCCCGCCGCGCCCGCGACTCCCAATCAGTTGGCGGCGCTTCGGCGACGGCAACGATCACTTCGCCCCAGTAGTCCGAGGGGAGCGTGGTTACCGCCACGACCGGCGTCACCTCCGCGAGCACGCGCTCGATCTCCTCGGGATTAATTTTATAGCCCCCGCTCTTGATCACGTCGGCGGTGCGGCCCAAGAGGTGCAGGCGTCCGCGCGCGTCGAGCACGCCCAAATCCCCGGTTGCGTGGTAACCGTCGGGCGGCATCGGGTGAAAGCCCTGGCCGTCGATATGGCCCGCAAGCATGTGGCGCGCGCGCAAATGCACCTCGCCGCTCTTACCCGCGCGGCAAGCAGCGCCATTCTCGTCGCGGATTTCGATCTCGACGCCGGGTCCCGCCCAGCCGACGCAGGCGCCTTCCACGGCTTCGCCCCGGTAGTAGCGATCGCACTCCTCGGGCGGCAGCACCGCGATCGGGTTCACCACCTCGGATTTGCCGTAGGTAATGCGGACGACCGGCCCGAACATCGCCCGCGCTTTTTCGTAGAGCGCGGGGGTCAGCACCGAAGTGCCGCAGAACACGAGCCGTACCTTCGGGAAGCGACGACCCTCAAAGGCGCTCGCGAGCTTCGCCAACACCGTCGGCGGCGCGAACACGTGATCGATGCCGTCTTCGAGCGCGCGTTCGACTCGCGGCAGATCAACGCCGTCCAACAGGACAATGCCGGCGCCATGATCGAAGAAGGTGGTTGCGATCAGAGCGGCACCGTGGGTGTAGGGGGTCATCAGCAGCACCCGTGTCCCCGGCGCCGGCGCATAGGCGAAGGTCGCGCGCTGCAGCAGGTTGCCGATCCAGCGGGCCTCGTGAGTATGCACGATCGCCTTGGGGCGGCCGGTGGTGCCCGAGGTGAAGATGATGCGGCCCCAGGATTGCGCGGGAACCGGCGGGATCGGTGCGGGGTCTCCGTGTGCATCGGCGAACGCCTCGACCTCGAAGGTCGCGCAGCCGAGGGCGCGGAAGAACGGTGCCGCGTTGGCGCTGGTGACGACGCGGCGAACGCCCGCGAGGCTCACGCAATAGCGCCGCTCGTCCTCGGAGAGCGCGGGATTGAGGGCAGTCTCGGCGGCGCCGGAGAGCTTGACGCCGAGACTCGCCCATACCGCCGAAATGCCGTTGCGCAGGAAGGTGGCGACGGGTTCCCCGGCCTGAACTCCGGCGGCAAGCAGACGCTCCGCGACCGCCGCGGCCTTTTCCGCAAGCTCACGATAGGTCAGGTGGCCGACGCCATCGCTGACGGCGATCAGATCGCCGAAGCGATCGGCGTTGCTTTTGAGCCCCGCTGCCCACGGGATGAGCGTGATCATGCGATCATCGCGCGGAGGGACATTACCTCCGATTCGGAGCTCATGTTCGCAAAAGAAAGATCCACAATGAGGCAGCGAGGCAGTGAGAAAAATATTGTTCTCACTGCGTCCTCACTGTCTCACCGCCTCACAGTGATACTTTCTCGCCGAGCAGAAAATCGGCGGCCGAGGTCGGCTCATGCCGCGCCGAGCGCGCGCAGATCGCTTTGTCGGTCGAGCGCCTGCAGACCCTCGAAGAGCGCGCTGGCGCGGTTCTCCTGCAGCCGCGTCGCCGCGCAATCGCGGAACTTGGTCCAGATCTCCTCTCGGGTAAGAGGTGCCGACCAGTGGCCGCGCGCGACATGCAACTCCGGACTTTGGATGCGCCGTCCATCGTCCAAGGTCACCTCGATACGGTCGAAGGCGGCGAACAGCGGATCCTCCTTCGAGGGAGACTGAGTGGTGGTGATCTCGACCTTCGCCATGGCCTGCTGCACCTCGGGCCGGCGAACAAAGGCGTCCGTCAATTCGCCGAGACCCGCGCGTCCCGCGGTAAGCGCGCTTGCCATGGCGAATTCCATGCTGAATTTGGCTTCGAGTCCGGTCTGCGGCCGACGATTGCGGAGCACGGCAGCCTGCGAAGGGCTGGTGTCGACCGCGATCCGCCGCACGCTCCCGGGAGTGAGCTTGTTCGCGCGCGCGAGATCGAGCATGCCGTCGATCGCGCGGTGCGTGCAGTAGCACATAGGATATTTCTTGACGTTGAGCCCCTTGCGAACAATTCGCCAGTCCTGCCCGAGTCCCTCCAAGGGCGTTTCGGTATCGACACGGTTCTCGGGGGAGAGCGCATGCAGAAAGCCCAGCGGATGTTCGATCGCGTCGGCGGAACCGGTGAAGCCGGCCCCGGCAAGCCGCGCCGCGGTAATACCGGATTGTGCCGCGCGGCCCGCCTGAAACGGCTTGGTCATGGTGCCGAAATTGGCGACCAGTCCCGCCGACATCGAGGCAGCGATCGCAATCGCCATCGTTGCCTTCTCGGCATCGAGCCCTCTTAGGTTGGCGACCGCCGCGGCCGCGGCCACGGTGCCGACCACCGCGGTTGGATGCCAACCCTTGCTGTGCAAGGGATCGCGATCGCGCTCCGAGAGATGCGCCCAGGTCTCGTAGCCCACTACGTAGGCGGCGGCGGCGGCGCGCCCATCGGCACCAAGTGCCTCGGCCTCCGCGAGGACCGCCGGCACCAGCACCACGCTCGGATGCCCGGTCAGTGCCACATCGTCGTAATCGAGCGCGTGTCCGGCAGTGCCGTTGGCAAGCGCCGCCTCGGGCGCGCTCGCGCGCTCTGCGCCAAATACAAGACGCGCCTCGCCCTTGGCGCCGCGCGTCCCGAGCTGCTCGCGCACGATCCGCGCCACCGGCTCCTCGACGCCGGCGAGGATGGTTGCGACGCAATCGGTGAAGCCGAGCCGGACCACGGCGAGCGCGGCCTCCGGAAGATGCTCGAAACGAAGCCCGGCGGCGAAGGCGCCGAGCGAGCGGGTCAAGGGGGCGGGCATGGGCAATCCTCCAGGAGCGGCGCCAGACCGGCGAATGCTAGGTGGCGGCCGCTCCGAGCGTCAAGCCAGGTGGAAGTTGCTCAGTTCTTGCCGCCGCCGCCATCGTGGCCGCAATACTGGAGAAGCTTTTCGTAGCCTTGGGCATCTACCGCGCGGCATCCCGTCTGATACTGATGCTGAAGCGCCTGCTCCTCAGGCGAGCCAGGCGCCGGCGTGGCGCAGCCCGCCAGCAGCGGCGAGAGCGCCAATAGCGCCGCCAAGCCGACGCGGCGCAGTCGAGGGTTGGTGCTCATCGTCTTCCTCCATCCAAGAGATCGCCGTGGTCGCAATACTGCAAGAGATGTTCGTAGCCCTGCGCATCCTCCGGTCGGCAGCCCATCTGGAACTGACGCTGCTGCGCCGCGACATCCGGCGACGGCGGCGCGGGCGGCGTGCAGCCCGCCAGCAGCGATAACAGCCCGAGCATGGCCCAATCTTTCTTTACATAGGCGTGCATCATCGAAAACGCCAGTCAATACCGGCTTCATCACGCGTTGCGCCCGGAGGGCAGAGGCAAAAATGACTTTGCTGTCACATTGACCGCTTTTGCGCACGCATAATACCTTGTCCAGATAGAGCTATAGAGAAGGTTATGCCGATGACCACCCCCACTCCCATCACAGGTCCGTGCGCTTGGTACGGCCATGACATGGCTCGGTCCACGCGATGGGTGCGCGACCTTGCGCCCGAGCAGGTCGCCGAGCTCGACGCGGCACTGGGCGCGATCGAACGGCGTGGTCTCGCCTGGTACGAGATTCAGCGCCGAGACTTCCCGCTGCCCGGCCTCAAGGCGTTGCTCGACGACGTTGCCGACGAGCTCGAAAACGGCAGCGGCATGATGAAGCTGCGCGGGTTTCCGGTCGCGCGCTATACGGAAACCCAGTTGCGCCAGCTCTATTTCGGCCTCGGCGCCAACCTCGGCACACCTGTGTTCCAGAACCGCGGCGGCGAGCTGATGCGGCTCATTCGCGACGAAGGGGCCGGAGTTGGGGCGCGTTACGGACAGGTCGAGAACACACCTGACGGCAAGCCGTTTCTCTCCTCCTATGCGCGCACCCTTTCCAACGGCGCGCTCCGATTCCATACCGACCGCACCGACGTGGTGGGGCTGCTCTGCGTGCGCCAAGCGGCCAAAGGCGGCGTCAGCACGATCTCCAGCTCGGTTGCCGTGCACAACGAGATGATCCGCCGCCGTCCCGACCTGGCGGCGCTCCTATACGCGCCCTATTACCGAAGCCGCCACGGTGAGGAAGCGGAGAACAACGACCAGGTTTACGCGCTGCCGATCTTCGGTGCGCGCGACGGCCGCTTCACCAGCCATTTCTCGCTGACCTACATCGAAGAAGCGCAGATGGTTTCGGGCGTGCCGAAGCTGACGCCGGCACAGAAGGAAGCGCTCGACCTGTTGTTGGCGCTTGCGCGCGAACTTTCCTTCGAAATGACGCTCGATGCCGGCGACATCCAGTTCCTCAACAGCCACGTGACTTATCACGGCCGCACGCCGTTCCAGGACGACAAAGCGAGCGGCCACGATCGGCTGCTGATGCGGCTCTGGCTTGCCATGCCCAACAGCCGCGCGCTACCGGTGGGTCAAGAAGTGCTCTGGCAGCGGATCGAGGCGGGTGCGGTTCGGGGCGGCATCCGGCTGAATGCACGTCCCACCGCCTGAGAAGGGCGCGTGCTTGGGTGTGGCTTTTTTGAGCGGCGTGGAGCGGCGTGCGCTCCTTAACGGCGGTGGCAATACACAAATAACTTCTCGTTGCCTTCGGCGTACTCCGGCCGGCATCCCATCTCATACTCGCTCGCCATCTCTTTCCATGCGGGCGAACCCACGGGCGGAATGTTGCAGCCCGTCAAAGCCGGTGACAGCGCCAAGGATGACAGCGCCAACAGCGAGAGCTTGGCGGCGCGGCGCATCCGGATGCCCGTTCTCATCGTCTCACTCCACCCAACCTAACGCCAAGGTTGCATTGTTCTGCGTGTCGTGACGATAAAGAGAATGGCACACCTGGCGCCGGATCAAAGCGGCAAATGCGCCGATGCGAGGCCCTGGAAACGCGCTCGATTGACGCTCGGAGGGGGTGCGGTCTAGCCTCTGAGCCACGGACGATGGAGGGCTCGATGTCGGTCTCGACCGCGCACAACCTGTTGACGATGGTCGCTGCTGTCGCGTTGCTCGGGGGCTGCGCGGAGCCGGCACCCCCCGCATCGACGGCTGCGACGCCACAAGGCCCGACGCCTCTAGTGTCGTTGCCGCCTCCTCTCGCACCCTTGCCTGAGCCTACGCCCCGTGTGAGCAGCGTGCTCGGGACTCCATTTCTGATCGCGTTCAAGGTGCCCGCTTGCATCGCCTCGGCGATCGTCTCGGCACCGGTCGCGGCACTCTATACTTTGGCCAATCAGGGCGCGATCCCGCCCGAGCAGGACCTTTACGAGGACGTCGATCGCGCGAACGAGACCTATTGCGGCGAGCCTTGGACGATCCCTCCATGAGCGCTGCCTCGAATGCGCCGCAGCCGCTCGCGGGCATCACCGTCGTAGAGTTGGGACACAGCGTCGCGGCGCCCTTTGCGGGCGAGATTCTCGGCGATCTCGGCGCCACCATCGTCAAGGTCGAAAAGCGCGACGGCGATGACGCGCGCAAGTGGGCGCCGCCTTATTGGCAGGGCCATTCCGCCCTGTTCCAGGCGCTCAATCGCAACAAGCTCTCGGTGATGGTGGATTTGCGCAACGAGGAAGAGCGCGCGCGGCTCGAGCATTTCATCCTCGAACGTGCCGACGTGCTGATCCAGAACATGCGCCCCGGCACGGTCGCCGAGTATGGTCTCGACGCCGAGACGCTCCGCCGCAAGAAGCCGCGGCTCATCTACTGCACCATCGGCGCCTTCGGCGCGAAGGGACCGCTCAAGGACAAGCCCGGCTATGACCCGCTGATGCAGGCGTTCGGCGGCTTCATGAGCATTACCGGCGAACCCGGCGGCGTGCCGGTGCGCGCGGGCACCTCGATCATGGACATGGGTTGCGGCATGTGGTGCGCGATCGGCGTCCTGGGGGCGCTGCAGCGTCGCAACGCGACCGGCGAGGGGTCGCATATCGAGACGTCGCTCTACGAGACCTCGCTCGCCTGGATGACCTACCACATCGCCAATTACCTGGCCTCGGGCGAGCTTCCGACGCCGCAGGGCTCGGGCGCCACCATGATCGCGCCCTATCGCGGCTATCGCACGCGCAACGGCATGGCGATGATTGCCGCCGGCAACGACAAGCTGTTCGGCCTGATGTCGGCCGCGCTCGGCCATCCCGAATGGGCCGAGGATGCGCGCTTCCGCACCAACCCGGAACGCGTGCGCCACCGCGACGCGCTCAATGGTTCGATACAGGACGTGGTGGGGTCGCTCACCTCGGAGGAATTGCAGGCAAAGCTCGACGCGGTGGGCGTTCCCTGCGCGCCGCTCCAAACCGTGGACCAGGTGGCCCATCATCCGCAGACCGCGGCGCTCGACATCCTGCAGCCCAGCCCCGACGGGCGCATCTCCCTCATCGGATTGCCGCTCTCGTTCGACGGAGAACGACCCGGCTTCCGCCTCCATCCGCCGACCTTGGGCCAGCATACCGAGGAGGTGCTGGGTCCCTACGGCAAGAAGAGGTAGCTGCTCGCTATCAGCTATCCGCCCGCCGGCTATCAGTTTTCAGCGATCAGGCCACCCGTCATGAACAAATCCTATGCCACGCTCGCGGTTGAAACTGCGGCACCGCACATTCTTCGCGTCACTTTGAACCGGCCGGAAGTCGCGAACGCGCTCAGCACGCAGATGGGCCGCGATCTCCTCGACCTCTGGACCCATCTCATCGCCGAGCCCGGCGATGTGCGCGTGGTGGTGCTGACGGGCAGCGGCAATCGCGCCTTCTGCGCCGGCGGCGACCTCAAGGAGCGCCACGGCATGACCGATGCGCAATGGCAGGCGCAGCACGAAATCTTCGAGCGGCAATACTGGTCGCTCTTGGATTGCCCGGTGCCGGTGATCGCCGCCATCAACGGCCACGCCTATGCGGGCGGGCTCGAGATGCTGCTCGCGTGCGATTTCGCATACGCGGTCAAGACCGCCCGCTTTGCGCTCACCGAAGTGACGCTCGGCATCATGCCGGGCGCGGGCGGCACGCAGATGCTGCCGCGCATCGTGGGCGAGCGCCGCGCTAAGGAGATTATCCTTGCCGCGAAGCCGTTTTCCGCGGAGGACGCGCTCCATTGGGGCATCGTCAACAAGCTCTGCGAGGGCGAGAGCCTGATGACCGAAGCGATGGCGACCGCGGAAACCATCGCCGCCAATGCGCCGCTCTCGGTGCGCCAAGCCAAGAAGTCGATCCACTACGGCCTGCAGATGGATCTGCGCACCGCCTTCCGCTTCGAGATCGAGGCCTATAACCGGCTGGTTCCGACTGAGGACCGCCAGGAAGGCATCCGCGCCTTCAACGAGAAGAGGAAGCCGCGGTTTCAGGGGCGATAGCCATTTTTTTGTAGAAATAGCTAAAAGTTTGTAGTGCTCTGTCCGCTTTAGCGCGGGGGGTGCATTATGACTTTGCGGATGGCTTTATCTCACTTGATCTCGTATGTGAATAATCACATAATCGGCCGCGTTGATGGATGAGCCGAAGCCGCTCCTTTGGCGCGGAAGTTCGAAATCTAATTTTCTGACGTTTCCGCGCGCTGTCCAGCGCGACATGGGCTACGCGTTGTTTCTCGCGCAGATGGGCGAGCGTCATTCGACCAGGGCGAAGACCCTCAAGGGATTTGGCGGCGGGTCGGTCGTGGAAGTGGTGGAGAGTCGGGAAGGGAATGCCTACAGACTTGTCTATACCGTACGCTATTCCGACGCGATCTATGTGCTCCACGCGTTCCAGAAGAAGTCGAGGAAGGGTATTGCGACGCCAGCGGCTGAACTTGATTTGATTCGAAGGCGGCTACGGAGCCTAGCCGAGGAAAGGAGCGATAAAGGTGAGTAAGAAACCAGCCGCGAGAGACCCCGCTCGGAACGTTTGGCTCCAACTCGGATTTCCCGATGCGGAGGAACATTATTTGAAAGCGGAGCTGGTGCTTCGGTTGGGAAAGGCGGTCGCGGCTCTTGGGGTAACCCAGCGTGTGGCGGCGCGTCGATTGGGGACCAGTCAGCCGGAGCTCTCGAAGATTCTAGGTGGTAAATTTTCCGAAGTCTCGTTGGAGCGGCTGATCCACTTTTTGATGGTGCTGGGGTATCATATCGAGATCAAGATCGGGGCCGGTCCGCAGAACAAGGCGGGACTGGTGAGAGTCCGGGACGCACGTCGGCGCGCGGCGTAGCCCGTCTGCGGAAAAGTGGTAGCGGGACTAACCCAGCTAGCCAGCGTCCACCAACTCGAGATGAAGCCGCTTTCCCAAGACGGCCGCCGCTTTCATGAGAGTGGCGAGTGAGACCGCATGATTGCGCGGGTCGAGCACACGGTAAATCTCTGTCGGCGAAGTACCTAGCTTTCGTGCCATCGCCGCCTTCGAGAGCTTTTGACGCTTCATTTCCTCGCTAATCTGCCAAGCAAGGACGGACTTCACAGCCGCCTCACGAGCCTCCTCGTAAAGTCCCTGCTCGCGCAGGAAATCCTCGAAACTCGATCCGATCGGACCACGATCTTTTTTCCCTTTCCTCATCGACCTTGCTTTCTCCTGAGATCGGCCAAACGAACACACGCGGAACTCTAATGCCACGCCATACCTTAAACGGTTCGATCGAGCAATGGCGGTCGGTTGCGTTGCCTTGGCCGCGGGGCCAGAATGGGCCAACCCCGGAGGAGGAGCCCTATGCGAAGCGAAATCGACGTTCATCTCTGCGAGGTTGGGATGCGCGACGGCTTGCAGAACGTCTCGGTCTTCATGCCGACGCAGGAGAAGCTCGCGTGGCTTGCGGCCGAAGCTGCCACGGGCATGCCGGAGATGGAGGTCTGCTCCTTCGTCCCGCCGAAACTGATCCCGCAATTCAACGATGCCGGCGAGATCTGCACGCGTGCCCTGGAGATACCCGGCCTCACCGTCACGGCGCTGATCCCGAATCTGAAGGGCGCCGAACGCGGCATCGCCGCGGGCGTGCACAAGCTCAACTTCGTGATGTCGGTCAGCGAATCGCACAACCAGCGCAACGTGCGGCGCTCGCGCGAGGAGTCGGTCGCGGATTTCAAGCGCATTGTCGAGCTGGTGAGGACGGTTCCCGCGGCCAAACGGCCGAAGCTGGCGGCGGGGCTCTCGACCGCGCTCGGCTGTACCATCGAGGGCCAGATTCCCGAAACCGACGTGGTCAAATACGCGGTCATCCTCGCGGAGGCCGGAGCCGATGAGCTCGCGGTGCCCGATACCGTGGGCTACGCCAATCCGGCGCAAGTGCGCCGCGTCTTCAAGGCGGTGATGTCGGCGGTGAAGCCGATCCCGGTCACCGCGCACTTCCATGACACGCGCGGTCTCGGCATTGCCAATGCGTTGGCGGCGCTCGACGTAGATGTCCGGCATTTCGATGCCTGCCTTGCCGGCCTGGGCGGCTGCCCCTATGCGCCCGGCGCCAGCGGCAACATCGTGATGGAGGACCTGGTGTTCCTGCTGGAGTCCATGGGCCTGCGGACGGGCGTCGATCTCGAGCGGTTGATCCAAGTGCGGCAGATCCTTGAGCGCGCGTTGCCGGGTGTGCCGCTTCATGGTGGCGTCGGCAAAGCCGGCCTGCCTAAGGGCTGGCACGCCGCCACGCCGATCGCGCGCGCCGCCGAATAAGGACGCGGTCGTGGCTCCCGACACCGCCCATTCCGGAGCGGGCGACGACCTCGTTCAGCTCGCGCTGGGCGAGGACTTTCCGGAAATTCGCGCCTCCGTGCGCAAGATCTGCGACGGGTTTCCGGGCGCCTATTGGCGCGAGCTGGAGGCGCGCGAGGCATATCCGACCGAATTCGTCGCGGCGCTGACCCGCGCGGGGTTCCTGGGCGCGCTCATTCCGGAAGAGTACGGCGGTTCGGGCCTGCCGCTGCGCGCGGCCTCGGTGATCCTCGAGGAAATCCACGCATCGGGATGCAACGCGGGCGCTTGTCACGCGCAAATGTACATCATGGGGACTTTGCTTCGGCACGGCAGCGCCGAGCAGAAGCGAAAATATCTGCCGGAGATCGCCGCGGGCCGCCTGCGACTCCAAGCCTTCGGCGTTACCGAACCGACTTCCGGCACCGACACCACGAAGCTCAAGACCCGCGCCGAGCGACGGGGAAATGCCACCTACGTCGTGACCGGCCAGAAAGTCTGGACCTCGCGCGCGCTCCAATCCGATTTGATGCTCTTGCTCGCGCGCACCACGCCCTTGGACCAGGTCAAACGCAAATCGGACGGGCTTTCGGTGTTCCTGGTGGACATCAAGGCGTCGCTCGGCAAAGGCCTCGAGATCAAGCCGCTCAAGGCGATGATCAACCACAACACCACGGAAGTTTTCTTCGACGACCTCGAAGTGCCGGCGGAGAATCTGATCGGCGAGGAGGGGCGAGGCTTCCGCTACATCCTCGATGGCATGAATGCCGAGCGGGTGCTGATCGGCTCCGAGGGCGTGGGTGACGCACGCTGGTTTATCAAGACGGCGGCACGCTATGCCAATGAACGCGTGGTATTCGACCGCCCGATCGGCCAGAACCAGGGCATCCAGTTCCCGATCGCGCGCGCCTACGCCGAGACCGAAGCCGCGGACCTGATGGTGCGCAAGGCGGCGGCGCTGTTCCAGGCGGGCAAGCCCTGCGGCGCCGAGGCGAACATGGCCAAGATGCTCGCATCCGAGGCATCCTGGCACGCGGCCGAAGCGGCCATCCAGACCCACGGCGGCTTCGGCTTTGCCAAGGAATATGACGTCGAGCGCAAATGGCGCGAGACGCGCCTCATGCAGATCGCGCCCATCTCCACCAACCTGATCCTGGCATATCTGGGCGAGCACGTATTGGGCATGCCGCGGTCTTATTGAGCGGCATGGATCTGCGGATTACCGACGGGATCGTCCTCGACGAGCGCGACATCGAGGAGAGCTTCATTCGCGCGGGCGGACCCGGCGGACAGAACGTCAACAAGGTCGCGAGCGCCGTGCAGCTCCGCTTCGATGCCTCGCATTCCGCGGCGCTGAGCGACGCGGTGCGCGCGCGCCTCAGAACCATCGCCGGGCGCCGAATGACTCAGAAGGGCGTGTTGGTGATCACGGCGCAGCGCTTCCGCACGCAGGAGCGCAATCGCGCCGACGCCTATGAGCGTCTCGCGGAACTGATCCGCCGCGCCGCCACCGTCCCCGAACGCCGCATCGCCACCCGCCCGACCGCCGCGGCCAAACGCGGGCGCCGCGAAGCCAAAGCACGGCGAGGCCGCATCAAGCGCTTGAGACAAGCGCCCGAGAACAACGCAGACGGTTAGGAAGCAAGTTTGGGAGCGGATAAGGGGATATCCAGGGGATTGTGGAGATAAAGCGATTCACCGTTGGGGAGGGGATAAGGGGATATTCAGGGGATTGTGGAGATAAAGCGATTCACCGTTGGAGTGGGGATAAGGGATATTTAGGGGATTGTGAAAATAAAGAGATGCACCGGTGCGAATAAAGCGACCTCGATCTCTTTCGGTCACTTTCCATCCCCTCAATCTCGCTTCATCCCCACATCCCCTTGAACCTCCCGCTCTGACGGTGGGTCAGCAATCAGAACTGATACCGCCGCAGGCCGCCATCCACGGGGATCACGGTTCCCGTGATGTAGCGCGCGAGCGGCGAGCAGAGCCACACCGCCATCACCGCGAGTTCTTCGGGTTCGCCGTAGCGTCCGACGGGTATCTCCGTGCGCGACATGCGCTCGCGCTCCTCGGGCGGATAGTTGCGGCGAATTTGCTCGCTCATGATGCGCCCGGGCGCGATCGAGTTGACGGTGATGCCATAGCGGCCGGCATCCCGCGACAGTCCCTTGGCCCAGGCGTGGATCGCGGCTTTGGCGGAGAACGCGGCGTTGACGTGCTCGGGTTCGGACTTGCCGGTGATGTTGACGATGCGGCCCCACTTCCGTTCCATCATGTTCGGCAGGATCGCGTGGGTGAGCTGGCGCACGCGGGTGAAGTTGAGCGTGATCGCTTCCTCCCAGCGGTCCTCTCCGGCGTCGAGCGGCAGCGGTCGGCTGCCGCCCGCGCAGTTGATGAGAATCTCTACGTGGCCCAGCGCCGCCAGCGCCGCATCGCGAATGCGCGTCGCCGAATCCGCCGCCATGATGTCCTGCACGATAAGATGCGGCGCCGGGTCCTGCTCGCGCGCAATCTCGCCGGCGAGTTCCTCGAGCAAGTTCTTCCGCCGCGCTACCACGGCGGTCTTGACGCCCTCGGCCGCAAGGCCGCGGGCGATGGCGCGGCCGATCCCCATGCTGGCGCCGGTGACGAGGGCGGTCCGCCCTTCAAGCTGCAGGTCCATCGAGTTCCCCTTATGGATTCAGTTCGGCGCGTCCGTTATTGAGCACGATGACGTCGCGCTCGACGACGCGGGCGCGGAATGAGATCGTCGATCCAGCGCGCCAGATCTCGGTGCGGATCGTTTCGCCCGGGAAAACCGGGGATGAAAACCGCGCGCGCATGGATTTGAATTTCTCGGGCCGGTAGCCGCAACAGCTCTTGAGCAGCGCGAGCCCCGAGACGCCGAAGGTGCAGAGACCGTGCAGGATCGGCCGCGGAAAGCCCGCGGTGGTGGCGATCTCGGGATCGGCGTGCAGCGGATTCATGTCGCCGGAGAGACGATAGATCAGCGCCGCCTGCGGCAGCGTCGGAAGATCGACGGCGAGGTCGGGTGGCGTTGTCGGAAGCGTATGCGGTTCCGGCGCGGGGCCGGTTGGGCCGCCGAAGCCGCCATCGCCGCGGAGCACCGAGGTTGATTGCAGCAGCGCCACGCGCTGGCCGCTCGCGGCCTCGATCACGTCGCGCTCGGTGAAGATGAAGGCGCCCTTCTCCGCGCCGCGATCGACCACCCCGGTGATTCGCGTGCGGCCGATCACCGTGCCATCGACCGGCAGTGGCCGGAACAATGTCAATCCCTGCTCGCCATGCAGCACCCGCTTCCAGTCGGCCTTGATGCGGGGATCGCGGACCCACATGCCGGGCCCACCCAGAACCACCGGCATGGTGGGCAGAGCCAGCAGTTCCCGCTCATAGACGAAGCGGAGCTGATCCCTTTCCATGGGATCGGCTCCAACTCCGAGTCCCAGCGCGTACAACATGGTGTCGCGCTTGGTGTAGGACTGCCGCACGTCCTCGAATTTCCAGGCTTTGAGCGCCTCGTAGTCCATGCTCTCCCTCACAAGCTGCGCGCGATCAATTCCTTCATGATCTCGTTGCTGCCGGCGTAGATGCGATGCACGCGCGCATCGGCATAGGCGCGTGCGATCGGAAATTCCCACATATAGCCATATCCGCCGTGCATCTGCAGGCACTGGTCGAGGATGCGGCCTTCGAGCTCCGAGAGCCACCATTTCGCCATCGCCGCGGTCTCGGCATCGAGCTTGCGTTCGAGATGGAGCGCAAGGCAATGGTCGAGGAAGGTGCGGGCGATCCTGATTTCGGTCTTCATCTCCGCGAGCTTGAAGCGGTTCACCTGAAATTCCGCGATCGCGCGGCCGAACGCCTTGCGCTCGCGCGTGTATGCGAGCGTCCATTCAAACGCCGCTTCCATGACCGCGACCGAGGTGATTGCGACCAGCAGCCGCTCCTGAGGCAATTGCTGCATCAGGCAAGCGAAGCCGCGACCCTCGCCGCCCAAGAGCTGATCTTCCGGCACCATCACGTCGTCGAAGAACAGCTCGGACGTGTCCTGTGCCTTCATGCCGATCTTTTCGAGATTGCGGCCGCGCGAGAAGCCGCGGCTTTTTGCGTCCACCAGCAGCAGGCTGATGCCCTTCGCACCCTCGCGCGGGTCGGTCTTCGCCGCCACGATCACGAGATCGGCGAGCTGGCCGTTGGTGATGAAGGTCTTCTGACCGTTCAGGCGATAATGCTCGCCCTCGCGGATCGCGGTGCTGCGGATACCCTGGAGGTCACTGCCGGCGCCGGGTTCGGTCATGGCGATGGCGCCGATCACATCGCCCTTTGCCATCGCCGGAAGCCATCGCCGCTTCTGCGCCTCGCTGCCGTAATGGAGGATATAGGGGGCGACGATATCGGAATGGAGGCGGAAGCCCGGCCCGCTGAACACGCGCCGCGACATCTCTTCCGTGAAGATCGCGGAATAGAGGAAATCCGCGCCACTCCCGCCGTACTCGGCGGGCATGCCCGTGCAAAGGAGCCCCGCAACGCCCGCCTTGTGCCAGACCTCGCGAGAAACTTGCCCGTCGCGCTCCCACTCCGCGTGATAGGGCGCCACCTCGCGCTCGATGAAGCTGCGCGCGGTTGCGCGGAAAATCTCGTGCTCTTCGCGGTAGAGGCTCTGCGGCATTCCCCCTCCTCCTGCGGCTCAAAACGAGTTTGCGGCATCTCGGCGCCGAGGGGAAGGAGGCTTGCCTCACCCGAAAGCGGCGTGCCACAGTCCCTTGCAATCAATCCAGGGAGGGTGCGATGGCGGGCAAGGGCTGCCTCGACGGCAAGGTGATCGTGGTGACCGGCGCGGGCCGCGGCATCGGCCGCGAGATCGCGCTGCTGGCGGCGCGCCACGGCGCCAAGGTGGTGGTGAACGATCTGGGTGGCAGCGCTGAGGGGGAGGGCCGCGATGCGGGACCGGCGCAGGAGGTCGTCAACGAAATTCGCGCTTCCGGCGGCAATGCGGTTGCCAACGGCGACAGCGTCGGCGATGCCAAGGGGGGCGAGGCCATCGTCAAGACCGCGCTCGACGCCTTTGGCCGCATCGATGGCGTGGTCAACAACGCCGGTATCCTTCGCGATCGCATCTTCCACCGCATGAGCGTCACCGATTGGGAAGCGGTGATCCAGGTGCATTTGAACGGCAGCTTCTATGTGGCGAAAGCGGCGGCGCTGCATTTCCGCGAACAGCAGAGCGGCGCTTTTGTCCACTTCACCTCGACCTCGGGGCTCATCGGCAATTTCGGTCAGGCAAACTACGCCGCCGCCAAGCTGGGGATCGTCGGCCTCTCGAAATCGATCGCTCTCGACATGGCGCGCTACAACGTGCGCTCCAACTGCATCTCGCCTTTCGCCTGGAGCCGGCTCATCGGCACCATCCCGACCGATACGCCGGAACAGCAGGCGCGAGTCGAGCGGGTCCGCAACACCCTGACCGCAGATAAGATCGCACCCGTGGCCGTGTTCCTGCTGAGCGACCTCGCCAAGGACGTGACCGGACAGATTTTCGCGGTGCGCAGGAACGAGGTGTTCTTGATCAGCCAGCCGCGTCCAATCCGCTCGGCACATCGCGACGGCGGCTGGACGCCGGAGGCGCTCGCCGAGACGATGGTGCCGGCCTTCAAGCCCTCATTCTACCCGCTCGACCGCTCGGCGGACGTGTTCTCCTGGGAGCCGATGTGAGGGGATGGGCGTCCGCAACGTCGAGGAGCTGCAGCGCCTGAAGCCTCGATTTCGCTTGCCGCCGGCGGCCTGCGATGCGCACTGCCACGTCTTCGGGCCGCAGGCGAAATTTCCATTCGCTCCGAACCGGCGCTACACGCCCGAGGACGCGCCCAAGGAGATGTTGTTCGCGTTGCATCGCGCGCTCGGAATCGAGCGCTCGGTGATCGTGCAGGCGAGCTGCCACGGCACCGACAATGCTGCGCTGCTCGATGCGATCGCGATGGACCCGAGCCGGCTCCGTGGCGTCGCAGTCGTTGATGACAGCTTCAGCGATGCCGATTTCCGGCGACTTCACGAGGGCGGTGTGCGCGGGGTCCGGTTCAATTTCGTGCGTCACCTGGGCGGCGCGCCCGATGCGGCAATATTCCGCCGCGTGATCGACCGCATCAAGGGGCTGGGCTGGCATGTGGTGCTGCATTTGGACGCGCCCGACATCGTGCCGCTCGGCGAGATGATGCGCAGGCTGACGCTTCCCTTCGTGATCGACCACATGGGCCGCGTGGACTCGGCGCTAGGCGTCGAGCAGCCGGCATTCCAGGCGCTCCTCCATCTTGCGCGCATTGAGACCTGTTGGATCAAGGTTTCGGGCGCGGAGCGCATTTCGAAAGCGCCCTATCACGCGGCCCTACCCTTCGCGCGCGCCCTGTTGAACGTCTCGCCCGAACGCGTGCTCTGGGGCACGGATTTCCCACATCCGAACCTCAACCACGAGCCCAACGAAGCCGCACTGGTGGATTTGATCCCATCGTTTGCGTCCGGTGAATCGGCACAGCGTCGCGTTCTCGTGGACAATCCGGCGCGACTCTATGGGTTCGACGAATAGGAGCACCGCTTACGCTGAGCCGACATCGGAATGGAGGACGATCATGAAAGGTTGGCGCGCTCGTCTCGGATTTCTGGTCCCGCCTGCCAATCCGACCGTGGAGCCGGAGATGATCCAGTTGGCGCCGCCAGGCGTCTCCGTGCATTTCGCGCGCATGGTCACGACGGAAGCGGGCGGGGGTCATCAGGGTCAGGAGGACCGCAACCGCGAGCAAATTGAGCATCTCGGGGAAAGCACGAGGCTGCTTGCGATGGTGAAGCCCGACGTCATCATGCTTGCCCACACGGCGACCAGCTACACGCTCGGCCGCGATGCCGAGGCGGCGCTGCTGCAACGCCTGCAGGATCAGCACGGTGTCCGCGTTGCGACCGCCTTCGGCAGCGTGCACGCGGCGCTCACGACGCTCGGCGTCAAGCGTGTTGCCCTGGGCACGCCCTATAGCAAGGAGATCACGCTCAAGGGCAAGGCGCATCTGGAGGCGTGCGGCTTTGAGGTGGTGAGTCACGGCAACCTCGAGAATGTCGTCAACATCTACGACGAGACGCCGGAGCGCGCTTACCGGCTCGGTCGAACCATCGACAAGCCGGCTGCGCAAGCGGTCTTTCTCAGCGGGACCGGCATGCCCACGGTCTCGATCCTGGAAATGCTTGAGCAGGACCTCGGCAAGCCCGTGATCTCGGCCGCTTCGGCGGTGATGTGGCACGCGTTGCGATTGGCCGGCGTGCGCCATCACGTGCAGGGTTATGGTCAACTATTCGCGTCCTTGAGCTAAAAGCCTGACCACAGAGGCACGGAGGACACCGAGATTGCGGTTTCGTCATCGCGAGCGGAGCGAAGCGAGCCGGCATTCGGATTGGCTTCGTTGCTGGTCTGCCAGTGACAGGTCCATTCTCCGTGCCTCCGTGCCCCTGTAGTTCAATTTCCTTTTGGTTTAGCTGCTGACCGTAACGCCCGCACGGTAGGGGATTGACCGCCCGCAGTCCCACGGCACAATCGAACGCCATGGAAACCGGCATCCTCTCCTTCGGCGCCTACATTCCGCGGCTGCGGTTGCAGCGCAAGGCCGTGCTCGAGGCCAATCAGTGGCTCAATCCCGGCCTGCGCGGGCTGGCGAGCGGCGAGCGCGCCATCGCCAATTGGGACGAGGATGCGGTCACGCTCGCGGTCGAGGCGGCACGAGATTGTCTTTCCGGCTTCGATCGAGGCGCCGTTCGAGGGCTCTTTCTCGCCTCGACCTCGTTTCCCTTCGATGATCGGCAGAACGCCGGCATTGCCGCCGAGGCACTCAATCTCGGGGGTGATCTCTCGGCGCTGGACATGGGTGGATCGCAGCGCGCGGGAACCTCGGGCCTGATCACGGCCTTGCAAGCTGCAGGCAGCGGCGGAGCTAACCTGATGCTGGCGGCCGAGAAGCGCCGCGCCAAGGCCGCAAGCCCGCAGGAGATGACCTATGGCGACGGCGCCGCGGCGCTGCTGGTCGGCGGCGGCGCGCCGGTGGCGCGGCTCATCGGCTCGCATTCCGAGACCGTCGATTTCGTCGATCATTATCGGGCTCATGGCAGCGACTTCGATTACGCCTGGGAGGAGCGCTGGATCCGCGACGAGGGCTACCTGAAGCTGGTGCCACAGGCGCTAAAGGCGCTGTTCGCCAAGACTGGCGTCGATCCCCGGACGATCGCGCATCTTTGCCTCCCCATGGCGATGCCGCGCGTTAGTGCTTCGATCGCTAAGATTGCGGGCATTCCCGAGGCGAGCCTCCGCGACAATTTGCAAGCGAAGTGCGGCGAGGTAGGGGCTGCGCACCCGCTGCTCCTCCTGATCCACGCGCTCGAGCAGGCGAAGCCCGGCGAACGCATTCTGATTGCGGGGTTTGGACAGGGCGTGGATGCCTTGCTCTTCGAGGCGACGGGACTGTTGGCAAAGTTTGCGCCCCGGCGCGGCGTTGCGGGCTCGCTCAAGCGCCGCAAGGAAGAGACCAACTATCAGCGTTATCTCGCCTTCAACGATCTCGTGGCCATCGAGCGTGGATTGCGCGCGGAGGTCGACAAGCAAACCGCGCTTTCAACGCTCTACCGCAAGCGCAAGATGCTGCTGGGCCTGATCGGCGGGCGCTGCACCGCCTGCGGCACGCTGCAGTTTCCGAAGTCCAATATGTGCGTCAATCCCAATTGCAATGCGGTCGGGACGCAGGAGGATCAGCCTTTCGCCGATCTCTCGGGCCGGGTCATGTCCTACACCTCCGACAATCTGACCTATTCGCCGGACCCGCCTCAGGTCTACGGCATGGTGCAGTTCGAGGAAGGCGGGCGCATGATGGCGGACTTCACCGATGCCGATCCGGCGACGGTCGAGGTCGGGATGCCCGTGCGCATGGTGTTCCGCATCAAGGAAGTCGATAATGCGCGCGGTTTCACGCGCTATTTCTGGAAAGCGACACCCGGAGATCGAGGAGAAGGCTGATGGCAACGGGCATCCGCGACAAGGTGGCGATCCTCGGCATGGGCTGTTCCAAATTCGGCGAGCGCTGGGACAGTGAGGCGGACGATCTCATCGTCGAGGCTTTCCAGGAGGCGATCGGCGATGCCGGAATTGAGCGCAACCGGATCGAGGCCGCATGGCTTGCGACCGCGATCGAGGAGATGCATGTGGGGAAGTCGGGCATCCCGCTCGCGGTGGCGCTGCGGCTCCCCTACATTCCCGTGACTCGGGTTGAAAACTATTGTGCCAGCGGCTCCGAAGCGTTCCGCGGTGCCGTATATGCGGTAGCATCGGGCGCTTGCGATGTGGCGTTGGCGCTCGGCGTCGAGAAGCTCAAGGACACGGGTTATGGCGGCTTGCCGCAACGGAGCCGCGGCGTGCTCAATTCGATGTATTGGGCCAATCTCTCGGCCCCCGGCAGCTTCGCGCAGCTCGCGTCGGCCTACCGCGCCAAACACGGCAAGGCCAAGGAGGATTTGAAGCGCGCCATGGCGCATATCTCGGTCAAGAGCCACGCCAATGGCGCCAAGAACCCGAAGGCGCATCTGCGCAATGAGGTCTCGGCCGAGACCGTGCTGGGGGCGCCGATCGTCGCCGAACCGCTCGGACTCTATGATTGCTGCGGCGTGAGCGATGGCGCCGCCTGTGCGATCGTGGCGACGCCGGAGATTGCGCGCGGCCTCGGCAAGCGCGATTTGGTGGCGGTGAAGGCCTTGCAGCTCGCGGTCTCCAACGGCACCGAGGCGCAGCACGCCTCATGGGACGGAAGCTACTTCGCGACCACGCGCATCGCCGCCAAGCGCGCCTATGCGGAGGCCGGTATCAAGGACCCGCGCGCGGAACTCGGCTTCATCGAGGTGCACGACTGCTTCTCCGTGACCGAGCTTGTCACCATGGAGGATCTGCACATCTCGCCGGTCGGTCACGCGATCGACGACGTACTCGACGGGTTCTACGACGCCGATGGCGGCATCCCCTGCCAGATCGACGGCGGCCTCAAATGCTTCGGTCATCCGATCGGCGCCTCCGGTCTGCGCATGATCTATGAGATTTATTTGCAGCTCTTGGGCCGCGCCGGACCACGGCAGCGCAACGACGCGCAGCCGCTCGGTCTCACCCACAATCTGGGTGGGTTCCCGCATCAGAACGTGTGCTCCATTGCTATCTTGGGACGCAGTTGAGGGTACCCAAGAGCCGATAGCCGTCAGCTTCCGATTAAATCCTCCGTCCCGTGCCTTCCCAATGGGGCGCTCGCAGCGCGCGTTTCATGATCTTGCCGGAATCCTCGCGCGGCAGCGTGGCGCTAACCTCGATGCGGCGCGGGATCTTATAGCCCGCGAGATGCGGGCGAAGCTGCTCGCGCACATCCTCGGCGCTGAACGCCGCACCTTCGACAAGTTGCAGCACCGCCATGACCGTCTCGCCGAATTCGGCATCGGGGATGCCGAACACCGCGCAGTCCGCGATGCCGGGGAGACGATGCAGCGCCGCTTCGATCTCGGCCGGATAAATGTTGACGCCGCCCGAGATGATCATGTCGCGCTTGCGGTCGCAGAGATAGAGATAGCCTGCCGCGTCGAAGTATCCGACGTCGCCGAGGGTAATGAGGCCTTGGCGCTCGACCGCGGCACGATCCTCCGGCCGGTTCTGATAGGTGAAGTCGGGGTAGTCCGCGATCCGCATGAAAAGCTCGCCGGGTGCCCCGGGCGCTGCCTCGCTCCCGTCCTCCGCGATCGCTTTAACCACCGCGTTGGCAACGACGCGGCCGACGGTGCCCGGGCGCTCCAGCCATTCATCACTGCTGCACACGCTCACCGGGCCGCTCTCGGTGCCCCCGTAGAATTCGAGCAGCACTGGCCCCCACCACTCGATCATGCGCCGCTTGATCTCGATCGGGCAGGGAGCGGCCGCGTGAACGATGCAGCGCAGCGACGATACGTCATAGCGGCGCCGCACGCCCTTGGGAAGATTGAGGAGGCGCACGAACATCGTCGGCACCATGAAGGCGTGGCTGATCCGATGCCGCTCGACCAGCGCCAAAAATTCCTCGGCATCAAAGCGCGGCATCAGCACCAGGAGCCCTCCGAGGCGCGCCGCGCGCAGCGCGAACGAGTTGGGCGCGCTGTGATAAAGCGGCCCCGGCACGATCGAATGCATGCCCGGCTCCATCCCGTAGATCGCGTTACGGAGTGCCGTCATGGAAACGGCCTGTGCCGCGGTCGGCCGCATGCGTCGCACACCCTTGGGAACGCCGGTCGTTCCGGAGGTATAGATCATGCTTTCGGCGAGCGGCAGCGCGGGCACTGTCGTTGGTTGCTGCTGCTCGACCCAGCGGTTCCAGTCGAGCGCACCGACGGGCACGCAAGCCGTGGAATCGGAGACACCAAACGCACGCCGGATTTCCGCCGGGGTTTCGACCTGCAGTACCGTCACGTCGGCCGGCACCGCTGAGGCGACCACCGGGAGCAGATCGGCGTGAACGATCAGCACGCGCGATGCGCAATCGCGCAAGACGTAGCCAATCTCATTCGCTCTGAAATGCCAGTTGATGGGTACGGCATAGGCGCCGAGGCGGAGCGCTGCGTGGCTCGCTTCGAGGAAGACGGGGTCATTGCGCAGCAGCAGCGCCACCGCGTCATTGGCGCCGATCCCAAGGCTTACGAAACCGCCGCTTGCGCGAAGTATCCGGCGCTCGACGGCTTCCCATTCCGAGTGTCGCTCGCCACTCAGCAATCCCGATGCGATTTCTCCCATGCGCGCGCACCCATGCCCCAGCACAATGTACAGGATTCGAGCGGTTCCGATGAGTGTCGAGGAGTTTGCTGTTTGGCGCAAAAGCGAAGGGCGCGAGACCTAGTCTCGCGCCCTTGCTCGTCTCTCGGAGCGCATCTCGATTCAGAGAAATCGACGCACGCTCGCGTTATTGATCGGCCGCATTTCCTTCGCCTAGACCCCCCTCGCCTTCAAGCGAGCTCGCTCGGCGGAAAATGCTGCTGCGGGAGACTTAGCCCGCCTTAAGGTTCGTTGCGGCTTGTTTGCCGCGCTCGGTCGTTACATCAAAACTGACGCGCTGCCCCTCGGTGAGCGAGCCGAGACCGGCGCGCTCCACGGCGCTGATGTGAACGAACACGTCGCGCCCGCCGTCGGACGGCTGGATGAAGCCGTATCCTTTGACGGGATTGAACCATTTGACGGTACCAGTAGCCATATCGGCCTCCTTTAGCGGCGAACATCAAAGCAACCAGCCGGACAATCGGCTGGTCTCCAACAACCTGGATTTGGGGAGGATTGAGCAGAGGCCCGCAAGCGGGCGACGCAGGCAAGCTCGCGCCAAAACGTCGATTGCGCCGACGATGAGGCCCGGATCGCCCCATAAAGTCAAGGGTCATTTCCAAGTGTCGGCCCCGAAGAAATTGAATTGACCGCGCTGCGTTATTTGTTCTGGTCAAAAAGATCGTGAAAGGCGAAACCGGTGAAGGACGGCCAGGCGCCGAGGGTACGACCCAAAGGCTCCAAGCTCTGACGCAGCTCCGCACGGTGGCCTCCAAAACTGCGGCTCTCAGGTGGCAGCTCCGCGCTCTCCTGCTGTTCGAAGCCGGTGCCCGGCAGATCGCTGGCGGCCTCCTTGAGCAACACCAATACTCGCTCACCGCCGACCGGGATGAGCCACAGCTCACCCGCTTCAGCGCGCGCGAAGCTCGCCCGCTCCAGTGCACTCGCGGGGCCGGTTTCCAGCGCGACCTGCACCGGCTTGCCGCGTCTGGTGCCCCAGGCGAGGAAGCGGTTTACGGCCTTGCGGATCATGCCGGGATCGGTGCGGTCGGTGAGCACGGTGAGACCGTCGAGTGTCGCTGCGTAGCGTTCGGCGAATGTCGCGTCGGTCGGGAACCAGGCAGGGACGATCGCCTCAATAGGCATCCCAAGCGCGGCCTTGAGACCGCTTATTCGATCCAGAAAACGCCGCGCGAGCAGACTGGGGTCGGGTGCGTACTTCCAGCGCCGATCGGCCGGGTACTCGACGGCTGCGCCCTTTATCTGCGCCGGCGCCGGGACTGCGAGGTTGTAATCGGCGAGCGCTTGGGCGCGTGCGATCGCGCTTCCCTCTGTTTCACCTTCGCTCAGCAAGGCCCAGACCTCGATGCCGCGGCTGTTCGCCTCCGCGAGAAAGCCCGCAAGGGCCTGTGGCTGGGTCGGGCCGTGCTCGTCCATGGGAATTGCGATGTAGAGACGTGTCAGCTCCCAGTGCTGCGCCCGCGCAAAGACGCGCGCGGAATCGTCTTGCCAGAGCTCTGCCTTGGCGATCCAAGTAGCCCGCGCGGTGGGTGCCGCGGTCTTCGCTTCGAGCACGATCTCGCTGAGCTGCAGGTGGCCACCTGCTGGCGGGCACAGCAGCTTGAGGTCGAGCGGCGTGTCGGCGGGCAGCGCTGTCGGCAGGGAGAAATGCGCTTCGGTCGGGCCATCCGCGGGCTTCAGTTTCGCGAGCAGCAGCGGTTCCCGAGCCGATGCGGCAGGATCGGCGGCGATGAGGCGAAACACGTTGTCGGCGCTGTGCACGACCCCGAGCGTCATTCCGGGAATTGGAGGTACGCGGGCGGTCGTGAAAGCGAGACCCGCCGGGTCCGAGCCAGGCTCGCACTCCAATGTGATTTGATCGCCGTCGCTTGCCATTGCCACGCGGCCGAGAGGGCCAAAACCACGCACGTTCGCAACCGCGCGCAGATCGCTGCCGGGAACGAGATAGGGAGGCGCTGCCGTGAGCGAAACCGGGGCGACGCTAACTTCGCGCAGCCGAAAAGTCTCCGTGTCGCGCGCGCCGGTCACGGTGATCGTCTCGGGCTCCGGAGCGCCAGGCCGTGCCTTCGGAGCGGGAACAGCCGCAAGGACCTGCGTCTTATCGATGGGCAACGCCACGCTCGTGCAGCCGGGTGCGACGGGCGGAGCCGTGTCGGAGAGAGTGACGTCATCGCCATCTCCGGAATTGCCCGCACATCGGGTCAGGTAGCTTTCCGCAAACGCGGGCTCGGAGCAGAGCCATGTGCCACTCGAGGCCAGCAGCATTGCGCCCGCGAAGACGGCATGGACCCAGGCTCGAAAGGGGCGCTTCAAAGGTTGGCTGCTCAAATCCAGGTGGGCTGCCCGCGGCCCAAAAACCGGCATGGCCAGTCCCGGGCTCTTGCTCGCTCTGTGGGCGGCTAGCCGAGCATTACCATCCTCCGCCCATTCTGTATACAATCGAACATCCGATCGACAGGGCCAGGAGGTCGCCATGGCAAAATCCGCATTCCGACAAGCCCTTGAAGGGGCGATCCAGCAACGCCATTCGAAGGTCCATCCGTGGAGCGACGCTTGGGTGAGCGGAAGGCTTGACCGACGGCTCTTGGGTGAATGGACCAAGCAGCATTTCCACTATGTCAGCCATTTCTCTGAGTGGCTCGCAACCGTGTTCGGCAACTGCCCCGCCGATGACGTCCGCCATTTCCTCGCCGAGAACATTTTCGAGGAGGAAGGTTTCCAGGCCGGCCAAGGCTTCCCGGCGGTGCGCCACACCGATCTGTTGCTGGATTTCGGCGAGCATTGCGGCAAGAGCCGCAAGGAGATCGTCGACGCTCAGCTCAACGGCGAGCTGCTGGCCGAGACTCTGGGCCTGCAGAGCTGGTGCTATCGTCAGGCGACGAAGCCCTATGCGGAGGCGCTCGCGGGACTCCTGGTCGGACTCGAATCGCAAGTGCCGCAGATTTATTCGCGCACGACGCCGCCATTGATCGAGAAATATGGCTTCACCGAGGAAGAGGTGGTGTTCTTCCGCCTGCACATCGCCGCCGACCAGGAGCATGGCGAGCGTGGCTTCGAAATCCTGGAGCACCACGCGACCACCGACGAGGCCAAGGAGAGCTGCGTGCGCGCGGTGCGCGAGGCCACGATGATGCGCCGGCTCTATCTCGACGGGCTCTATCACAAGTTCCTTGCGGCGCCGCAGGCGCAGGCAGCCGAGTGATAAAGCGGCGGCGGGGATGATCACTTACAAGACCCTAAGCCTCGCCGAGGCCAATCTGATCCTCGACGCCTGTCAGAAGAAGGCGGAGGAGCTCGGCGTTCCCGAGGTACTATGCGTCGCCGATGCGTCGGGCTATCCAATCGCGCTCCGCCGCCTCGATGGCGGCAAGGTTACGAGCGTGCAGATCGCCATGAACAAGGCGTTCACCGCCGCGGGGCACCGCAAGCCCACACATAGTTACAAGAACGCGCTACCGGGCGAGGAAGCCTTCGGCATCTTCACCCAGCACGAAGGTCGGTTCACCGTGTTCGTGGGCGGATTTCCGATAGCGGTCGAGGGCCAGGTGGTCGGCGGCGTTGGCGCTTCGGGCGGAAACGGTGAGCAGGATATTGCGGTCTGCGAGGCGGGGATCGCCGCCTTCATGCGGCATCTCGGCAAGAGCTGACGCAAATGCCCATCGCGCCGCCGCTTCCGGCCGCGCTCTATGCGGGAGCGGAGGCGTTTCAGCGCGAGCGGCGCAGCATCTTCGCGTCGGCATGGCTGATGCTGGCGCGCGCGGATCAGGTGCGCGAACCCGGTCAGTACATCGCGCAAAGCCTGGGCGGCTGGCCCATCTTCGCGATCGTCGATGAGTCCGGCAGGCAGAGTGGTTTCCGCAATGTCTGCCGTCATCAGGGTCTGCCGATCTTCGACACGGGTAGCGGCCGCTGCGCCGAGATTCGTTGCCGCTATCACGGGTGGAGCTACGACGCATCCGGATGCTTTCGCGGCGCGCCGCCACAATCGGCGCCGGCCGATGCCGCCGATCCCCTCCACAATCTCCAGCGGATAGCGACGGCCGCGGTTTGCGGGCAGCTGTTCGTCCATCTGGGAGAAGCAACCGGCGCGCCGGCGTTGCCGGCGCTGGCCGCCGCCGATGTCGAGCGCTTCGCATTCTCAGGCGAGAGCGTCAGCGATATCGATGCCAACTGGAAGCTCGTCGTCGAGGCGATGCTGCGCACGGCGCCGAGCGCGGGTTCGCGCGCGTTCGAATGGCCCACCCTGGTCGCGGATACGATGCCGGACGCGGCCATCGTCCATCAGATCATTCCGCGCGCGTTTCAACGCACGCGCATCCAGCATCACCGTTATGGCGCAGCCGAGGCACCGGAGATCGCCGCGGTTCGAGAAGCAGCGGTTGCAGCTCAGGCGGCTTTGACGCAAGCGAAGGAGGTGCCGCCGGACGAGAACGCGGCGGTCGCGGCGTTTCGCGAGCGGATCAGAAGGGCGCACTCCGCCAACTGACGCTTTTGGAGCGCCTCGATTACAACGTCATGAAACGCGCGCGCGCGGAACGCTCGATTGCGACCGCCACCAACCGTTCGATCGAGAGATGGTCACGCAGCATCTCGAGGAAGCGCAACTCCACCTGCGAGGCTTCGCCATCGCAGGCCATCACGTCGCAGGCAAATGCATAGGCGGTCTCGCGCAAACGCGGCGGCAAAGCGGACTTGATCGCCTTGAAAGCCTCTTCCAAGCCGTCCTCCCTCTGCAGCAGATCGGAGCAGGCGGCCAATGTCTTGGTTAGGCGTTTGTCGTCGTAATCGCCGAAGATCGGCAGGTGCGTGACGATGTCGCCGATCGTGCGCAGCTCTGAATCCGTCATCGCGGTGTCGCAAGCGGACGCCAGCACCATGGTGTAGATGAGCGCAGAGTGATGGTCGAGCATGGTCTCTCCTGGTACGGACCCGTTGGCCGAGCCTTGCTCGACACTAGCATTTCTCCGCGTTGAGGACACCTCGGTGCGGCGCAAGCGCAAGATCGGTTCGGATCGAATCGATCCGCGTCGTGAATCTTGCTCTTACGATAAGATTTTGGAGCGCAATTCAAGTTTCAAGTCGTTTCGACTCGAATGCATCTCGCTGAGGAAGGCGCGCGTCTGATCAACGACGTCCTTGAGACCCAACCGTTGCACCGTGACCCCATCGGGGAATGCGCCCAAGAGCCGGGAGGGCAACCGCGAATCGAGTAACACGAAGACACCGTGGTCATCGGCTCGGCGCACCAGGCGGCCGAACGCCTGGCGCAGGCGCAGGCGCGTCAACCGATCGTCGTATCGCGCACCGCCGAATTCGGCGCGCCGCGCCTTGTGCAGGATATCGGGACGCGGCCAGGGCACGCGATCGAATACGATGAGGCGCAACGAGCGCCCCGGCACGTCGACGCCATCGCGCACGGCATCGGTGCCCAGCAGGCACGAGTCCTCCTCGGCACGGAAGATGTCGACCAGGGTTGCGGTATCGATCGCGTCCACATGTTGCGCCAGCAGCGGCAGACCGGCGTTTTCAAGCGGTGCCGCGATCCGCTCGTAGACGGCTCGAAGGCGGTGGATCGCGGTGAAGAGACCAAGCGCGCCGCCATGGGCCGCGAGAAACAGAACGCGATAAGCAGCCGCAACCTGATCGAGATCGTCGCGTCGCACATCGGTCACCACGAATACACGGGTCTGCTGTGCATAGTCGAAGGGCGACGGCACGCGCGCGCGCAGCGCCGCGCGCGTGAGGTGGCGCGTCCCCGACAGCATCTCGGCGGCAGCCCAGTCCGCCTCCGGGTCGCCCGTGCCGTCGGTAAGCGTCGCCGAGGTCACCAACAAGCCTTGCGCCGGCTTCGCCACCGTCTCGATGAAGGGCCGGGTCGGATCGACCCAGTGGCGATGCATGCCGACGTCGATCTCATGCCCGTCGAATCGGTCGACCGCAAACCAGTCGACCAAGGCCGCGGCCGGCTCGCGCGCGAGATCGGCCAGCATCGCGAGCCAACCACTGAGCTCGCCCTCGATGCGCCGCTCGAGCCCGCGCACCGCCGCGTCGATCCGAAGCCGCATGCCCGGGTCGAGCTCGCTCGCCTCTTCGTCCAGGCGTTTCGCAAGCCGTTTTGCAAGCGCCCTCAGCGGCTCTATCAGGCGCTGCAGTGCCGCGCTCAACGCGAGTGCCGCGTCGTTGAGACCCTCGACAGGCGGACGCGCCGGCGTCTCGAGGGAATAGACGCTCTCGCCGGACTCGGCTCGCGCCAGGACTTGGCGCCGCAGATGCGCGAGGAACCGCTCGCATTCGCCGTAGGGTGTCGCGTCTTGGAGGCGGCGCAGCCACCCCTCGCCGGGTAGCACGCGGGCCGCGGCCTGTGCCTCCACCAGCGCATGCTCGGCAGCGTCGTCGCCCGCAGCCATTTCGGTCAAGCGCCGGCGCAAGCCGCGCGCGCGGCCCGCGCCGCCTCCTTCGGCGCCCAACACCCACCGCCTCAGCTCCACCGCCTCTCGTCCCGTGAGCGCCAGCGAGAATGCGTTGTCGGCCGCCTCGAAAAGGTGATGCCCTTCATCGAACACGTAGCGGGTCGGCACGGTCGCGTCGTCGAGGCCGCCCCAGGCAGCCTGAACCATCACCAGCGCATGGTTCGCAACCACCAGCCGCGCGCGCCGCGCGCGGCGCACGCTCTTCTCGATGAAGCAGCGGTGATAGTGCGGGCAGGCCGAGTGGATGCATTCGCCGCGCCGGTCGGCGAGTCCGAGGCTTCGCCCGCGCCCGATCAGGTCCGGAAGCCAGCCCGGAAAGTCACCACCGATCATGCTGCCGTCGCGCGTCGCGGTGATCCAGCGCGCCATCAATCCAATCGCGACGGCGCTTGCGGGCCGTGTCGGAAGCGCCGCCACCGCTTCCTCGAAATTCAAAAGACAAAGATAGTTCTCTCGTCCCTTGCGCAGCACCACACGGCGCCGCTTTTCGTCGGGATCGGGATAGAGCCGGTCCAGTTCGGCATCGATTTGGTGCTGGAGGTTTCGCGTGAAGGTGGAGATCCAGACCGCACCCTCGTTTTTCTCGGCCCAGAGGCTTGCGGGCGCAATGTAGCCGAGCGTTTTGCCGACGCCGGTTCCAGCCTCGGCCAGAACGGCCATCGGCTCGTCAGGCGCTTCGCGCGGTCGAAAGGCGGCGCTCGCCGCCGCGGCATAATCGGCCTGCTGCGGCCGCGCTTCGGCGGAATTTCCGAGCAGGGCCGCCAGGCGCCGTCGTGCCTCCGCCTCCTCGACCGGTTCGTGCCCGGCGGGCGGTTCGCCCGCATGCTCCGACCATTCGCCGAGCCGACGCCAGGCCGCGATTCCCGCGGCTTCGCCGAGCGGCACCGCCGCGAGCGCGGCGAGCACGGAGGGTCCCCAAGCCCACCCGGCCGCGGCCATCTGTTGTGCTATGGCCTTGGCTTCGCCGTCGCCGCTCGCGCGCAACTCCGCCAACAGCCCCTCGGCCGCCCGCATCAGGGTCTCCGCATCCTGCTCCAGCGTTGTCGGGGGAGGCAGTGCCAAGGCTTGCGCAAGGCCGCGCGGCGTCGGCACCAGCGGACGTCCGGGTCGAACAAATGCAAAGAGCTCCAGCAGGTCGAGTGCCGGAAATGGCTCGACCTTGAGGCGTCGTGCAGTCGCGCGGGCGTGGCAAAGGATCGGGGACGAAAGGCGGCCACGCCGGGTCGCCTCGGCGAGATCGATCCGCTCTATCTCTCCCTCAATGCTGAGCCATGCGGCGCGAGCGTAACCGACCGCGAGCGCCGCGGCGGACGACCGGTGCGATGCGCCCTCGTCAAGTGCTATGGGCGAATTCCCAATAGAGTTTGCGCGCTTTGGTGAAGATCGGCCCCGGTTGTAGATGACGCTGTTCGATCCGCGTGATCGGCAGCACCTTGCCGTGGTTGCCGACCGAGAACAGCTCGTCCGCCTGCAACACTTCGTCGTAGCTGACGGTCCGCTCTTGGGCCTCATAGCCCGCGCCGCGCAGCAGTTCGAGTACGCGTCGCCGCGTAATGCCGGCAAGGAAAGTGCCGTTCGCGGTCGGCGTGATCGCGCCGCCGTCCTTGACCAGCATCAAATTGGCGGTCGCCAGCTCGGCAACGTTGCCAAGGGGGTCGAGTACCACGCCGTTGTCGAACCCACGCTGTTGTGCGTCGCGCAGCGCGCGGCCGGAATTGGGATAGAGACACGAGGCCTTGGCGTCGGTCGGCGCCTGATCCGGAGCCGGCCGGCGGAAGCGGGAGAGGCAAACGGAAAATCCCGTCGGCGCCGGCATCGGGTTGTCATAGACCGAGAGCGTGAAGCGAGTGCTGTCCGCATCGGGATAAATCCAACCGTCCTCCGCAAAAAACATGGGACGGATGTAAAGTTCAGCGTTCTTTGGAAAACGGCTGATGCCCTCACGGGCGATCTGCTCGACTTCGCCGGCGGTCAGCATCGAGCGCAATCCCATGCTGCGCGCCGAGTTGACGGCGCGCTCACAGTGCCGGTCGAGGTCGGGCGTGCACCCCTCGAAGGCGCGTGCACCATCGAAGATGATCGATGAGAGCCAGGTGGCGTGACTCATTGGGCCGAGAATCTTTGGGTTGCCCTCATGCCAAGTGCCGTCGATGTAAGTCCAAGATGTCATGGTGACAATTTCCCGTCACGGTTCGAACCCGACCAGCATAAACGGTGTGGCGCCGACGGGCCAGCACTCCTCGGGAGGGCGTAGAACGACGCTGGAAATCGCCACAGTTGCAGTCAAAAACTACATATTTTAGAGTCCAGTCGGAGCACGGTGACTGGAGGGGGCATTGCTCGACGGGGATTCCGAGCCCGAGAGGCAATCAGCATCGGCAGCCGGCGCAGTGGTCGCGGTTCGCCAATGGTCGACACCCCTTGCGGTGCGCCAACTTCCGAATTTGGCCCTCCGCGGATTCGTGGTGGTTGCACCGCTCGTGCTCCTATTCTGTGGGCTTGAGGTCAGTCAGCGAGCAGGCCGTGCCGCGGCCGAGGCGCTTTATCCGCTGTCATTCGGTTCCGCGGTGCTTCGCCACGCCGTCATGAGTGCCGTCGCATTCGGCTTTCTGGTGCTGCCGCTCGCGACCATCGAGCAGCTTTTCCCGACGGCGCGTCCATCCCTTCGATCTTACGCCATCGGGATGGCCGGATGGGTATTGGCGTGGGTGCTGGGATATGCGGTCGGCATTACGAGCCAAGAGGCCATAGGATTGCTCGGCCTGACGCCCGCTTTGGTCGTCAAGGTTTCTTCATTCGGCATGACAACTGCGATTGCGCTGATCTTGCTCAATCTGTTTGTGTTCGATTTTTTCTATTATTGGTTCCACCGCATGCAGCACCGATTTGCCGCGTTGTGGCGGTTGCACGCCGTGCACCATTCCATTCGCAATCTCAACGCGATCATGAGCTTTCATCATCCGATCGAAGATCTGCTCCGAATCGTTCCCATCACGTTGCCGCTCGCGGCGCTGGTGCGCTTTGACGGTGCACCCGTCGTTCCGCTGCTTTCCGCGCTGCTCGCGGCGATGGGACAATTCATCCACACGGATACGCGACTCAATTTCGGGCCGTTTCGGGTCATCCTGGGCGATGGCCACTACCACCGCATTCATCATTCCGTGCGTGACGAGCATCGCAGCCGCAACTTCGCCGCATTCTTTCCCATATGGGATCGCATCTTCGGGACGCTCCATATGCCGAAGTGCGGCGAATATCCGCCAGTCGGTCTCAAGGGCAAGCCCAACGGCATGACGATGCAGGAGTATTTTTTGGGGATCACATCCGATTAGCGGGCACGCCAGTCGCTGCAAGCTTCGTGCTGTTCGCAAGTTTGCGCCCGCTCATTCGTTCTATTCCCAACCCTCGCCCTTTGGTCCTCATGGTGCCTGTCGCATAGGTCCCACGCACAAAATCCCTGAGCCAGCCGGGCTGGCGACGACGACCGGGGTCGGCTAGGGTGCAGCGCCATGACGCAAACTCTCATCTACCATCTCTGCCGTGCCGAGGACTGGACCGCTGCCGAAGCAGCGGGCGCCTATCCGGGATCAAGTCAGGATCGGCGCGACGGTTTCATCCATTTTTCGACGGCGGCGCATCTGCGCGAAAGCGCACGCAAACATCGCGCGGGCGAGCCGGGGCTGCTGTTGTTGACCGCAGACGCAGATGCGCTCGGCAGCAGTCTGCGCTGGGAGGCGGCGCGCGGCGGCGCGCTCTTCCCGCATCTCTACGGCGACCTCCCGTGCGCGTCGGTGCTACGCGCCCAACCTTTGCCGCTCGATGCCAGGGGGCAACATGTCTTTCCGCTGCTGAGCGACGATCCCGCGGCCGAGATCGCGGTATTACCGGGGATCGCGGCGCTCATGGAGCATTATCAGGGCCTGATCCTCGATCTCTGGGGCGTGCTGCACGACGGTCGCGCGCCGATGCCGGGCGTGATCGATTGCCTGCGGAGACTGAAAGCCGCGGCAAAACGCATCGTCGTGCTTTCCAATGCCCCGAGACGCGCCCATCTGGTGGAAGCGCGGGTGAGCGAGATCGGCATTCCGCGCGATCTCTACGATCACTTGATGTCGTCGGGCGAGGAGACCTGGCAGCACTTGCGCCATCGCGACGATGCGTTCTACCGCGCGCTCGGGCGCGTCTGCTATCACATCGGACCGCCGCGCGACGACAACATGCTGGGGGATCTCGGCCTCACGCGGGTCGAAGACGTGGACCGGGCGGAATTTATTCTCAACACCGGGCCCTGGGGTTGGGAAGAGACGCCCGAGGGCTATGAGCCGCTGCTCCAGCGCGCCCGCGCCCGCGACCTTCCGATGGTCTGCGCCAACCCCGACCTGGTCGTGATTCATTCGGGCCGCAGGGCGATTTGCGCCGGGACGCTTGCCGAGCGCTACGAAACGCTGGGCGGGCGCGTGCGCTGGCACGGCAAGCCGCTTCCCGAGATCTATCGGCACTGCTTCGAGTTGCTGGGGATCGGCGACCGCCGCCGCATTCTGGCGATCGGCGACAGTCTCCGCACCGACATTGCCGGCGCGGCCGCGGTTGGCATCGACAGCGTTTGGATTCTCGGCGGCATTCACGGTGAAGAATTAGGGGCGGCAGCGGGCGAGATACCATCAGATGCAGCCCTTCTTTCTCGAGCAATCCTCGCCAACGGACCTCGCCCGAGCTGGGCGATGCCACATCTGACGTGGTGACGCCGCAGCGGGTTTTAAGTTCTTCCTACCGTAACCCGCCGCGACGCCTCAATGCCCCGCCTCATGCAGGATCTGCCTTGCTAGCCCGGTGTCGTAAGCCAAGCCTGCCGCCGTCAGAACCGCAGCCACAGGGAATTCGGAGCGTATGAGGCCCTTGCGTTCGAGTGCCGCCCACGCGGCTGGGTTGGCGAGGCCGCTCGCATCTCGCGCCAGCACCACCGCCGTGCCGAGATGGAAGTGGTCGCCGTGGGGACGCGGCAATTGCGACACCCTGACCGCGCCGTCTTCCAGCGATTGGGCGTGGTCGGAGATCTGTGCCAGCGCCTGGAGCAGGGTCAGGGTTTTGAGCTGCAGCGCGTTGAGGCCGAGCGGATTGTTTCTGGGGGACATTATTTCCTTTCGTCTTGGACTATTGCTGTCGGAACATCCGGCCTCCGCACGCAGCAGCGTCCCTGACGGGTGAAGCCACTGAGCGGCCGGCAAATTCAGGCGAGAGCCTGCTTCATCGCCGCCGCGGCCGCGTTCGTCTCCGTCTCCGCTGCCGCGATAATGCGGCCCATGGTGAGGAAACCATGCATTTGCCGCTCCAAGTGGCGATGCTTTGTCGCAACGCCCGCGGCTGTAAGCGCTTGAGCGTAAGCCTCACCCTCCGAGCACAGGGGATCGAAGCCTACCGTCAGCACATAGGCCGGCGGGAGATCCCGGAATTCAGCGGCGCGCAACAGCGGCGAAGCGCGCCAGTCCCGCTGATCGGCTGCGTTCCTCAGGTAATGATCGCGAAACCAGCGCATGGTGGTGTGGGTGAGAGGCAGGCCCTCGGTGATGCGCCGATGCGAGTCATGGGTCATGGCGAGATCGACCGCGGGGTACAGCAAGAGTTGATAACCCAGCCGCGGTCCGCCGCGGTCTCGTACAGCCAATGCCGCCACTGCCGCTAGATTGCCGCCGGCGCTGTCGCCGCCCACCGCAAGCCGATCTCGATCGATACCGAGCGCGCGGGCGTTCTCGGCGACCCAAAGTGTTGCGGCTATGCTGTCGTCGACGGCGGCCGGGAATTTAGCCTCGGGCGCCAGGCGATAGTCGACGGCGATCACGATCATCTGCGCGGCGTTCGCGAGCTTGCGGCAGACGACGTCGTGAGTGTCGAGATCGCCGAAGACCCAGCCTCCGCCGTGGAAGTAGACAAGCCCCGGCAACGGCCGATCGGCAGCGGTAGGGAGGCCCCGATAGCGGCGGAGCCGAATGGGACCCGCGGGGCCAGGCGCGGTGAGGTCCGCAACCTCCGCCACCTCCGGCGGATCGGGCTGCAGCACCGCGCGTCCCTTGCGGTAGAGTTCGCGTGCTTCGGTCGGCGCCAAGGTGTCGTAAGGCGGCCGTCCGGATTGACGGACGAGCTCCAGCACCTGTTCGGCATCGGGGTCGAGAATCGCCACGCGCGTTTCCCTTAGCGGGTCCAGTCGAGCACCGCGCGGGCAACCGCCTCCGGCTGGTCCAATTCCGCCAGGTGTCCCGCCCCCGCGATCACTCTGAGCTCGGCGGCCGAACCGATGCCGGCGGCGAAGCGGCGGCCATAGCTCAGCGGCAGGATGCGATCGCGCTCGCCCCAGAGCAGCAGCGTCGGGGTTGTCACGTAGGGAAGTCGTTTTGCGATGCCGCTGTCTCCCAGCGGCCAGAAGGCTCGTGCCGCTGCCTCGTTGGCGCGCGTCTGCTCGATCGACCACTCGGGCGAGTTGGCGCCGGGCGGCGGTTCCTTGAGCCGCCGCCAATTCTCGGGGTCCGCGCAGAGCAGCGCCCCCACCTCGTCCGGGCGCTGCGCCCAGGGGTCGGTCGCTGGCTCGCGTTCATCGAACAGGCCAAAGGGCGCCACAAGTGCCAGGCGCCGCACGGTCTTCGGCCAGATCGCCGCCATTTCGAGGGCGAAGGAGGCGCCAACCGAACTCCCGGCCAGATCCTCGCCGCTAAGCTCCGCCGCCTCCAAGAGATGCCGCACCGCCAACACCCAGTCGAGGTGGCTATCGAGGCGTGCATGGCCCAATCCGCCCGGAAATCCCGGCAACGACGGCACGATCACGGTACGCTCGGCCGCCAGCGCATCGAGGAACGGGATCCAGCGCGGCAATCCGCCGAAGCCCGCCAGAAACCCGAGCTTCCGGCCGCTTCCCTTGCGCCAGACCCGGCAGGGAGAGCCGTCAACCTCGACTGTCGTGAGCGCGGGCTCGCTCATCCCCGCGCGTCCTTCATTCCGCGGCCTGCTGCGATGGCGGGAGATAAGCCGGAACCTCCGCACGCAGCCGGCGGTCCATCGGCTTCGGCCACCAACGGTTTTCCCACTCGGAGAACAGGCCGGTAAGCTGCGGCATGACCTTTTTGGCGAACAGGTCGGTGTTGTAGCGGGTCAGGTCCTTGCCCATGTTGCCGAATTGCAGCAGCAGCATGAGATTGCCGACGTTGAGGCTGGTTGCGACTTCCTTGAGCTGCTCGGCCACTTCGTCGGGAGAGCCGATCACCACATATCCGCGATCGACGATCTCGTCCATGGCCTTGGGGAGCAGCTGGAACTTGTCCTGATACCTCGGTGGGGCAGCTCCGGCCGCACGTGCGATCTGGCTCTCGATGCCCGCGCGCTGAGTCGCCTCGCTGGTGTAGCCCGGCGGGCTCGCGAACTTCGCGGCGACGTGCAGGCAACGGAGGTAGAAGTACTCCGCGGCCTCGCGATAGATGCGCATCGCCTCGGCGCGGCTTTCCGCGACGCCGACGAATTGCAGGAAGCCCGCGCGATAGGGATTGCGGTCCTTGCCGAGGCGCGCCATCTCCTGCCAGAAGCCTTCCATGGTCGCGCGCCCGGCCTTGTAGCCGTAGTACGAGAGGTAGGAATAGACGTAGTCCATCTCCGCGCACCAGCGCCAGGTCTCGACCGATCCGCCGCCGGGGATCCAGATCGGCGGATGCGGCTTCTGCACCGGCCGCGGCCAGATGTTCACGTAGCGCTGCTGATTGAAGCGCCCGTTGAAGGCGAACGTCTCCTCCGTCGTCCAGGCGCGCATCACCAGGTCGTGCGCCTCGCGGTAACGCTCGCGCAGCAGGCTGGGGTTCTGTCCATAGGCGTAGCAGGTGTCCATGGGCGTGCCGACCGGAAAGCCCGCGATCAGCCGACCGCCGGAAATGCAGTCGATCATCGCGAATTCCTCGGCCACCCGCGTCGGCGGATTGTAGAGGGCGAGCGAGTTCCCCATCACGCAAATCGCGGTGTCTCGGGTCCGCCGCGACAACGCGGAGGCGATCAGGTTGGGCGACGGCATCAGCCCATAGCCGTTCGAGTGGTGCTCGTTGACGCAGACGGCATCGAAGCCGCATTCCGCCGCATGCTCCAACTCGTCCATGAAATCGTTGTACATGAGGTGTGCGCGATTCGGGTCGAAGAGCGAGGAATGGATGTCGACCCAGACCGATTGATGCCGGTCACGGAAATCCTCCGGCAGCTCGGTATACGGCATCAGATGGAACCAGCAGAGCTTCATGGGCGCCTTCTCCTCCGGGGTTCTGCCGAGCAGAACTATAGAGCGGAGAAGGGCCGGCCGTCAGCGCCTAATCAAGATACTCAGGGGGCAAAGAAAAAGCCGGCAGGATCGCCGATCCTGCCGGCAACGGAACTTTATCCCGACGCCGACTCTCGCCGGCGATCCGGGTTAGCCGGCGGCCTGTTGCGCCGCCTGCTCCTCTTCCTCCGGGCGGTGCCCGAGCTTTGAAATCAGGCGCAAAATATCGGCCTGGAGCTGCGGGTCGCGGATGCCATAGTAGCCGCGGATCAGCGACATTACTTCACGGCGGTCGAAGGTTTCACTGATTGGCGCCACGTCCTGGGCCAGGTTCTTGGCGACAATGCCGTCTGGATAGCCTTCGAAGAAGAACGCCGGCGAGACCTCAAGCACCTGCGCCACGTCGTAAAGGCGGCTCGCGGAGATGCGAATGTCACCGGATTCATACTTCTGGACGGCTTGGAACGAGACGCCAATCTTGCTGGCAAGTGCGCCTTGGCTCAATCCAAGTTGGATACGGCGCAGTCGCATGCGCCCCCCAACATAGACGTCGATCGGGTGGGGTTGATGTTCTTTGCGTGGGATCATGTTGGTTCCAACCAAATGCTGGGGCGCTGTCGCGCCGCGTTAGGGGAGTGTTCCGCCATCAGTGTGCCGGAACTGGCGTCGCAAGGTCCTAAAGAAACGGCGAGGGTTCGATCGCTTATTCTTGGTCAGCATGTGTAGCGGAGCATAATCGCTTCTATCGGTGCGTGCACCAATAATTACGGTGCCATATCAAATATCTTTGGTGTGGTGGCAGTCTCTTAGGGGTGAACACTCTCGCCACTACTGGTTATTTGCCAGGTAGATTCACCTGGCTTGATCCTACTAATTGCTAGAACGAGTTTAAGCGGCAAATAACACATGATTAACACTAGCCATTGCGTAATAGATTTCCGGCATTTTGTCGGTGGCGACACGGGCTGCCAAAAGAACAAATTCAAAGGCTTCGCGCGATAAAACTCGCGCCGATCACCATCAGGATGCCCAGCAGCACCTGTCCGAATCGTTGTTCGCTGAGCCGACCCTGCACCCGAAACCCGATCCAAAGACCCAGGAAAGCCGGCAAGCAGGCGGCTGCCGAGAGCCATAGCCCGCTGAGGTGCCCTGGCCCAACGCCATAGATCCCGATGAAGATGCCGAGCGATCCGATCAAATAGATCAGCGATAAGGCGGCCACGAATTCCGTTTTGCCGAGGCGAAGGGCGCGCATGTAGAGCATGACGGGTGGCCCGAAGATCGTGGAGAAGCCGCCCAGCGCACCGCTCACCAGCCCAATCAGGGGGGAAAGCCACCGTTCCTGATGCGGCGCGACGCGGAGCCGCGTTCCGAAATGCAGCAGGGGTGCCAGCAGCACCAGCGCGACCCCGAGAATGAGGTCAAGTACGCGCTCGGGAAGCCGCACCAGCATATAGGCGCTCGCGACAATCGACAGCAGCAGCGGCAAGAGCAGCGGCCAGAACCGGCGTGCGATTGCCCTGAGGTTTCCGCCTTGGAAACTTTGAGCGAGATTGGTGGCGACGATTGGCACCACCATCAACTCGGTGGCGCGCGCAAGTCCAACGAGGTAGGCGAGCAGCGGCACCGCGACCAACGGAAGCCCCAGCCCCGTGGTCCCTTTGACAGCGCCACCCGCCATCAGCGCGAGCGACGCCAGGACAACGAGCGTCGTGGCCCCCATTGGTCCTCAAGAGCGCGGTGGCGCGAGCGGGTCAGGCTCGCTTCAGCCGCAGGGTCCAGTCGCGAAGCGACTCCAGGAGTTGCTTGATGAGACCACGTGCCGCCTCGTCGGTGAGCTTGCCCTCGGCATCGAAGCGGGTATGCGCCTGAGCGATCATGACTTCGGGTTTGTTGACCGGGTACATGTTGAGGAAGACGCACATCTGGCGCAGGTGATATTGCGCCCGTCCAGTACCGAGGATGCCGCCAGCGGCGCCCATGATCGCGATCGGCTTGCCGTCAAAGGGCTGATTGGGTGGCCTCGAGCCCCAGTCGATCGCGTTCTTGAGCACGCCGGAGACGGAATAATTGTACTCAGGCGTCGAGAAAAGCAGCGCATCGGCTGCCGCGATCTTCTCACGGAAGGCCTGCACCGGCGGCGGATAGCCCTGCGCCTTCACATCCTCGTTGTAAAGCGGGAACGCACTGATGTCGGCGATCTCGATGGTCATTCCTTCGGGCGCCAGTCCCTGCGCGACCTTCAGCGCCATGGTGTTGAAGGAGCCTTTGCGCAGGCTGCCGGAAACGCCGAGAACCCTCATGCTCGCCATCGCTATTCCCTCGTGTTTGAAACCCCGGCGCCATTTAGGCGGGGTTCGGCACCCTCAGGCAACGGAATTTTTCTCGCGATCGATCGATTGAGCCGAAGCCGTGCCTCGGGGCCGAAGCGAAGCCCGAGCTTGCTGCGCCGCCAGAGAATATCGTCGGTGGTCTCAGCCCATTCCTCGCGGCGAAACCATTCAACTTCGCGCTCGGAAAGCCCCGCGCCGAACGCCTCGCCGAGATCGGCCGCGCTCCGCGCATCGCCCAACACCAAAGCCGCCTCGCTGCCGTGGCGCTCGATCAGACCCGTGGCTGTTTCCCGATCGAGCCACGGATAGGCGCGCTGAAGCTCGGCCACGCTCGGCACCCCTGTTCCGCCCGGGAGCAGGGCGGTTGCGGTCCAGGGGCGGCCTGGAATAACGGCGACGGTGCCGAGGCGTTCGAGCGCATGCTCGGCGAGGCGGCGGTAGGTTGTGATTTTGCCGCCCAGCACGGAGAGCAGGGGTGGGGCACCCTTGGGTGCTTCCAGCAGCAGCACGTAGTCGCGCGTGACCGCGCTCGCGCTCTTGGCATGGTCCTCATAAAGCGGCCGAACTCCCGCGTAGCGCCAGAGAATGGCGGCGGGATCGAGCTTGCGGCTGAACCAGCGGCCGACCGCGCGGCAGAGATAATCCGCCTCGGCATCGGAGCATAGGACCTCGCGCGGGTCACCCTCGAATGGCTCTTCGGTGGTGCCGATCAGCGTGTAGTCGTCGTGAAATGGCAGCACGAAGACGATGCGCCGGTCGTCATTTTGGAGGATGTAGGCGTGGCGGCCTTCGTAAAGGCGGGGCACCACGACATGGCTGCCCTTGACGAGGCGCAGTGCCGCGGCACCGTGTCCGGCGCCCGCGCGGCGCGCCACTTCCATGGCCCAGGGGCCGGCGGCATTGACCAGCATGCGCGCATCCACCTCGGCGCCTCCGGCACGGCCTTTGATCGTCGCGCGCCAGAATTCGCCCTCGCGCCGTGCCGAGATTAGTTCGGTGTGGGTCAGGATGGTGGCACCCGCGTGCCGCGCGTCGCGCGCGTTGTCGACGACCAAGCGCGCGTCGTCTACCTGGCAATCCGCGTAGACGAAGGCGGTGGCGATATTGGACCGCAGCGGCGCCCCCATCGGAGTGCCACGAGGATCGATCCGCCGGCTTGCCGGCAACCGCCGACGCCGTCCCAGGTGGTCGTAGAGCCAGAGCCCGAGCCGCAGCATCCAGCGCGGGCGCAGCGTGCGGTCGTGCGGCAGGACGAAGTCGATCGGATGAATCAAATGCGGGGCGATTTCCAACAAAACCTCGCGCTCCCGCAGTGCCTCGCGCACCAGGCGGAACTCGCCCAGCTCCAAGTAGCGAAGACCGCCATGGATCAGCTTGCTGGAGGCGGAAGAGGTGGCGCCCGCGAGATCGCCCTGCTCCACCAGCAGCACCGAAAGCCCGCGACCGGCCGCGTCGCGCGCGATGCCGGCGCCGTTGATGCCGCCGCCGACGATCAGCAGGTCGACCGGATCCGACATTGCGGGCCGCACGGTCTCAGTGGCACGTTAAAAAAAGACAACATCTCGGGAGATTCATGGGACGATGGGAGATTGGGGGGAGCACATCGATATTTGAAAATGTAGGACGCCCTCGGTCGAGGACACGGCGGCCCGTCTCTTCATCTCCCCCATCCCAGTTCCCCCATCCCCCAATAGCTTTTATCTCAGGAAGCAACGTGATTGAGCGCGGCATCGAGCAGATCGAAATTGCGCAGCTTCTCGCCAAGACCTTGGGTGTGGCGATTGAGGATGAACGGCACGCGTTGTTCCGAGATGCCGCCATGGGAACGGAGCGGCGCGTCGAGCCCCGAGAGGTCGTGGCGTTCGACGCTGGTGCCGAGGGTCCAATCCTTGGCCGAGATCGCAACCAGATCGCCGAGACGATCGGCCGGCAACTCGAAGCGACGCGCGGCCTCCTCACGCGTCATGATCTCCGCCATCCCCTTTAGCTCTGCGAGGCGCCCGGCCGCTTCCCTGGCAGTGTCCGAGCGCTCGAAATAGAGGGTCGCGAACGAGCCGAGCGCGCCGTGGTGCACCACATAGGGATCGGTGATCGGCAGGATGACGCGCGTTTTTCCGGTGCCGTACCAGCGATCGAGATGGTCCTGCAGATAGATCACCTGCGGTCGTCCCGCGGCGTCGGTCTTGGCGCTCATGCCGTGATCGGCGGTGAGTGCCACGATGGCGCCGAGCGCGTCGAGCGCGCCAAGGTTGCGGTCGACCATGGCGTAGAAGGCGTTTGCCTCGGCGCTGCCGGGCGCGTGCTTGTGCTGCACATAGTCGGTGGTCGAGAGATAGAGCAGGGTGGCACGGCGCTCCGCCACCAGCCGCACTCCCGCGCGCAACACGAATTCGCTCAGCTCGGCGCTGTAGACCGAGGGCTGCGCCATGCCGACCGCCGCGCGGACGTCACGAAAGCCGGTCTCTGCCTCGCTGGATTCAGCCGCACGCTCGGCCGAAAAGCAGATGCCGCTCCAGCCATGGCCCAACAAGCGGCGCAGCTTGTCCTTGGCGGTCACCACCGCGACCGCGACACCGGCGCGGCTCATCGCCGCCAGGATAGAGTCCGTGCGTAGCCATTGCGGGTCATTCATCATGACCTCACTTTGGCTCGCCCGATCGAAGAAGTAATTGCCGGAGATGCCGTGCACCGAAGGCGGTGCTCCCGTCACGATCGAGAGATTGTTCGGATTGGTGAAGCTCGGGATCACGCAATCGGCGATGCGCACGGTGCCGCGCTTGCGCAATGTCGCAAGGAAGGGCATCTCGCCCGCGGCGATCGCGACTTCGGTGTATTCGGGATCGCTGCCGTCGAGACAGATCGCGACCGTGGGTTGGCGCGGGAGACGATAGGTGCGGCCATTGACGGCCACGCTCTCGGGGGTGCGGGAGTCCATGGGCGCCAGTTTCGCGGCGGGGCGCCCGTGCGTCAACGGTCCGGCGTCAAAGCACCGCCTCGGTGCCCGTCACGGCGTCACGCGCTGCAAGACCGTCGTCAATCGTGATGTTCCATTGGCCGAGAGCCATTCCACATCGAGGCCCTGGTCGGCTCGGACGCGAAATCGAATGGTGGGCTTGCCGGCTTCCGCCAGTTCAAGCGTGTCGCCGGTGATGCGGCCCGTCCGCCTGATTGCATCCGACTTCGCATCGCCCGAAGGCGTCGAGCCCACGAGGTAGAGCGCATCCACCCGCTCGCCGTCGACGTGGGTGATCACCAGCGACACTTCGCGGCCGTTTTGATACGTGCCCCACCAACGCCCGAGGAAGGGTGCGATCGCGCCGCTGCCCGTCGCCAATGGCGTCGTTCCCGGCGGCAGTGCCACTTCGGCCGAAGGTTTGCGGCCCCAGTCGCTTTCGCAGGTCTCGCGCGTGGGCACCGGGCCGTTGCCGGCCATCGCCAGCACGCAAGGCCCGAAGCGCCGATAGAACAGGCCGCCGTTTCCGGAGTCGTGGCCGCTGAAACCTTCGGGCTGGTCGATGATCAGGGTATCAATGCCGCGACCTCTCAGAATTTCCGCTGATTTCGGGCCGCGTCCACCGGGGTCGAAGGGATCGTTGCGGAAAAAGGACAGCATCACCCGGCGAGTCTGCACAGCCTTTAGATTGTCGAAGAGAACGTAGGCGTTCATCGTGTATCGCGGGTGATCGACGCCATAGTAAGCGGGCGCGTTGGCGATGACGGCATAGATGTCGGCGGTCTTGCCGGCGGCGATGATCGAAATCCAGGCGCCTGCGGATTGGCCGGCCAAGACGATCTTGCGGTAACCCTCCGATTTCACCTGTTGGACCGCCGCCAGCAATGCGGCCGTGCTGGCGTCGATCGATTCACCGGAGGGCGGGCGGTCCAATCGATAAACATCGAAGCCGGCGTCACGGAGCAGGCTCACGAAGATCGGAACCGCACTCTCGCTCGGATCGGAGGCCGCGTAATATGTCGTGGTCCCATGGTTCCAGATCACGACGCCCTTGGCCGCTTGCGGGCCGAGCATCGGGTGATCGAGATAGGCGGGGTGGAAGCGAGTTTCCGCGCGCGCCGTGGAAAGACATGGCAGTACCACGAGCATCAACAGCGCCGCGATCGCTGAGGCCGCGGCCCTGGCGCCCAGTGTCATAATGTCCTCCCGATAGCCCGACGGGATTTTGCACGGCTCGGGATCGCGCGCAACCGCCGTTGTTCAAGGCCGCTTCACCACGCGCTCCCGATGCAGCACGTAGATGCCGGAGGCCACCACGATCGCCGAGCCCACCCAGGTCGAGGGCTCGGGCCAGGTATGGAACAACACCGCGCCCCAGAATGTGGAGGTGATGATCTGCACGTACGAGAACGGCGCCAGCAGCGAGGCGGGCGCGCGCTGATAGCCGAGCAGCAGGAAATACTGTGCGACGCCGCTGAGACAGCCCATCAAGGTCACGCGTGCGAGTGCCGCGGGTGTGAGCGGTTGCCAGACGAACGGCACCATGGCGCTCATCACCAGCGTCGCCACGCCGCAGGTATAGAGCAGAGTGGTGAGCGCGCTGTCGCCGGACCGGATGCGCCGGGTCAACACCAGGCCCGACGCGAAGCAGAACGAGGACGCCATCGGCAGCAGCGACGTCGGATTAAAGGTGGCGCTGCCCGGCTGCACGATGACCAGGATGCCGATGAACCCAACGGCCACCGCCGACCAACGGCGGATGCCCACGCGCTCGCCCAGGATCGGAATCGAGAGCGCAGTCACGAAGAACGGCGAGACGAAACTCACCGCGGTCGCATCGGGGATGGGCATGGTGACGAGCGCTGCCATGAAGAACACGCCCGAACCCACCATGGCGAAGCCGCGCAGGATCTGAACGAGAGGGGTGGCGGTGCGGAAGGGGTGTGCGCCGTGGCGCAGCGCGAAGGGCAGCAGCAGCAGGAGGTTGACAAAAAAGCGTCCCCAACCGACCTCGATCGGCGAATAGTCCTGCACCAGGATCTTCGAGGTCGCGTCCATGGCGCTGAACACCAGCAGCGCCAGCAGCACTAGACCGATCGCGGCGAGCGGCCGCTCCTGCGTTTCGGGCTGAGGCTCTGCCTTCAGGTCCAGTGACGAACGCTGCCGGTATCGACGTGGACGAAGTTGGAGCTCGGATAATAGCCGACGCCGCCGGCCTTGAGCGATAGTGCCGCGCGGTTCACTTGGCGAAGCGAGCGCCCGGGAACGCGCATGTCGATCGCTTGGCCATACATGTGCAGGCTACCCGCGGCGACGCCGTCACTCATCGCCGCCATCATCGCGTTGGTCTCGGGCGAACGGTAGCCGCAGAGCACCTCATAGGGCGAACCGGTGCCAAGGCGCTGGCGCAAATGAACCAGCAGGTCGAGCAACCTCGGATCGATCGCATGCACCGTGCCGTCGTGATGGTCGCGCAGAAGGAGATTGATCTCGCGCAGCGCGCCGGGCTCGTAGCGGCCGTTGGCGAAATAGACCTCGTCGAATTTTTCGCCGGTATGCAGGTTGTGAAGCGCAAGGGTACGATGGTCCGCCTTGCCGCGTGCGATGATTTTTGGCTTGGGAGTTGCGATCGTCTGCCTTGCTTCCGCCGGCCAGATCGCCGCAGCCGCTATCGCGGCCACGCCCGCACCAAGAAAAATGCGGCGGCTCGTGCGCGCATCCCCTGCCATCGCCCCTCTCCCCATAGCACTGCGCTCGTCGAATCCCTCATACCATCCGCAACGCGGAAGATGCAACCGTTACCGCATGACCAATTAATATTTGGTTTAGGATGAAAGGCCTTGGAACACGGCGAGGACGGAAAGTGGGGTCAGGAGAAACGAAAATTTTCGCCGCGACTCCTCGATTCAATCGTGATTTGCGCTCGCGCGGCGGCGTCGCGCGCGGGCTGGTCTCAATTCCGATCCGTGAGGCCTGAACCGAACGAATGACCTGGCGTCCCAGGACGATGATGGGTGTGGACTCTTCGTGTCCTTCGTGTCTTCGCGGTCAATCGAACCGGCGCGACGATCCCGCCCGCCCCTGCGGATCAAACTCTAGCCGTGCTTGTCGCCTGGTGGTGCTTCGATTGCCGCCTGCAAGGTCGAGAGCGCTTGCGACAGCCGGCGGTCGCGGCCATAGAGGTCGTCGCGGAGCTCGATAGTGCCATCATCGTCGACGAAAGCCGAGAGATAGATGATGAAGACAGGAACGCTCTGCTTGAGATAGACGCGCTTGGTTTCGCCGGTGGCGATCTCGTCGTCAATTGCGTTCGGCGGCCAATCCGCGCCCAGCAATGTCGAGGCGAGCATGCGTGCTTGTTCGACGCGGATGCAGCCATGGCTCGCCGCGCGGTTCGCCTTCGCAAACAGACCGCGCGCCGGAGTGTCGTGCAGATAGATGTCCTCGGGATTAGGCAATTCAAGCTTCAATCCGCCGAGCGCGTTCCAGGGACCGGGTTCCTGCTGCACGCGCCAACCGCGCCCGGGGATGTCGGTGCGCCGCCAGTTGAGATCGCGGCCATAGGGATCGGCGCCTTCGGCGCGCCCGAGGAGCACGTAGTGATGCTCGACGAAATAGTTTGGATCGCGGATCAGCTCCGGCTGCATCTCCTTGCGGATGATCGAGGTCGGCACGTTCCAGGGCGGGTTGAACAGCACCGAGACCACGCGTGCGCTGAGCACGGGCGTCGGGTGGTCGGTGGCGCCCACCACCACCTTGCTGGCGAGCACCGCCACGTTGTCGCGGTAGAGCACGAGCGACGCAGCCGGGACATTGACCATGATGCGGGTCGCGGGATAGCTGCGCGGCAAGGTGCGTAGGCGCTCCAGCGCCAGGCGAAGCTGTGCCACGCGGTCGGCCGCGGAGACGTTGAGCGCAGCAAGTGAGTTGGCGCCGATACGGCCGTCGACGTAGATGCCGTGCCGAGCCTGAAAGCGCTTCATGGCGTCGACCAGCGGCGCGTTATAGACCGCGCCGTCGCGCAGCGCGGGATCAAGGTCGCCCTCGGCAATGAGCCGCGCGCGGAGCGCCGGGATCACGCTGCCTTTCGCACCCGGCTCGATCTTGTCCGTGGCCACAATCGGTTGCCAACCGCCGGCGTCGGCCAATGCCTGGTAGCGCACCAGAGCCTTGCGCAGGCGCTCGTATTGCGGATCGCTCGGCAGCAGCGATTGCAGCACCACTTCCACCGTCTCGCCCCCACTCAGCCGCTGTAGTGCGAGCGCCGGATCGAAGTCGGGCTGTGGCAAGAACCAGTCATCCTCGACCAAGGCCGGTGCAAGCCGGCCCCGCGCCAGCGTACTCGCGTAGGCAAGGAACCGATCGCTCAATAGCAACTCCCGGTCGAGGGCCGGCAGAGTTGGATCGTCGAGCGCCGCCTTGAGCACGCTCAGGCGAAAGCTCTCGGGGTCCAAGCCTTCGCGATCCGCCGCAGCGAGCGCTTTCAAGAACGCGGGCGCGAGCTGAGGCCGGCTGGCCCAGAGGGGCTCATATCCCCGCGGCTGATATGCCGCCACGAGGGTCGTGCGGTCGATGGTAATCCCGCCCACCGCCAGCACGCCCGAGCCCTCGATCCGTGCCTTGAGGGCATCGGCGGAAACGCCTGGCCCATCGGCGCGCGCGGCAACCCCGGCGAGAGAGCAGGCGATCGCCACCCAAATAGCGAGGACCGCGTTCGCAAGTCTCCTTAACGGTGCGGGGGAAGGGGCGGGGAACACAGTCATCATGAATTTATCTATTGCACGTGGCCGGTTGAGGAAACGTGACGAGGGTCACCAACTCCCGGGAAATTGCGGATTATCCCCAAACGTCGCGGGCGACTTGCACGATCAGGTCGAGCTTCTTGATCTCGTCCTCGGTCGTGAGGACGTTGCCTTCGACGGTGCTCGAAAATCCGCATTGCGGGCTTAATGCCAACTGGTCCAGCGGTACGTAGCGGGCAGCCTCGTCGATGCGCCGCTTCAGCGCGTCGGGCGATTCGAGCGCTCCCTTCTTGCTGGTGACGAGGCCCAGAACGACGATCTTGCCCTTGGGCACGAAGCGCAGCGGCGCGAAGCTGCCGGCGCGCGGCGTGTCGTATTCGAGGAAATAGCCGTCGACGTCGGTCTCGTTGAACAGTACTTCCGCCACCGGGTCATAGCCGCCTTCCGCGGCCCAGGCGCTTTTGAAATTGCCGCGGCAGAGATGCATGGTGATGGTCATCTGCGGCGAGCGGGTGGAGATCGCCGCGTTGATCAGTCTCGCGTAGGTATGCGGTAGCTGGTCGGGATCTTCGCCGATTCCGCGCACCTGCTCGCGCAGCTTCGGGTCGCAGAGATAGGCGAAATTGACCTCGTCGAGCTGCAGATAGGTGAGGCCCAGATCGGCGAGCGCCTTAACCTCCTCGCTGTAGATGCGGCCCAGATCGGCATAGAACGCCGCCATCTCTGGATAGGCCTTCGTGTCGATCGCCTTGCGGCCGCAGCGGAAATGCACGGTGCTGGGCGAGGGGATGCAGACCTTGGGTACGGCCGTCTTGGTCGCGGACTTCAGGAAGGCATAGTCCTCGGTCATGATGCCGCGGGGATGGCCGAGCTTGCCGTCGACCCGAAGCCCCGGGGCCTCGAATTCCAGATCGCCTTCCTCGGTGTGGAAGCGCGCCTTTACGGTGGGCGGTACAACCGTGACGTTGGCGAATTGCTCGAGAAAATCCAGGTGCCAGAAAGTGCGGCGGAATTCGCCGTCGGTCGCGCCCTGAAGCCCGATCCGTTCTTGCAGCGCCACCACCTCGCGAATGCACTCGTCCTCGACCCGGCGAAGCGCCGCCCGGTCGATCTCGCCCTTGGCTTTGCGCTCGCGCGCCTCCAACAGGCGCTGCGGGCGGAGCAAGCTGCCGACGTGGTCGGCGCGGAACGGTGGGCTGGTGCGTCGCGTCACGAAGACCCCCTCTGAAAGTCTGTCGATTCTAATGCACTTGCGGGGGCGCTGGCGAGAGCGGCGCGGCAAGCCGCGCGAAGACCTCGGTTGCAATTTCCTCGGGGGTGCGATCCACCGAGACCGCAAGCGCGGTTTCGTCCGGCCCCGGCTCTTCCAACGCCTTGAATTGGCTTTCGAGCAGGTCGGGTGGCATGAAGTGACCCTTGCGGAACCTGAGCCGCGCCTCGATCACGTTGGGTTCGCCCCGCAGATAGACGAAGCGGAGGGTCGGCGCGCCCGAGCGCAGGCGGTCGCGATAGCGGCGCTTCAGCGCCGAGCAGGTCAGCACCAGGCCGTGACCTGTTTCCGCGGCGCGCCGAAGTTCGCCGTTGAGCCGATCGAGCCAGGGCCAGCGGTCCTCGTCTCCGAGCGGTTCGCCGCGCCGCATCTTGGCGATGTTCTCGGGCGGGTGGAACATGTCGCCCTCCAAAAAGTCGAGGCCCAGCCGCTCGGCCAGCAGGCGCCCGACCGTAGTCTTCCCCGAGCCTGAAACGCCCATCACGACGATCAGCATCTGTTCCATGTATGCAAGAGGAGCAGTCTCGAAGGCAGTGACGCGTGACGGATGACCAACCTCATGACCGCGTCCCTCGACACGGATAGACGCCGATCAACACGGATGGACACGGATATTTTTATCGATATGCGTCCAATTTGCCATTGCCGCCCTCGGGATCGCCGACGATCCGTGTGTATCCGTGTCGATGTGTGTTCATCGGTGTATCCTGCATCAGCGCATCGGATGAGTCAGCGGCGATTGACCCGTGCAGGTCGGCACAGCATCATCGCCGCAATCACGCAGCGAAGTCGAGGAAACAGCAATGCCCAACAGGAGCCGCGAGCCCGCGATCGTCAAGCCCGAGATGATCCAGCCAAAATACGACTGGAAGCGGCCATTGGCGGCGCCCGGGCATGGGGCGGTCGATTTCGAAGAGCGAGTCAATTTCCGCCGCCTGCACGACTATCGCCTGGCGCGCGCTCGGGCAGCGCTTGCACGCTCGGGCCTCGGCGCGCTGCTCTGCTTCGACAACAACAACATCCGCTATATCAGCAGTACCGCGATCGGCGAGTGGTCGCGCGACAAGATGACCCGCTACGCGCTGCTCTGCGGTTCGGCCGAACCCTATGTTTGGGATTTCGGCTCGGCGGCGAAGCATCATCGGCTGCACGCACCCTGGCTGCCGCAGGACCATTGCCGAGCCGGCATGCTGGGGCTGCGCGGCACGGTGCCGCCCGATCATGGCCTCGTCGAGAACGCGGTCAAGGAGATCAAGGCGCTGCTGAAGGAAAACGGCGTCGACAAGATGCCGCTCGGCGTCGATCTGGTGGAACCTCCGGTGCTGTTCGAGCTGCAGCGCCAGGGGATCGAGGTGCGCGACTGTCAGCAGGTGATGCTGGACGCGCGCGAGATCAAGAGCCTCGACGAGATCATGCTGCTCAATATGGCCGCCAGCATGGTGGATGGCACCTACCACACGATCGTCGAGCATCTGAAGCCCGGCGTGCGCGAAAGCGACATCGTGGCGCTCGCCAACAAACGGCTTTACGAGCTGGGCTCCGACGATGTGGAGGCGATCAACGCCGTCTCCGGCGAGCGCTGCAGTCCGCATCCCCACAACTTCACCGACCGCGTGCTTCGCCCGGGCGACCAGGCGTTCTTCGATATCATCCAGGCCTTCATGGGCTATCGCACCTGTTATTACCGGACGCTCAACGTCGGACTCGCGACCGAGAGCCAGCGCGACGCCTACAAGCGCGCGCGGCAGTGGATCGACGCCGCGATCGAAACCATCCGACCCGGCGTCACCACCGACCAGGTGGCGAAGCTCTGGCCCAAGGCGACCGAATTCGGCTTCAGCGACGAGATGGAGGCCTTCGGGCTGCAATTCGGCCATGGTCTCGGCATGGCGCTGCACGAGCGTCCCATCATCAGCCGGCTCGTTTCACTGGAGCATCCGCTCGAACTCAAGGAGGGCATGGTGTTCGCGCTCGAGACCTACTGCCCCGCGAGCGACGGCTACTCCGCCGCGCGCATCGAAGAGGAGGTCGTGGTCACCGATCGGGGCTGCAAGGTGATCACCCTATTTCCGGCAAAAGAGCTGTTCATCGCCAACAGGTATTGACGGGCGCTCCCCTCATCCACCCAGCGCTGCGGGCTGGGTCCTCCTTCTCCCTCACGCGGGAGAGGGTGCGAGCCCCGAAGGGGCGAATTACCGCTTCGCCTTCCGCTTCTTCCTCGGCGCGGCGTAATGCATCGCCTCGAGCTTCAGTCCGTCGGGATCGAGAAAATAGACGGCGTAGTAGCGGTCATAATACTCGCCCGCGGGATCGACGATCGTCACCTTCTTCTTCTCCAGGAACTCCTGCAACGCATCCACGTCGCTGCGCTTCCTCAGCTCGAAGGCGTAGTGGTGAAAGCCGATATCACCGATGCGGTGCGGACGCTTCTTGCCTTCGCGGTCGGCCTCGCCGATCCAAAACAGAGTCTTGCCATTGCTCCAACCGGCCGCGTCGGCAAAATCGTACCTGTGCTTGAATCCCAGGAAACCCAGGAGATCGTCGTAGAAGCGCTTGGAGCGCGCGAAGTTGCTCACGCGGATCGAGATATGGTCGATGCCGAGGATTTTGATCATGACTGCGCTCCCTTTCCTTGTTGGAACCGCCGATCCACACCCATTAAAATAGGGCGGCCGGAAGACACTTGAGGCCGATTTCAACCGCTCCTTGTGAACCCGCAAAGCCCGAATTGCTGTTGCGGTGCGTTCTCCAAGGAGTGATGCTGCCGTTCTTGCCCAGCCCGGCAATTTACCCAGCGGAGAGTCGCATGCTGCTATTTCGGCAATTGTTCGATCCGCAGTCGTCGACTTACACCTATCTGCTCGGCGATGAACGCGGCGGCAAAGCGGTGCTGATCGACCCGGTGTTCGAGCAGGTGCGGCGCGATGCGGCGCTCATCGGCGAGCTTGGCCTCGGTCTGGTCGCGACGCTCGAAACCCACGTCCATGCCGATCACGTGACGGGCGCTTGGCTCCTGAAGCGGCGCATGGGAAGCCAGATCATGCTGTCGGCGGCGAGCGGCGCCGAAGGGGCGGATCGCTATCTGGCGCAGGACGATGTGGTCGCCTTCGGCAATAGGCGTCTGCTGGTGCGCGCGACGCCGGGTCACACCAGCGGCTGCGTCACCTACGTGCTCGACGACCGCAGCATGGCGTTCACCGGCGATTGCCTGCTGATCCGTGGCAGCGGCCGCACCGATTTCCAACAGGGCGACGCTGTGGCCATGTACCGCTCGGTGCACGACTGCATCTTCAGCCTTCCCGATGATTGCTTGCTCTACCCCGCGCACGACTACCGCGGCCTCACCGTGACCAGCGTTGCCGAGGAGCGCCGCTTCAACCCGCGCCTCGGCGGCGAGATCGCGGTCGGCGATTTCTGCGGCTACATGAAGAATATGCGGCTCGCGCACCCGAAGATGATCGATGTCGCGGTGCCGGCCAATCTGCGTTGCGGCCGCCCGGAGAACGAGACCGCGCTTGCCCGCGATCCCACCTGGGCCCCGCTGCGCTACAGCTTCGCCGGCATATGGGAGATCGAGCCGCATACGCTCGAAGAACATTTGCATGAGGTGCAGATCCTGGACGTGCGCGAGGCCGACGAGTTCACCGGCCCGCTCGGCCATATCGCCGGCGCGGTGCTCATCCCGCTCGGCGAATTGGCGGGCCGGGCCGGCGAATTGAGTCATGACCGCCCGATCGTCGCGGTCTGTCGCGCCGGCAGCCGTTCGGCCCAGGCCCTCTCGATCCTGCAGCAGAATGGATTCAACGATGTCGCCAATTTGACCGGCGGCATGCTGCGCTGGCGGGCCGAGGCCCATCCGGTGGAGGGCGGGAGCCGCTAGAGCGAGGACGTCGCGCAGGGCTCGATCACTCCAGCCACGTATCGACCAGCGCCAAGCCATCGGCCATCCATTCCTCGTAGAACGAAAGCAGGGAGGGCTCGGGGACGGTTATCTCGGCCACGGCCGCGCCTTCCTCGATCCGAAGCTTCGCCACTTCCGCGGCAATGTGCTGCATGCGCCGGTTGTCGATGAGGCAGATCATGTGAACGCTGCGGATTCTCCTGTTGCGTGCCAAAACGAGAAGCCGATGCAGCAGCTCGTGGCCCACGCCCTGGTTCTGCCAGGGCGCCTCGACGGATATCGCGGTCTCCGCGCGCGCAGGCCGGGGCGGCGGCGAGAGCCGCAATTCGCCCACTCCTCTCAGAATGCTCGCTTCGAACATGCCCACGACATAACCGCGCCGCCAGTCGATCGCCGCGCAATAGGCCGCGATCGCGGCGTCGCTCTGCGCCGCTTGGAAGCGAAGCCCGCGATCCTCGGGCGAAAGCCGCAGCAAGTGGTCGCGCAACACCTCGCGCTCGCTTGCGAGCAATTTGCGATAAAGCCGCATTTCAGCTCCGGCGAAGCGGTCGCGGCCGGCCATCCTCATCGACCGCGACGAAGGTGAACTCCGCGTCGGTCACCAAGATCCGGTCGCCCTGGCCTTGGCGCAGCACCCAGACCTCCACGTGAAAGGTCATGGAGCTGCGGCCGGTCCGCGTCAGCTCCGTGTAGCAACAGACGACGTCGCCCACATTGACCGGGCGCATGAAGGCGATGTTCGAGACCGCGACGGTGACGACGCGTCCCTGCGCTTCGCGCGTCGCTGCCATCGCGGCGGCACCGTCCATCAGCGCCATGATCCAACCGCCGAACATGTCTCCGTTGGGGTTGGTATCAGCCGGCATTGCGAGCGTGCGGGACGAAAGTTCTCCCTTGGGCTCCCTGTGCTCGGCCGATTTTCGCTTCGTCATCGCCATGGGATCTCCTCCACGCGAGAATCTCGGCGGTCCTTAAGGCGCTCCCTGGTGCGGATTGGTTGGTTGTCATATTGCGATGCAGCATCTGGGAGTCAAGCCATCACAATTCTGTGGCAAGATTATGATGCAATGCACAATAAATTGGCAGCATCCTTGCGCGGCGCCGATTGGCAAACGCACGATCTGGATTAGGATGCGCGCCCTCGACAACAGGAGGAGCGGGCGATGGCGGGGCAAATCGGTTGGGTCGGTGCTGGCCGCATGGGATATGCACTCGCCGAGCGGCTCTTGAAGGGTGGCGTCAAGCTTGCGATCTACAATCGCACGCGCAGCAAGGCCGAGCCGTTGGCGGCGTTGGGCGCGACGGTGGTGGACGAGTTGGCGGCGCTCGCGGCCTGCGACATCGTCTTCGTCATCGTTGCCGACTCCGATGATCTGATCGAGGTGGTGTCGGGACCCAAGGGCCTGCTCTCGCGCGCGGGCCAGGCGCCGCGCATCGTGGTCGACATCTCCACGGTTTCGCAGACGGCCTCCACCGAAGTGCGCCGGACGTTGGCCGGGCGCGGCGCTGCGTTTCTTGCGGCACCCGTGAGCGGCAATCCCAAGGTGGTTCGCTCGGGCAAGTTGAGTGTCGTGGTCTCGGGCCCGAAGGCGGCTTTCGAAACCGTGGAGCCATACTTGCGGCGCTTCGGCCGCGGTGTCTCCTATGTGGGCGAGGGCGAGCGCGCCCGCATCGTCAAGATCTGTCACAACGTCTATCTGGGCATCGCGGCGCAAGCGCTCGCCGAGATCACCGTGCTCGCGGAGAAGAGCGGCGTGCCGCGCCATGCGTTTCTGGCATTCGTCAACGACAGCGTCATGGGCTCGGCGTTCTCGCGCTACAAGACGCCGGCCTACGTCAATCTCGATTTTGCCGCGACCTTCACCCCCCCGCTGCTGCGCAAGGATCTGGATTTGGGTCTCGAAGCCGCACGCGAACACGACGTGCCGATGCCGTTGGCCGCGATGACGCGCGAGATCATCCAGGCCATGATCGGCCAGGGCTACACCGACTGCGACTTCGCGGCGCTGGTGGAGGTCGAGGCCAAGGCCGCGGGCCTAAAGCTGGTGCCGGAGAACGTTAAGGTGAGCGACGGCCTCGAACCGGAGAGGTGACTTCAGCCCTCACTTCGGAAACGCCGCGATCTCGCGCGCCTCGCCCGTGAGTTCCAGGATGTGCATGCCGGTGTTGGCTCGGTCGACGATATAGATGTAGCCGCGATCGTCGACTTCGACGTTGTTGGTCTGGATCGCGATTTTGCACTCGTCCTTGCCATTGATCCTGACGCAGCGCTTGTCGGTCGCCTCGGTGATGGCCGGGATATAGTAGGCGATCTCGCGCGGGCGAAATGGATTTCGGATATCGACTGCGCGCACGCCCGCGTTGAAATGCGAGAAGAACATGATCTTGCCGTAGTAGATCGGAGTCATGTTCTCGTTCGAGGAGTGCGTGCCAAATCGGCCGCCGCGAGAGCAGAAATCGTCTCCCGCCTCCAGCACGTAGAAATTCGAGATGACCTGCGGATGCGCCTCGTCGGTGATGTCGGCGATCCACACCATCTGCCGCGCCTCGCCGCATTCGTTGGCGATCTGCTCGTCGGTGATCACCACGAAATCCCTGGGGATCACCTTGTCGTGGGCAAACTCCGCGAGGCGCATGCCGAGCACCGGAAAGGTCGTGTGCGCGCCGTGGGAGGGTGAGAGATCGAGGCGCCCCACCTGCGGATAGAGCAGGTTTTCGGGCGTGGGCTCGGCTGACCCGTGCAGTAGCTTGTCGCGGTCGACGATCTGCAGGACGCCGCCGCTGTTGGTGCCGTAGCCGAAGTAGATGCGGTTTCCCTTGGGGCCTGTCGAGATCATGCCGTGGAGTGCCGTCGGCACTTCTCCAGTAGCACCCGGCTGCTGTCCCACCAAGCCGAAGTTGCGGATGAACACGGGATGCGCGGGATCGCTCAGGTCATAGACCTGGGTCATGCGGTTGACGCGCCAGCCGGGGACCCCCGAGACGAGGTAGGCAATGCCGGTGTCGCACTCCCACCAATTCTTGTGCGTCCCTTCGAGGCCATCGATGCGTGCCACTAGCACCGGACGCTCGGGAAAGGTGGTATCCCAAATTTCATGTGCGGAATTGCCGAAGGTGCGGAGCATGTAAGTCTTGCCGGGGTCGCCCTTGGGCAAGGTGCTGCCGTCGCAAACGCGCACCATCTGCGCGCCTCCAGCTTCATAAAGTCCCTTCTCGCCGGGAATATGCGCCAAATATCGGGGGTGCTCGGGGTCGGTCACGTCGATGAGCGAAGTGCCGTTGTATTCCGCCCCGCCGGTGAGCGGGTTCAATGGCCGGGGCACGTCATTGGTCCCGCCGTGATGACCCACATAGGCGATCCAACGGCCGTTTTGCTGGTGTATGGTCGGCTGATAGGCGCTCCGGCCCTGCAGATCGTTGTAGCCAACGAGGCGCATGTTCATGGCCTCCGCAGGCTCGCCGATCTTCTGCTCCTTGGCGGTTGCGTTAAGCGTGGGTACCAGCATCAGGGTTGCCCACACGGCAACGGCCCACGTGATCCGCGTCTTCATGCCGATCCTCTTCATGTTCGATCCCCAACGCTCGATTCTACCGCAGGGGGCCAGCCGAGGCGCGGCAAATTCACGCTATCGCTTACTTCTTGCGCAAGGGCCGGAATGGCTTCTAGCTAAGTGGGAACGTTCGGGAGGACGCCGATGGAGCTGGTCATCTTCGCCCGCTTTCATGCTCGCGAAGGGCGCGAGGATGAGGTCGCTGCGGCAATCCGCGAGGTGGTTCCGCCCACCCGCGCCGAGGCGGGTTGCCGCTCGATCGAGGTTTACGGCTCGGTCCGCGATCCCCGGCTCTTTTACATCCACTCGCGCTGGATCGACGAGGCTGCGTTTGAAATCCATGCCGAGCTGCGGCACACCGTCAGGTTTCTGGAGGCGGTTCAGCCACTGATCGACCACCCGCTCGACGTCGCACGGACGCAGTTGCTGGGGTAGCTGCCACGCAAAAGAAAAGGGGCCGCGGAATCCGCGGCCCCAAGAATGAAGCTGGCAGGTTTTTCTTAGAAATCCATGCCGCCGCCGTGGTCGTGCGGCATCGCGGGTGCCGCCTTCTTCTCGGGCTTCTCCGCCACCATCGCCTCGGTGGTGATGAGAAGACCCGCCACCGACGATGCATCCTGCAAGGCCAACCGCACGACCTTGGTCGGATCGATGATGCCGGCCTTGATCATGTTGGTGTACTCGCCGGTCTGCGCGTCGAAGCCATAGTTGGGGTCGCTGCTCTCGAGCAGCTTGCCCACGACGATCGAACCGTCGGTGCCGGCGTTTTCGGCGATCTGCCGCGCCGGTTGTTGGATTGCACGGCGCACGATGTCGATGCCGACCTTCTGGTCGTCATTGGCAGGCTTGAGCTTGCCGAGCGCCTTGGCCGCGTAGAGGAGTGCGGCGCCGCCGCCGGCGACGATGCCTTCCTCGACCGCGGCGCGGGTCGCGTGCATCGCGTCGTCAACGCGATCCTTGCGCTCCTTCACCTCGATCTCGGTCGCACCGCCGACCCGGATCACCGCAACGCCGCCCGCGAGCTTCGCCAGCCGCTCCTGCAGCTTCTCGCGGTCGTAGTCCGAGGTGGTCTCCTCGAT
>Ga0335079_10000065_pt1 | contig 121230 bp, 122 predicted proteins | sample Lox_Sample_33_FD_206719 | JGI IMG/M metagenome (GOLD analysis project Ga0335079, IMG submission 206719) | Soil microbial communities from Loxahatchee National Wildlife Refuge, Florida, United States - Lox_Sample_3.3 | ecosystem: Environmental > Terrestrial > Soil > Wetlands | place: USA... | reverse complement strand
CGGCATCCTGCACGGATGCCTGAAGACCCGCACCCTCTACGACGAGGCAATCGCCTGGGGACACCGGCAAAATCTCCCTCAATCTTCCGTCGCGGCTTGACACTTAAGCTCCTGGGATGTCTTTCGTTAAGTATGGCCTGGGGGGTTAATGCCGGGAGCGCTATGTAGCTTGCGGCGCGGGTGCGTGCCCGCCAGCGGGCCAGATGGTCCAGCCCTGCGCGGACAGCGCCGTCCATAGCCGGCTCGTGCAGTGTCTGCACAGGTAGAGCTCGCCGTCGCGGTCCACGCGGTACGCCGCCCGGACCGCAGGCCCGCACCGGTCACACGTGTCATTCATTGCCGCCACCCGGCCCGCACAGCGTCATGGCCGCCGGGCCATGTGTCAGTCCCGGCCCGGGCCGCGAGCTGGCGCACCCAGCGCATCCGCCCGGAGGCCGTGTCGGGGTGATCGCCGAACTCCTGCGCCATCTGGCCGGCGCAGCCATCGGGACCGAATCGCCGCACGCTGCCGATGATCGCCTCGGCGACCATGCCGGTGGTCGGGTTATCCGATGGCTGCAGCTGGGAGACGAACAGTGCCTGGCACTGCACGCCGTTGACGTCCTGCCGCGTCACCGCGAGCACTGTGGAGGTAGGCATCTCGCACCATCCAGGTTCGTGTCTGCTTGTGTATTGCGATGAGCTCCGCGCCGACGGCGGGGTTTGGCCAGCGCCGCCGGCGCGGAGAAGACCGGTGTGAGCGGTCAGGAGCTGGGCGGGCCGAGGTAGGGGAAGCCGGGCAGCAGGTCGTCGTGCGGCTTGAGGCCGGACGGGGGGACCTTGCCGTTGGTCAGCCAGGCGAAGCGCAGGCTGTACACGTCGTCGGTGGGGACCCGGCCGTTGGGGTAGGTGGCGGGCTCGGTGCGGTCGTAGTGCAGGATGTCGGGCAGTACCTGCAGGGCGGCCGCCTTGGCCTGCTCGGGGGTGTAGCCGCCGGCGTTTTGCAGGATCGCGGTCCACGGGCCCAGGTAGTTGGCCACGTCGTCGGCGGGCTGGCGGGAGTTGAACAGGTTCTTTTCCCCGTCGGGGTTGATGAACGGGTTGATGGTCGGGTTCCCGCCGCGGTCCAGCTGCTCGAGCACGCCGTCTCGGTACCGGCTGATCGAGGCCCACACGCCGATCACCCCGGAGCCGAGCATGTCGTCGGGTACCTCCAGCACAATCGAGTCGACGCTGTTGCCGGCGAAGTCGTCGTGCCCGGTCCAGGCGAACCCGTGCAGGGCCCCTTCGACGTCGGCGAAGAACGGGTCGCTGCGCAGCCCGGCGGCTAGCCGGATCCGGCCGGCCTGCACGGACTGGGTCGTGCCGTCGAAGCTGACCGGGATGTCCGCCGCGAGCACCTGGCCGGCCGGCCCGGGCTGGCGGGCCTGGGTGCCGGTGGCGTGCCAGGCCGTCCCGGTCTGCCTGCCGTTCCCGTACTCGGAGAACACGAACGTGAACGCGACGTCGGCGTGGTTGTCGCCGTCGGTGTCGATGTTGATCCGGTAGACCGCGCCGGGGTAGAACTCCGGGCCGGTGACCGGCGCGGGGATCGGCGGCGGGGCACTGGTCGGGTTCGAGTCCATGATCAGCACGGTTGTGCCGGAGTGGTGACGGTGAAGCAGTGGGTGGTGATGTTCTTGGCTGGGGGCCTGGAAGACGAATACGTCGGTGAGATCCAGGCGCCGGTCGTCGCCGGGGAACTTGAGCTTGTCGGCGCTGAAGTGGTTGGACATTGAGACTCCTTTTGGATTTGTGGGGTGGGGTTAGCGGCGCAGGAAGCCGAGCAGCGCCATGTTCACCTGGTCCGCGTGGGTCCAGGAGATCGCGTGCGGCCCGCCCTCGATGACGACGAGTTGCACGTCGTTGATCAGGCCGGGCAGCCGCTTGCCGGTCTTGTCCAGCGGCAGGACCTGGTCCGCGTCGCCCTGCACGACCAGCACCGGCACGCCGATCTTGGGCAGGTCGGCGCGGAAGTCGGTCGCCCAGGCGCCGATGCAGGCCACCGCGGCGGCCGCCGAGACGGTCACGGCCAGATTCCAGCTGGCCTGCCAGGCCTGGTCGCTGACCAGCGTGCCGCGCAGGTCACCGAAGTTGTAGAAGTTGTCCAGGAACCCCTTCATCCACACCGGGGTATCGGCCCGGGCGGCCTGGGCGAACCCGTCGAACAGGCCCTGCGGTACCCCGTCGGGATTGCCGGGCGTCTGCAGCAGGAACGGCGGGATCGGGGACACCAGCACGCCCTTGGCCACCCGCGCCGGACCGTAGCGGCCCAGGTAGCGGGTGACCTCGCCGGTACCCATCGAATGCCCCACCAGCACCGCCTCGTGCAGATCGAGGTGCTCAAGCAGGGCGGCCAGGTCGGCGGCGAGGGTGTCGTAGTCATAGCCGGTGACGGGCTGGCTGGACCGGCCGAACCCGCGCCGGTCATAGGTGATGACCCGGTAGCCGGCCTCCAGCAGCACCGGGACCTGCTTGTCCCAGGCCCGGCCGCTGAGCGGGTACCCGTGGATCAGCACGACGGGCTGGCCCGCGCCATGATCCTCGTAGTAGATCTCGATGTCGGAGTTGTTTTCCTGTCCGGCAGTGACTGTGGGCATGAGGCTTCCCTCCGGTAGTAGGCATGACTGGCTCGCGGGGTGCAGGGCCCGCGTCGGCCGGGCTGATCTGCAGGTTGGTACTGGCATCAGCATCGTGCTCCGGGCGGTGCGTCGCCCCTGTAGAAACCACCGGCTCATACCGGGTCTGCGGGTACGGGCCGAGCCAGTAGGTGCCCGGAACCGCCGCCCGGACAGGCCATGGCCGGGCATGCGGCCCGGGATACCGTGTTACTCATGGCTGGCGGTCGTGCCGATCGGGGAGGCTCGACGACGCTGCGCGGGCGGCGCGGCGAGTGCGAAAGGCTGGACCGGCTGCTGGCGGGGGTGCGCGCCGGGAGCAGCGGCGTACTGGTGGTGCGGGGTGAGGCGGGCGTGGGCAAGTCGGCGCTCCTCGACTACGTGGTGGAGTCGGCCGCGGATCTGCAGGTGGTCCGGGCGGCGGGCGTGGAGTCGGAGATGGAACTCGCGTTCGCCGCGCTGCACCAGTTGTGCGCGCCGGCGCTGGATCGCCTGGGGCGGCTGCCGGGCCCGCAGCGTGATGCGCTGGGGACCGCGTTCGGGTTGCAGGCGGGTGCCGCGCCGGATCGGTTCCTGGTCGGCCTGGCGGTGCTGAGCTTGCTGTCCGAGGCGGCCGGGGAGCGGCCGCTGGTCTGCGTGATCGATGACGCGCAGTGGCTGGACAAGGCCTCCGCGCAGGCGCTGGCGTTCGTGGCGCGCCGGCTGGCGGCCGACGCGGTGCTGGTGCTGTTCGCGGCGCGGGAGCCAGGTGCAGACCTGTGCGGGCTGCCCGAACTAGTGGTCGAGGGCTTGCCGGAGGCGGACGCGCGGGAGCTGCTTGCCTCGGTTGTCCGGGGGCCGCTGGATGAGCGGGTGCGGCAGCGGATCGTGGCCGAGACTCGTGGCAACGCGCTGGCGCTTCTGGAGCTGCCGCGGGGGCTCTCCCAGGCCGAGCTGGCGGCCGGGTTCGGGCTGGCGGAGGCGCTGCCGTTGCCGGGCCGGATCGAGCAGAGCTTCCTCCGGCGGGTCGAGAGCCTGCCGGCGGAGACCCGGCTGCTGCTGGTGGTCGCGCGGCTGAGCCGGTCGGCGACCCGGCGCTGGTATGGCGCGCGGCCAGCCGGATCGGGCTGAGCGTCGAGTCGGCCGACCACGCGGAAGCGGCCGGTCTGCTCGAGATGGGCAGCCGGGTGCGGTTCCGTCACCCGCTGGTGCGCTCAGCGGTGTACCGGGCCGCGCCGCTCAGCGACCGCCAGAAGGCGCACGCCGCGCTGGCGGAGGCGACCGATCCGCGGGTGGATCCCGACCGCCGGGCCTGGCATCGCGCGCAGGCCACGCTGAGCCCCGATGAAGATGTCGCCGCCGAGCTGGAGCGGTCTGCCGAGCGGGCGCAGCAGCGCGGGGGCATCGCGGCGGCCGCCGCGTTCTTGGCGCGGGCGGCCGGGTTGACACCCGATCCGGCGCGCCGGGCGCAGCGGGCGCTGGCCGCGGCGCGAGCAAAGCACGAGGCCGGCGCGGTCGGCGCGGCCCTGGCACTGCTGGCGGAAGCCGGGGCGGGACCACTCGATCCGCTCCAGAGCGCTCGAGTAGATCTGCTCCGGGCCCAGATCGCCTACTCTCAGAACCGGGGTCGTGATGCTCCGCTGCTGCTGCTCCGGGCCGCCCGGCGGCTCGAGCCGCTGGATGCGAGCTTGGCCCGCGAAACCTATCTAGATGCGCTCTGGGCCGCGCAGTTCGCTGGCCGCCTCGTACGGGGGGGCGGTGTGCTGGAGGTGGCGCAGGCGGCCTTGGCCGCGCCGGTGCCACCTGCCCCCCGCGCGCCTTCGGTCTCCTCCTCGATGGTCTGGCGACACAGTTCACCGAGGATTACGCCGCCGGAGTACCCATGCTGAAGCAAGCCGTGAGCGCGTTTCGCAGCAGGAAAGTCTCGGCTGAAGAGGAGCTCCGCTGGCTGTGGCTCGCCAGCCATGCCGCGGTGGTGCTGTGGGATGACGAGTCCTGGGATGTCCTGACCGCCCGCTACATCCAGCTCGGCCGCGAGGCGGGGGCGCTGACGGTTCTCCCCATCGCCCTCACAGCACGCATCTCTGTGCACACGTTCGCCGGCGAGCTGCTCGCGGCCGCGGAACTGATCGACGAGGTGCGGACGGTCACTGAGGCAATCGGATGCCAGCTCCCGCCCTACGGGCCGCTGATCGTCGCCGCCTGGAAGGGTCAGGAGGCAGAGGCTGCGAGCCTCATCGAGGGGACTCTCCGCGAGGTGACCTCACGCGGTGAGGGCCAGGGGGTAGCCGCCGCTCAGTATGCGCGCGCGGTGCTCTGTAATGGCCTGGGCCGCTACGAAGATGCGCTCGCCGCCGCCAGGCTGGCCAGCGAGCGCCCGGAAGGTCTGGCGTTCTCCAACGCCGGCCTGGTCGAGCTGGCCGAGGCGGCCGCCCGTACCGGGCAGGACGAGTGTGCTGCCGATGCCCTGCAGCAGCTTTCGGCGAGGGCCAGTGCCAGCGGCACTGACTGGGCGCTCGGGGTCGAGGCGCGCTCACGGGCAGTGCTAAGCGACGGAGACCCCGCCGAGCGTTGCTATCACGAGGCGATCGACCGGCTCGGCCACACCCGCGCCCGAGCGGAGCTAGCCCGCGCGCATCTGCTCTATGGCGAGTGGCTGCGGCGCGAGAACCGCCGGGCAGGCGCCCGCGAACAGCTCCGGGCCGCCTACGTGATGCTGACCGCGATGGGCGTCGAGGCGTTCGCCGAGCGCGCCCGCCGCGAACTGCTGGCCACTGGCGAGACGGTACGCAAGCGCACAGTCGAGACGGCTGTCGCGCTCACCCCCCAGGAGGCGCAGATCGCCCGGCTGGCTCGCGACGGCCACACAAGCCCAGAGATCAGCACTCAGCTGTTCATCAGTACGCGCACGGTCGAGTGGCACCTGGGCAGGGTGTTCGCCAAGCTCGGCATCAGCTCCCGCCGGCAGCTCCGCCAGGCGCTGCCCGATGCCGGGCGACAGGCCCTGCTAGCCTAGCGCTGGCCTAGCTCGTTCCCGGCCGGCGGCGCGCCCGCCGGGCTGCCGCATCCGCGGGGTCTCATAGGGCGCAGCTCTCAGCTGCTGCCCGCCCGGGCGCGCTGGCCAGCGGAGTACTTGCGTACCATCATGCTGCCCGCTGCCGCCGCGGCGAGTACGGCGATCACGCCCAGGTACACCAGGGCGGTGTGGTGCAGGCCGTAGCGGGTGACGGCCACCCCGGCGATCAGTGCGGGGATGCCGAAGGCAAGGTAGTTGACGGTGAAGATCCCGGCGATGAGGGCAGCGCGCTCGCCGGGCCCGGCGAGCGCGCTGAGGGTCCGGAAGGCGCCCAGGAACGCCACCCCGAAGCCGGCGCCCGCCACGGCGGTGCCGGCCAGGAAGGCGGCTGCCGACATCGCGGCGATGGCGGCGAAGGTCACTGCGACGCCGGTGAGCAGGACCAGGCAGCCGGCCAGCATCGCCGTGGGCGGGGCGAGGCTGCGGAACGCAACCGTGGCCGCGGCCCCGGTCCCGGCGAGCAGGAAGACCACCAGGCCGCCGCACAGCCGGTTCGGCGAGGCAAGCACCTGCGCGGCCAGCGACGGCCCCAGCGACAGGTACAGGCCAGCCAGGGCCCACGCCGCCTGCAGGCACGGCACGGCCACCGCGAAGGTCCCGCGCGCCCGGGGCGGCACTTTCACCCGCGGCCGTAGCGAGGCCAGCACGCCGGGCCGGCGTGCTGCGGGCTCGGGCATCACGAGTATTCCGGTGATGGCCACGGCGAAGGCGCCGAGCAGCAGCCACCACACCAGATGAGTTGGCGCCGGCCCGTACTGGACCAGCGCACTGGCGCCGAGCGCGCCGGCGGCCAGGCCAAAGATGGTGGCTGCGGTGTTGACGACAGGCGCGAGCCTGCCGCGGCCGGGTTGCAGGTCGATCAGCGCCGCGCCGAGCGCCCCGGTCGCGGCGCCGACGGCGATGCCCTGCAGCACACGGGCAGCGAACAGCAGGCCGACCCCCTGGGCCGTCAGGAACAACGCGCATGCGCCGATGTTGACGGCCAGGGTGGCTATGATCACGGGCCGGCGGCCCAGGTAGTCCGACAACGACCCGAACACCAGCAATGTGATGAGAACGACAAGGGCATAGACCGCGAAGACCGCGGTCAGCGTGGCCGCCGAGAACCGGAACTGAGCCTGGTAGACACCATAGAGCGGCGCCGGAGCACTGGCCGCGAACAAAGACAGGAACAAAACCCCGGCCACCAGCCAGAACGCCCGCGGCGGCGCCGTCGGCTGCGATTGCTCCCGGGCAGCCCCGGTTACAGGCGGGCCGTATCGTCCCGCAGCGCGGCTGGCCCGTTCGCGGCCGGTCTTAGAGCTGGAAATGGTCATCGCAGGCCCCGGCTGGTACTGAATTATGCGACTCAACCTCCGCGACAGGTACCACCACAATCTCGAATCTCATGTCTGCGATCGCTCCTTTGTTTCTGGTGTCAGTAGCCTTTGTCGCTGCCAACAGGGCTGATCCCGGCATCCACGATCACGTTCGACCCGTCTGATGGCGGGCCAGGCTCGTGGCCTGTCTACGCGGAGCGGCACTGACTCACTGCTGATCGCCCCGGACGATGATCGCCCTGGACGATGATCGGGCCGATCTCATCCGGCGCTGGGCTGGTCATGGCATCAGGATCGTTGTTCCGGGCGAACCGTCGCACCCGTAGAAATCCCTGGGGTACCCGGTCCAGGCGACACCGGACCGTACGGCTTGGGAGTCGTGGCGAGCGGATCTGCGCACTGAACCGGCCCCTGGAGTGTGCCGTGTCCCGGTCGTGGTTAAGGGCGAGCGGGCGTTCCATGGCCAGCTCGTCGGCGTGGTCCTGCACAGCAGATATGTGGAAGCCGGCCTGGGCCCGCACCCAACTGAAGGCCGGCCAGATTGACGAGGAGGGCCACACGCAGTAGCAAGGAAGGATGGGAAAACGGGCCGCCGCCGTGCTCTATGTGCTCGCGATGGTAGCCGTCGTGGTCGGCGCGGACGTCCTGTTCTTCAGGCACCGGTTCTGGGAGCGGCTGATCGTGAACGTCGGGATCGTCCTGGTGTTCGCGGCGTTCTACTGGCGGTTCCTGAAGCGCCCGCGAGCCTCGGTGGTCAAGGACCGTTCTTAATATTCAGGGGTGAAGCTTCAAGCGAGACCGATTCGCCGAGCATCTGAGTCGTTCGGAGTGGGGCGCTTTGCGCCTTATAGATCAGCCTTAGGCCTTTTACCGCGGGCTGCCGCGCCTGCCCCCGCGGATGACAAGGTTTAGCTGATCATCGCCGGGGCTGTGCACCGGTTGAAAGCGCCCGGCTCTGTGCCAATTGACGCTTGGCAAGATCCCTAGGAACGGTGGCTTACGGCGTGGCTGATCGCGGCGATCAAGACGGTCTGCAGCGCGGGCAGCAGCCGCCTGGGCAGGTTCGGGCCGAATGCCCCGTAATGCGCAAGCCCCGGCTCTCCGCTCGCCAGGGACGGGCGGTCAGCCAGATGACGGCCGGCTTGCTCACATCGAACTCATACGAGACCCCCGCCCTCATCTGATCTGAGGGACCGATCATGGTGCGGTCAGGATCAGGAAAGAAGGCGGCCATATGAACGAGGGCATGCGCAGGGCGGCCATCGTGACAGCGCTGGCCGGGATCGCGCTGCTGGCGGCGTGCGGCGGCTCCCATCCGGCAGGATCGGGTACTGGAACCGAGCAAAGCCTGTCCGCCCAGCTGGATGCCTACGCATCGTGCGTGCGCCACCACGGAGTGACGAACTTTTACTTTTCCCCCGCGGGAAGCAACACCAGCGGGATCACGTCCACCACCCCGGTGATCGCCATCAGGCAGTGGGTCGCCCCGGCCGACCCCACCTCGCCGCAGTTCCAGGCGGCGATGACGGCCTGCAACCGCCTGTTCCCCGGGGGTGCGCCAGGCCCGGTGACGCAGCGACAGAAGATCCAGATGCTGAAGTTCGCCGCCTGCATACGGGCGCACGGTTACCCCAGCTACCCCGACCCCCAGTTCCCCAGCAGCGGTGGCGTTATGCAGCAGGCGTCCGGTATCGACACGAACTCGCCACAGTTCCAGACCGCGGCCAAGACGTGCAACGGGAAGTCGTAGCCGAGACGGTAACGGTGACGGTGACGAAAGGCCGCTTCGCCGTGGGGTAAAACCCAGATCCAGCTATGGCCGGCCTCGCCCAGGCAACGTACCGTTACCGCAGGCTGGGCGGGTTGGCGGATCCCTCCTGGCCACCGCGGACAGTTCGTACGCAGGACCGCGCGGGCGGGCGGACCGCCAGAATGGCCAGGCATTCTGGCGGCCGAATGTCAAGTCTCAGCCGATGCAGGACAACCTGGGCCGGCCTTATGCCTAGCGTCATTGGGTGTGCGCCGGATCGGCTCCGTTTGATGCGCGGCACGTCCCCAGGTTTCTCCTTAGCTCCAATCATGGAGTTACCGTGGGCTGCGCCGCCATGGAATCGGCCCCGCAGGCTGGGTAGCCTGGGTTCGGGCAGGGGCGCCTGCCCCACTCCGAGCCGCCGCGGCCCGCGCCTGCGGTGGCGGTGAGGACAAGGGCCGCCGGTTCGCGCTAGCTGGCAGAGATCAGTCACCGCTGAGCCAGGCGATCAGGGCGCGGGGCAGCGTCGCCGCGAGGGACATGGCGTGACTGACGACAGCGCGTTCAAGAAGCAGGTCCGGGCCCGGATGGCCGAGACCGGGGAGAACTACACCACCGCCCGCCGGATGGTCATCGCCGGGCGTGATCCTGGCCAGCCGCCGGTGGCATTGCGGGTGTACCTGAATCCGCACGTGGACGTGGAGCTGACCGGCGAGATGGCCCGGGCCTATGCGGCGGCTGATGAGCGGGGCCAGCGGGACATGGCGAACCGGTTGCTGGCCGGCCACATCGAGATGGCCGGGGCCGGGGAGGCCGGTGTGGCCGTCGGCTCGGAGATCGTGACGGTCCAGGATCTGCGCATCGACCAGATCGCTGACGCGATCAACCGGCGGATAGCACGGGCGGCCGGGATAACCACCATCGCGGTGTGGGGAGACCTGGATCACGTCCGGATTGAAATCCAGGCTGACCGGCCGGGCGTGGCGCTCGGCCATGGCCGTGCGGAGTACGACCGGCTCCGCGCCGAACTGGAGGAGCTGACCGGCAAACCGGTGCAGCTGCACCTAGTGAAGGACACTGGCCCGCCGACGGGGCGGAAGGAAATCCAGATAGGGCCCGGGCAAACAATGGGCTGAGGACCGGGGCGACCCTCAGGCTCGAGGCAAGCAGGTAAGCCTTGTCCAGCCGCCCGGGAACCCCGCAGGTATCCGGACGGCCCCGTTTCTGCTCGACGACCTGTGCCGACCTGTGCCTAGCGGTGCCTCGCGTCATTTGATGTGCGACACCGTCCAAGGGGACGCCGTGGTAGCTGGCGAAGTGGCCGGTCATCACCACTGCGTAGGACGGGAGTCGTAACTGGCCGGGACCGCTGAGCCGCTGAACGGCAGGTCTAGCGCCTTGCCCCGGATTGATGGCCCGGCGGGAGAGGTGCCGGGACCGGCCTGGCCGACCACGAGCGTCCGCCATGCGGCTCGTTCGTATCGCGGGGATCGGGGGGCGCAATCCGTGCGCATGATTCGAGGTGCAAAGCACCTCGCCGCACCTTTGGCAGGGAGCCGCGGTGGCCCTAGGGTTCGCACGAGACCTGGAAATGCGGGGCGGCCGTTCCCGGCGCGGACATGCCGGCTGGCGTGAGGCGCGGGGTGCGCCTCGCGCTGCTTCCTGCTTGGCCGGAGAGGAGTTCATCGTGATTCTCGTGATCGTCATGGCCTGGAGGCTCGCGTTGCCCGGGGGTGCCGCATGAGCATCACGCATGACCGGCACGGGCTCAGGCTCAAGCTGTACAAGAGCCCGCACGGCGGGCTGACCGCTGACCCGGAACAGGCGTCGCTGTTCCAGCGGGTCGCTGACTGGACGTCTGCGGCGATGGGCCGACCAACCAACATCGTGATCTGGCTGGTCGCTGTCGTCGGCTGGACGCTCACCTTCGCGTTCGGCGGCTCGCACATAGCCAGCGGTGACTGGCTACCCGCGTGGTTTACCTCGCAAGGTTTCAACTTTCCCCTGAATCTCGTCACTACCGTCGCCGAGCTGTTCATCGGATTTTTGGTCGGGGCGGCATCGAACCGCTCTGAGCGCAACCTGGAGACGACGCTGGGCCGGATCGAGCAACTTGAACAGTCGATGGACGAGCAGGCCAAGACCAGCCTGAGTCTGCTGCAATCGAACACGGACCTGATCACACAGGTGCCTCAGCTGCAGACGGCTGCCAACACGATGCTCAGCCGCCTGGAGCATATGAACGCCGAGCTGAACGCCATCCGCGAGGCGGTCGCACCAGGAGTCCCCAGCGCGGCGCAGGGCCCTGACACTGACGGCGCCGCACAGGAGCACTCATATGAAGCGGAACGTCAAGGCTTTGCAGATCCTGTGCCTGGTTCTTTGCGGTTTACGGGGTTGTGTCGTGCGGGCCAGCGGGGAAGGTGGGCGTGGCTGTCTGATCCCGTGTCCCGGATAGCTGCCATGGGTCGTGTGAGCGGTGGCCTGGGTCAAGGTGCGCGAAGCGCCCGCCGGGGCGGCGCCGCAGGCGGCCTTGACGCGGGCTGCCGGGGGCCGATACTGGGCGGCCGGGGCACGGGAGCCCGGGTGCGGGCTCGCCGGGTTCTGGTGGCGGGCGGGGCGGGTGGGGGTGGCCTGCCGGGGCGGCGTCGTGGCCGTGGCCACTGCCACTCTCATATACGCGTGTCGGGATCGCAGATCGGTGATTCGCAGGATGGTGCCCCTGACTAAATACGAGCGTCGCGGATGCGTTCATAGTGCGCGCGGGGGTCGTTCCTGCGGCGGCGAGCGTCCCGGCAGGCCACCGGCTCGGGGGAAGAGGGGATCATCAGCTGGTCATCTCGGCCCAGACGAAGCCGGCGAGCTCACGGGCCATCGCGGTGACCGCGACAGCGGCGGGCTTGCCGCGGGCGGTCATGGTCTTGTAGCGGGCGTGCAGCCGGCGCTGCGCCTGCCAGGAGCGCGCCAGGGTGTCCGGGGCCGCGTCGTGCTGGCGGCGGCGCAAGGTGAGGCCGATCGCGGGCCGGAACCGGTAGGCCCAGGCCGCCTCGGTCAGCGCAGTCCGGACGGGCTCTGAGCCCGCCTTGGTGATCGAGCCGCGGCGGGTGCGCTCGCCGCTGGAGTACTCGGCGGGCACGAGCCCGGTGAAGGACATGAATGCCCGGGCGGACGGGAACCGCCGCCAGTCGCCTACCTCGGCAGCCAGGGTCAGGCCGTTCAGCTTGGCGATGCCCCGGTAGCAGCCGAGCCGGGTCACCGCGGCCGCCAGCGGCGCCCTGGCCGCCCAGGCCGCCAGCTCGTCCTCGACCGCGTCCAGCTCAGCGCGACGGGTGTCCAGCGCCGCCCGGTAATGCGCCAGCGCGGAAGCCAGCGCCGGCTCGCCGAAGCGCTGCCCGGCGATCCACTGCTCGTGCGCGGCGGTCCAGTAGGTACCCCGCCAGGTCCGGCCGTGGCGCAGCAGCATCGCGGTGATCCGCAGCTGGGCACGCTTGCGGTCCGCCAGCAATGCCGCCCGGGCCCGGACCAGGTCCCGGACCGCCTCCTCCGCCTCGCTGGGTACCCGGACCGGCGTCAGCTCCCCGGCCCGGTGCAACCGGGCCAGCCGGCTCGCGTCGCGTTTATCGGTCTTCACCCGGTCCCCAGGCCGTCGCGGGATCAGTGACGGCGCGACCACATCACAGGCCACCCCCATCGAGGCCAGCAACCGGTGCAGCTCAAACCCGCACGGCCCGGCCTCATAACAAGCCCGCAGCACCGCCGGGTCGCCCAGCCGGCCCACCAGGTGGCGCACCGAGCCTTCCTCGTTCCAGATCCGGTCTACGACCGGCACCTCATCGCCGGGCATCAAGACGCCCACCACGATCGTGTTCTTCGAGGTGTCCATTCCCAGATGGATCGGCCCTGCCGCTGATGTCACACTAGGCATGACGGCCGGCTCCCTTCCGCCATAGTGGCTCCGGTCAGCTGGGTAGTTGCACCTTCCAGCTTCCGGCGACCCACGACATCAGCCAAGATCAGGCTCTGACGGTCACCAAGGAGCCGGCCGCTTCATAGTGACTAAATGGGGATGAGGCCGGCCGGTGATCTGGGGCGTGTGGCCGAAAGATCGTGGTGGAGAGCGGCCTGAAGATCGCCGCGGGTGTCCCATTACCTCTCCTCGCCCGAGAAGATCTCCAGGAAGACGTTCAGCACGTCGAGGAAGATCACCGCGGCCAGCAATGGCGCGGTGGCGGTGTCGGTGCTGCGCCGCAGCCGCTGGAAGTCGAGCATGGTGAACCCGGCGCGCCGAGCAGCCCGGCGGTCAGCTGCGTGGAGCGCCGGGCCGCGAACCGCATGCCGATCACGGCGGCAAAGGTGGCGATGAACGCGACGATGCCCACGCCGCCGGTCAGGTTGCGGCCCAGCCAGGCGCCGAGCGTGACCTCTGCCATGTAGCGCCCGGCGGCCGCGGAGGCCTCGTCCGGCGTGCGGCCGGATTCGCGCGCGAGCATGTACGCCGCGTACCAGTCCCACCAGTCGTGCGGCGGGGCGATGGCCTCGAATCGGCCGTGCTGCTCGGCCGTCTCGCGCAGCAACCCGGCCTGGGCGGAGACGTCGGTGTGAGCATCCCATCCCGGCCAGGTAGCCGGGTGGTGATCTCCTGGAGCAGCCAGCCGTTGCCGTCAGGGTCGCGGAACGACGCGTACGCCCAGTACGAGCGTCCTTTGTCCGGGTCAGGGCCCGGGACGCGAGAGTGCTGCTCGCCGGTGTGGCCTGGCCGCCGGCCGTAGTGGCAGCCCCGGCGCAGCAGCTGTGATGCCCGTGCCGAAATGGATCGAGCACTGCGAATGCGCTGGTGTGAGCTGGACCAGCCGGAAGTCGTCGCCGATGGCCCGGCCGGCGTCCAGCCGCCAGCCCAGGCTCTGGTAGAAGCGCTTGGCCCGGTCCACGTCGGAGACGGGAATCGTCACGACCTCCAGGCCCATGTCGACGGTGCCTGTTTCCGGCTTGCCCATCGAGGCGTTACTGGCTGCGCCGGTGCTGGCCATGCTCACCTCCGTAGATTTGCCGTGGCAACAGAGTCGCGCGTCTTGCCCCGGTTCGCACCCGTTGTAGTCCCTGGTCCAGGGAAACCAGGGTGCCGAGGGGGAAATCCGCGGGCGCAGACGCCAGGCCCCGCCAGGCGGCGGTCAGCCGCGATTACCGCAGCTAGCTGCCCCATCAGGCGGCTTCCAGCACCCTGTTCGCGCCCACCAGGCAAAACGAGGGGAGAGACGGTGTCCCGGATTACCGGCTGGGCCAGTTCCGTGACAGGCTATCCTCAGCGACACGGTAAGCGCACCGGCACGGCTGTGACGGGAGCGCCGCATCAACAACCAAGAAGGACGAGATGGCGCAGGGCACTGTGAAGTGGTTCAACGGCGACAAGGGCTACGGCTTCATCGCTGTCGAGGGTGGCCAGGACGTGTTCGTGCACTTCAGCGCGATCACCGGCAGCGGCTACCGCAACCTCGAGGAAGGTCAGAAGGTCGAGTTCGACATCACGCAGGGCCAGAAGGGCCCCCAGGCGGAGAACGTCCAGGTCGTCGGCTGACGGACCGGCGGGGGCATTCCACCCGGAGCAGCCCGGAGTTCAGCAGCATCTCACGCGGTGCCCGACCGTAGCCCCCGCCGGTCACCGGGGCGGGAGCGTGGGGCGGGGCTTGCCCGGGGCCACGGTACGGGCCAGGATCCCGAGCGTGGCCCGTAGCGCGCTCTCCGGGATCACCGGGAAGATGGCGGCGTCCTTCCAGCTCTGCTCGGCCGCCGACCAGTCGTAGTAGGACGTTACGAGCGTGCCGTCCTGGATCGGCTCGAGCCGGTAGCCGTACACATGGCCGAGGTTCAGCTGGCCGTGGACAGTCCAGGCGAGTTCCCGGTCCGGCTCGAACGTGACGATCTCGACGGTGACGTCGTACCGGCCCAGGGGGTAGTCGTTGAGAGCTTCCCGGTCCATGTGCACGACGAACGTGTCTCCCGTCTTGGTGACAACGTCCCCGCTGGCCGCCATCAGCATGCCCGAGCTGTCGATGGCAACGTGCCCCCGGGGATCGCTGAGCACGGCGAAAATCTCGGCGGGCGATGCGGCCACCGCCCGCTGTACCTCGAGGCGTTCCGTCATGTGCCGATTGTGCACCCGCTGCGCGCGAGCGCCCGGCGCGGGCCACGATCGATCGACGGGCAGCGCGGTGAGATCGCCCGGCACGGCTCGTCTGGTCACGTATGGATAAGGCTGTGTGTCGCTATCGCGACGAGATGGACGCCGAGTACCGCCCGGTGTTTGATCGCCTGCATCAGCTGCTCGTGGCCGCGTGCCCGGACGCCGACGTTGGGCTGTCGTACGGAATGCCGACCTACCGGATCGGGCGCCGGCGGTTCCACATCGGGGTCTGGCAGCATGGGCTGTCGCTGTATGTGTCACCGAGCCGGGACGGTGGCTTCACGGTACGTCATCCCGGGCTGGCCGCGGGAAAGGGGACCATCAAGCTGACGCCCGCGGACGCCGGCTGCATCTCGGACGCCGAGTTCCAGGACTTGATACATGCTGCCCTGCGCGGCTGATCCGGCCGTTCCGCGCCCGGGCCGCCCGGTGCTGGGCCCCTGGGCGGCCTTTGCTCTGGTCAGGACTGGGCGGCGCGGACGCCGGCTGTGATCGCGCGCGCCACGACGTCGGCCGCCACGGCCTCCACCGCGTCCGCGGGTGCGGCCACGTTCCCGGTGGCGAGGCAGAACAGGGTGTCGCCGTCGTAGCGGGTGTGCGCCGGGCGCACCGCGCGGCCAATGCCGTCGTGCGCGACCGCCGCGACCCGGTTCGCCCGCTCCTTGCTGAGCCGCGCGTCGGTCAGCACGGCACCGATCGTGGTGTTGGCCCCAGGGATCATTGATGATGCCCGGTCCCAGCCGGTCAGCGGCGCCACCCACTCGTGATGTTCGTCGTCCCAGATGCCGCCGACGCTGTTGGCCACCATCACCGCGGTCACGACCGCACCCCCCACGGCTGCGCTGGCCATCCCCAGCCCGCCGGGCCGCGGCGCGCTGGTGCCGGCCTTCGCCACCGTCGCGCCGGTGCCCGCGCCCACGGTGCCCTGGACGGCCCGGGCGTCGGCTGCCGCACACGCGGCGTAACCGGCGCCGCTGCCGGGCCGTGCCCCCGGATCCCCAGTCAGCAGGTCGAAGATGACCGCGCCAGCGACGGCCGGGACGCGCACCGAGCCGAGCGGCAGACCCGCGCCTCGTTCCTCGAGGTAACGCATGACGCCCGCCGCTGCGGCCAGGCCGAAGGCGCTGCCCCCGGTGAGCAGGACCGCGTGGACCTGCTCGATGACCGTGCCAGCGCGCAGCGCGTCGGTCCCCAGCGTGCCGGGCGCGCCGCCACGCACGTCCACCCCGCCGGCCGCGCCGCCCGGGGCCAGGATCACGGTGCACCCGGTCTGGCCCGCCAGATCGGTCCAGTGCCCCACCGACACTCCCTCGGGGAACCGCACGCTGGCCTGGTCCGGCTGGGCGCCCACGATCACCTCCCGGGAATCTCAGGCGGGCGGCCGCACCGGCTGCGGTCAGACCCCGGACGCGGCCGCCGGGTCGTCGTCAACGATCAGGGCAACCTTGCCCTGGATGTGGCCCTGCTCGACCGCGCGGTGCGCGGCGGCGGCCTGCTGCCAGTAGTACCGGGCCGACAGGTGGACGGCCAGGTCGCCGTTGTCGAACCAGGGCGCCATCCGGATCAGGCGGCTGCCGCTGGGCGCCCCGTCGTACCGCTCCCAGCGCACCTCCCCGTCGGCCGGGAGCGGGGCGTGCACCGGGGTGGCGATGATGGCCCCGGCGCGGGCCGCGCGGGCCGCACCATCCAGCGTCGGCGCGGCGCAGGCCAGCACCTTGTGCGCGCCGCCGTCGGTGAACTTGCGGGCCTCGTCCGGCCAGCCGGGTGCATTGTGGTCGATGACCACGGCGGCGCCGAGCCGGTGCACGAACTCGTGGTGGCTTGGGCTGGCCGTGGCCACCACCACGGCGCCGAGCGCGCGTGCCATCTGCACGGCGAAATGGCCGAGCCCGCCGGCCCCGGCGGTGATCAGGACCTGGTCGCCGGGGCCGACGCCCAGGATGTCGGTCAGGCCCTGCTCGGCAGTCAGCCCGTCGATGGGCACGGCGGCCGCCTCGGCGGCGCTCAGCGCGGAGGGAATCGGGGCCAGCTGCTCGATCGGGCAGGTCACGTACTCGGCGTAACAGCCCACCAGCCCGGGATACCCGTAAACCGGCGTGCCGTCCTCGAAGCCGGCATCGAGTCCCTCGTCACCGGCCACAACCCCGGCGAACTCGCCGCCGGGAATGTAGGGCAGCGGCCCGTCCCACCCACCCCGGCGCAGCTCCACGTCCCACGGCCCGACGCCAGCCGCCAGCACCCGGACCAGGAGCTCGTCCGGCCCGGGGGCCGGCAGCCCGGCCTGGCCAGCCCGCAGCTCGTCCGGACCGCCGAACTGGTTCACCATGATCGCCCGCACGAGTACTTCACTACCCGGCCCGCGCTGACCGTGCACGTGATTGCACCCGATCTCCAGGTGGCTTTCCGCAGCGGTGACGGCTGGCGCCGCCACATTGCCACCGGCTGGCCGGCCGGCCACGCTAGGGGTCGTGCCGGTCGTGATCGATACCGTGGCGTGGGTGCGCGTGGAGCACGGCCGGATCCTGTGCGCCCGGCCACGCGGCCGGGACGTCTTCTACATCCCGGGCGGCAAGCGTGAGGACGGGGAAAGCGACCTGCAGGTGCTGCTGCGCGAGATCGCCGAAGAGCTTTCGGTCCGGCTGCGGCCGGAAACGGTCCGGCACGCCGGCACGTACGCGGCGCCGCCGCCTGGCGGCCACCCGGCCCGGGCCATCGTGCGGATGAGCTGTTATACCGGCGACTACACCGGGACGCTGCGGGCCGGCAGCGAGATCGACGAGTTCGGCTGGTTCGGCTACGCGGACCGCCCGCGGGTGCCACCAGTGGATCAGCTGCTGTTCGACGACCTCAGGGCCGCTGGCGAGCTGCGCTGACACCCGCCGCCGGGGCGATGACCGTGGTCACCACCCTGCGGACGGCCGACGCGTCGGGCGGCGCACCTGGCCGCCCGGCGAACAGCAGGTGCCCGGTCCCGATCAGCATGGCGGCGAGCGTGTCGACGTCGGCGTCTGCGGCGATGCGGCCCAGGTCGCGCTCGGCGGCCAGGTAGGACGCGAGCATGGTGGCCGCTTCAGTGAGCACCGGCACGCCGGCTGGCCAGGCGCGGCGCAGCCGGGCGCGCAGCTCATCCCGGAACGTCACCAGCGGGACGATGGCCACCGCCACGGACCCGAACAGGCCCATCAGCGCGCCGGTGAGGTGGCCGGCCACCGTGCCGGTGCCGGCGGACTCGCGCAGCGCGGCGGCCTGCCGGGCCAGCCGGTCGATGCGGTCCAGCACGAACTCGGCCAGGAAGTCGTCGAAATCGGCGAAGTGCCGGTGCAGCACCCCCTTGGCGCAGCCCGCCTCGGCCGTCACTGCCCGGCTGGTCAGGGCGCTTGGCCCGTCCCGGAGCAGGACGCGCTCGGCGGCGTCGAACAGCTGCTCGCGCACATCGCGGAGGGCCACCCCAGTCGGCACCGCGGATCCTCTTTCCTCCCGGGACCCAGCCCGGTTGACGAGTGGGCACGTGCCCACTATGGTGGGCGCATGCCCACTGTACCGCCGCCGGAGATGCCTTCCTCTCCCCGGGAGCCGCACCAGCACCGGCAGATGGCGGAGTCGTTCGGGGTGGACGCGGAACGCTACGACCGGGCCCGGCCGCGTTATCCCGAGACGATGGTGGCCCGGATCGTAGCCGCCAGCCCGGGGCCGGATGTGCTGGACGTTGGCTGCGGGACGGGTATCGCGGCCCGGCAGTTCCAGGCGGCGGGCTGCCGGGTGCTGGGGGTGGAGCCGGACGCGCGGATGGCTGATTACGCCCGGGGGAGGGGGGTCGAGGCGGAGGTGGCGACGTTCGAGGCCTGGGATCCAGCCGGCCGGGAGTTCGACGCGGTCATCGCCGGGACGGCCTGGCACTGGGTGGACCCGGTGGCGGGCGCGGCCAAGGCGGCCCAAGTGCTGCGGCCCGGTGGCCGCCTGGCGCCATTTCACCACGTGTTCCAGCCCCCGCCCGAGGTGGCCGAGGCCAGCGCCGCGGCCTACCGCCGGGCGGTGTCCGACTCGCCGGCCAGCCCACTCTCCGGGGGATCGGCTCTGGACGTGTATCAGCCGCTGTTCGACAAGATCGCCGGTGCGGTCCGTGCGGTGGGCCGGTTCAGCGAGCCGGAGCAATGGCGGTTCGACTGGGAGCGCGTCTATACCCGGGACGAGTGGCTGGACCAGCTGCCCACCACCGGGCTGCTCACCCGGCTGCCGCCCGGCCAGCTGGCCGAGGTGCTGGCGGGCACCGGGGCCGCCATCGACGCGATGGGCGGCAGCGTGACCATTCGCTATGCCACCGTGGCCGTCACCGCGGCGCGGGCCGGGGCCAGCTGACCTGCCGGGCGGCTGACCGCCGCTACGTGCTGGCCAGATGGTCGGCCAGGATCCTGCCGACGACGCGGGAGGTGAACGCCGCATCGGCGGGATCGTTGCCGAGCGCGGCGGCGAGCACCTTCATGGCCTTCCAGATGGCCCAGCCCCGCCCCCGGGTCCAGGTCGCCTGGTCCACGGGCAGGCGTTCTTTGAACACCTGAGCGCTCTCGCCGGACAGGAACGTCCACGCGATCGTGGTGTCGCAGGCTGGATCGCCGACACCGCTGGTGCCGAAGTCGATGACCGCGCACAGCCGGCCGCCGTCGACCAGCAGGTTGCCCGGCTGCGCATCGCCGTGGAACCAGACCGGCTGGCCGTGCCAGGTCGCCCCCGCGGCGGCCTGCCACACCTCGGCGGCCAGCCCGGTGTCGATGTGGCCTTTCAGCGCCGCGAGCGCCTCCTGCGTCTCGCCGTCGTAGACCGCCAGCGGGCCGCCGCGGAAGAAGTTGTGCGGCCCGGGTGGCGGGCCGCCAGCCGGGTCGGCCTGGTACAGGGCGGCCAGGAAGGCGGCCAGGTCGGCCGCGAAGCGGGGCCGGTCCGCGGCGGGCAGCCCGGTGGCCGGGGTGCCGTCGACCCACCGGTACACCGACCACGGCCACGGGAAGCCGCACCCCGGATCGCCGACCGCCAGCAGCTCGGGCACCGGCAGGGGCAGCTGGCCAGCCAGGACGGGCAGCCAGCGCTGCTCCTTCCGGACGCCCGGCACATAATCCGCAGCACTGGGCAGCCGGACCGACATGCCCGCACCCAGCCGGAACGTCATGTTGTCCCAGCCGCCCGCCTCGACCGGCCGGACCGGCAGCCGGGCCCACCCCGGGAACTGCGTCCTGACCAGCCTGGATACCAGGCCAGCGGTAATGTCAGCCCTGCGCACCAGCCGATTGTCGCAACCACCCGGGCCCGGCAGCGACAGGTTTACCTGACCGTGGGCGGCGCTGCCTGGTCATCACCGCGGCGGGCGCTGCCCGGTGAGGTCCCGGGCGGCGCTGACGATGTGGCTGGCGCTGATGCCAGCCGCGTCGAGCAGTTCCGCGCTGGTACCGGACCCGGGCATGTCGTAGACCGCGAGGTGCCTGACGGCCAGGTCGGCTGGCCCGGCACTGGTCAGGGCGTCGACGACCGCCGAGCCAAGGCCGCCCTCGGGATGGTGGTCTTCCGCGATGACCAGCCGGCCGCCGGTCGCGGCCGCCGCGGCGGCCAGCGTGGCGGTGTCGATGGGCTTGACCGAGTACATGTCGATGACCCGGGCGCTGATCCCGTCGGACTCCAGCTGCGCGGCCGCGTCCAGGCAGGCATGCAGCGTGACCCCGGCGCCGATGAGCGTGACCTGGTCGGCCGGGGTCGAGCGGAGCACCTTGGATCCCCCGATGGGGAATGTTTCCCCGCTCTCGTACAGCACCGGGTACGCGCCACGGGTGGTGCGCAGGTAGCTGATGCCCTCCCGGTCGGCCATGGCGCCGACGAGCGACGCGGCGCTGGTCGCGTCGCTTGGGTACAGCACCGTGGAGCCGTGCACAGCCCGCATCATGGCCAGGTCTTCCAGCGCCATCTGGGACGGCCCGTCAGCACCGATCTCCACCCCGGCGTGCGAGCCGGACAGGCAGATGCTGGCCTGCGAGATGGCGGCCATCCGGATGAAGTCGTAGGCCCGGGTGAAGAACGCCGCGAACGTCGAGGCGAACGGCCGGTAGCCGCGCACGCCGAACCCGACCGCGGCGGCCACGAGCTGCTGTTCGGCGATGAACATCTCGAAGTAGCGCTCGGGATAGGCCGCGGCGAACTCGTCGGCGTACGTGGAGTTGCTGACCTCCCCATCCATGGCCACCACGTCCGGCCGGGCGCCGAGGGCGGCCAGGGCCTGGCCGTAGGCCTTGCGGGTCGCCACCTTGTCACCCACCCGGTAGGCCGGCAGGGTCACCGTGGCGGCTTCCCGGGGCACCACCCGGGGCGGGGAGCTGGGCCCGGGTACCGGCCCGCGCACCAGCAGGCTGCGTTCACCGCCGAGCTCGGCGATGGCCCGCTCGGCCATGGCCGGTGGCAGCGGCTTGCCGTGCCAGCCCTCGCGGTCTTCCACCTCGGAGAAGCCGCGGCCCTTCTTGGTCCGGGCCAGGATGACGGTGGGCTGCTCGCCGCCCGGCGCTCCGGCGTGGGTCATGGTCCGGTCGATGACCGCGACATCATGGCCGTCGATGACGAACACCCGGGCGCCGAACGCCTCGGCCCGGCGGGCGTACGTGTCCAGGTCCCAGGACAGCTCGGTCGGGCCGCGCTGGCCGAGCCGGTTGACGTCGACCATCGCGACCAGGTTGTCCAGCTTGTAGTACGACGCCTTGTCCAGGGCCTCCCAGATCGAGCCCTCGGCCATCTCGCTGTCGCCGCACAGCACCCACACCCGGTACGCCGCCCGGTCGAGGTACTTGCCGGCCAGCGCGACGCCGACCGCGTCGGGCAGGCCCTGGCCCAGTGAGCCGGTGGCGACGTCCACCCAGGGCAGCACCGGCGTGGGGTGACCTTCCAGCGGTGACCCGAACCGGCGGTAACCGGTCATCAGGTCGTCGTCGGTCACCACGCCGGCCGCTTTGAAGACCGAGTACAGCAGCGGGGACGCGTGTCCCTTGGAGAAGATCAGGTGATCGTTGCCGGGGTCGGCCGGCTGATCCCAGTCGTAGCGCAGGTGGCGCGCCAGCAGCACGGCCAGCAGGTCCGCGGCGGACATGCTGGAAGTGGGGTGGCCCGAGCCGGCCGACGTGCTGCACCGGATCGAGTCCACCCGCAGCTGCTGGGCTAGTTCGGCGACCGTGGCCAGGTCCGCGCCGGTCACGGCGGCGGTCGTGGATGCCATGAGAATTCCCTCCTGAAGCCCTGACCGGGCCCCTACCCCGGCAGCCGCCCGAATCACCGGCCAGGCTGGCCATGACGCCGCGATGCGGCCAGGCCCGGGCGGACGTGTACCGCGTTCACCGGTACGTCACGCAACCGGCGCCGCAGGTTCTGCCGCGTCGAGAAAGCTGATCACCGCCGTCTCGAACTCCGGGGTCCGCACCGCGCTGAAGTGATTGCCGGGCAACCCGACGTACCGCCCGTTGCCCAGCGCGCTGGCCAGCGCCTGGGCCGTGGTGTCGTGGCCATCGTCGGCGCCGGTCAGGATCAGCGTGGGCACCGTCACGCGGGGCAGTGCCGCCTCCGGGGTGCTGACGAACGTGTCGAGCACCCGGGCCAGCGCGACCGGGTCACCTCCGCTGGCCCTGACCCAGTCTTCCATGGCCTGCTCCGGCGAGCCTGGCTCGAACGTGCCGAAATTGGCCAGGATGTGCCGGTACCGCCCGCCGCGCCCCGCGGTGTGGATGATCGCCTCCTGGCCCTGCCCGCCCACGACCGCACGCCGTGGGGCAGCGCCGCGGGCCAGCATCCGGATCACCGTCCGCCCGCCCAGTGAGTAGCCGGCCAGATCGTAGTCGGTGAGCCCGAGGTAGCCGATCAGGGCCAGGCCATCGTCGGCCAGCACGTCAGGCGGGTAGGCGGCGGCGCCGTGCGGCCGGGCGCTGTCACCGTGGCCGCGCAGGTCGGGCATGATCACGCGGAAGCCCCGTTCCGCGAACTTCCCGGCCAGGCCGGTGCTGACCCAGGTCATCGTGGCGGTCCCCGTATAGCCGTGGATCAGGATCAGCGGCCGGCCGGCCCCGAGTTCCCGGTAGGCCAGCTGAACGCCATCCCGGCCGGGGAAGTGGTGCACCGGGATCTCGGTCACGTCCCTGCTCCGTACTCGTCGTGACGGCGGATCCACAGCTGCGGCGGATTGCCCTCGCTGCGGCCCAGCGGGGCGCGGTCGAGGAAGCCGTAGTAGCCCATCATGAACTCCAGCCCGCGGGCGGTGGTCGAGTACGTCAGGTACACCGTCCCATCCCGGAGTGCATAGCTGCTCAGCACCGGCGCCTCGGAAAGATACGCCGCGGGTCCGGTGCCACACTCCTCGGCCAGCCTGGTGACGACCGGGGGCGCGGCGCCGGCCAGCAGCTCACGGGTGGCCTGCTCGGGGCGTGAGATCTCCAGGTCGAAGTTGTAGTCGCTGCCGTACGAGGACGCCCACGGGAAGCTCCAGCCCATCCGCCGCCGGTACGCCTGCAGCTTGTCCAGCGGCGCCCGTGAGATACAGGTGAACGTCACATCACGGGCGTTCAGGTGCGGTACGGCCCCGTTGAACGAGTCAGCCGCCGAGGAACAGACGGGGCAGCCCGCCGTGTAGGCCGGACCGAACATGAAGTGGTACACGGCCAGCTGTGAGCGACCGGCGAACAGTTCGGCCAGCGTCCTGGGCCCGCCCTCGGTGTCGAAGCGGTACTCCTTCCCGACCGCCACCCAGGGCAGGTCCCGCCGTTCCGCCGCGAGCTCGTCACCGCGCCTGGTCAGCTCTTTCTCCTCCGCGAGCAACTGGTTGCGCGCCGCGAGCCACTCCTCGCGCGACGCGACTGGGTGCTGCACCATCGGGCATCTCCCTCATTCCCTGCCGCGCGCCCGGCCCAGCCCTGCTGACCGCGGCGCCCCGGATTGGCCCGGTTCGGGTGATTACCAGCCCAGGACGTCGCACGAGGCGACCGGCTGGCCAATACCGGTAGTTTCGAGAATCGTACGGGACTGGCCGAGGCCGAGCGTTACACCAGACCCGCCGCCCAGCTCCGTATCATGCTGCCGGGCGAACACATCGTTCTTATAGTCGCGCAGCTCGACGGTCAGTTCATAAATGGTGATGACCCGGTTCCCGACATTGGTGAGAGTCACCTGGTACGCGTTGAACGGCGTCCCGTGCGGCGCGATCTGGGTGACACCGCCCACCGTGCGCTGGTTAGAGAAGCCGCCCCTGCAGGACGTGGACAGATTGGTGGAGCTAACGTCCCGCGCGGACGCCTGGAGCTGTGCGGAGTTTATTACCTGATGTTTCGTGAACCCGAACATCGCGTCAAGCAAAAGAAAAACCGCCAGCAGGGTGATCAGTACATCTGCCAGCCGGAAAAGTCTACGTTGGTGCCGTATATCCATAAGCGCTCTCTGCCGGGGGAAAACAGTCATACTATATCATACTTAGTAGCTTCCTATTAAAGGTGCCCTGGATACCGCATAGTCGTGATCATGGCCGCCGGGTGGTGTTCGGTGTGGGTGGCCACCTGGTCGCCAAGCGCGGCTCCCCGTCACCCTGCCGGGCCCGGCCCAGCTGGCGGCTCAGCCGCCGGGTTCCGGCACGTAGTGACGGCTCAGGTCGGCCGGGTCGATCCAGACCCGTACGATCGCACGCGTGGACGGGTCACGGAACCGCTCCGGGGTCGGCACCCACGCCGCATCCGGCTGCATCTGCTGTGCGTGCCGCCGCCGCTGCCCGATCCGCCCGCGACTGGGCTGGGCGGCCGGCGGCGAGCCGGATGCCGTACCGGCGAGCAGGGCGAGATCGGTGACCGCCGCCGCGGCCTCGTCGGAGTAGGCCGCGGCCAGCACCACGCCGACCCGGCGGCTCATCTCCGCCAGGTCCAGGTTTCCCTGAGCGTGGTGCTCCCGGAGCAGGCTGAGCAGCTTCTCCCGGCCGGCCTCGCTGAGCACCGGCCGCGGGCCCGGCGGGGACGTCCCGGGCATGGCGCTAGCTGGCCGGGCGGGTGACGACCGCCGTGCCGTAGGCCACGATCTCAGTGAGCTGCTGGCCGATCTCGGAGGAATCGAACCGCATGGCGATGACCCCGTTCGCGCCGAGCAGCCGGGCGTTCTCGATCATCCGGTCGATGGCGTGCCGGCGGCTGTCCTCGAGCAGCTCGGTGTACTGGGTCACCTCGCCCTGGCGCAGCGCCTTGAACCCGGCGCCAAGCGACTTGACCGCCCCCATACTGCGCACGACCAGGCCGAACGCGACGCCAAGGTCACGCTCGACGGTCAGGCCGGGCAGGGTCAGCGCGGTGGTCACCGGGAGTCCGGTTGGTGCTGGTTGTGTCATACCGGCCATCGTAGGCACCGCCGGCCCGGCCCGGCTCGGGTACCAGGCGGCGGCCGATGGCGGCGCTGGCCCCGCGACCAGGACCCGTGCGTCGCTTCTCCCGTCAGCTGGGGGAGGTGCCGGTGCGCTGGCTGGCCGGGGCGGCGCCCACTGTGCACAGGCCGTCAGAGCCGATGTCCGGCCCGGTGTTGGTCATGTTGTTCAGGTGCTCGCTGGCCACCAGCCCGACGATGCCGCAGATCTCACGCTCGCTGTAGTGGCACCTACGGGACAACCAGCTGGCCCTTGCCGACCACCGTGACGCCGCCTTCGGACACCACGAACCCGCGGGCCCGGTCGTGTTCCTTGTCCACGCCGATCGTGGCCCCGTCGGGCACGACGACGTTCTTGTCCACGATGGCGTTCTCGACCACGGCCCGCTGGCCGACCCGGGTGTTGTTCAGCAGCACCGACCGCTCGACCCGGGCCCGGCGGTCCACCTGTGCGCCCGGCGACAGCACGGACGTGTGCACCAGCCCGCCGGACACCACCGCGCCGTTGCTGACCAGGCTGTTCACCGCGTGGCCGATCCGGTCGCGGTCGTCCTGCACGAACTTGGCCGGCGGCAGCGGCGGGATGTGGGTCAGGATGGGCCACCGGTCGTTGTGCAGCCGGAACGGCGGGTCCGCGGCGCACAGATCCATCTGCGCGCCGAAGTAGGAATCGATCGTGTCCAGGTCCTTCCAGTAGCCCGCGTCGTGCTCATCGGCGCCGGGCACCTGGTTGCGGAGGAAGTCATAGACGTGCGCGGTACCGTTCCGGACCAGCATCGGGATGATGTCGCCGCCCATGCTGTGCCCGCTGCTGTCGCTGGCCGCGTCCTTGCGCAGCGCGTCTACCAGGACATCGCGGTCGAACACGTAGTTGCCCATGGACGCGAACACCTGGTCCGGCTGGCCCGGGCGGCCCGGCGGCTCGGCCGGCTTCTCCAGGAACCTCTCGATGTGGTGGCCGTCCGGTGCGGTCTGCGCGACGCCGAAACCGGTCGCCTCCACCCGCGGGACCGGGACACCGGCCACGGTGACCCCCGCGCCCCAGGCCAGGTGCGCGTCGATCATTTGCCGCGGATCCATCCGGTACACGTGATCGGCCCCGAACACCGCGACCACGTCCGGCTGATCGTCCTCGATGAGGTTCACCGACTGGTAGATCGCGTCCGCCGAGCCAACCTGCCAGTGCGGGCCGAACCGCTGCTGCGCGGGCACCGCCGTCACGTAGTTGCCCAGCAGGGCGTTCAGCCGCCAGGTGGTGGTCAGGTGGCGGTCCAGGCTATGGCTCTTGTACTGGGTCAGCACGAAGATGCGCCGCCAGCCGGCGTTGGCCAGGTTGGACAGCGTGAAATCGATCACCCGGTACAGGCCGCCGAAGGGAACCGCGGACTTGGCCCGGTCGGCTGTTAGCGGCCCGAGACGCTGGCCCACGCCGCCGGCGAGAACCATGCTCAACACCCGATGCCCAGCCACGTTCAACTCCCCGGCCTCGACGCTGAGTGCCCTGATGCCCCGACCTCCAGCCGTGCGGTCGGCCGGCCAGCTCACCATCATTCTGGCCGACCGCCGCAACCGGCAGGTAATGGGCGGCAACCGGCAATTAACCGGGACACTGACCGCCACGTTAGCCGCATAGGCACGGCCATGCCAGCGTGCGCGGCGGGCAGATGCCGGGCGCTGCACCAGGGAAAGCGGGATGAGCGCACGTGAAAGGCTGGGGCCGTGCACCTCGGCATCCTCGCGCACAGCACCGAAGGCGCTGCGCTCTGCTTCCTCAGCTACTGCCAGGAAGGGTTCCGCCGGGCCGGCCGCCACGAGCATCCCGACGTGACCCTCGACTACATCGCGTTCGGCTACAGCATGCCCGCGTGGGAGGCTGGTGATCACGGCACGATCCGGGCCACGCTGGCCACCAGCGTGCGCCGGCTGGCCCAGGCAGGCGCGGACTTCTTCGCCTGCCCGGACAACACCGCGCACATCGCGCTCGAACGGCCCGGCCCCGATCTCGCGCTGCCCGGCCTGCACATCGCGGAGGTGGTGGCCAGCGAGGCGGCCCGGGCGGGCTACCGGCGCGTCGCGGTGCTCGGCACCAAGTACCTGATGGCCAGCCCGGTGTACCCGCGGGCGCTGGCCGCCCGCGGCATCGCGGCCGAGATCCCGGACCCGGCCGACCGGGACACCATCAACCGGGTCATCTTCGGTGAGCTGGTGAACGGCGTGTTCACCGACGAGTCCCGCCGGGAGTACCTGCGGATCATCGCCCGGCTGGCCGGGCGGGGCTGTGACGCGGCCGCCCTGGTGTGCACCGAGATCCCGCTGCTGGTGACCCCGGAGGTGAGCTCGCTGCCCACGCTGGATTCCACCCGGCTGCTGGCCCGGGCTGCGTACGACGTGGCCACTGGCCGCGCGGCCGGGCCGGCCTGGCGCGGCGGCCCGGTCCCGGCCCGCCCGCCGCCCAGCCGGTAGCCGTCAGTTCTTGCTGGCCACGCCGCCGTAGGCTGACGTCACCCCGGCGGGCTGGCGGTCGGCCGGGCCGGGGCGCCGTCCGCGCTGTTCTATTCGAACACGCCCGGCGCAGGCAACCACATGCGCTACACGCTGACGCTGCCGACCGCGCCGTCGGCCAGTCACCCGAACGCGGCCAGCAAGTCCTACCCGTTCGAGCTCAGCGGGTCCGAATGGCTGGGCATGGCCATGTGCGCCACGCAGTCCTACCCGGAGCAGGTGAAGACGTGCCGGCCGGACTCCGACTGCAACATCCTGGATCCCGCGGTCTCGCCTAAGCACGTCGGGCAGGCCTACACAGAGCTGCAGTTCTACCCGCCGGCTGGGTGCCGTGGCCGACCTGGCAGGTGGCGGTGGGGGCCAGTTCGTGCAACCCGACCGAGTGGTCCGCGGCACTGAACATCGACAGCCTGGCCCTCAACCCGGTGACCGGGAAGACGCTCAACCCGGCCTGCCTGGCCAAGGTGGGTGAGGAGTACGTCAACTTCGCCTTCGTGACCAAGAACGGGAAGGCGCAGGCGCCGGCCAACCCGGTCGACTCAACCGTGCAGACGTTCACGCCCAGCTCGCAGGACCTGTACATGAACCCCGGGGACCGCATCCAGGTGTCGATGACCGACACCAGGAACGGCCTCAAGGTCACCCTGCACGACCTGACCACGGGCGGGACCGGGTCCATGACGGCCAGCGCGGCCAACGGATTCGCGCAGGTCAAGTACGCCCCCACCGGCAGGTCCTGCACCGCGCTGCCGTACAACTTCCACCCGCTGTACAGCACATCGACGACCAGGACCCGGGTCACCTGGGCGGCGGGCTCCTACAACGTCGCGTTCGACTCCGAGATCGGCCACTTCCAGTTCTGCACCGGCCCGGTCAAGATCCCGGCCACCCCGTTCGGCCTGACGGCCAGCGGCAACCCGACCACGTGCCCCACGGGCGACATGGAGGGCCGCGGGGCCAGTGCCTCGGCACCCGACGCCGACGACCTGTTCTGCTTCCCCGGATCGGAGGCACCGGTCCACAAAGTGGCGGGCTGCACGTACACCAGTGCCGGATTCGACGGCGCGTCCGACCAGAAACTCTGGCCGGACGCCAACACCCGGGACCACCCGGCGCCGTTCCAGTTCACCAGCCCCACTACCGGGCCGGGCTACACACAGCAGTACCAGAAAGCGGCCCTGGAGACCGACTTGCCGGCCATCGAGTCGACGTGCAGCCCGGTCACCGGCGCGGGCTGCACGCTGATCCCGCAGACCGACCAGAAGCAGCCGGCCGCGTTCTACCCGTTCTACTCGATCACCAGCACCAGCCACGGCTGCGTCTGGCAGTTCGGCAACCGGGTTCCGGGCCAGCTCACCGACTTCGGCCGGAACGCCGGGTACGGCTCGCTGCTGGCGCTGTCGTACACCCAGAAGGGCGGCAGCAGCGCGAACATGTACCAGGACTTCCGGAACATCATGTCCAGCAACCCGTGCCCGGCCGGGTGATCACCGGCGGCCGGGCGGGCTCGCGGAGCTGACCAGTGCCAGGCACTGCGCACCGGGGGCCGGCGGGCGGGACCAGCCCCGGCGGCTGGTCCCGCCACCTGCCTATCCATTTCGTCCCCGGGCGGCCTGATTCGGCAGTGCTGGCCGGGGGAAGGGAGTGCAGCGTAGGTGCACCGTAACCACGCCCCGTGGAGGCCTGATGAGCGGGCAGTCGGGAAGTGTGTTTGGTGGCCCGGACCGCGGGCCAGAGGACGAGCTGGGCCCGGAGGCCCCGGCTCAGCGGGATGACCTGGGCGGCCCCGACCCGGCCGGCCAGGAAGACGAGCTGGGCCCGGAGGCCCCGGCCCAGCGGGACGACCTGGGCGGCCCCGACCCGGCCGGCCAGGAAGACGAGCTGCGGGCCCAGGACTAGCCGCTGATCAGCGGCCGGTGAACGCGGGCGGGCGTTTCTCGGCGAAGGCGCGCTGGCCCTCCCGGTAATCGGCGGACTGGAAACAGGCCTCGATCATCGCCTCGACCCGGGCCGTCGCGGGCTGCCCGGGGGACGTGGCCGCGGCCTGGATCGCGGCTTTGCAGGCCGCTACCGTGAGCGGCGCGTTCTGCGCGATGGCCCGGGCCAGGCTCATCGTCTCCCCGGCCAGCTGGCCAGCTGGGAGGACCCGGTTGACCAGCCCCATCTGCAGCGCTTCGGCGGCGGTGAAGCGCCGGGCGGACAACAGCACCTCCGACGTCCAGGCCGGGCCGATCACGGCCATCAGGGTGGTCACGGCGGTGAACCCGTAGCCCAGCCCGAGCCGGGCCGCCGGGATGCCGAACTGGCTGTCCTCGGCGGCCAGCCTGATATCTGCCTGCAGCGCGGTGAGCAGCCCGCCGCCCAGGCAGAACCCCCGGATCATGGCGATGACCGGCTTCTCCAGGCTGGCCCAGGCGTGGCCGATGGCCGCCTGGCCGCGATCGTACTCGGCCCGTGCGTCCGGCGATGTCCGCTGCTCGGCGAACTCGGAGATGTCCGCGCCGGCGGTGAACGCCCGGCTCCCGGCGCCGGTGACGATTACCACGCGGACGCCGGCGTCCGCGTTGAGCTCCCCCAGCCGCCCGGGCAGCGCGGCGCGCATCTCGCGGGTGAGGGCGTTCCGCTTCGCAGGGTTGTTGAAGGTCAGCACGGCGATGCCGTCAGACACCTCGGTGAGCAGCGATGCGGTCATCCGGGTCCTCTCAGATCACGCCGTCGGCGCGGAGCCGCCCGATCTCCGCGCCGGGATAGCCAAGCTCGGCCAGCACCTGGTCGGTGTCCGCACCGGGCTCCGGGCTGGGGGCCCGGACGGTGGGTGGCCCGCCGGTCATCCGCACCGCGTTCCGCACCAGGTCCAGCCGCCCGAGGGCCGGATGCTCGACCGGCTCGGTCATGGCCAGGTGGCCGACCTGCGGGTCGGCGAACACCTCGTCCATCCGGTAGACCGGGCCGCACGGCACCCCGGCCTGGTTGAGCGCCTCGACCCATTCCGCTGTGGTCCGGGTGCGCAGCCGGGTGGCCACCAGGGCGTTGAGCTCGGCCCGGTTGGCCGAGCGCTTGGCCTGGGTGTCGAAGCGCGGGTCGGCCGGCAGGCTGGGCAGGCCGATCACCTGGCACAGCTGGTGCAGCAGCCGCCCGCCCGCGGCGCCGATGTTGAGGTAGCCGTCGGCGGAGGCAAAGCAGCCCATCGGGACGCTGACCGGGTGGTGGTTCCCCGCCGGGGCGGGCACCTCGCGGTCGATGGTCCACCGGGCGGCCTGGAAGTCCATCATGGCGATCATCGATTCCAGCAGCGAGGTCTGCACCCAGCGCCCGGTGCCGGTCCGTTCCCGGTCGTGCAGTGCGACCAGCACGCCGATGGCCAGGTAGAGCCCGGCCGCCAGGTCGGACACCGGGATGCCGGCCCGGGTCGGCCCGCTGCCCGGCCGCCCGGTCACGCTCATCAGGCCGCCCATGCCCTGGGCGATCTGGTCCACGCCGCCGCGGGCCGCGTACGGGCCGTCCTGGCCGAACCCGGAGATCGAGCCGTAGACCAGCCGGGGGTTGCGGCGGTGCACGTCGGCAAAGCCGAAGCCCAGCCGGTCCTTGACCGGCGGCCGCATGTTCTCGATCAGCACGTCGGACCGGTCCACCAGGCGTAGCAGCACGTCACGGGCGCCCGGCGCCTTGAGGTCCAGGGTCAGCGACCGCTTGTTCCGGTGCAGCTGCTGGAAATCGCAGCCGTGCCGGGATTCGTCGGACGCGCCGTGCGCGGTGCGGCCGGGCGGCGGCTCGACCCGGATGACGTCGGCCCCCCAGTCGGCCAGCTGGCGGGCGCAGGTCGGGCCGGCCCGCGCCACGGTGAGGTCGATGACCCGGATGTCGCCGAGCGGGAGATGCCACACCAGAACGACGGTACGCACGATCCGGCCCGGCGGCCAGCGCGCCGCCGGGCACCCTCCGCTGGCCCGCAGGCGCTCAGGGCAGCGGCCAGGTGTGTACCGGCTCGTTGCTGTGCATGTGCTCGATATAGCACTGGGTCATCAGCCGCAGCGCTTCCGGGCGGTCGGCACCGCGCCGGGTGAACGCCTGGACCGCGGCCACCTGCCAGCTGGCGCCGGTCTGCCCGGTCAGGCAGCGCTGCTGGATGATGCCGAGCAGCCGGTCGGCGTGCGCCGGGCTGACCCCCCACCGGGACAGCCCGGCCCGGGCCAGCGGCAGCAGACGGCGGAGCACGAGTTCCGGGGCGGGCACCTCACCCAGGCCGGGCCAGTACAGCCGGGCGTCCAGCCCGCTGCGGGCCGCCTCACGGAGGTTCTCGGCCGCGGTGGCGAACGACATCTGCGTCCACACCGGGCGCTGCGCCTCGGCCAGGGCACGGACCAGGCCGTAGTAGAACGCCGCGTTGGCCAGCACGTCGGCCACGGTCGGGCCGGCCGGCAGCACCCGGTTCTCCACCCGGAGGTGCGGCCGGCCGGCCACGGCCGCGTATACCGGCCGGTTCCACCGGTAGATGGTCCCGTTGTGCAGGCTCATCTCGGCCAGCTGGGGGCAGGTGCCGCCCTCCAGCACGGTCAGCGGGTCCTCGTCCTCGCAGATGGGCAGCAGCGCGGGGAAGTACCGCAGGTTCTCCTCGAACAGGTCGAACACCGAGGTGATCCAGCGCTCGCCGAACCACACCCGGGGCCGCACGCCCTGGTGCTTCAGCTCGTCCGGGCGGGTGTCGGTGGCCTGCTCGAACAGGGTGATCCGGGTCTCCTGCCACAGCTGCCGGCCGAACAGGTAGGGGGAGTTGGCGGCCAGCGCGACCTGTGCCCCGGCGATGGCCTGGGCGGCGTTCCAGTAGCTGGCGAACGCCTCCGGGCTGACCTGGACGTGCAGCTGCACGCTGGTGCAGGCGGCTTCCGGGGTGATGCTGCCCGCGTGGGTGAGCAGCTGGTCGGCGCCCTCGATCGCGATCCGCAGATCCTCACCGCGGGCCGCGAAGATCTGCTCGTTGAGCAGCTTGTACCGGTCGTTGGCGGACAGCGTGCCCTCGTGCAAGTCCTCCTCACCCAGGGTGGGCAGGATGCCGATCATGAGCAGGCGGCTGCCGGTCCCGCGGGCCTTGCTGTCCGCCGTATTGAGGCTGGCCCGGATCTCGGTTTCGAGTTCGCCCGCCGCGTCACCCGCCAGCGGCCGCGGCGGCACGTTGATCTCCAGGTTGAACTGGCCCAGCTCGGTCGCCCAGGCGGGGTCGGCGATCGCGTCCAGCACCGCGGCGTTATGCATCGATGGCCGGCCCGCCTCGTCCACCAGGTTCAGCTCGATCTCCACCCCGACCTGGGCCGGGTCAGCCTCGAACAGCTGCTCGCGCAGCATCCGCGCGAACACGTCCAGCGAACGCTGGACCTTGTCCCGGTACTTGCGCCGGTCTTCGCCGCTGATCTCAACGGCCTGGATGTCGCGCCCCATGAGCCCCCCGCTTGCCGGAGACAGCTGAGACTACGTACCCCGGTGGGCACCTTTCTCACACAGTCGCACGCCACCCGCTGCCCGCGCCAGAGGAGGTCAGCGAATAACCAGCGGGCCATCGGGTCATTATCAGCTTTTGTTCAGCTCGCTTCCAGCTCTGGATGCGACAGTCAGGAGACCAGCACGGGGGACGGACGTGGCCCGCGCATCGTGAGGCAGCTGCCCATGCACGCGCGGCCGCTGGAATCCAGCGAACCACCCAGCGTCCCCGTGGGGAGTGCCGGATGAGCCGGCCCAACGCGGGATCGGGGTGGCGCGGTGATGGGGACAGCACACGAGTACGGCCCAGGCTTCAGGCAGGTGACACTGCCGGCCGCGGCACCGGCCGCCGGGCTGGCCCGCCAGGCGGTCCGGGTGGCGGTGGCCGACTGGCGGCTCGCGTACCTGGCCGACGAGGCGTTGCTGCTGGTTTCCGAACTGGTCACCAACGCCATCCAGCACGCTGGGCCGGACACGCCCACCACCGTGCTGCGGCTCGAATACGCCGGGGCCTGGCTGCGCATCGAGGTGCACGACCGCTGCCCGCACCAGCCGCGGCCCCGCATCCCGGGCAGCCTGGACGAATCAGGCTTCGGCCTGGTGCTGGTGGACGCGCTGGCGGCCAAGTGGGGCGTGCAGCGGACCGGAGCAGGCAAAGCCGTGTGGGCCGAACTAGACGCCCGGCCGGGCGGTGCCGCCCAGTAGCCGCCGCCCGGCCGGGTTAGGCCTGGGTTAGGCCGGAGCCCAGCCCTCCCGGTGCCCGCCCGACGTTCCCGGTGGCCGCCCGGTCCGGGGCCGGGGGCCAGGCGGCCCGGCCAGCGCCTCATCCGCCAGGCATGATTCCCCCGGGCCAGCCCCGGACGGCCGCCCGGCCAGCAGCCGGCCGCGGCCCGGGCCCCGCGGCCCGCCCGGGCACACCATCCGCTGCGGGTGACACGGCACCGGGCTAAAACTGGGCAGGCTAAGGGCAGGGGCAGCGCCGCGCCGGCCCCGTGATGCCGTGAACCGGGAAGGAATCTTTGATCATGAGCATGCCCGCGAACGTAGACGTCGACGAGGCCACCCAGAATGCGCTGACTGGGCTGGCGGTGGGCGACCTCGACATGCTGGCCGAGGGCCTGGAACTCCGGGCTGAGTGGCAGGCCCGGAGCGGCCTGGACGACCGTGCCTACGCCCTGGTCAAGCTGGCCGCGCTGATCGCGCTCGACGCGCCCCCCGCGTCCTATCTCTGGCAGGTGAGCAACGCCCTGGATGCCGGGGCCACCCCGGCCGACCTGGTCGGCGTGCTCATCGCCATCGCCCCGCAGGTCGGCGGGCCGAAGATCGTGGCCGCGGCGCCGGAACTGATGATCGCCCTCGGCCTGTCCCTGCCGGAAGGGCCCGACGAGGCATAGTCATCCGGCGCCCAGTCCCGGGTGCCCGGCGAAAGGAGCCAGATATGATCAGGAGACGTCGTCCCCTGCTGCGCGCGGCCGTTGTCGGCGGTGGCGCGTACATGGCGGGCAAGAGCATGGCCCGGCGCCAGGATGACGCGGCCGCGGCGGAGGACGAGCAGAACCAGCGGCTCAGCGACCTGGAGCAGCAGCAGGCACCGCCGCAGGCTCCGCCGCCGGCGGCCGCCCCGGCGGGCGGCTCGGCCACCATCGACCAGCTGAAGCAGCTGGCCGACCTGCACCAGCAGGGCGTGCTGACCGACGCCGAGTTCGCTTCGGCCAAGGCCAAGCTGCTCGGCACGTGACGCTGCGGACAGGAGCGAACCGTGACCACCGGGGATTATGATGCGCCACCGCCAGCGCCGGCGTTGCTGACCGGATCCTGGCAGGCGGCCATGCTGCTGGGAGCGCTGACCCTGATCCTGGGCATCATCGTCACCGCCCATCCGACCGGGTCGCTGAACGTCATCGCGGTCCTGCTCGGCATCCTGCTGATCCTGTCCGGCCTGTTCCACCTGGTCCGGGTGTTCGACCCAGGCGAACCGCACCGGATCTGGCTCGGCATCGCCGGCCTGCTGTTCATCGTGATCGGCGTGGTGCTGATCCGGCATCTGCACCTGACCAGGTCGCTGATCGGGCTGATCATCGGTATCACCTGGATCGTGCAGGGCCTGGCCGCGCTGATCGGCGGGATCGGCGGCGGGGCCCGGGAGGGCCGGGCCTGGTGGATCATTTTCGGCGTGGTCAGCCTCATCGCGGGCATTGTGGTCGCGGCCACGCCGGCGTCCTCGCTGACCCTGCTGGCCGTGCTCGTCGGCATCTGGTTCATCATCATGGGGATCTTTGAGATCATCGGGGGGTTCATCCTGCGCCACGCGATGCACCGGGAACTGGCCCGGGTCTAGCTGGGGCACCCCCGGGCCGGTCAGCTGGCCCGGCGGTGCCGGACGAGCCGCCGCTCCGGCAGCTGCGCCAGGTCCGGCCCGGCTGGCCCGGAGGCCGGAACCAGCCGCGGCCCGTACCGGCGGGCCAGCGGCTCGGCCGTGACCCCGTGCAGCAGCACGCTGAGCAGCACCGTGAACGCGATGACCGCGACCGGGCGGGCCGCCGTGGCCGGCCCCAGCTCCTCCAGCGCGAGCACCGCGAACACCACCGAGGCCAGGCCCCGCGGGCCGAACCAGCCGATGAAGGCGACCGCCAGCCGGCCCAGCCGGCCGCCGGCCAGCGCCAGCGCCACCGGCACCATCCGGACCACGGTCAGGCTCAGCAGCGCGTAGCCGGCCGTGGCCCAGGACAGCGACTGCAGCGCGGGCACCACGGCCACGGCCCCGAACGACAGCCAGACCAGCAGCGACACCAGGCCCCCCGTCTCCTCGACGAACGGCACCAGCCGCTCGCCGCCGCGGCCGCCCGCCGCACGGTAAGCCAGGCCGCCCACGAACGCGGCGATGAACCCGTTGCCGTGCAGCGCCAGCGCAGAGGCGTAGGCGCAGGCGGCCAGGCCCAGCACAGCCGGGCCCGCGAACCCTTCGGCGGCCCAGTCCCGGCGCCGCGCCAGCCGCATGAGGTAGCCACCCGCGCCGCCGACGGCCCCGCCGACCAGCACGCCCAGCACCAGCTCGGCGGCCGCTTCGGCCGGGCCGATGCTGTGCTCGTGCGCGGCTGTCGCGGCGCCGGCCAGTGCGACCAGCACGAACGGCGTGGCGATGCCGTCGTTGAGCCCGCTCTCGACGTTGATTAGCCGCCGGATCCGGGCCGGCACCACCGGGTTGACCATCATGCCCGCGCCGAGCGCCGCGTCGGTCGGGGCCAGCGCCGCGCCGATGACCAGGGCCAGCCAGCCGGTCAGCCCGGGGAACAGGGCCAGCGCCAGCAGCGTGCCCAGGCCGATGGTCAGCGGCAGCCCGATGCCGAGCAGCCGCAGGCACAGCCCGGCGTCGGCGCGCAGGTCGCGCAGGCCGACCCGGGACGCGTCGGAGAACAGCACCAGGACCAGGGTGGCCTCGGCCAGCGCCTTGACCGTCTGGTGCGACGGGGTGATGCTCAGCGAGGTGAGCGGCCCGTGCGTGAGCAGCACGCCGACCAGCACGAACATGATCGGTGCGGTGACGTCGAAGCGTTCCAGCCGCGCGGACAGCGCGCCCCAGCCGAACAGCAGCGCGGCGACGATGGCCAGATCCGATGCGCTCACCGGTCTCAGCCTCGGCGCTCTCGGGCTGGCCGGCATCATCCGGCCGGGATGACGGGCTCCCGCCTCATCCGCTCCGGATGAGGCGGCCGTCACCCTGGTGCGGCATGGTCAGCTTAGGAACGGAAGCCGGCCGCGACCGGGGGGCAGGCGGTGTAGGCATGGTGCTCGACCTGCTGCTCATCGGCCTCGGCATCACCCTGGAGCCGTTCCCGGTCACCGGTTTCATCCTGCTGCTCAGCGCGGAACGCGGCATCATCAAGGGCCTGGCCTACCTCCTCGGCTGGCTGGCCTGCCTGGTCGTGGTGATCGCCGCGGTCTTCCTGGCCACCGGGAACCAGCCGCCCACGTCGCAGTCCACCGAGTCGACCGCCCTGATGGCGGTCAAGCTGGCCCTGGGCGTGGTGCTGATCCTGATCGCCGTACGGCAGCACCGCCGCCGGGACCGGCCGCACAAAACGCCGGCCTGGATGGGCCGGCTGGACCACATCTCGCTGTGGGCCGCGGCCGGGCTGGCCGCGTTCCTGCAGCCATGGACACTGGTGGCGGCGGGCGCGGCCACGGTCGCCACGGCCAAGCTGAGCACCCCGGGCAGCTACCTGGCGCTGATCGGGTTCGTCCTGCTGGCCACGTCCAGCTACCTGGTCATGGAGCTGTACACAGCGTTCGCGCCCGCGGCCGCCGAGCCCCGGCTGCAGCGGCTGCGCACCTGGCTGGACACGCACACCGACCAGATGATCGTCGGGATCTGCCTGCTGCTCGGCTTCTGGCTGGCCGGCAAGAGCATCTACCTGCTGGTCAGCTAGCCGATGCAGCACTCCGGCCAGCCGGTCCAGCCCGGCGCCAGCCCAGCGGCGCGGCCCAAGGGGGAGAGCCGCTGGCCGATGGCGCTGGCCGTGCTGGCCGCGGGCGCCCTGCGCGCCGTACTGCCTCCTGCGCTGCGGAACGGGGATGCCCGGTGGGCCTTCATCGTCGTCACCGCGATCCTGCTCGGCATCCTCATCATTGGCGACCCGGGCCGCATCGACCGCGACTCCACGTGGCTGCGGGCGCTGACAGGGACGCTGATCGGGCTGATCACCGCGGTCAACGCGGTGGCCGCGGTACGCCTGCTGGCCGGGATCATCCGGGTGGCCCCGTTCAGCGACGACGCCAACGTGCTGCTGGCCAGCGGCGGCGCGATCTGGCTCAGCAACGTGATCGCGTTCGGGCTGTGGTACTGGGACCTGGACCGTGGCGGCGCAGCGGCCCGGGCCCGCGGGCCGGGCCGCCGGCCGGCGTTCGTGTTCCCGGAGATGACCAACGCCGAGTTCGCCGACCCGGGCTGGGTACCGACGTTCCTCGACTACCTGCACCTTTCGTTCTCCGCCGCGATGGCGTTCAGCCCGACCGATGTCTCGCCGATCCGGCCCTGGGCCAAGCTGCTGATGATGGCCGAGGAAGCGGTCTCACTCGTGGTGGCGGTGCTGGTCGTGGCCCGCGCGGTGAACATCCTGCGCTAGCCCGCCAGCCGGCCGCACCGCCCGGGCCGGGGCTCACCACCGCCGGCCGCGCGGCCGCCGGGGGTGTGATGAGCGGAGCGTGGGCCGGTGCGGCGGCCGCCGCCGCCCGGCCGGCGGTGCCTGCTGGGACGGGCCGCGGAACGCGGCCACCAGCCGGGCCACCAGCGTGGCCAGGAACACCTGGCCGGCCAGCGCTTCCATGACCGCGACGGCCCGGCCGCCGTTGCCCGCCGCGGTGTAGTCCCCGTAGCCGAGGGTGGTCAGCGTGGTGAAGCTGAAGTACTGGAACGTCTGCGTGCTGGCTGCCTTGCCGTCGGCGAAGAACGGGCCGCTGGTCAGGTGGTGGATACCGGCGTAGATGGCCGCGAACATCAGGCCGATGATGAGGTAGGCGCTCAGCGCGCCATAGATGCTCTGCAGGGTGACGACCGGGCGGGCCAGCACACGGCGCACGATCAGCCCCGCGGTGACCAGCAGCATCAGTGCCTTCCACAGGTCGGCCGCGCCCGCCCCGTCCGGGGTGCCGGTGAGGTCGGCCGCGAGCGCCGCTACGGAGCCGAGCACAGCCACCCCGCCGACCAGCGCGGTCCACCGCGGCTTGAGCCGCGACGTGCGCAGGGCGAGCAGGAGCACCGCGGCGAACAGCAGAATCTGCAGGTCGACGGTCAGCCTCGTGCTGCTGAACGCGGACAGCAGGTAGCTCGCGATGAGCATGAGCAGCAGCAGGCCGGACCGGCCGCCAGTTTCCGGCCGGCCGGCCCGGCCGCGCACGCTGCGCCGGGCCGCTGGCTGTGCCTGCGTCATCCCCGGCCCGGCCCGGTGCCGGTCCCGAGACGCAGCCGGTGCCCGCTGGCTAGGACGCACTCCCGCCGTGCAGCGCCTCCTGGATCTCCTGCTCGTCCTGCTTGGACAGCGAGGTCTTCAGCACGGTGCCGCCGTACCTGCTCAGCGCGTCGAGCGCCTTGTCCGGGGTCACCTTCTCCAGCATCAGGAACAGGGCCGAGGTACCGGGCGTGATCATGCCGCGGACCTGGTCCTGGAATTGCTGGTCGATGCTGCTCTTGGTGATCTTGCCCATCAATGCGCCCAGGCCCGCGCCGATGGCCAGGCCGAACACCGGGATGAAGAACAGCAGGCCGAACAGGAGCCCCCAGAACATGCCCCACGTCGCCCCGGCGCCGACCGGGTGGTGGCTGGTGTGCACGTGGTACCTGCCCTCGCTGTCGCGGACGATGACAGCGATCGCGTCCGGCTCGATGATCAGGTCCCGGGCCAGTCCGCGGGCTGTCTCGGCGGCTTGCTCGGCGGTGCCCTCGTCGGGGTACCCGATCGCGATCAGGTCAGCCATGGGTGCTCTCTTTCTGTACTGAGGCAGCAGGGAACGCTTCAGTCCATCAAGCCGGCGCCGGTCCCGGCCCACCCGTGACGGGTGATAGGCACTGGGCCAGGTAACCGCACCGGGCCTAATTTCACCCGTGATGAGTGGGGTGCGGCGGCCGGTGACGCGGGAGCGTGGGAACCGCACCACGTATCCCGACCTGCTGGGGGCTCCGTGACATCGCCGTATTACGAGATCCGGGTCACCGGAGTCCTGCCGCCAGAGGCCCTGCTGGACTTCGACCGGCTGACCGCCTCGGTGGAACCGGTGGAGACCGTAGTCCACGGGCCGCTGCGGGATCAGGCTGCGCTGCACGGGCTGCTGGCCCGGCTGCAGACGTTCGGCGTCGAGGTCCTGGAGGTACGCCGGCTGCACGAGCAGGGGCCGCCGCCCGCGTCCGCTGACCAGCCCGAGGGGTAACCCGGCGGGGCCGGGCCGGTCAGATCAGCTCCAGCTGCCTGGCCCGGCGCACCGCCTCGCCGCGGTGTGCCACGGCCAGCTTGCGGTAGATGCTCCGCAGGTGGGTCTTGACGGTGTTCACCGAGATGTACATCTCGCCCGCGATCTCCACCGTGCTGAGCATCCCGGCCAGGTGCTGCAGCACCTCACGCTCGCGGTCGCTGAGCGGCTCGATGACCGGCAGGGCCGGCTGGCCGGCCGGCTGCGGTGCCGGGGCGGCCGCCTGGGCGGCCGTCTGGGCGACGACGCCGGGCTCGAGTAGCTCACGGTAGGCGTGGGCCAGTTCGGGGTCGTTACGCAGCACTGACCGCAGCCAGGCCTTCTCCAGCACGAAGGGCAGCCTGAGCTGCTCTGGCCGGGCCAGCCGCAGCGCCCGCTCCAGTGACCGGCGGCCGCGCGCGGCGTCGCCTGTCTCGTAGCTGAGCCGGGTCTCGACCAGGCAGGCAGCCAGCCCGCCGTCATCGGCGGCGGCCGCGCTCTCGTGCCCGGCGTCCAGCGCCTGCCGGGCGCCCGGGTGGTCGCCGGCCAGCAGCCGGGCGTGGGCCAGAGCCACGGCGGCTGGTCCCGGCAGCGGGCCGGCCCGGCGTGCCGCGATGACCGCAGCCTGCACGTCGCCGGCTGCGGCACAGGCCCGCGACCTGAGCAGCACCAGCCTGAGCTCCAGCCAGCGGGGCGGCCGCCAGCCCTGCGCGGCGCGCTGGATCATCTCCGCGGCCGCGCCTGCACGCCCCTGGGCCAGCCGGAGCTGGGCGGCTACCAGCCAGGCCACCGCGCTGATCAGCCGGTCCGGGTTGTCCCGCAGCGCGGCGTCGGCCAGTTTGAGCTGGCTGTGCGCCTGGTGCAGCTGGGCGCGCTGCAGATGCACCGCCGCGGCGGCCACGGCCGCGGCCGGGCCGGGCCGCTCGGCCAGTTCCCCGCTGGCGCTCTCGGTGGCCGTGGCGGCCTCGGCCAGCAGCGTGGTAGCCGGGCCGAGCCGGCCCCGCAGGGCCTTGAGCAGGGCCAGGTAGCCGAGGCAGTCCGCCCGCTCGTACGCGCTGTCCGGCGTGCAGGCGGTGGCCGCGCCGGCTGCGAAACTGGCCACCGCGTCGTCCAGCTGGTCCGACCAGAGTTCCACAGTGCCGTGGCCCGCCAGGACCTGGGCCCGGATGCCGGGATGGCGGGCCAGCTGGCCCGCGGGCAGCCCGCGGAGCAGCGTGCGGGCCCGGTCCACGGACCGGGCCGCGGCGTCGAAGTCACCGGTCTGCCGGGCCCAGGCCAGCCGGGTCAGCGCCGCGGCCAGCCGGCTGGGCAGCTCCTCGCTGGCAGGCAGCCGGTCAAGCGCGGTCTCGGCCGCGGCCAGCGACGAGTCGCACAGGTCCCGCGCGCCGTCGCACAGTTCCAGCCCGGCCGACATGAGCAGCTGCTGCGGCTGCGCCCCGGCCGCGGGCCGGGGCATCCGGCGGAACACTTCGGCCAGCGAGTGATCGCGGCGCGGTCCGGTGAGCTGGCTGATGGCCAGCTCATCGAGGATGATCCCGGCCGCCAGCGGCCAGTCCGCCGCCTCGGCCGCATGCTGCACCGCTTCGGCCAGCCGCCCGCGCCGCTGGTACCAGCGGGCCGCCTGCCGGTGCAGGCCGGGCAGCTGGTCCCGGCAGTCGCTGCGCAGCTTGAGCCGCAGCACGGCGGCGAACAGCGAGTGGTAGCGGTACCAGCCGTGCCCCAGTGGCTGCACGAAGGCGTTGGCCCGGGCCAGTGCGTTCAGCATGTCGGCGGCGTGCGGATCGCCAGTGAGCTCGCTGGCCAGATCGGTACTGACGGAGTCCAGGATGCTGGTCCGGAGCAGCAGGCTGCGCACCGTGGCGGGCTGGGCGTTGAGCACCTCGTCGACCAGGTAGCTGGTGACCGCGCTGTCCTCGGCCTCGAGTTCCTTGACGAACTGCTCTGGGTCGGGATGGCCGTCCAGTGACAGGGCGGCCAGCCGCAGCCCGGCCGCCCAGCCCTCGGTCCGCTCGGTCAGCCGCTGCAGGGCGGCCGGGGACATGCTGATGTCGTGATGGGACAGCAGCAGGGTGGACTCCGGCACGCTGAAGGCCAGGTCACTGGCCCGGATCTCGGTCAGCTCGCCGGCCAGCCGGTACCGGTGCAGCGGCAGCAGCGGGTCCATCCGCGAGGAGATCACCAGGTGCAGCGCCGGGCGGGCGTAGCGCAGCACGTACCCGACGCCGTCCAGGATGGCCGGCTCGGTGACCAGGTGGAAATCGTCCAGGACCAGCACCACGGGACCGTCCTGCGCAGCCAGCACCGAGGCCAGGCGGAGCAGGAAGTCGTGATCCACGGCATCACGGGCCGACCCCGGCACGACCCGTGGCACCGCGATACCGGACCGCCGCAGCGCCGCCACCACATATGACCAGAAGATTTTCGGCCGGTTGTCGTACCGGTCGAGCGTGATCCAGGCCACCCGGCCCGGCCCGGCCACTCCCAGGGCCCATGAGGCCAGCGCCATCGTCTTGCCCGCTCCCGGCGGCCCGGTCAGGACGGTCAGCGGGCCACGTGCGCCCTGCGTGATCAGTTTTTCGATCCGCGGCCGCCCCACCACCCAGCCGGGCAACGCGGGCCTGATGATCTTGGACATCAGGACCGGGTCCTCGGCTGGTGTGGTAACCGGACGGACCGGTGCAGGCACCGGGGTACTGAACGCCATTCGCCACCTCGCCTGGGCGAGCGTCCCCTTGGCTGCACGGCCAGCCCGCCTGCCACTTTTCTTCCCCGGTGCCGGGTGAGATGTCATCACCCGGGCTGAATCTCACCAGGGTGAGACAAATCGCCCCGGGCGGCGGCCCTAGTGCTGGAAGCCGGTCGCGCTCCGGTGGTCGCGTACCGGCGCGGGCTGCTTCTCCAGCCGGGGGAGCTGCCGTTTCAGGTCATGGATGAGCAGGTCAGCCACGTCGTGCCTGACGTCCCGCTTGATCACCACCCGGAGCGCGGCCAGGTCCTGCCGCTTCTTCGGGAACGTGTAGGCGGGCAGCAGCCAGCCGCGCTCGCGCATCGCCTCGGACACGTCGAACATGGCGGCCCGGCTCCATGCCGAACAGTGGGGCGCAGCGCCGGTCTTGGACGGCCCGGCGCTCCGGTGCCTGGGGTGCTTAAGGGCCATGCTCAGGGTTCCGTCCGCAGATATGAGTGTCAGTCCGTAACCGGGGCAGACTGCCCTGGTCCAGGACTGGCCCAGCCAGGGCCGCTCCTGCCGCCGAGTCAACCCTGGCGCGCCGGTCCCGGCCTCATCCACGGCGGATGAACCGCCCTGGGCCGGCCGGACCGGGACCACCCGGAGAGCCGGCCGGCAGGGCGCGCTGACCGCCCGGACGGGCTGACCTGGCGGCATCATCCCCGGTGGATGATTCTGCGGCGCCGGCCCGCGGGAATACTCGGGGGCGTGAAACCCGCAGACCGGCTGCGGTCGGCAGCCAGACGGATGCCCGACCCGGAAACACTGGCGCAGCAGGTCGCGGGGCGGGTCGTCGACCTGGTGGTCAACGCGCTCGACGTGAATGGGCTGGTGGAGCGCGTCGACCTGAACGCCGTGCTCAGCCGGGTCGACGTGAACGCGCTGGCCGACCAGGTGGACCTGAACGCCCTGCTGGACCGGCTGGACGTGAACGCGCTGCTCAGCTCCGTGGACGTGAACGCGGTGGTTGACCGGGTGGACCTGAATGCCCTGCTGGACCGGGTGGACGTGAACGCCCTGCTGGACCGGGTGGACGTGAACGCCCTGCTCGAGCACGTGGACCTTAATCACGTGGTGCAGCAGGTGGACGTGGAGGCACTCGTCAAGCACACTGATCTCGGCGCGGTCATCGCCCAGTCGTCCGGTGGGGTGGCCAGCGAGGCGCTGGACGCGGTGCGCAGCACGACGGTGGGACTGGACCAGTTCATCGACCGCTGGGTGGCGCGGCTCACCCGGCGCAAGCATTCGTGGCCGACCGCACCCCCGGCGCTGCGCACGGCCCAGGCCGGCCCATGATGTCCCGGGCCCGCACCGGCGACTCGGTGAGCGCGCAGGGGCACTACGCGGGCTCGGTGTCCCGGTTCCTGGCTTATGCCGTGGACCTGGGGGTCAGCGCGGCGGTGTTCACCCTGGCCCTGGCCGGGGTCCACTTCGTGGTGCAGGTAGTCACCGGCAAGTCAGGGTCCTGGAGCCGGTCGGACCCGATCGTCATCGCGCTGTTCGTGGTCTGGCAGTTCCTGTACTTCGGGTACTCCTGGGCGGTGGCCAGCCGTAGCTTCGGCATGTACGTGCTCGGCCTGCGGGTCGTCCGGGCCGACGGCACCGAGATCAACCCCCGCCAGGGCGTCATCCGCGCCCTGGTGTTCCCGCTCAGCTTCCTGCTGCTGGGCCTGGGCTTTTTCGGCATCCTCTTCCAGCATGAGCACCGCGCGCTGCACGACCTCATCGCCGGCACCACGGTCGTCTACTCCTGGGACGCCCGGGCCGCCCGGCTGCGCTTCCTGGCCCGCAACGCCGAAGTGGGCGCCGGGGGAAGCCCTCAGCGGGCAGCCAGTGTGAGCGGCCCGGCGGCCAGCGCGGCCAGCGGGGCCGCCAGCGACGCAGGTGCGGTCAGCCTCGGCGGCGGGACGGCCGCCATCCCGGGCCCGCCCGGCGGGGTTGCCCAGGCCACGCCGGGGCCGGGCTCCGAGAGCACCGCTGGGCCGGACTCCCAGGCCACGCCGGGGCTGGGCTCCGAGACCACACCAGGGCCGGACTCCCAGAGCATCCCTGGGCTGGACTCCCACGCCACCCCCGAGCTGGGCTCTGAGAGCACGTCCGGCGGGGACTCGCAGGTCCCGGGCAGCGGCCCGGGGACCCCGCGCCGGTAACCCGCCGCGGCTACCTGATCCGTGGCTGCCCAGTTCAGGGCTGCCCTGTCGTGGCGCCGCCTAGAACCGGCCCCCGTTTCCGTGGCCGCCGTAGCCACGTTTTACAATTTTGTGGGATGCTTTGACCCACGTAATGGGGCTGAGGTGAGAGATGGCGAATGTGCCACGGCCGGTGCCGTGCGCGGCGTGTGGCCGCCCACTACCATTGCAACAAGGGAAGGGTAGGCTGCGCCGGTACTGCGACGCGCGGTGCCGGGATGCGGCCCGCCGGGAGCGGGCCCGCCTGGAGCGCCCTGGGGTACCTGTTGTGAAGACTTTCTTGACAGACGAACGGCGTCATGAATACCTTGACGGCATAGCCCGGGTCCGCGACACCGCCGGCCGCCTGCTGGCCGAGGTCGGCCAGGACGGCGGCGGGCCGCTGGCTGCGGTGGCCGCCACCCGGGACCTCGCGGCGGAGGCCGACGCGGCCATGGAGCAGGCGGTGGACCAGGCCCGGGCGGCCGGGCACAGCTGGCGGGAGGTGGGCGATGTGCTGGGTACCACCCGGCAGGCCGCGTTCCAGCGGTTCGGGCGGCCGGTCGACCCGCGCACCGGGCTGGCCATGAGCCGTTCCGTCCCGCCCGGTGCCGCGGACCGCGCGGTGGCCATCTTCGCCTGGCATGACGAGGGGCGTTGGGCAGAAATAATCGACCAGCTCAACGACGACATGCGCAGCACGCACAGCCCGGAACTGCTGGCCCGCGGCCAGGCCGCGATGGCCAGCCATTTCGGGCGCCTGGAGCGGATCGGCGAGCCGTACGCGCGGCAGGCCGGCGATGACGCCGTGGTCGTCGTCCCGTTGCATTTCGAGGCGGGCGACGCGCGCGGCATGGTCCGCTTCGACAGCGACGGCAAGGTCGCCGGGATGGCCATCCGGCCAGCCTCCAGCACGTAGTTTCACAGCCTGCCCCCGTGCCGGGGCAGGCCCGAACGGCCGGAGAGGACGGCGCAGCCGCATGGACGGCAACGGAGACCCCTGGCCGCGGGACCGGCGGCCCTGGTTCGGGCCGAAGCGGTTCGGCATCGGCTACGGCCCGCAGACCTGGCCGGGCTTCCTCGTTACCGCCGTGCTGGTGCTGTTCGTGGCCGGCACCGCCGCGGTGACCGGGGGACACTCGCCACTGATGGTGGTGGCCATCGCCGTGGCCGTCCTGGTGCCGTTCCTCATCATCCGGATCCAGCGCCGCTGATCAAGCTTTCTGGTGGTGCACGCCGGGCCGTACCATGCGCTCAGGCGGGCACCGGCCGAGGAGGACCAGCGTGGCGGACGTGCACGGGGTGTGCGGCGAGCGGTTCGCGGCGGTGCGCAGTCTGCTGCGGCAGAACCTGGACTCCGGTGCGGAGCTGGGCGCCTCGCTGGTGGTGGACGTCGATGGCCAGCTGGCCGTGGACCTGTGGGGTGGCTTCCGCGACGAGAGCCGCACCGTGCCGTGGACCGCGGACACCATCGTCAACGTCTGGTCCTCGACCAAGACCGTGACCAGCCTGGCCGCGCTGATGCTGGTGGACCGGGGCGAGCTGGACCCCGGCGCGCCGGTCGCGAAGTACTGGCCTGAGTTCGCCGCCAGCGGCAAGCAGGACATCACGGTCAGCCAGGTCATGTCGCACTCTTCGGGCGTCTCGGGACTGGAACACCCGGCCGTGCTGGCCGACATGTACGACTGGGAGCGGTCCACCGCGCGGATGGCCGCGCAGGCGCCGTGGTGGCCGCCCGGCAGCGCATCGGGGTACCACGCGCTCAATTACGGGCACCTGGTCGGCGAGGTGGTCCGGCGGATCACCGGCCGGACGCTCCGGCAGTTCGTGGCCGAAGAGATCGCCGGGCCGCTGGGCGCCGACTTCCAGATCGGCGCGGCCGAACGCGACTGGCCGCGGATCTCGGACGTGATCCTGCCGCCCCCGCGGCCGCTTGACCTGGCTGCCATCGACCCAGCCAGCCCGGCGTACAAGACGTTCACCGGGCCGGTGGTGGACCCCGGGCAGGCCAACACCGCGGCCTGGCGGCGCGCGGACATCGGCGCCTCGAACGGGCACGGGAACGCCCGCTCGGTAGCCCGCGTCATGTCGGTGCTGGCCCGCGGCGGCGAGGTGGACGGAGTCCGCCTGCTCAGTCCGGCGACCATTGACCTGATCTTCGAGGAGCAGCAGAACGGCGTCGATCTGGTGCTCGGCCTGCCGGTGCGGTTCGGTCTCGGGTACGGGCTGCCCCGCCGCGGCTTGCTGCCCTGGGCCGAGGACGAGAAGGTGTGCTTCTGGGGCGGCTGGGGCGGCTCCATGATCATCATGGACGTGGGCCGCCGGATGACGGTCTCGTACATGATGAACAAGATGGGCGCGGGGGTGGTCGGCTCGCAGCGCAGCGCGGCCTACGCGCAGGCGATCTACGCCGCGGCCGTGGGCCAGCCCGCCGCCTAGCGGCCTGCTGGCCAGCGGATCAGCTGGCCAGCAGAGCCAGGATCCGCGCCCACGCGTCGTCCCGGGCCGCCCGGCTGAACGCCGGGGTGCCCGGCCAGAAGAACGCGTGCCCGGCGCCCGGGTAGGTGACGATCTCGTGGTCGGTGCCCGCGGCGCGCAGCGCGTCCTGGATCTGGCCGCGCTGCTCCGCACCGATCAGCTCGTCGTCCGCGCCGACCAGGTAGAGCAGCTGTCCGGTGATGCCCGGCGTCAGCTGCAGCGTTGGCGTGGGCTGGCTCAGCGGGATGTCCGTCGTGGGCAGCCAGCCGCCGTACAGCACCGCCGTCCGGCTGAGCGGCAGCCGGCAGGCGGCCAGGTAGCTGAGGTGGCCGCCCGCGCTGAAGCCGGGCATGGCGACACGCTCGATCCCGGGTGCCGCGCGCAGCCAGCCGATGGCCGCGGCCACGTCGGCCAGCGCCTACTCCCGGCTCAGCCGGTGCAGCAGGTGGAAGCCTTCCTGCCGGCCGGCGTCGGTGCGCTCGAGCCAGTGCCCAGGACTGGTGTCCCGGTGGTAGAACTCCGGTGCGATGGTCAGGTAGCCGGCTGCGGCACAGTCGCTGGCCACCCGGCGGATGTCTGGATTGACCCCGAACAGCTCGTGCGCCACGATCACCCCGGCCGGGGCCGGCGGCCCCGCCGGCCGGGCCAGGTAAGCCGGCAGCTCGCTGCCGTCCTCCACCGGGATCTGGATCATTTCCTCGGTTACCGTCATGCTGCCATCCTGCGGGCCGCCAGCACCGGTAACCAGAGCAGCCTGTTACTGGTAATGGCGTGAGTACCCTGGATGCCATGCCACCTGGCGGGGACCCGAAGGCACTCGGGCAGCTGCTCAGATCACGCTGGGAGCGGCTCCGGCCGGACGATGTCGGGCTGCCCCCGGCCAGCCGCCGCACCACCGGCCTGCGCCGCGAGGAGGTGGCCGCGCTGGCCAGCTTGTCCACGACCTGGTGCACTGGATGTTCCTGTCCGGACGGGCTCGCGAGGTCTACCTGGAGTGGGAGCCGGAAGCCCGGGCCATGCTGGGCCGGTTCCGGCTCGCGGCCGCCCGGTACCCGGCTGATCCCGGCTTCGAAGACCTGATCTCCCGGCTGCACTGGGACAGCGAGCACCTCCGTGAGTGGTGGCCGCGGCACGACGTGGCTGCAATGAGCAGCGGGACCAAGAAGCTGTGCCATCCGCGTCTTGGCCCTACCGAGTGCACGCACGTCGTGCTCCAGGTCGCCGACCAGCCCGATCAGACGCTGGTCAGCTATGCGCCGGCCAGCCCTGGCTAGCCGATCTCCAGCTGCATGTCCACGGTGGTGCCGGCCGTGCCCGGGCGGATGTCCACCCGGTTCATGACCGCCCGCATCACCGTGATGCCGTGGCCGCGATAATGCCCGGCGGCGGGCCGGGCCGGTTTCCACCGGCCGGTGTCCCGCACGGTCAGCCGGAGCCGGGAGACGGACGCGTCGGCGGTCAGCCGGAGCCGGGAGACGGACGCGTCGGCGGTCAGCCGGATCCGCCCGGGAGCATGCCGCAGGCCGTGCTCGATGGCGTTGGCGCACGCTTCGCCCGCCGCGACGAGCACTTCCTCGGCTACCCGGCGGCTAAGGCCGCACCGCTGCAGCCAGCTCCGCAACGTGGTGCGGACCGGCGCGAGCTGGGCCGGGTCCGCTGGGAAGGTCAGTTCAAGGGGCGGGGGGTGCTGACTGTGATGTGTGCCGCACATGGCGCTGGTCGGGCCTCCTTTTGCTGGACCGGATGCGGCTGCGGCCCTTCTTCTGCCCGGCTGCCGGGCCGGAAACATGCCGGCCGGAAACATGCCAGCCGTCCCCGCGCGTGCTCCCGGCCGCCCCCGCGCCTGCTTCCGCCTGCCGGGCCCAGCGTGCCGGAGTTCCTCGCGCCTGCTTCCGGCCGCCGGGCCCGCTCCGGCGCAGGCCCAGTGCCCTCATCGATCCCGTGCACCACACCAGCACCGGCGCCGCGGCAGGCGGGACCACCCCCGCCCCTACTGTTCACGGCTCTGGTGCAGTGGATGCCCGTTTCGTCCCAGTTCGCGCGGGCCAAGGACGTGAAGAGTAGCCCAGCATCACCAAGCCCAGCACCACCAGCACGGAGCCGGTTACCGGGCCGGCTCCGGGTCGAACAGGCGGAGCCGGTGCGCGGTAGCTGCGGCCTGGCCGCGGCTGCTCACCCCGAGCTTGGCCAGGATGTTGGACACGTGCACGCTGGCCGTCTTGGCCGCGATGAACAGCTCGGCGGCGATCTCCGGGTTCGACCGGCCCGCGGCCACCAGGCGCAGCACCTCGAACTCGCGGGTGGTCAGGCCCAGTCGGCCCGTCCCGGGCTGGCCGGCGGGGCGGCCCGAGCCGAGGTCCAGCCGGGCGTTCCGGGCCAGTGTGCTGATCTCGCTGCCCAGCGGGCGTGCGCCCAGCTCACCGGCCAGCCGAGCGGCGCGGCTCAGTCGGCCTGCCGCGCCGTCCCGGTCCCCGGCGGCCAGCGCCGCTTCGGCCGCCCACAACAGCGTGGTCGCCTCCTGGTAGGGCTGGGCCAGCTGGTGCCACCCGGCCACCGCCGCGTCCCAGCAGGCCAGTGACTGGGGGTCACCGGGCGAGCCGCCCGGATCGGCCCCGGTCACGGCGGTGAACGTCAGCCGCCAGGCTTGCAGCACCGGGCCCGGCGCGTCCATCTTGCCGGCCAGCGTGATCAGCCGCGGCAGCAGGCCGGTGGCCACCCGGTCCGGCCCGGCCGGGCCGGCCGTGGTGCAGATCCGGGCTCCGGCCACCAGCAGCGGCCAGCCGTACCGGGCATCGCAGGCCAGGTCGAACTGGTCATCCGCGGCTGCTATCACATCCAGCGCGGCGGCCGCGCGGCCCTCGGCCGCGCGCAGCTCCGCTTCCAGCCGGGCCTGCGGCAAGTAGTACTGGCTGGCCCGGTGGCCCCGGTACGGGGCACGGCTGAGCGAGGCCCGGGTAGCCACGGCCACCGCCTGCGCCCCGGCCAGGTCGCCGCGGCGCACCGCGATGTGGGCGGCCAGAATCCGCAGGGCCAGGCGGTTGAGCCGGGGCGGGGACAGCGCCAGCGCATGCTCGATGACTTCGCTGGCCGCGTCCCAGCGGCCGAGCGACACCAGCGGTTCGGCCACGTTGATGGCCAGGAACGTCCCAGTCGTGCGGGACAGCCCGTAGTCAGCGGCGCTGGTGATGCCGTCCCTGGCCACCTGCGCGGCCCGCTCGTGCTCGCCGATTCCCTCCAGGACGTGAGATTCGTTGATGGCCGCGTAGAGCAGCGGGCGGAACGCACCGGACTGCCCGGCCAGTGCGCGAGCCTCGCCGAACAGCCGCAGCGCCAGCTCGTCGTTCGCGTCGTGCGCCTCGATCGTGGCCAGCTCGCACAGCGCACTGACCTGGGTGGCGGCGGCGCCCTGCTGCCGGGCCAGCTCCAGGGCCTCCGCCGCGGCGACCCGGGCCCGCCGGCTGTACGGGTCGGCCAGGTACCTGGCCTCGCTGACCAGGACCCGGGCCCGCGCTGCGTCGTCCAGGCCGGCCGGCACCAGGGCCAGCGCAGCCCGCAGGTCCGGTGCCGGATCGCGACGGCCGGAGTGCTTGCTGAGCATGGCCCGCGTCTCCAGGAGCAGGGCCGCGCGGACCGGCTCGGCGGCCGGGTCGATCTCCTTCAGCGCGGCCGTGGCGAACGCGATACCGCGCTCGTACTCGTCGGCCGCGTCGGCCGCGGCGGTGGCCCGCTCGAGCACGACCAGATGACTGACGCCGATCCGTCCGGCGGCATCCGGCACCGCGTCCCACAGCTCGAGGACCCGGGTCAGCAGGGCGAGCTGCTCGGCGTGCGCCAGGGCGTGCGCCGCGACGTCCGCCGCCTGCCACGCGCTGATCAGCGCCCAGGTGGTGTCGTGCGCGTAATACCAGTGGTGCGCTTCCTCGATCGGCCCCCGGCCGGGGGAGACCAGCCCGGCGTCGGTGCTGAGCACCTCGGCGAACCGGTTGTGCAGCCGGGTGCGCTCACCCGGCAGCAGGTCGTCGTAGACGGCCTCGCGGATGAGCGCGTGCCGGAACGCGTACCCGTGCTCATCGGCGGTCAGCACGTTGGCCGCCACCGCAGGCCGCAGCCCGCGGACCAGGTCGGCACTGGCCAGCCCGGTCACCGCGGCCAGCAGCGCGTGCCCGGTGTGCTGGCCGCCCGCGCTGGCCGCGCCGAGGAGTTCCTGGGTGTCCTCGGGCAGCCGGCGTACCGTGGCCAGCAGCAGATCGCGTAGCGATTCCGGCAGCTCGGTGCTTAGCCCCCCGTCACAGCACAGCAGTTCCTCAACGAACAGCGGATTGCCCTCGCCACGCCGGTACACCTCGTCGGCCAGCCACGGCTCCGGTTCCCGGCCGATGATCTGCGCCACCAGCTCGTCGGCCTGGACCCGGCCGAGCCGGGGTAGCTCGATCCGCCGCACCCAGCCGTGCCGGCCCAGCTCGGCCAGCAGTGGCCGGAGCGGATGGGTACGGTGCAGCTCGTCGGACCGGTAGCTCACGATGATCAGCACCCGGTCCAGGACCTGCTGGCTGCCGATCAGGAAGGCGATCAGATCCCGGGTGGACCGGTCGGCCCAGTGCGCGTCCTCGATGACCAGCATCACCGGGGCCGTCTCGGCCAGCCGCTCGAGCAGGGTGAACATCTGCTCGAACAGCCGGGCCCGGGCCACCCCGGGGTCCGGCTCGGCGGTCGCCTCGCCGAACTCCGGCAGCAGCCGGGCGAACTCGCGGGTGGCCCGCCCAGGCAGCAGCTGGGCCACGCCCGATGCGCCCATGTCCCGGACCAGCTCGCGGAGCATCGCAGCGAACGGGGCGAACGGCAGCCCGTCGGCGCCCAGGTCCAGGCAGCCTCCGGTGAGCACGCGGGTGCCCGCCCCGGCGGCCGCGGTCGCGAACTCGGTGATCAGCCGGGTCTTGCCGATTCCGGCCTCGCCGCCGATCAGCAGTGCGGACGGGCCGCCCGCCCGGGCCCGGTCCAGTGCGGCGTCCAGCTCAGCCAGGTAATCAGCCCGGCCAACCAGGGCCGGGCTGCTCATCCGGGCGCTCATATCTGTCAAGCATGCCACCAGCCACTGACAATCCAGACCGCCGTAGGCACCTGGTGATCTGACGCCCTGGCTTCGCTACGGCGCCGGCTTGGCTATGACCCTACGCCCGCTACGGCGCCGGCTTGGCTATGGCGCCACGCCCGCTATGGCGCCGGCTTGGCTATGGCGCCACGTCCGCTATGGCGCCGGGGTGGGCTGCCGGCGGCTGGCCTGGGCCCGCACCGGCTCGGCCGCGTCCTCCACGTCGATGTACAGCTCCCGGCCGCCGGGCAGCAGCACGCCCAGGGAGTAGGAAGTGATCCCGTCGATGACCTCGCTCTGGCCGAGGATTTCGATGTCGATGACGTCGGGGTGGCTGATCAGCAGACGGCACAGCACGCTGCCAGCATGATCGGCGGGCAGCGTCCCGAGTTTCCCGGGATCATCCGCAGCTGGCATCCGGCCACCGTGAGATGCGGGGAACCGCCCTCGGTGGCGCCGCGCCGGACGAGCTTGGCACTCGGGGCGGAACAGTGTATGCAAACACATTTCCTACGGTAACTCGGCGTGAGCACAAGAAGCCGGAATGAGGCGCCGGAACGGCCTGCGGCGTGTCTCACCGCGTGCCGCGTGCGGGACGCGGCGGTTACCCCGCCCCGCCGCGCCCCGGCCGGCCCTCGCCCGCATCCGGCGCTGCCGCCGCCCGGCATCCGGCGCGGCCCCGGCCCCCGCCCGGCATCCGGCGCGGCCCCGGCCCCCGCCCGGCATCCGGCGGGGAGCCGGTGCGGGCCGGGGCGGAAGGCTGGGCCGCGCCGCGACGGCGGTGCTGGCCGTGGCCGCCCCTCCGGCTCAGCCCCGGCCGGAAGCCGCGGTGGCCCGGTAGACCGGAATCCCGTCCGCCCGGTAGTCGAACCGGAAGCCGGTCCTGGTCAGGTATCTGGCCATGCCGGTGACTGGGTGCCAGAGGATGACCCAGCCGACGTCCATCCGCTGGGCGTCCCGCCGGGCGGCGGCGATCAGCGACTGGTACCTGGGCCGGCCGGCCACCGCCGCCTCGATCGGGTGCCGACGCCGCTGCAGGGCGAGCAGGCCGGCGTAGAACGGGTGGGCGGTGACCTCCCGCAGCGTCTGCCCCGGGATCCGGGACAGGTAGGCGATGGCCCGTGGATGCCCGTCGGCCGTGGCCAGCACCTGGGCATGCGGGTCGAACGCGGCGCCCTCGCCGGGCAGCGTGACGCCGCCCCGGATGCCGAACGGCACGTCCACCACGATCGACGGCGAATGGTCGGCGGCGATCGGGCGGTCCAGGTCAGTCAGGGCGGTGCGCATCACGCCCACCCCGTTCGTGCTCGGCCAGCCCAGCTCCAGAACGCCGGCCAGCAGGACCGGGACCAGCACTAGCGGGGCGTGGTAGCGCAGCCAGGTGACGCCCGCGCCGGCCAGCATCGCAGCGGGCACGAAACCGAGCATCAGGATGCGCGCCGCCTCCCGGAACCCGGCCATCCCGGGCAGCTGCACGAACCAGGTGAACGGCATGATCATGGACACCCGAACGCCGTGCCACATCTCGGCTACCGGCACGTAGGTCGTGCCGCCGAGATGGAGCGTGGCGCCCAGCCCGAGCGCGGCGCTGCCCAGCCAGAGCAGGGCCAGCAGCCAGGCGTTGCCCCGCCGCCAGGCGCTGATCAGGCCGAGCAGCGCCAGCAGGCTGAGCACCAGGCCGAACGTGGGCACCCCGTCGCCGGTCGCGTGTGAGTAGGTGATCGGCTTGAGCGCGGTCAGGCCATACAGGGCCACCCGGGGCGAGGCGCTGAACACGCCCGGCAGATAGGAGCCGGAGGTGGTGTAGTAGCGGGCCACCAGATCGGGTGGCATGTAGGCGCCGCCGGACCGGGTCTGCGCCACCATCGCGGCGATCTGCGGGCTGGCCGCCACCCCCGCGATGACCACGGCCAGGCCGGTCATGAGCAGCTTGGTGCGCCCGGACTGCACCGGCGTGGCCGCGCCGTCGTGGCCCGGCCCGGCCCAGCCGTCCCAGCCACGGGTACCGAGCAGCCACGGCAGCAGGATCACCGCGACCAGGATGATGACCAGGACCGCGGACTGCTGGTCGCTGAGCAGGCTGCCTGCCACGGCCAGGCCGAGGAACAGCGCCTGCGGCCACCGTGGGCTGCGGCGCAGCCGGATGGCCGCCTCCAGCGCGATCGGCAGGAACAGCAGGCCGGCCGAGATGTTCAGCTGGAACCAGGCGTGCCAGGCGATCTCCGAGGACAGCCCCAGGAACGCGCCGGCCACGAGCGGGCCGAGCTGCCCCGGCAGCCACAGCCGGGCCGCCCGGTACATGGCGTAGCCGGTCAGCCCGGGCATCAGCACGGTGAGCAGGTTGTACGCGGCGCTGGGCCCGAACGCCGCGGTCACCGGCAGCATGACCACGCCTTCCAGCGGCATCAGCGCGTGGTAGCCGAGCTGAGCGCCGACCGGTGCGGCGATGAACCGGGTGTACCAGGGATTGCTCAGGTGCTCGATCTGGTGCGCCATCCACCAGAAGTCCCAGACGTAGACGCCGCCGTCCCGGGTGGCCGGGAGCTTGCCGTCGACCAGGTAGCTGGCCCGGGGCCAGGTCACCGCGATGCCCGCGGTCAGGTAACCGAGCAGGATGAGCAGGTGGCGGGCGACCGGGCTGGCGGCCACCGCGCGGCCGGTCAAGCGCGACTGGCGGCCGCCCGGCTGAGCCGTGGCCGGCTCGCGGGTGGTAGATTGCCTGGCCGACGTCAGCACCTGCGATTCGTCGGTCGTGCGTGTTGCTGCCTGGCCGCGGTAGAGCGCGGGTTCCCGTTCGCCGCCGGTGTCCGTGGTCATGCCCATCTGCCGCTACCACGCCGCCTTCTGCTCATCCGCCCGCCCATTCCCGCGCCGCTGATCAACTGCCGCCGGATCACCAATGCATAATGCCATAGCTAGCCAATTCTGGATGCGGCAACTCCGCGTCAACAACGAGCACGTAACAAAAGTCAAAAGATTGCGAATAGATTTATTAATTATCTGGCAAATTGCCAGGGTAACTACGCCCCGTAGGCTCGCCGGCGACCCCGTTGCAGCTGGCTGACCTGCCCTTCCCCGGTATACCACGGCTGGGCGGCGGCCAACCCGGGTAAGCGGCCGGCCGCCCGCTCACGGCTGGCCGGGATAGTGCCGCCGGGCCGGCCGGTGTCACCCGGCACCAGGAAATGCGCCCAGGTCAGTTACCGGGCCTGTAGACCAGTTCCACTGACCCGTCCGGGAAGATCCGGTCGGCGTGCAGCGGCCGCAGCGGCCGCCCGGCCGACCCGGCCGGGGAGAACGGGATCCCGGTGCCGAGCAGCACCGGCAGCAGCACGACCTCCAGCCGGTCCAGGGCGCCGGCGGCATCGAACGCCCGGATCGTCTGCGGGCCGCCGACCAGGTGCACGTCGCCGCCACCGGGCCTGGACCGCAGCCGCTCGGCCAGCGTGGCCGGGTCCGGTTCCGCGATGACGTCATCCGGGGTGCCGTCCGGCAGCGGCCGGGACGTGAGCACGTGCACCTGCAGGCCCGGCCACGGCCACTGCGGCGCGCCGAGCGCGGGCAGGAACGTGCTGCGGCCCATCGCCACCGCGTCGCAGCCCGCGATGAACTCTGGGTAGCCGTGGGACCGGCCGGGCTCGAAGCCCCCGGCCAGCGCGATCGCGGGCACTCCCGCGGTGCTGGCCACGAACCCGTCCACGCTGACCCCCATCCGCGATTTGATCAGCATCGGAACGCTCCTTCCTGGCCGCCCGGGTGGCGGCTCACCTGAGACGTCGCAGCCCGGCGCGCGATCTCGACATCCGCGATGATGGCCAGTACCCCGGAACAAGCCATCAGGGAGGCCCCCATGGCAGCACGCAGAATCGGCGTCCCTACCAGCGCCGGGTCACATCACGCGGGCCAGGACCGTGCACCGGCCGCGTTGCGCGCGGCTGGCTTCGTCAGCCGGCTCGCGGAGGCCGGCCTCGACGTGGCCGACCTCGACGTGGCCGGCCTCGACGTGGCCGACCTCGGTGACCTGCCCGGGGCGGTGTTCACCCCGGACGCGGCCGGTGCCACCGCGCGCAGCCTGGCCACCGTGGTCCGGGTGGCCAGCGCCGTGACGGACGCGGTGGCCGCCGCCCTAGCCACCGGCCGCCTGCCGGTCGTGCTGGGCGGCGACTGCACCATCACCCTGGGCGCGCTGGCTGGCCTGCAGCGGCACGACCCCGGCGCCGCGCTCATCTACTTCGACGGCGATGCTGACCTGGGCACCCCGCAGACCACGTCCAGCGGGGTGCTCGACGCGATGGGCATCGCGCACCTGCTCGGCCTGGCCGACAACCCGCTGGCCCGGCTCGGCCCGGCCTTCCCGATGCTCACCGACGACCGGCTGGTGCTGGTCGGCTACGACGAGAGCGACCCCGAGACGTACCAGGCCGGCGTGCTGGCGGCCCGGCCCGGGCTGACCCGGTTCCCCGACCACCAGGTGCGCGCCGACCCGGCCGGCACCGCGGCTGGCGCGCTGGCCGCGGTGCGGGCGGCCGGCAGCCTGCTGGTGCACTTCGACGTGGACGCGGTCGACGGGCGTGACCTCCCGCTGGCCAACTTCCCGCACTATGGCACCGGGGTCCCGCTGAGCACCGCCGGGGACGTGCTGGCAGCGTTCCTGCGGGCGCCCGCGCTCCGCGCGGTCGTGCTCACCGAAGTCAACCCGAGCTATGACCCGTCCGGCGGCACGCTCGGGCGTTATGTGGCGATGGTCACCCGCGCCCTGGCCGGCACCGGTGAGTTGGCCGGGCCGCCCGCGTCATAGGGACAGGGCATCGTGGGGAGCGTGGCCGCCCGGGGGCGGGCCACGCTCCCCGGCGCGGCCGTCAGTCCACCGCGATCGCGGCCAGCACCGGCCGCCGGGCCGCCCGGCGGGCCGGGCGGATGGCCGCGATGACGCCCGCCACCCCGCCGAGCACGGCGATCACGATGAGCTGGGCGGCCGGGAAGCTGGGCTGGGCCAGCCCCGCGGACCGGGCGCCCGCCTCGGCCAGCGCCCAGCCCAGGAACCCGCCGAGCAGCAGCCCGCCCACCGTGCCGAACGCGGCGACCAGCACCGACTCCAGCCGCACCATGGACCTGAGCTGGCCGCGGGTCTGGCCCACCGCACGGAGCAGGCCGATCTCCCGGGTCCGCTCGTAGACCGACAGGGATAGCGTGTTGCCGATCGCGGACACCGCGATCACGATGGCCAGCGCCAGCAGCGCGTACACGATGGCCAGCACCACGGCGACCGCTTTCCCGGCGCTGGCCACGAACGCGGCCCGGCTGGCCACGGTCAGCCTGCCGTAGCGGGCCGCGGCCCGGGCGACCGCCGCCTGCACGGTGGCCTGGTGCGCGCCCGGGGCCAGCCTGGCAAAGATGGCCGAGGCGGTCAGCTGCACGGTGTGCGGGGCCCACAGGGCCAGCGGCAGGACGTAGTCGCCGACCAGGCTCCGGGCCGAGTAGATGGCGCCCACGGTGACCCGTGCGCGGGTCCCGTCCGGCAGCACCACCGGCACCGGCGTGCCCAGGTGCCAGCCCCGGCCGGTGGCCTCGAAGGTGGACACCGCGAGCTGGCGGGGGCCGAGCCGGCTGACCGAGCCCGCCGTGGGGTGCAGGTTCAGCACCTGGCCGATGCGCCCCGGCGGCACCGCGGTGACCGATTCGGACCTGCCGCCTATCTCCGCGTTCCCGCTGGCCAGGGCGCTCACCGTGGCCACGCCGGGGATCCGGGCCACCGCGGCGGCCAGGCCGGGGGACAGCCCGCCTCCGCCCGGCCCGGCACCGAAACCCCCCTGGGTGATGGCGATGTCGCCGGTGAACGAGCCGCTGACCCCGCTGACGTCGGCCGCGCGCAGCGACGCCGCGTACACGGTGAACAAGGTGACCACGGCCACCCCGGCCATCAGCGCGGTGGCCGCGGCTGCGGTGCGCCGCGGGTGGCCGGCCGCGCTCCGCCCGGCCAGCGTGCCGGTCACGCCACGCCAGCTGGCCAGCGGCCGGGCCAGCAGCTGGGTGACCGGCCGGGCCGCGGCCGGCCCGAGGGCGACCACGCCCAGCGCCACGGCGAGCGCACCGAACCCGGTCAGCGACAGCACCCGGGTGCCGGTACCCTGCAGGCTGGCCAGCACGGTCCCCACCCCGGCCAGCAGCAGCACCAGCCCGGCGGCCACCCGGCGGCGCGGCACCCGGCCCGTCTCGGCGGCCGACTCGCGGAGCGCCTCCAGCGGGGCGACCCGCGACGCGCGCACCGCGGGCGGCAGGCTCACCACCGCGGTGACCACGATCCCGGTCAGCAGGCTGACCGCGATGCTGCCACCGGTCACCGACAGCCCGCCCGCGGGCAGCGCGAAGCCGGCCGCGTCGAACAGCGCTTTGAGCAGCTGCGCGATGCCCAGCCCGGCGGCCACCCCGAGCAGCGAGCCGGCCGCCCCCACCGCCGCCGCCTCGGCCAGCACGCCGCGCAGCACCTGGCCCCGGCTGGCCCCGAGCGCCCGGAGCAGGGCCGCGTCCCGGGCCCGCTGGGCGGCCAGGATGCCGAACGTGCTCGCCATGGCCAGCGCCGCTACCAGCAGCGCGATGCCGGCGAACACGACCAGGATGACGCGCAGCGCGGTGAGGAACTCCGAATTGAGCGTGGCCAGGTTGCCGCTGGTCAGCCCGGCGCCGGTGATGGCCGCCGTGCCGCGCGGCAGCACCCGGTCCAGCCTGCTGACCAGGACGGCCGGGCTGACGCCGCGGGCCGCGCTGACCTGGATGGTAGATACCTGGCTGCCCCCGCGGGTCAGGTACCGCTGCGCCCCTTGATAGCTGAACGCCACATAGGGCGCACCGCCGAACCCAGCTGCGCGGCCGAACGTGGCCAGGCCGACCACCTGGACCCGGACCGGCCGGGGGACCAGCACGGTGGTGACCGAGCCCAGGTGCAGCCGCCCGGTGGTGGCGGCGCCCCGGTTGATCACCACCTGGTGCAGCCCCCGGGGGGCGCGGCCCGCGGCCAGCCGGTACGGGGTGAGCGCCGGGTCGGCGATCCAGTTCCCGGCCGACCGGGGCGGCCCGAGCCCGCCGACCGGCTGGCCGCCCGCGCCGAGCAGGGTGGCCGTCCCGGTGATGGACGGCTGGGCGGCCGCCACCCCGGGCACCGCGCGCACCGTGCCCAGCAGCGACGCGGGGATGGGCGGCCGGGCGGCGGCCACCGCACTGCCGGTGGCGGTGGCGCTGCGCACCACCGCGCTGGTGCCCGACGTCGCGGCCGCGAACAGCTGGCTGAAGTTCGCGGCGAGCGTGTCGCCGAACGTGAGCGCGCCGGCCAGGAAAGCCACGCCGAGCATAACCGCGGTCAGCACGCCGGCCAGCCGGCGTTTCCGCGCCCACACCTCCTTGACCGTGACGGCCAGCATCACAATCCCTCCCCGCCGAGCGAGGCCAGCCCGTCGAGCACGGACGCGGTGTCCGGCTGGCCCAGCCGCCCGGAGACCCGCCCGTCGGCCAGGAACAGCACCTCGTCGGACAGCGCGGCGGCGGCCGGGTTGTGCGTGACCATGACGATGGTCTGGCCGAGTTCGCTGACCGCGGTGCGCAGATAGCTGAGCAGCTGGGCGGACGACCGGGAGTCCAGGTTGCCGGTGGGCTCGTCGGCCACGATGATCTCTGGCTGGCTGGCCAGGGCGCGGGCCACGGCGGCCCGCTGCTGCTGGCCGCCGGACAGCTCGGCCGGCCGGTGGCCCAGCCGGTCGCCGAGGCCGACCAGGGTGATCACGCCGTCCAGCCACCGTTTCTCCGGCTTGCGGCCGGCCAGCAGCAGCGGCAGCTCGATGTTCTCCGCCACGGTCAGCGCGGGCAGCAGGTTGAACGACTGGAAGATGAACCCGACGTGGTTCCGGCGCAGCCTGGTCAGCTGGGTGTCGGACAGCGCGCCGAGTTCCATGCTGCCGAGGAACACCTGGCCGGAGGTGGGAGTGTCGAGCCCGGCCAGGCAGTGCAGCAGGGTGGACTTGCCGGACCCGGACGGCCCCATGATGGCGGTAAACCGGTGGCCGGCGAATTGGGCGCTGACGCCGTCCAGGGCGCGGACCGCGGTGTCCCCGGAGCCGTACACCTTGGTCAGGGCGACCGCGCTGATAGCGGCCGGTTCATGCGTGGTAAACATGACGGCAGCATGCGGCGGGCCGGGCCGGGCTGTCGCCGGCCAGCGGGACCGTCCCGGCTACACCGGGCGACTACCCCGGGTGCCGTGAGCCGCCGGTCAGCCCGACCAGCCGGGGCGGACCAGCGCCGCCTCGTAGGCCAGCACCACGAGCTGGGCCCGGTCCCGCGCCCCGAGCTTGGCCATGGCCCGGGTGGCGTGCGTCTTGACCGTCGACACGCTCATGTACAGCCGGCCCGCGATCTCGTCGTTGGACAGCCCGCGGGCGACCAGCGTGACCACCTCACGCTCCCGTGGGGTGAGGTCGGCGGCCCCGGGCACCTTGGTCGCGTTCGCGGTCCGGCTGGCGAACTCGGCGATCAGGCGGCGGGTCACGGCCGGCGACATCAGTGCCCCGCCGTCGGCCGCCACCCGGACGGCCCGGATCAGCTCGGCCGCGTCGGTGTCCTTGACCAGGAACCCGGCCGCACCGGCCCGCAGTCCCTCGAACACGTACTCGTCCAGGTCGAACGTGGTCAGGATGACCACGTGCACGCTGCCCAGGGCGGGCTGGGCGGCGATCTTCCTGGTGGCCTCGATGCCATCGAGCAGCGGCATCCGGATGTCCATCAGCACCACGTCCGGCCGCAGCTGGCTGGCCAGCCGCACCGCCTCGGTGCCGTCCCCGGCCTCACCGACCACCTCGATGCCGTCCGCGGCGTCCAGCAGGGCCGCCAGCCCGGCCCGGATCAGCGTCTGGTCGTCGGCCAGCAGCACCCTGATCATGACGCGGGCGCCCCGAGCGGCAGCCGGGCCCGGACCCGGAAGCCGCCGTCTGGCCGCGGCCCGGCGCGCAGCGTGCCGCCCAGGGCCCCGGCCCGCTCGGCCATGCCCGGGATCCCGTTCCCGCCGCCGGCCCCGTCCGGCCTGGTGTGCGGGAGCCGGGCCCCGTCGTCGTCGACCTGGATTACCAGGTCACCCGGGCCGTAGACGAGCCGCACCGCCACCGCCGCGCCGGCCGCGTGCTGGGCGCTGTTAGTCAGCGCCTCCTGCAGGATCCGGTACCCGGCCAGGTCCACGTGGGCGGGCAGGTCCCGGTTGGCGCCCTCCTCGCTGACCCGCACCGTGATGCCCGCCGCGGCGGCGCCGGAGACCAGCTCGCCAACCCGGGACAGGCTGGGGGCGGGGGAGCGGGGCAGCTCGTCGGTGTCCTGGCGGAGCACACCGAGCACGGTCCGCAGTTCCACCAGGGCCTGCTTGCTCACGTCGTTGATCACCGACAGCGTGGACCGGGCCCGGTCTGGCTGCTGGTCGATCAGGTGCAGTGCCGTGTTGGCCTGCACGTTGATCACGGCCAGGCTGTGCGCCACCACGTCGTGCAGGTCGCGGGCGATGCGCAGCCGCTCCTCGCTGGCCCGGCGCCGGTCCGCCTCCGCCCGGCCCTGGGCCAGGGCCGCCGCCCGCTGACGGCGGCCGCGGTACCACTCGGCCCCGCTGAGCAGGGTCAGGTGCCAGGCCGCGATGCCGAGGGCCAGCGCCGCGGACGGGAAGGACCCGGTTCCGGTCAGCCCAGGCAGCCAGAGGATGCCCAGGTAGCTGACCACCAGCCCGGTGATGGCGGCCCACCGCCGCCCAGCCAGCACGGCGTTCACGAACGCGATGATCAGCGCCAGGTAGGGCAGCCCGCGGGCCTGCTCGGCCCCGGCGAAGGCCACCGCCGTGGCCACCGTCACCCAGAGCACTGTGGCCGGGAGCCGGCGCCGGGCCAGCAGCGCGGCCGGGCCGGCCGCCAGCAGCAGGTACCCGGCCAGGCTGATCGGCACACCATGCCGCGCCGAGATGGCCGCGGACCCGCCGAGCTGTACACCCGCAGTCACCGCAGCCAGGAACACGTCGCCGGGCGTAGCCACTGCGGTCAGCTGCCTCGCCCGTGCGGTCACGCCGGCAGTCCGGATCATCGTCTCATCGCCGATACGAGGCTACGGCCCCGTGGCCCGCCGGTCATCGTCCCCAGGACTACCCCGGCCTACCGCAGCGGGCCAGTGCGGGCTGTGGGCGGCGGCCCGCGACGGCACCAATCCTTCACCCACCCCGCCCGGGTCCCGTCGCGAACCGCACGGATGTTCCAGCCGCGCGGCCAGCACCCAATGCCGCTGACGTTGGGGCCCGGGTTTAACGGTGGTGGCGGTGGAGTACCGCGGCGCGCGGGGGCCGGGCGGCGAGCGAGTAGTCTTCACGTGGCTGGCCCGCGCAAACCGGGATGAAACGGGCATCTGGCGCACCGCAGCCGTGAAGAGTTGCCTGGCCGCCCCCGGTGCCGGCGCTGGTGTGCCACCCGTGATCGGCGGGATCAACGGGATCGGCCGCCCGCCACGCCAGCTGGCCAGGTACGTCAGCGCACTGGCGGGCCAGCACCGCGTGGCTGCTTCAGTCATGCGGCTGGCCGGGCGGGGCGACCCGGTAGTGGTAGCCGTGATGGTCGGTGAAGCCGATCCGGTGGTACAGCCCGAGAGCGGGCTGGTTGCCGTCCTCGACCTGCAGGTACAGCCAGCGTGCGCCGCGGGTGGCCGCCTGGCTGGCCAGCGCGGCGGTCAGCGCCCGGGCCAGGCCCCGGCGGCGGTGCGCTGGGTCGACCTCGATGGCGGTCAGGCCGGCCCAGCCGCGGGCCACCGCCACCCGGCCAATGGCCAGCGCCGCGCCATTCTCCCGGACCGAGCCGAACGCCTGCCACGGGGCTGACCGGAGCACCTGGCGGGCAGCGGGCGGCAACTCCGGCTGGCCGCGGTAGTGGTACCGGGCCAGCCAGGCGCGGTCGGGTTCGGTGTCGATGTGCACCGGGGCCGGGGCGGCCGGGCCGGCCCCGGCGATGGCCGCGGCGGCCGCGGTCATCACGGTGGCCGCGCCGGGGCGCACTGTCCAGCCCTGCCCGGCCAGGAAGCGGTCCACAGCGCTGCCCGCCGGCCGGCCACACGGGTACGGTACGGAGATCATCGGTGACAGGTCCCGGGCCGCGTACCAGCGGCGGACGGCCGCGGCCGCGCCGCGCAACGGCAGGCCGGGATCACCCACGGCCAGCGCGCTGTTGGCCCGCCCGGTGAAGCCGCCGGCCGCGCGGAGCAGCCAGCCGCCCAGCCGGTCCTCCTCGGTGCCCCGCCAGCCGAGCGCGGCCACCTCCTCCAGCCCGCTGACCGAGATCGTCATGCCGGCCAGCCTGCCAGCCGGGCTGGCTCAGCCATCCGGCTGGGCGTCAGCGGGCCCGGCCGGTCCGTGCGCTGCGTTCCCGGGCGCCGCGTCGAGGTGGCGGCGGAGCGCGTCCAGATGGCCGTCCCAGTCGCGGGCCAGCGCGGCCAGAAAGGCCTGGGCGGTGGCCATCGGCGCGGACTGCAGCGCGAAACGCACCCGGCGCCGCTCACCCGGCTGCGGCCGGACCAGGCCCGCCTCGGCCAGCAGCGACAGGTGCTTGGCGATCGCCTGCCGGGAGATGGGCAGCTGCCCGGCCAGCTCGGTCGCGGTGGCCGGGCCGCGCTGGGCCAGCGCGGACAGGATGCTCCGCCGGGTCGGGTCGGCCAGCGCGGTGAAGACCGCGGCCGCATCCCGCTCGGCGGCGGCGTGACGGCTGGCGTCCGCGCTGTCGGGCGCGGGCGGGCTGGCCGGCCCGTGGTCGGGTGGCCTGTGGTCGGGTGGCCCGTGGTCGGGTGGCCGGTGGTCAGGCGGCGGCATCGAGGTAGCTGACCAGTTCGCCGAGTTCCCGGGTCCAGCCGTCCTGGTTGCCGCGGTAGGCCCGGTCGAGCAGCTCGTCGGGCAGCTGCGCGAAGCCCGACTCCACCACGTGCAGCCGGGTGCCGGCTGCGGTCGGCTGGAGGGTGAACTCCACGTACGTCTGCCGCGGGTCACCCTCCGGCAGCCCGTCGATGCCCCAGCTCCAGGCGAACCGGTGCGGCGGGTCGACGACCTGGATCCGCAGCCGGGCCCGGTTGTTCTCGTCCCAGCTCACCACAGCTTCCCCACCGGGGCGGAGGTCCACCTCGGCACTGGTGCCGAACCAGCCGCCGAGCCCCTCGGCCGAGGTCAGCGCGTCCCAGACCCGCTCGACCGGGTGGGCCAGTTCCAGCGTGCGCTCGATGCGATCCGGGATGGGCATGACGTCCTCCTGCAGCAGGCAGCTGGTCGGCGTACCATATCGCAACCCAATGGTTGCTACAAGCGTAACGGCGTCCTGGTTCCCCGGAATTCCCGTCCCGTAACGGGTTCTAGTGCGCTTGTTTTGCTGAGCAGAAACTTATTCGGGCGGTAGCGTGTGCTGCATGTTCTGGGGTCGGCGGCGATTTAACCGGACAGTTTCCGGCGGTGCAGCAGATGAGCTGATCAAATGCGCCAAAACGGGTAAGCCGCTCAATTACTCAAGGGGCGCTGCGACGCCCGGGCTGGATGAGGTGCGCACGTATGCGGGCCATCGCACCCTTGATGCCCGGCGCGTACGGGACATCCTGGCCAGTGGCCTGCACGGTGACCCGCGCGGTGTCCAGATCAGCGGTGCCTATCTCCGAGGGCAGCTTGACCTGGACGGAGTCAGGGCCGTGACCGGGCTCCGGTTCACTGGGTGCCGGTTCGACCAGCCGCTGACGCTGCGCGACGCGGTGCTGCCATGGCTGCACCTGGACGGCTGTGTGCTGCCCGGGCTCGCGGCCAGCCGGGCCCGGATCGGCACATTAAGGATCACCGGCTGCCGGATCGAGGGCAACAGCCAGGATGGTTCGGTCCGGCTCGACGGTGCGCACATCCTGTATGAGCTAAATATGCGTGAGACGACCATTACCAACCATTCCGGTACGGCGCTGGACGGCGCCGCGCTTAACGTCGGCGACGGCGCCTGCCTTGGCGTTCTGCTAGACGGGCTGAGCGCCGCGGGCCGGGCTGGGCGGGTCGGCACGGTCCGGCTGACCGCGGCCCGGATCGGCGGCCACCTGCTGATGCGCGGGACGTGTCTGACCAACGCCACCGGGCCTGCCCTGGTCGCGGACGGCATCCGGGTCAGCGGTGATACCAGGCTGGCCCGGAGCCCGGCCTCGGGCACCGAGTTCCGGGCCACCGGGGCGGCGGGCACCGGCACCGTGCTGCTCCGCGGGGCCGCGCTGGCCGGCCAGCTGGCGCTGCACGGGGCACGGGTCAAGAGCGTGGCCAGCGCTGGCCCCGGGCAGCCGGACATGGCCGGCGCGGCCAGCCCGGCCGCACTGAACCTGACTGGCAGCACGATCCGCCGCGACCTGATGCTCCGGGACACCGCCCTGGTCAACGGCACCGGCCCGGTACTGGCCGCCGACCGGGTCCGGATCGGCGGCAGCGTGCTGGCCGACCGGGGGTTCCTGGCCCACGGTGAGCGGGACGACGCGGCGGTCCGGCTGGCCCATGCCGAGGTCGGCGGTGACCTGCTGCTCAGCGGCGCCCGGCTGGCCAGCGGCGGCGGTCCCGCCCTGCTGGCCGACGGCCTGACCGTGCACGGCGACCTGATGCTGGTCCCGGCGGCCGCGCCGGCCTTGCCGTTCACCGCGGCCGGGACCGGCGAGGCGGGCACCATCCTGCTCCGCCGGGCCACCGTGGGCGGTGCCCTGTCGCTGGATGCAGCGGTGATCCACCATGGCGGGCGGCCCGGCGGCCCGGCCGCTGTCCCGCCGGGCAGCCCGGCCGGGCCGGACGCGGGCGGTCCCGGTGAGCGTGTGCGGGCGGCCGGCGAGCAGGTCCGCCAGGCGGTGACGGCCGGCCAGCCGGCGCCGCTGGGCGAGATCACCGGCGTGCCGCCTGATGGCCAGGTGGCAGCTGGCCCAGGGCCAGCCGGGCCGCCGTCGCAGGGGGCGGTGTGCCTGGACGGCGGCACGGTGGGCGGCTCGCTGATCCTCGGCCGGGCGCTGCTGCGTAACGACACCGGGCCGGCGCTGCGGGCCTGCCGGCTGACGGTACGGTCTGGCGTGACCGGCTGGGCGCCGCGGGGCCAGGGGCTGATCGCGCTCGGGACGGGGGCGCATGGCGCGCTGTGCCTGGCCGGTGCGGACGTCACCGGCCAGCTCGCGCTGCCGGGTGCGATACTCGTCAACCCGGCCGGCCCGGCCCTGGTCGCCGACGCCGCGCGGGTGCATGGCGACCTGCTGCTGGACCAGGACGCCGTGGCGGCCGGGGCCGGCCACGCCGGGGCGGTGTCGCTGGCCGGCGCCGTGGTCGGCCAGGCGCTGAGCTGCTCGGGATGGTTCAGCTGCCAGCCGCCCGGCCGGCCGCCCGGCCCGGCGGCGGGCCGCGGTCCGGCGCTGGACCTGAGCCGGGCCAGCGTCGGCACGCTGCGGCTCGGCGGGCCGCGGCCAGCCGGATTCGTGGCCAGCGGCGGGTTCCGGCTGGACGGCCTCAGCTACACCGGCCTGCCCGAGCTGGGCGACCCCGAGATGCTCGCCCCGCGGCCGGTACCGGCCCGCTGGCCGCCGCGCTGGCTGCCGTGGCCGTGGCGGGCTGGTGACCCCGGGCCGCACCAGGTGGTGAGCCAGTGGCTGTCCTGGCTGCGGCACGAGACCGCGCAGCACGCGGGGCAGCCGTATGCCGCGCTGGCCGCCGCCTGCCAGGCCGCCGGGCGCGGCGACTTGGCCCGCACCATCCTGATCGCCCAGCGCGACGACGCCCGGGACCGGGGCGGGCTGGGCCCGCTGCGCAGGCTGGGCCAGCATGCGGCCCGGTGGCTGACCGGCTACGGCTACCGGTGCTGGTACGCGCTGGTCTGGCTGGCCGGGCTGGCCGCGCTGACCGTGGGCCTGGCCGTGTTCTGGTTCGGCCCGGCCCGGTACATCCAGCCCACGACGGCGGCCCGGGCCGCCGTAGTGGCCGCCCGCGCGGTGTCCGCGGCCAGCCCGGCGCCCGCGGGCCGCCCGGCGCCCGCGGGCCGCCCGGCACCCGCGGGCAGCCCGGCGCCCACGGGCAGCGGATCAGCCGCGGCCAGCCCCGACCCGTCCGCGAGCGGGTCCCCGCCACCCAGCTCAGCGCCGGCTAGGACCGCCTCGCCGTCGCCGAGCCCGGCCGCATCGCCGAGCCCGGCCGCATCTGCGAGCCCGGCCGGATCTGCGAGCGCGGCCGCATCTGCGAGCCCGGCCGGCACGGCCGGCCACGCGGCGCGGGCACCAGCGGCCCGCGGGCCCGGGCCGGCCGAGTGCGGGGTGGCGGGCCGGGCCGGTTATGCGCTCGGCGTCGTGCTGCCGTTCCTTGGCCAGGGCGCCGGGTCAGCCGGGACGTGCGCGGTGCCCGCCAGCGGCGCCAGCACCGGCGTGCTCGCGTTTGGCTGGCTGGTCCGCGCGCTGGCCGTCATCCTGCTCGTCGTCTGTGCGCTCGGCCTGATCGCAGCCGCCCGCCGCCCGGCCGGCCCGAGCTGACCGGGACCGGCCCGGCGTAGGGTCGGGACTCGTGGCCAACCGCGAACTGGTGGTGCTCGGCACGGCGAGCCAGGCGCCGACGCGTACCCGGAACCATAACGGTTACCTGCTCCGCTGGGAGGCCGACGGGCTGCTGTTCGACCCCGGCGAGGGTACCCAGCGGCAGATGCTGTTCGCTGGGGTCACGGCGAGCCAGATCACCCGGATCTGCGTCACCCACTTTCACGGCGACCACTGCCTGGGCCTGCCGGGGGTGCTGCAGCGGATGTCGCTGGACCAGGTGCCGCACCAGGTGGACATTCACTACCCGGCCCAGAGCGAGCCGGTCTACCAGCGGCTCCGGCATGCCGCGCTGTACCACGACGTGCTCCAGCTCCGCGAACGGCCGGTGCTGGCGCCGGGCCCACTGGCCACCACCGAGGCGTTCAGCCTGGAAGCCCGGGCGCTGTCGCACAGCGTCCCCACGTTCGGTTACCGGCTGGCCGAGCCGGACGGGCGGCGGATGCTGCCAGACAAGCTGGCCGCCCTGGGCATCATGGGCCCGGACGTGGGCCGGCTCAAGGAGCGGGGCGAGCTGATGGCCGGCGGCCGGCGGGTGACCGTCACCGAGGTGAGCCAGCCGCGGCCCGGGCAGCGGTTCGCGTTCGTCATGGACACCCGGCTGTGCGACGCCGCGTTCGAGCTGGCCGACCGGGCCGACATGCTGGTCTGTGAATCCACGTTCGCCGACGCGGACGCCGCGCTGGCCCGCGAGTGGGGGCACCTGACCGCCAGCCAGGCCGGCCGCATCGGGGCCGAGTCCCGGGCCCGGCTGCTGGTCCTCACGCACTTCTCGCAGCGCTACGGTCCCGGGGATGAGCAGCGGCTGGCCGGGGAGGCGGCCGGCGCGTTCGGCGGCCAGGTGGTGCTGGCCCGGGACCTGACCCGGATCCCCGTGCCCCCGCGGTTAGCCGCCCGGCTTCTCCGCGTGCCCGCCGAACTCGCTGCGCAGCGCGGACAGCAGCTTGTGGCTGAACTCGCCCAGCCCGCGTGACTCGAACCGCTCGTACAGCGATGCGGTGATGACCGCGGCCGGCACGCCTTCCTCGATCGCCGCCATCACCGTCCAGCGCCCCTCGCCGGAGTCGGACACGTGCCCGGCGAAGTCATCCAGCTGCGGGGAGCGGGCCAGTGCGTCGGCGGTCAGGTCGATCAGCCAGGAGCTGATCACCGAGCCGCGCCGCCACACCTCGGCCACGTCGGCCACGTTGATGTTGTACTGGTAGTACTGCGGGTCACGGAGGGGCGTGGTCTCCGCGTCCGCCGTCTGCATCTCCGCCCGGCCCACGTTGGCGTGCTTGATGACGGACAGGCCCTCGGCGATCGCGGCCATCATGCCGTACTCGATGCCGTTGTGCACCATCTTGACGAAGTGGCCGGAGCCGGCCGGCCCGCAGTGCAGGTAGCCCTCGGGGGCGGTCCCGCCCTGGGTCCGGCCCGGTGTCGGCTCGGCCGTCCCCTTCCCCGGGGCGATCGACTGGAAGATGGGGTCGAGCCGCTCGACCGGCCCGTCCTCGCCGCCGATCATCAGGCAGAACCCGCGTTCCAGGCCGAACACGCCACCCGACGTGCCGACGTCGATGTAGTGCAGGTCCTTCGGTATGAGCTGCTTGGCCCGGTCGATGTCGTCCCGGTAGTAAGTGTTACCGCCGTCGATGATGGTGTCGCCCGGCTCCATCAGGCCGGCCAGCTGGCTGACCACCTGCCCGGTGACCGAGGCGGGCAGCATGACCCACGCCGCCCGGGGCTTGTCCAGCTTGGCGACGAACTCCTGCAGCGTGGTCGCCCCGGTCGCGCCCTCGCCCGCGAGCTGCTTGACATGGGCCTCGGTGTGATCGTAGGCAACGACCCGGTGGCCATCCCGCATCAGCCGCCGGCTGAGGTTGGCGCCCATCCGGCCGAGCCCGACCATGCCGAGCTGCATGGGCCTGTCCGTGGTCATCGGAATCTCCTAGCTTTTCAGGCTGCGGTAGCGGCGGATCAGGGCGTTGGTGGAGGAGTCGTGGCTGAGCTCAGGCTCGTCCGCGCTTTCGAGCTCGGGGAGGATCTGGACGGCGAGCACCTTGCCTAGCTCTACCCCCCACTGATCGAAGGAATCGATGTTCCAGATGACTCCCTGGGTGAACACGCTGTGCTCGTACAGCGCGACCAGCGTGCCGAGCAGGCGGGGGGTGAGCCTTTCGGCCAGCAGCACGTTGGTGGGCCGGTTGCCCGGCATGACCCGGTGCGGCGCGACCTCCGGCGAGGTCCCCTCTGCGAGCACCTCCTGGATTGTCTTGCCGAACGCCAGCGCCTGGGCCTGGGCGAACACGTTGGAGGACAGGATGTCGTGGTGATCCCGCAGCGGGTTGAGCGTCTTGCCGAAGCCGATCAGGTCGACCGGGATGAGTTTCGTGCCCTGATGGATGAGCTGGTAGAAGCTGTGCTGCCCGTTCGTGCCGGGCTCACCCCAGAACACCGCGCCGGTCTGGTAGTCCACCTCGGCGCCCTCGAGCGTGACGCTCTTGCCGTTCGATTCCATGGTGAGCTGCTGGAGGTAGGCCGGGAAGCGCTTGAGGTACTGCTCGTACGGCATGACCCCGTACGTCTGCGCGCCGAAGAAGTCGCCGTACCACACCGCGAGCAGCCCCATCAGCACGGGCAGGCTCTCCGCCAGCGGGGCCGTCCGGAAGTGCTCGTCCATCTCGTGGAAGCCTGCGAGCATGTCGCCGAACTGGTCCGGGCCGATGGCGACCATGGTGGACAGCCCGATGGCCGAGTCCATCGAGTACCGGCCACCCACCCAGTCCCAGAAGCCGAACATGTTCGCGGTGTCGATGCCGAACTCGGCGACCCGCTCGGCGTTGGTGGACACCGCGACGAAATGCTTGGCGATCGCGTCCTCGCTGCCCAGCTCGCCGACCACCCAGTCCCGGGCCGAGTGCGCGTTGGTCAGCGTCTCCAGCGTGCCGAACGTCTTGGACGAGATGATGAACAGCGTCTCGTCGGCGGACAGGTCGCGGGTCGCCTCGACGAAGTCGGTGGAGTCCACGTTGGACACGAAGCGGAACGTCAGGTCGCGCCGGGAGTACCAGCGCAGCGCCTCGTAGGCCATCACCGGGCCGAGGTCGGAGCCGCCGATGCCGACGTTGATCACGTTCCGGATCGGCTTGCCGGTGTAGCCCTTCCATTCGCCGGACCGGATTCGCTCCGCGAAGCCGGCCATCCGGTCCAGCACGTCGTGCACCTGCTCGACCACATTGGTGCCGTTCACGATCAGCGAGCTGCCCTTCGGCATGCGCAGCGCCACGTGCAGCACCGCCCGGTGTTCCGACACGTTGATCGGCGCGCCGCGGAACATCGCGTCCCGGTGCTGCTCCACGCCGCACTCCTGGGCCAGCTGGACCAGCAGGGCCATGGTCTGGTCGGTGACCCGGTTCTTGGAGTAATCCAGGTACAGGCCGGCCGCCTCGGTGCTGAGCCGTTCGCCGCGCCCGGGGTCCGCCGCGAACAGGTCCCGCAGGCGCTGCCCGCCGATCTCGGCGTAGTGCTGTTCGAGCGCCTTCCATGCCGGGCGCTGGCGAAGGGGAGTGGTCGGCATCTGCTCATTCCTCCGGGCGGTCAGCGAGTAGGGCCGGTGCAGGCTCGGACGGAGACAACGTAGCGCGCCCGGCATCATGGCTGGCCGCTCGCCCCGGGGCTGGGCCCGGCACCCGGCGGAACGGGCCGCTGCGGGGCCCAGAGCGGGGCCCGGTGCGGGGCCCGGTGCGGACGGCCGCGCCCGGCCCGGGCGGTATCGTCACAGTTGTGTGCCTGCTTATCGCGCTGTCCCGGGTGGTTCCCGGCGTGCCGCTGCTGGTCGCGGCCAACCGGGACGAGCTGTACGCGCGGGCCGCGGAGCCGATCACCGTGCTGCGCGGGGAGCGGCCCCGGATTCTCGGCGGCCGGGACAAGGTGGCCGGCGGGACCTGGCTGGCGGTCAACTCCGATGGCGTGCTGGCCGGGCTGACCAACCAGCCCGCGGCGGGGCGGGACGCGACCCGGCGGTCCCGGGGCGAACTGCCGCTGGCGTTCGCCGCCTACCCGGACGCGGCCACCGCGGTGGCCCAGGTGTGCGCGCGGCTGAATCCGGCTGACTACAACCCGGGCTGGCTGCTGGTCGGCGACCGGCACACGCTGTTCTCCATCGGCATGGCCCACGGGCCGCGACCCGTGGTGGAGGAACTGCCGCCGGGCTGCTATGTGCTGGAGAATGCGCCACTGCGCCGCGGGTCGGCCAAGCAGCGGCGGGTGGCCATGCTGGTCGAGGCCGCACTGGCCGCGGGCGGCGGCCAGGATCAGGCGGCCGCACTGGCTGCTGTGCTGCGTGATCATGAGCCAGCCGCGGGCCCGCAGCCCGCACCGCCCGGCGGCCTGCCCCGGCCCGCCGAGCTGTCCGCCGCCTGCGTGCACACCGGGGCGTACGGCACCCGCTCCGCGATGATCGTGACGGTGGCCGCGGCCGGCCTGCCCGGGCTGCGGGTGGCGGCGGGCGCGCCGTGCACGGCGCCACTGCAGGACATGGCCGGCCTGTGGGGCGGCCGGGCGCCGGTCCCCGCGCCGGCCCGGGTGGTTCCCGGTGATTGCTAAGATCCTGGGCAACAAGGCGAGGAGGCGGCTGTGGGTAATCTGCTGATAGCGGGCGCGCTCCTGGTCTTCATCGTGGTGGTGCTGGTGCTGCTGAAGCGGGCCGACCGCCGCCGCGACCGCGGGCCAGGTGACTGAGTACCGGCCGCGCGCGGCGAGCCCCGGCGACTACGACGCCATTGCCGCTGCCATCGACGAGTGGTGGGGCCGCCCGGTGCTAGCGGCGCTGCCCCGGCTGTTTCTCGATCACTTCCACCACACCAGCCTGGTGGTGGACGGCCCGGATGGCCCGGTGGCCTTCCTGGTCGGCATCCTGTCGCCGGCCGACCCGGGGCAGGCGTACATCCACTTCGCGGGTGTGGCGCCAGCGGTGCGCCGGCAGGGCCTGGCGGCCCTGCTGTGCACCGAGTTCTTCGCGCTGGCCCGGGCCCACGGGCGGACGGCGGTCAGCGCGGTCACCGCCCCGGGCAACGCCACGTCGGTCAGCTTCCACCAGGCGCTGGGCTTCACGGTGACCGGGCCAGTGCCGGACTACAACGGCCCCGGCCGCGACCTCGTGGTGTTCGACCGCGATCTGTAACTGGCCCCGTTCGCGCGCCGCGGGCCGCGCGGGCGCGCCGCGCCGGCTGCCTGCTCAGGTAACTGCCGGTCATAACGCCCGAATGGTGGCGCCAGTCATATCTCAGCCAATGCCTGGATATGCCAGCACAGTGGAGCCAAGCCGGCCAAATCTTTGGTAGTTACTATGTGTAATTAATAGTTATCTCTGGGTAGTGCATTTCCTGCCGCGCACATCCGCGACCTTGCCGGACGGGGGGAGCCGGACAAGGGCGGACCGCGGCAAGGGGGACTACCATGCCGGAACCAGTACGGTCCGGCCAGCGCTACATGCCTGGCCTCGACGGCCTGCGCGCGCTGGCGGTGCTCGCGGTCATCGCTTATCACGAGCAACTCGGCTGGGCGCCCGGTGGCCTGCTCGGCGTCGGGGTGTTCTTCACGCTGAGCGGTTACCTGATCACTGATCTGCTGCTCGGGCAATGGGTCGCGTCCGGCCGGCTCAACCTGGGCGACTTCTGGCTCCGCCGGGCCCGGCGGCTGCTGCCTGCGGTGTTCGTCATGCTGGCCGTGGTGACCGCGTGGGTCACCGTGGTGAGCCCCGGCCGGGTGGCCGCGCTGCGGGGGGCGGTGGCCGCCGCGGCTACGTATTCGAGCAACTGGTACTACATAGCCGCGCACAGTTCCTACTTCGCCAGGTTCGCGCCGCCTGCCCCGTTCGACCATCTCTGGTCGCTCGCCGTCGAAGAGCAGTTCTACCTGGTCTGGCCCTGGCTGCTGCTGCTCGGGGTGTGCTGCCTGCGCTCCCGGCGGCTCAGCGCGCAGCGCTGGCTGGCGCTGCCCACGCTGGCCCTGGCCGCCGGGTCGGCGGTGCTGATGCTGATGCTCTACCACCCGGGCTATGACCCGACCCGGGTCTACGAGGGATCGGACACCCGGGCCTGCGGGCTGCTGGTCGGCGCCGCGCTGGCCATGGTGTGGCCCAGCCGCCGGCCGGCCGGGCCGGCCAGATGGGCCCGTGCCGCGCTGGACGGCGCCGGGGTCGCCGGGCTGGCCGTGATCGGCCTGATGATCTGGCGGGTCGGCCAGTACTCGCCGTTCACTTACCAGGGCGGCCTGGTGCTGCTGTCGGTGGCCACGGCGGGGGTGGTCGCCGCAGCCGCCTGCCCGGGCAGCCTGGTCGGGGTGGCCCTGGGCTGGCGGCCGCTGCGCTGGATCGGCGTCCGGTCTTACAGCATCTACCTGTGGCACTTCCCGGTCATCGTGCTGACCTCCCCAGCCAACTCGGCCGAGGACCTGCCCCGGGCCGCGGCCCAGGTGGTGGCCAGCATCGGGCTGGCCGCGCTGTCCTGGCGGTTCGTCGAGGAACCCATCCGCCACGGCGCGCTGGGCCGGGCCTGGAAGCGGCTGCGCACCCGGGAGGCCTGGCGCGCCCAGCCCGCCACGCTGGGCAGCTGGGCCGCGGTGACCGGATGCGTGGCGGTCGTGGCGCTGGCCGGCACGGGACTGAGCGGCGCGGTCCCCGTGCCGCACACCAGCAACGGGCTGACCGGGGCGCTGGCCGCCGGGAGCGTGCTGCCGCCGCCCCCGGCCGGCTCCGGCCGCGGCGGCACCGGTGCCGGGACGGCTGGCAGCGGGACCGGTGGGAGCGGGGCGGACGGGCACCAGGGCGGCGCCACTGGCACCAGGGCCGGCTCCGCCGGGACCGGCGCCGGGCCGGCGGGCGCCTCGCCGTCCGGCCCGCTGCGCACCTCGTGCCACGCGGTCGCGCACATCGGCGACTCCACCTCGGAGGGCATGATCTCGGCCGACTACCTGCCCAACCCGGCGCAGCGGCTGGCCGCGCAGTACCACGACGTCGGGGTGAGCAGTGTCCGCACCGACATCTCGGGCGCGCGTTCCGTGGTGGAGGTGCTGCCGGGGCAGGTCAACGGTTACCACGCCGCCCAGGCCATCTACGGCAGTGGCTTCCGCGGCTGCTGGGTGATCGCGCTCGGCACGAACGATACGGCGGACCTCGCGGTCGGCTCCCAGGTCGGCCTGATGACCCGGATCGGGCGGATGATGAAGGCCGCGCAGGGCGAGCCGGTGATGTGGGTCAACCTGAGGTCGCTGCTGGCCAGCGGCCCGTACTCCGAGGCCAACATGCTGACCTGGAACCGCACGCTGGTCCAGGCCTGTGCCCATTACCCGAACATGCGGGTGTTCGACTGGGCCGCGTTCGCCAAGACCAAGTGGTACATCTCCGACGGCATCCACTTCACCTCGGCCGGGTACGCGGCCCGCGGCAGGCTCATCGCCCAGGCGCTGGCCCGGGCGTTCCCCAGGGCTGGGCACAGCCGCGGCTGCCTGGTCAGCTAACCCTCAGCCCAAGCCGCCCGCGGGCCGGTGCAGCTGACTGCGCCGTCCCGCGGGCGTTCCATACTCAGACCCGGGCGGTGTCCTTGCGGAACCGCCACACCGCGCCGGCCGCGAAGATGGCCAGCCACACGATGGCGTTGACGGCCCAGGTCCACTGCACGCCCTCGCCGAGCAGCGGCGCGTGCACCAGCTGGTTCAGCCCGTACAGCGGGGTGAACTTGGCCAGCGTCTGCAGCGCGTGCGGGTACTGGCTGAGCGGGATGAACAGGCCGCCGCCGAAGGAGAACAGCAGCAGGGCGAAGCCGAGGAACTGCATGACGTTCTCGGTCGGCAGCAGGTAGCCCATGAACAGGCCGAACGCGGCGAACACCAGCGAGCCCACCCAGACGCACAGCGCGCTGACGAGCCACAGGTAGCCCGGCATGCTGGGCTTGCCAGTGCCTGCCCCGACCAGGAACACGACCACCACCGACGCCAGCCCGAGCACCATGGCGGTCAGGATCTTGATCGCGATGTAGGCGGCCGGGGAGAGCGGGGTGATCCGGAGCTGGCGGCTCCAGCCCGCGGCCCGTTCGATGGAGACCATGGCCCCGCCGCTGGTGGTGGCGAGCACGGCGCCGTACAGGGCCATGCTGATCATGATGAACGCGGACACGTTGCCGTGCCCGGCCGACTCGTTGGCGTACGCCTTGTTGAGCCCGAACAGCAGGAACAGGACGGCCGGGGTGATCATGGCGAAGATCACCGTGCGCCGGTTGCGCAGCAGGCGGCGGATCTCCAGTTTGAGCACCGTGAGGTTGAAGCCGCCCAGGCCGGGGGCGGACCGGGCGGTCACGTCCGGAAGCGGAACGGACTGGGTGGTCATCGCGGGCCTCCTGCGGTGGTGCCATGATCGTCGGTCTCGTCACTGGTCAGGGCGATGAACGCGTCTTCGAGGCCGCGGGTGGTGATCTCCATGTCGCGGGCCGGGGTCTGGGTCAGCAGATACCGGGCCACCGAGTCGCTGTCGCTCGCGTGCACCAGCACGGTCTCGCCGCGCACCTCGACGCTGTCCGCGCCGGGGATGGCGAGTAGCGCGGCCTGGTCGGGGTCGGACATCGTGACGCGGACCGTCCGGCCCGCCGCCATCGCCTTGACCTCCGACGCGGTGCCGTCGGCGACCACCCGGCCGTGCCGGAGCAGGATGATCCGGTCGGCGTAGGCGTCCGCTTCCTCCAGGTAGTGCGTGGCGAACAGCACGGTACGGCCGCGGGCGGCGTCCTGCCGGATCGCGCCCCAGAAGCTGCGGCGGCCCTCCACGTCCATCCCGGTGGTCGGCTCGTCCAGGATGAGCAGTTCCGGGTCGGGCAGCAGGGCCATGGCAAAGCGCAGCCGCTGCTGCTCGCCACCGGAGCATTTGCCCACCCTGCGGTCTGCGATCGACGTGATCCCGGCCCGCTGCAGCACCTCGGCCACCGGCCTGGTGTCGGTGAACAGGCTCGCGGTGTACTCCGCGGTCTCCGCGACCGTGAGGTCCTTGAGCAGGCCCCCCGTCTGCATGACCGCGGACACCAGGCCGCGGGAGATGGCGTGCCTGGGTGGCAGGCCATAGACCGCTACGCTGCCCGCGTTGGCATGGGACAGGCCCAGGATGATGTCGATGGTCGAGGTCTTGCCGGCCCCGTTAGGGCCGAGGAAGGCCACGATCTCGCCCGAGGCGACGTCCAGGTCGATGCCCCGTACCGCCTGGACGGAGCCGAAGTTCTTGCGGATGCCACGCAAGGCGATCGGAGGTGGCTGCCCGGTCCCGGCCACTCCGCGCCCCCGCCCATCCGACATGTTGGTGACTGTCATGCCGCCTATCGTGGCAGCGGCGTACGGTCATCCCAAGCGCTGGCTGTCACGAGGGGTCCATGACACCTGTCATGGGCGCGGGGGAGGACCGCGGGAATGGCTTTTACTGGGTGGCCGGCGGAGGCTCTGGACTTCTACGACGGGCTGGCCGCCGACAACACGAAGACCTACTGGACCGCGAACAGGCCGGTGTACGAGGAGAAAGTGCTCGGCCCGATGGCTGAGCTGGTCGAGGAGCTGGCCGCGGATTTCGGCGAGACGAAGATCTTCCGCCCCTACCGCGACGTGCGGTTCAGCAAAGACAAGACACCGTACAAGACACACATCGGCGCCATGGTGGGCACCGGGTACGTGCAGCTGTCCGCGCACGGCCTGGCCGCCGGTGCGGGGATGTACGTGATGGCTCCCGACCAGCTGGACCGGTACCGGCAGGCGGTGGCCAGCGACCAGGCCGGGCCGGCGCTGGAGCAGGTCATCGCGGCCATCGAGCAGGCCGGCGTCGGCGTGTCCGGCCACGACACGCTGAAGTCCGCGCCGCGCGGTTACCCGGTGGACCATCCGCGGATCGGGCTGCTCCGCTGCAAGGGGCTGGTCGCCTGGCAGGAATGGCCGGCCGGGGCCTGGCTGGGGACCACGGCGGCCCGGGACCGGGTGGTCGCCTTCCTGCGCACCACGCGGCCGCTGAGCGAGTGGCTGGCCGACCGGGTGGGCCCGTCGCTGGTAGCGGAACGGGCCAGGTAGCGGCGGCCAGTGACCTGTTTCCGCAGCGGCCCGCTGGGCGCGACCAGCAGATCGGTGCCCGTATCGCCGAGGGCGAGACCGACCTGCTGGTGTTCCTGTGGGACCCGATGGAGCCGCAGCCGCACGGCCCGGATGTCAGAGCGCTGCTGCGGGTGGCGCTGCTCGGCAAGAACGCCCAGTCCTGGGGCACCCCAGCCGGGGCCCTGACCGGGCCGGTGGCCGGCCCGCCGGTCGCCGCCGCGGCCAGCGGCGGCTGACCGGGGCGGGCCGCACTAGTCCCCGGTGACCCCGTCAATCTGCTCACGGAGCAGGTCGGCGTGCCCGTTGTGCCGGGCGTACTCCTCGATCATGTGCAGGTAAACCCAGCGCAGGTCGATGGTGGCCCGGTCGCGCTCGTGAACGAACGTGTCGTCCAGCGCCCGGCTGACCACGGCCGCCCGGGCCAGGTCGCACTCCTGCCGGAAAGCGGCCAGGTCGGCCTCGGCCCCGGGCGGCTCGGCGAAGTCGAAGTCGCCGTCAGGGAACTCGCCGGTGCTGTACCGGAAGCTGAGCCCGGGCTCACCGGCGGCGCGCATCCGGAACCAGGCCCGCTCCACGTCGGTCATATGCCGGACCAGCCCGAGCAGCGAGAGCGACGAGGGTGGCACGGCCCGGCGGGCCAGCTGCCCGCCGGTCAGGCCCTGGCATTTGCGCAGCAGCGTGCTGCGGTGAAAGTCCAGCCAGCTGTCCAGCGCGGCCCGCTCGCCAGACACGGTAGGCGGGTCGGGCCGGGTCACGTCGGGTGCGGTCCAGGTCACCGGACCATGCTGGAGGCCGAGCCCGGCGGGTGCAACACATTTGTTACTGAGCGGGCCGCGGCGCTGGCCCGGCTACGCTGCGGGGGTGGCGGATGCGCGGGAATGGGATGTCGCGGTCATCGGCGCCGGGCCGGCCGGGCTGGCCGCCGCCGTGGCGGCCGCGGATCGCGGGGCGCGCACCCTGGTGGTCGAGCGGGCGGCGCACCCGCGCTACAAGACCTGTGGCGGCGGCCTCATCGGGTTCTCGCTGGCGGCGGCGGGCGGGCTGATCGAGGTGCCAGCCCGGGACACCATCCACACCGTCACGGCCACGCTGCGCGGGCGGCGCGAGTTCACCCGGCGGGACGGCGAGCCGCTGCTGGCCATGGTGGTGCGCGACGAATTCGACGACGCGCTGCGCAAGGCGGCCACCGGCGCCGGGGCCGCGCTGTGGCAGCGCTCGCCGGCCCGGGCCGTCGGCGCGGGCGGCGGGCTGGCCTGGGCCCGGCTGGCCGACGGGAGCACGGTGCGGGCCCGGGTGCTGATCGGCGCGGACGGCTCCGCCGGGGTGAGCACCCGGTTCACCGGGGTCCGGTTCCGCCAGGTGGACTTGGGGCTCGAGCTGGAAATCCCGGTGCCAGCGCAGGTCGCCGCCCAATGGCGGGGCCGGCTGCTGCTTGACTGGGGGCCCATCCCGGGCTCGTACGGCTGGGTGTTCCCCAAGGGGGACCGGCTCACCGTGGGCGTGATCGCGGCGCGCGGCCAGGGGGAGCGGACCAGGCAGTACCTGCGGGACTTTACCACCAGGCTGGGCCTCGGCGGCTTTCCGGCCGACCGGGATTCCGGCCACCTGACGCACTGCCGGGCTGATGACTCCCCGCTGCGCCGCGGCCCGGTGCTGGTCGCGGGGGATGCGGCCGGGCTGCTCGAGCCGTGGACCCGGGAGGGCATCAGCTTCGCGCTCCGTTCCGGGACGATGGCCGGGGCGGCGGCCGCCGAAGCGGCCGCCGCCCCGGATCAGGAACGGTTCAGCCAGGCCCTCGATGGCTACCAGGCCGCGGTCGGCCAGGAGCTGATCCCGGAGATGGCGGCCGGGCGGCGCCTGCTGGTGGCCTTCACCCGGCATCCTGGTGCGTTCCATGCTGGCCTGGCATCAGGGAAGGGCTGGCACTCCTTCGCCCGGTTCTGCCGCAGTGAGCTGACGTTCCAGGCCCTGGTCAGCCGGCCGCCGGTCAACGCCGCCCTGTCCCTGATGTCCCGGTTCTGAGCCGGCTGGCTAGTACCAGCCGTCCTCCAGTTCGTGCTGCCAGGCCCGCCACGGCGTGATGTAGCGGCCCTTGATGTAGCCCATGCCCCAGCGGATCTGGGTCCGGGCACTCGTCCGCCAGTTCGGCCCGGCGCTCGCCATCTTGCTGCCCGGCAGGGCCTGCGGGATGCCGTACGCACCTGAATGCGGGTTGGCGGCGAACGGGTTCCAGCCGCTTTCCCTGATCCACAGCAGATCCAGGTAGCGGAACTGCCACCGAGTCCAGTGGAACGCGGCCAGCAGCGACCAGGCGATCTGCCGCGGTGTCCGGTGCCACCGGGGACTCCGGTGCCGTCGGCGGTGATGTGGCCGGTGCCGGTGCTGCCGGTACCGGTGGTGCCGGTACCGGTGGTGCCGGTACCGGTGGTGCCGGTGCCCAAGGCGCCGGTACCGGTGGTGCCGGTGGTGCCGGTGCCCGAGGCGGCGGTACCGGTGGTGCCGGTGGTGCCAGTGCCCGAGGCGGCGGTACCGGCGGTACCGGTGGTGCCGGTGGCCGGCGTGCCGGTGCCCGTGCGGCTGTGGCCTGGCCTGGCCGCCCGGCTTGTCCGGCGCGCCGTACGCGGCCAGCGCGATGGCCCGCGGCAGGCCAGCCTGCGCTGCGCCGGGTGCCGGTCTGGCCTGGGCCGGATGGCCGGGGCGGCGGGCGGCGCCGCTGGCCGGCGCGCCGGCCAAGCTGGCCAGCGCGATCGCCGCCACGGCCAGCAGCAGGGTGATCTTGACGGGAATGTGGCTGAAAGGTCTCTTCGGTATCAAAGGGAGCCTTCGTTCGGCGCACCCCGGTGCGCTCGGTTTCCGCCCTGGGCACGGTCAGCCAGCCCGGCAGAACGGGCTGGCCGCGGTGGCGGCGGATGTGACGCAGGGTCAGGGCGTCGGTGTCGCTTACGGCGACCATCGCGCACGCGGGGCGCTTGATCTCGCCCGGGCCGGCCGGTTTACCGGCCAGCCGGGTAAGAGCTGCTCAGGAATACATCAGGCCGGCCCCAGCCAGCCTGGTTGCGAATATCGCGGTCACCCCCAGTGCGCTTATTCACGGCCTGGGCGGAGTTCCCGGAATGAATAGCTGTACGGCCCGCGGTCTTCCCCCCAAAGGCATTCCGATCTTTATCAGTAGCCATTTCTGCCGGTGCTAAACGTAGCGTGCTTACTGACGTCACTGTGACCATGGGCGGCTGGGCCAGAAATAACCCGATTAACAGACGTTTTCGCAATGGAAAGGGGCCGCTCAGCCCAGAGCCGCCCGGAATAGCCCGGAGTAATCCGGAGCGGGAGGGAGCCGGGCAGGGCGGGCTCGGCTGGCACGCCGGGCTGGCCGGGCAGTCACGCACCGGCTGGCCCGTTGTGCTTAGGTGGGGCTGTGGCTGAGGCTGTCCGGTGATCGCGCCGCCCCGCGGGCCGCGTCCCACCGCGGCTGACCTGGCCGCAGCCCGGGACCGGGTCATTCCCGACGTCATCGCGCCTGGTCTGCGGGTGCTGTTCGCCGGGATAAATCCGGGTCTGTACTCCGCCGCCACCGGCCATCACTTCGCCCGGCCCGGCAACCGGTTCTGGCCCGCGCTGCACCAGTCCGGGTTCACCCCGCGCCAGCTGCGCCCCGAGGAGCAGGATGAGCTGCCCGGCCTGGGCCTGGGCATCACCAACGTGGTGCCGCGGGCCACCGCCCGGGCGGCCGAGCTGAGCCCGGCCGAGCTGCGGGCGGGTGCCCAGGTGCTGTCGGCCAAGGTCGCCGGGTTCGGCCCGCGGTGGCTGGCGGTGCTCGGTGTCACCGCCTACCGGACGGCGTTCGGCCAGCCAGACGCCGTCATCGGGCCACGGCCCGGCCGCATCGGGGCGACCCGGCTGTGGGTGTTGCCCAATCCCAGTGGGCTGAACGCGCACTACTCCGCCGCCGCGCTGGCCGCCGAGTTCGCCCGGTTGCGCGAGGATGCTGGCTGAATGGCCGGGTAGCGGCCAGACTGGGGGCGCCCAGCCGGCCCGGCTGGGCAACGCCGACCGCGTGGGGGCGCACGATGACCGTACCGCCTGAGTCCGGATTTGACCGCTACGAGGACGAGCGGCGCTGGGCGGGCAAGCTGCCCACCGACCCGGGCGACGTGGCGGAGGAGGAGATCGAGGAGCACGAGATGGAGAACCAGGAAGTCGAGTACCTGGACTCCGAACGGCACGAGGCGCACGCGCCCGGCCAGGTCTGCGCCCGCTGCGGGACCGTCATCAGCGCGGGTCAGGATGCCCGGCGGCGGCTGGACGGGACCTGGGTGCACGAGGTGTGCCCGGCCGGATAACACGTCAGCCCAGGCAGCGCGTGCTGGGCCTGCACCCCGAACCGCGCCGCGGCCAGTTCGTTAGCACGGCGTTAAGGGACCGTGGCTTGACGTTAAGGCCGCGTGAAGATCGGCCACGCCGGGCCAGCCAGCGGTCAAGTTATAAGGGATGAACCGGAACTGGGCCCGCCGCGGGCTGGCCGCGCACTTCGCCCTGCCCGCGGGCTTCGCGGCGCTGCTCGTGGTGGGCGGGACCGCGGCCGGCCTGGGCGGGCGGCTTTCCGCCAGCGGGGTCCTCATCCTGGCCGGGCTGGTGGTGTACGCCGGCTCGGCCGTGGCCGAGCCGCTGGCCGCACTGGCCCTCGGCCTGATCGGCTGGCTGACCGTGGCCGGGTTCTCCCAGCCGCCGTACGCCCAGCTCCGGATGACCGGGCCGGCCGCCGCCCGGGCCGCGGTGGTCATGGCCGGGTGTGTGCTGACCGGGGTGGCCACCGGGCTGGTAGTGCGTGAAGTCGTGCCGTCGTTCAGACTGGGCAGTGTGAGCGCGCGCGGTGAGCGGCCAGGCCAGCCCGGCCAGGCTGGCCAGCCCGGCCGGGCCGGCCTGCGGGGCAGCCGGCAGGCAGCTGGGGTGCTGCTGGCCGCGGCCGGGCTGCCGCTGCTCACCCTCCTGCTGGCTGCCGGGCGGCCGCACCTCGACCTGGCCAACGACCTGCTGATCTACCTGGTCGCCGTGGTGGCCATCGCGATCGTCGGTGGCTTCTGGCCCGCACTGCTCGCCGCGCTGACCGCCAGCCTGCTGCTGAACTGGTACTTCACCAGGCCACTGCACACTCTCACCATCGCCGAGCCGCGCAACCTGCTGGCCCTGCTGCTGTTCGTCACGGTGGCGGTGACGGTGAGCAGTGTGGTGCACCTGGCCGCCCGGCGCCAGGTGCTGGCCGCGCGCAGCGCCGGCGAGGCCGCGTCACTGCTCGAACTGGCCCAGACCGTGCTCGGCGGGGCGGACACCCCCACCGCGGTGCTTGACCACCTGACCAGCACCTGGGGTGGCCGGGCCGAACTGGCCGAGGAGATCAGCCAGCAGTGGGTCAGCGTGGCGGTAAGCGGCACCGCCCCGGACGGGGCGGCCAGCACCCGGGTCCCGGTCAGTGACCGGGTGGCGCTGATCGTGTCCGGCCAGCCCAGGCCGCTCACCCCGCGGCTGCTGGACGGATTCGCGGCCCAGGTCGGCGCGGCCCTGGACCGGGACCGGCTGCGCACCCAGGCGGCCCAGGCCGAAGCGCTGGCCGAGGGCAACCGGATGCGCACGGCGCTGCTCGCCGCGGTCAGTCATGACCTGCGCACCCCGCTGGCCTCGATCAAGGCCAGTGTGAGCACGCTCCGGCAGACCGACGTGGCCTGGACCCAGGCGGACGAGGAAGCGCTGCTGGCCACGATCGAGGACGGCGCGGACCGGCTGGACGCGCTGATCGGGAACCTGCTGGACATGAGCCGGCTGGCCACCGGCTCGCTGCAGCCGTTCCTGCGGCCCACCGCGGTCGAGGAGGTGGCGCCGGCCGCGCTGCTCGGGCTGGCCCCGGCGAGCAGCGTGCGGATGGCCGTCCCGGACGATCTGCCGCTGGTCCGCACCGACCCGGTGCTGCTGGAACGCGTGCTGGCCAACCTGTTCGCCAACGCGCTGGCCCACTCGCCGGACGGGCGGCCACCGGAGCTGCGGGCCTGCCCGGCCGGGGAGAGCGTACTGCTCGCGGTGTCCGACCACGGGCCGGGGGTGGCCGACGAGTTCAAGCTGCGCATGTTCGAGCCGTTCGAACGGCTCGGCGAGCGGGCGTCGGGTACCGGCGTCGGGCTGGGCCTGGCCGTGGCCAAAGGGTTCCTGGAGGCCATGGGCGGTTCGATCGTGGCCGTGGACACCCCCGGTGGCGGGCTGACCGTCCAGATCAGCCTGCCCGCCGTGGCGGCCCCGGCCGCCTCGTCCGCGGCCACCGGGCAGTAGCCGCCCGCCGTGACCAAGGTACTGGTGATCGACGACGAGGAGCCGATCCTGCGTGCGCTGCGGATCAACCTGACCGCGCGGGAGTACGAGGTCAGCACGGCCACCGACGGCAGCTCGGGGCTGGCCGCGATGGCCCGGGACCGGCCCGACGTGCTCATCCTCGACCTGGGCCTGCCGGACATGGACGGTACCGAGGTGATCCGGGGAGTGCGCGGCTGGACCGCCACGCCGATCATCGTGCTGTCCGCCTGGGGCCAGGAGAGCCAGAAGGTGGCCGCGCTGGACGCGGGCGCCGACGACTACGTGACCAAGCCGTTCGGCATGAACGAGCTGCTGGCCCGGCTGCGCGCGGCGGTGCGCCGGGCGTCCCCCGCGCCGGACGAGCCGGTCCTCGTCACCCCCGACTTCACCGTGGACCTGGCGGCCAAACGGGTAACCAGGGACGGCGCGGACGTCCGGCTGACCCCGACCGAGTGGTCACTGCTGGAGATCCTGGTGCGCAACCGCAGCCGCCTGGTCACCCAGCGCCAGCTGCTCCGCGAGGTGTGGGGGCCGCAGTACGAGACCGAGGGCAATTACCTGCGGGTGTACCTGGCTCACCTGCGGCGCAAACTGGAGCCCGACCCGTCCCGGCCGCGCTACCTGCACACCGAGCCCGGCATGGGCTACCGCTTCGAGGAAGGGGAAGCGCGCTTCGGCGATGCTCAGTCCGGGCCGGGGCGCAGCTCGTAGCTCGGGTTGTAGATGGTCCGCTCGTCCTTGATCCGGGCCAGCCGGCCGTGCACCTCGATCCGCCGGCCGGGCCGGATGCCGGGGATGTCCCGGCGGCCCAGCCAGACCAGGGTGACGCTGCCGGTGCCATCCCACAGGTCCGCCTCCATGGTCAGGCTGGTGCCCCGCGGCCGCAGCGTGACGGTGCGCAGCGTGCCCGCCACGTCGACGTACTCGTGGACGTCCGTGTCCACGATCGGGGTGGTGCCGTTGTCGCGGCACTCGGCCTGCAGGTCGGCCGCGTGCAGCACCTCGGTGCCCGCGGTCAGCCGCTGCAGCGGCGGCATCGTGTCCGCGGCCGCCGCGGGCGGGGGGGCCGGCGGGTCCTGCCGGGTGGCCGAGCGCAGCTGGTACGGGACGGCCGCGATGACCACCCCGGGCTGCAGCAGCAGCCGGGTCTTCAGCCGCAGCGCGCTCTGGTTGTGCAGCAGCTGCTCCCACCAGTGACCGACCACGTACTGCGGCACGTAGACGGTGACGATGTCCCGGGGGCTCTCCCGGCGCAGCCGTTTGACATAGTCCACCACCGGCTTGGTGATCTCCCGGTACGGTGACGCGATCACGGTCAGCGGGAGCGGCAAGTTGCTGTCGTCCCACTCCTCGGTGAGCCGCCGGGTCTCCGCCTCGTCCACATCCACCGTGACCGCCTCCAGGTGGCTCGGGTGGGTGGCCCGGGCGTAAGCCAGGGCCCGCAGCGTGGGCAGGTGCAGCTTGGACACCAGCACGATGGACCGGTTCCGGGCGGGCAGCGTGAACTGGTAGTCCTCGGCCGGGGTCAGCTCCTGCCGGACGCTGTCGTAATGCCGGTGGATGCCCCGCATGGTCAGCCAGATGACCGGCATGGCCACCACGACGATCCACGCCCCGCTGGCGAACTTGCTGATCAGCACGATGACCAGGACCACCGCGGTGAAGCACGCACCGACCGTGTTGATAGCCCGGGACCGGATCATCCGCCGCCGGGCGGCCCGGTCCGGGCCGGCCGCCAGCAGCCGGTTCCAGTGCCGGATCATCCCGGTCTGGCTGCACACGAACGAGACGAACACGCCGATGATGTACAGCTGGATGAGCCGGGTCGGTGACGCCTGGAAGATCACGATGAGCAGGATGGCGAACCCGCTCAACAGCAAGATCCCATTGCTGAACGCCAGCCGGTCTCCGCGGGTATGCAGCTGGCGCGGGAGGTACCCGTCACGGGACAGGATCGAGGCCAGCACCGGGAACCCGTTGAACGCCGTGTTGGCCGCCAGCACCAGGATCAGCGCGGTGACAAACTGCAGGGTGTAGAACAACGGCGAGGTGTCGCCGAACACGGCCCGGCCGACCTGGGCGATCACGGTGCGCTGGGTGGTGCCCGCGGGCATGCCGATCAGGTCCTGCGGCGGCGCGTAGTGCACGTGCGAAGCCAGCGCCAGCGCGGTGACCCCGCCGAACATGGTCACCGCGATCACGCCCAGCAGGGCCAGCGTGGTGGCGGCGTTCTTGCTCTTGGGCTTGCGGAAGGCCGGCACCCCGTTGCTGATCGCCTCCACGCCGGTGAGCGCGGTGCACCCGGAGGAGAACGCGCGGAGCAGCAGGAAGACCAGGGCGGCGGCGGTGTACTCGCGGCTCACCCTGATCCGGTAACCGGCGCTGTCCGACTCCAGGTGGTGGCCGAGCCCGAGCCGGGTGAAGCCCACGATGATGAGCAGCGTGACCACGCCGATGAAGCAGTACGTGGGGATGGCGAACGCGGTGCCCGACTCGCGCACCCCGCGCAGGTTCATCACCGCGATGACCGCCACCACGAGCACCGCGATCAGCGTGACGTGCGAGTCCAGCACCGGGAACGCGGAGGCCAGGTTGGCCACGCCGGCCGACACCGACACGGCCACAGTCAGCGTGTAATCCACCATGAGCGCGCTGGCCACGGTCATGCCGACCCGGGGCCCGAGGTTGGTGGTGGCCACCTCGTAGTCCCCGCCGCCGGACGGGTAGGCGTGCACGTTCTGCCGGTACGAGGCCACCACCACGAGCATCAGCACGCCCACCGCGAGCGCGATGTACGGGGTGTAGTGGAAGAACGCGAGGCCGCCGACCGACAGCACGATCAGGATCTCCTCGGTGGCATAGGCCACCGAGGACAGCGCGTCGCTGGCGAACACCGGCAGCGCGATGCGCTTGGGGAGCAACGTGTGGCCGAGCCGGTCGCTGCGCATCGGCTGCCCGAGCAGCAGCCGCTTCACCACCCCGAGCATCATCGCCACGCGGGAATGGTAAGCCGGGCCCCTGGCCTGCACCAGAGGCGGGTAAAGCTCAGCTTCCGCTGAGCGTAACGTTCTGGCCGGCGATGCGGACCAGGATGCCCTGCTGGGTCATGGTGACGCTCTGCACGTCGAGTCCCATCGGCAGGCCCGGGATGGTGATCGTCATGTTGTTCAGCCCGCCCAGCGCGGACAGCGGGATCCCGCCCGCGTTGACCACCGCGATGTTGATCTTGTTGGCGCCAGCCCTGGTCACCTTGGCCACCCCGCTGCCGGAGATGAAGCCCAGATCGATGGTGACCTTGGCCTCGCTGCTGTTCAGCGCGGAGATCTTCAGTCCCGGCACGTCGGCCGCCTTGGCCAGGCTGGCAAACGTGATCAGGCCGGTGCCGTTCAGGCTGCCCACCCGGGCACTGCTGAACCCGTTGATCAGCTGCAGGTTGTGCATGGTCGCGTGGAGGTTGTCGATGACGACCGGGCCCGCCTTCTCGGTGGCCGCGCTGAGCTGCACCTCGTTGAACTTGCGCGCGGCCAGCTGGGTGAGGAACGGGAAGCCCTCGATACTGACCGTGGGCTTGTTGCTGAGGCCGCCCTGGGTCTGCACCTGGGTGGCGAACTGGTTGTCCGCGTAGCGCACGGCCACCCGGTCGGCGATCACGAGCAGGCCGATGAGCACGAGCAGCGTCACCAGGAAGATGATCACCCCGCGGCGGCGCCGCCGGTATCTGCGCGGCCGGCCGGGATCGCCGGAATAACCTCCATAAGACCCATCATCGGCCCCGGGCTGGATCGGCAGGCGCTGCGTCGGGTAATCGCTCACGGTTACCGCCAGGAGTGGTCGTAACCCGGCCAGGCACCGGGCAGCGTTGCGCAGATGTTATGACATGGCCGCCGGATGCGGGCGTGTCCGGCGCACCCGGCGGGCGGCCGGACCCGCCCCGCAGCACTGTCGGTCCTGGTCAGAGCGCGCGGCCCAAACCTGCTTATTTCCGGTCAGCGCAGGCTGGAAACGTTTACGGCCGCCAATTGATGCGAGCCCGGATCAGTCACCAGCGCGGTCCGGCCGCCCGGCTCCACGGCGAACTCGCGGGGCAGCAGCCCGGCCTGGATCTTGGCGATGAGCGCCCGGCTGGGAATCGGTGCGCAGCCGGGCGGCGGAGAACGCGAGCAGGGCGTTGCTGGCCCGCGCGGTCACCCACCCCGTGGACCCGCCGCCAGTGGTGATCACCCGGCCCGGATCGCAGCCGGCCGGGACGGTGGCCTGGACGGCGGCGGCCGGGCCGGTCTCCGCCCGCCGCACGCTGAGCATGCTCAGCGTGCCCTGCCCGGCGGCTGCGTTCCGCCTCTGGGTGGTGACATGAAGCCACTGGCCGTCCCGGGACACGGTCACCCGATCGGGTTGATGCCCAGCTGGACGTCACCCACGAACCCGGGCCGGCGCAGCCCGCTGGCCAGCGCGACGCGCAGGCTGAATACCGCCAGCGTGTCGCTCTGCTCCAGCGTGGCGAACGCGAACTGGCCGCCCCTGGACAGCGCCACCCCGGCCGGGCCGGCCGGGGAGCCTCGTCGCACACCGCGCCGCCCGCACTCGCCGTTCCGGTTCGCTACCCGATGACGCTTCCTTCCCGGGTCGCGGCGGGCAGCATTTCATCCGCTCCGGCCCGGCGTGCAGCGATGGAGATTCAGTTTCAGGCTTTCCGGGACAAGCGCGCTCATGGCCGCCGGCAAGCGTGCTGAAGCCCCCGCAGGTCCCGATAGTGACCGCCGCTATATTACCGTGCGTTGAATCGCCTTAGACTGGGCAAATGAACGAGCGCCTCGTGTCGCCGCCCGATGCCCCGCCGCTCGTGGTGAAGGCCCAGGGGACCGACCAGATGCTGCGCGCTGGCTCGCGGTACCGGGTCGGCCGGGACCCCGAGTCGGACATTGTGGTCAGCGACTCCCGGGTCTCCTGGCGGCACGCCGTGCTGCGGGCCGACGGCAACTGCTGGCTCCTGGAGGACAGCGGCAGCACCAACGGGACGTTCCTCGGCGCGCGGCGGGTAGACCGGGTGGAGATCACCCAGAACTGCGTGCTGCGGCTCGGCCATCCCGACGACGGCCCGGTCATGATGCTGGCCGTAGCCCGGCCCGGCGCCGCCCCGGTGAACACCGGGCGGAGCAGCGTGGACCGGCGGCCGACCACGGTGCTGCCCGCCCCCACCCGGCGGCTGCGCATCGGCCGGGCGCCCGGTAACGACCTTGTTGTCCCGGATCTCAGTGTTTCCCGGGAGCATGCGGAACTGCGCAATCTAGGCCATGGCCGGTATGAAATCGTTGATTTGGACAGCCATAATGGGACTTTCGTAAATGGCCGCCGGGTCGCCCAGGCGGCCACTGTTACCGAACGGGACCTGATCGGCATCGGCCCGGCCACGTTCCGGCTGGTCGGTGACGAACTGCGGGAATTCATCGACGAGGGCGACGTCTCGCTGGTGGCCCAGGACCTGACTGTGCGGCTGTCCGGCGGCAAGGTGCTGCTCGACCGGGTCAGCTTCCCGATCGGGGAGCGCAGCCTGGTCGGCATCATCGGCCCCAGCGGGGCGGGCAAGAGCACCCTGCTGGGCGCGCTGACCGGGATGCGGCCCGCCACCGAGGGCGCCGTGCTCTACGACAACCGGGACCTGTACACGCACTACGCCGAGCTGCGGCACCGGATCGGCCTGGTCCCGCAGGACAACATCCTGCATACCCAGCTGTCCGCCCAGCGTGCCCTGGGCTACGCGGCCGAGCTGCGGTTCCCGGGCGACACCTCGTCCGGGGAACGGCGGCACCGGGTCACCGAGGTCATCGGCGAGCTCGGGCTCACCAAGCACGCCAAGACCCGGGCCGGTGCGCTGTCCGGCGGCCAGCAGAAGCGGGTCAACGTGGCCCTCGAGCTGCTGACCAAGCCGTCGCTGCTGTTCCTGGACGAGCCCACCTCCGGCCTGGACCCGGGGCTGGACAAGTCGGTGATGGAGATGATGAGCCGGCTGGCCAAGGACGGCCGGACCGTGATCGTGGTCACGCACAGCGTGGCCAACCTGGATATCTGCGACCGGCTGCTGGTGCTGGTGCCGGGGGGCAAGGTGGCGTTCTACGGGCCGCCCACCGACGGGCTGAAGCACTTCCAGAAGCCCGGCTGGGCCGAGGTGTTCCAGGCCTTCGAGGCCGAGCCGGACCGGGACTGGGCCGGCGACTTCCGCAACTCGCACTATTACACCGAGTACGTGGCGGCCGGGCTGCCCGGCTCGCTGCCCGCGCAGGCCCAGCACCGTTCGGCGGCCCCGCCGCCCCCGCCGCGCAGCCGGGGCCGTCTCGGCCAGCTGTCCACGCTCTGCCGGCGGTACATGGCGGTCATCGCCTCGGACCGCAACTTCCTGATCATGCTGGCCGTGCTGCCCATCGTCCTCGGCGGGCTGATCCTGGCCATGGGCCGCACCGCACCACAGGGCCTAGCTGGGCATGACAACGGCGGTGTGTCTTCCGTGCTGCTGACGCTGGTCATCTGCGCCTGCCTGGCCGGTACCACCAACTCAGTGCGTGAGCTGGTCAAGGAACGAGCCATCTACGAACGAGAACGGGCGGCCGGGCTATCGTCCGGCGCGTACCTGTGGTCCAAGCTCATCGTGCTCGGGGTGATCACCGCCGTGCAGGCCGCCGTGCTGGTGCTGATCGGCCTGGCCGGGCTCAAGATGCCGTCCCAGGGCTCGGTGCTGGCATCCTCCCCGCGGGTGGAGATCATCCTGGCCGTCGCCTTGCTCGCGGTCGCCTCGATGACGCTGGGCCTGCTGGTGTCCGCGATCGTGAACACCTCCGAGAAAACGATGCCGTTCCTGGTCCTGTCGGTGATGGCTCAGGTCATCCTGTCCGGTGGCTTGCTGGCCCTGCCGGCCGGGCTGGCCCAGATCTCCTACCTGACGCCGGCCCGGTGGGGGTTCGCCGCGACGGCGTCCACCGTCGATTTCAACAACATCATTCCGCCCGGCCAGTTCAAGCCGGAATGGATCTGGAACCACACGCCGGTGTCCTGGCTGACCGACATGGCCGCACAAGCCGTGCTGGCCCTGCTGTTCCTGGCCGTCGCCTGGTGGCGGCTGGTCCGGCTCAGCCCGGGCCGGAAGCGGCGCTGACCGGGCGGGCCCGGTGCGGTCCAGCCGGCCAGGTGAAACGATCGCCAGGTGACGACACCCGCGCGGACGCCGCCGCCCGGCCGGCCGGAACCCGGCCCGGCCGGCCCGGCCCGGCTCGGCGCGGAGCCGCGGCCGGACGGTTCCGGAGCGGCGCCGCCCCGGGCCGCCGCAACGCCTGCGCTGGTGGTGCACGATCAGCTGGCCCGGCGGATCCGGCGGCCCGTCGACCTTTTGCGCTGCGCCGCGGACGGCTTCTGGATCGCGGTGCTGGTGGTGGCCGGGCTGGCCGCCCGGGCCACCACCCAGGGGGTGGAAACGGACCTGGTGGACGGCAGCCGGCGGCTGCAGGACGTGGTGCTGCCCACGCTCCGCGGCATCTCGCTGTTCGTCCTGCTGGCCTTCCCGGTGGCGCTGGCCATCCGGCAGCTGGTCCGCCGCCAGGGGCGCCGGCTGGCTGAGGCGGTGGCCACCGGGGCCGGCACGATCGCCCTGGTCCTGCTGGCCGATCTGGTGCTGCGCAGCCCGCTCGACGGGGCGCTGTACCGGGCCATCGCCATGGCCCCGCCGGGAACCAGCAGCTTCGCCCCGCTGGACGCCCCGCTGGCCGGCCTGGTCGCCTACACCACCATCATCGACCTGACCGGCCGTACCCGCTGGCGGGTGGCGCTGTGGCTGACGGTCGGGATCTACCTGGTGGCCAGCCTGGCCGACCTGCGCACATCGGTGCTCTCCGTGCTCATCACCCTGCTGGTTGGCCGGGTGATCGCGCTGGCCGTGCGGTACATCGCCGGCTCCCCGTCGCAGCGCCCCCCGGCCGAGGCCATCGCCGCGGCCCTCGGCTCGGCCGGCCAGCCGGTGACCGAGGTGCGCCGGGTCCCGGTGTCCGGGGTCGAGTCACGGCGGTACGCGGCGGGCACCCGGGACGGTGGGTGGCTGGACGTGACCGTGTTCGACCGGGACCAGCAGGCGGCCGGCCTGCTGTACCGGCTGTACCGGCTGGTCCGGCTGCGCGACCAGGTGGCACGGCATACCCCGCTGTCCACCGAGCGGCTGGCCGAGAGCCGGGCGCTGCTGACCTACGCGGTGGAAGACGCCGGGGTGCGCACGCCACGGCTGCGCGCCGTGCTCCGGGTAGGCCCGGAGGCCCTGGCGCTGGCTACCGACGCGGACGGCGGCACGTCGCTGGCCCAGCGGGGCAGTGCGGTGACCGACGCGGAGCTGGAGCGGGTCTGGGACGCGGTGCTCCGGCTGCACGCGCACCGGGTCACCCACCGGTCGCTGACCGCGGACCGCATCGTCATCTGCCCGGACGGCCAGATCAAGCTGCTCGACCCGGGCGGCGGGGACGTGGCCGCCAGCGACCTGCAGCTGCGCCTGGACCTGGCCCAGCTGCTGGCCGAGCTGGCCACCCTGACCGGGCCGGACCGGTCCGCCGACCTGGCGCAGCGCAAGCTGGACAGCAGCTATCTGGTCAACCTGCTGCCGCTGCTCCAGCCGGTGGTGCTGGCCCGGTCCACCCGGGCGTTCCTGCGCCGGCACAAGAAAGTGCTGCCTGAGCTCCGGGCCCGGCTGCTGGCCACCGATCCGGGTGACGGGCAGGCCGTGCCGCCGGTTCAGCTGGAACGGGTCCGGCCGCGCAGCCTGATCACCCTGGTCGCCACCATCCTGGCCGTCTACCTGCTGACTTCCGAGCTGGCCCGGGTCAACATCAGCACGCTGCTGCGGTCCGCGGACCCGCGCTGGATGCTGGTCGCGCTCGGCTTGTCGGCGCTGACCTACGTGGGCGCCGCGTGGGAGCTGTCCGGGTTCGTGCTGGAGCGGCTGAGCTTCGTCCGGACTGTGCTGGCCCAGGTGGCCAGCTCGTTCGTCACGCTGGTCACGCCGGCCGCGGTGGGTGGCGCCGCACTGAACGTCCGCTATCTGCAGCGCCGTAAGATACCGCCCGCCGTGGCGGCGGCCAGTGTTGGCGTGTCCCAGGTGGTGGCGCTCGTCCTGCACACGGTGCTGCTGGTCATCTTCGTGGCTATCACCGGCGCGCGCAGTCATTCGCTGCGCCCGCCCAACTGGGCCTACTGGGTGATCGCCGGGCTGGTCGCGGCCGCGCTCATCGTGCTGGCCCTGCCACGCGGCCGGCGGCTGCTCCGGGCCCGGCTCGGCCCTGCGCTGGGCCAGGTCTGGCCCCGGCTGGTGGCCATGGTGCAGCGGCCGGCCAAGCTGGCCGAAGGGATCGGCGGCGCGCTGATGCTTACCGGGTGCTACATCTTCTGCCTGGCCGCCTGCGTGCTGGCCGTGGGCGGGCACATCCCGCTGACCAGCGCGGCCGTGGTGTACCTGACCGGTGCCGCGCTGGGCTCCGCGGTACCCACCCCGGGCGGCCTGGGCGCGGTCGAGGCCGCGCTGGCCGCCGGGCTCACCGCGACCGGGCTGGCGGCCGCCACCGCGGTCAGCGCGGTGCTGCTGTTCCGGCTGCTCACGTTCTGGCTGCCCGTCCCGGTGGGCTGGGCCGCGTTCGGGTACCTGCAGCGCCGGGGCGCCATCTGAGCCGGCCGGTGACCCGGCCGGCTCAGGGCCAGAGGCCAACGCCGGTCACCCGGCGAGCCTTTTGGCGACCACAGACGTGACTTTGGTCCCTCCCGCCTGACCGGTGTGAGCTGGCTCACTAGGGGCATGTTCGCCAGCCACGAGGTCATGCTGAACATAAGCCTGGCGGTGGCTTGCGAACGCCTGGCTGCGCTTGGCGCTGGCTCGCTGAACTCCTCCTCCGAGCTCGCGTTCGCCGACGGGCTGGACACGCTGATCCGGGTCGGCCCGTTCGGGCCGGTGCTGGGCGCGGCCAAACTGGTCCGGGTGCGCATGCTCGAGCCCACGTACCAGGGGGACACCCGGATCCAGGCGCTGCGCTGGGAAGCCACCGGGACTTCGGGCCGGCTGTTCCCGGCGCTCGACGCCAACCTGGTGCTCACCGCGGTGGACAGCGAGCACTGCCGGCTGGCCCTGCTGGGTGTCTACCGGCCACCGCTCGGGGCGGTGGGGGCGACGCTGGACCGGATGGTGCTCAGCCGGGCTGCGGCCGCCACCTTCCGGTCCCTGCTGACCAGGGTGGCGGCCGGGCTGGACGCCCCGGCCAGCGCTCCGGCCGCGGCGGCCGGCGTCGCCCCGGCCGACCCCATGGGGGGCTTTGGCTGAGGATCCGGCCCCGTGGTTACCCGCGAACCACGTGCCCCCGCTGCCGCCTTCTTATTGACTGGTGCGCACACAGCATGCCTGCGGCAGCCCCTGCGAGGAGGAGCTACATGTTGCGGAGATGGCCCATCGCACTCGCTGGCCTGGGCGCACTGCTCGGCTCGGCCATCGCGGCCAGCCCAGCCGCCGCGGCGCCCGCCGGACCGCACGCAGCCCACCTGGTCAGGCCCGCCGCGCAGCTGGCCCGGCCCGCCGGGCACGGGACCAGGCCGCTGGTCAGCCGCGGCGGCCCGGCCGGCGCCGCGCAGAGCACCAACTGGTCCGGCTACGCCGCCGCCAGCGGCACGTACACCAGCGTGTCGGCCAGCTGGACCGTGCCGGCCGGCACGTGCCGCGGCTCGGCCAAGTACTCCAGCTTCTGGGTCGGGCTGGATGGCTACAACAGCACCACGGTGGAGCAGACCGGCAGTGAAGTGGACTGCTCGGGCAGCAAGGCCAAGTACTACTCGTGGTACGAGATGTACCCGGCCCGCCCGGTGAACTTCAGCAATCCGGTCCGCCCGGGGGACAGGTTCTCCGGCGCGGTGACATACAACGGCGGCAGCAGTTACACGCTGGTGCTCCAGGACCTGACCAAGGGCTGGAAGCACACCGTCAGCGCGACGCTGGCCGGGGCGGCCAACTCCTCGGCCGAGGTCATCGCCGAGGCCCCGTGCTGCACGGCCTCCGGCGGCATCCTGCCGCTGGCGCACTTCAGCCCGGTCACGTTCACCAGCGCCACGGTGGACGGGTCGGCCATCGGCAGCTTCAGCCCGGCCCAGATCGTCATGGTGGACGGTTCCGGCCGGGCCAAGGACTCGGTCTCCGGGCTCCGCGGTGGCAGCAGTTTCACCGCCACCTGGCTGCGCGCCAACTGACCGTGTCCTGGTAGCGGGTAGTGCTGCGGCGGTAACTAGGGGGATGGCGATGGGCGCGGGGGTCCGGCAGGTCGTGCCGCTCACCCTCGGCTGGGTGGACGTGCCCAGATCGGTGTCGGTGACCGGGGCCGGGCCGGAGGTACTGCGCGAGCCGGTGCCCGGGGTGCTGCTGGACTGCGACGGTGGCTGGGTGCTGCTGGACACCGGGTTCAACACCGCGCTGATCAGCGACCTGGCGCTGCGGGCCCGGTTCCACCCCGGCCCGGTGGAGCGGCCCGTGCTGCCCGGCCCCGGGGAGCCGCTGATCGCGGCGCTGGCCGCGGCCGGCCTGGAACTCGCGGACATCCGCGCGGTGGTGGTCAGCCACCTGCACTACGACCACGCCGGCGGGCTGAAGCACTTCGCGGGGCGGGTGCCGGTGCATGTCCAGCGGGCCGAACTGGACTACGGGCGGTGGGCGAGCCCGCCCGGGCCGGAGCATAACGGGATCTTCCGGGTGGACTTCGACGACCCGCGGATCGACTGGCGGCTGGCCGACGGCGACGCCGAGATCGCGCCCGGGCTGACCGCGGTGCTCACCGCCGGGCACACCCCCGGGCACCAGAGCTTCGTGGTGCGGATGGACGAGGCAGCGGGCGGCGGCGGGTTCGTGTTCGCCTGCGACGCGGCCGACCTGAGCGAGAACATCGACCGGGAGGTGGCGGTGGGCGGCCTGATCGGGGCGCCCGCGGCGCTCAGCGTCGAGCAGATCCGCAAGCTCAAGCGGATCGCGGCCGGCCGTGGCTACCGGCTGGTGCCCGGGCACGACCCGGACGTGTGGCCTGCCCTCACCGCCGAGCTGGCCCGGTCATGACGTGAGCCCGGTTCGGCCAGTCCATCCCGGCCGATCCTGACACCGGCGACCGGTCGCTGGCTCAGCTGCACTGGAGGCACTACCGGGCATGCCCGCCGGGCGCTGCTCACCCTGCTCCACCCCATCTGCACCAGGCCTGCCTGGACGCCGGGCGCCGGCCGCAGGTGCGGCCGCACCGCACGCCGCGGCAGTGGCAGGTGCTGCACCTGCTGGCCGCCGGGTACACCAACGCCCGGACCGCCCGGCGTGCCCGGGGGCACGATCCGCACCCATCTGGGGAGCATCTACGGCCGGCTGGGCGTGTCCAGCCGGACGGCCACGGTCACCCGCGCACGGGGCTGACCCAGCCCCTGGATCTGGGCCTGTTCAGCGGCGCCCGCAGCGGGAACGATGAAGCTAAAGCGGCACGCAGGCGCCGTGCCGGGGCGGGGTACCTGGAGCGGGGGTCCAGGCTGCCTGGCACCGGCCCGCCGGGTGGGGGATAGCGGTGACCGATCAGACGCCGGGGCCGGGCCGGTTCGGGGCAGGTTCCCGGATCGCCGGGTACCGGCTGGACGAGGAGACCGGCCGGGGCGGCATGGCCGTGGTCTACCGGGCCTACGACACCCGGCTGGAACGTCCCGTCGCGCTCAAGCTGCTGGCCCCGGAACTGGCCCGGGACCAGGCGTTCCGGCAGCGGTTCATCCGGGAGTCCCGGACCGCCGCGGCGGTGGACCACCCCAACATCATCCCGATCTTCGAGGCTGGCGAGGCCGACGGGGTGCTGTTCATCGCGATGCGCTTCGTGCACGGCCGGGACGTCCAGTCGCTGGTCGACAGCGGCGGCCCGCTGCCGGTAGCCCAGGCCTGCCACATCGCCGCCCAGGTGGCGGGCGGGCTGGAGGCGGCACACGCCCACGGCCTGGTGCACCGGGACGTGAAGCCAGGCAACATCCTGCTGGATGCGACGGCCAGCTTCCCCGGCCACGCCTACCTGTCCGACTTCGGGCTCAGCAAACGGGCCCTGTCCGACAGCGCGCTGACCTCGACCGGCCAGTTCCTCGGCACCGTGGACTACATCGCGCCGGAGCAGATCGAGGGCCGGCCGGTGGACGGCCGGACCGACGAGTACGCGCTGGCCTGCTCGGTGTTCACCATGCTCACGGGTGCCCCGCCGTTCACCCGGGATGAGTCGGTCGCGGTGATGTGGGCCCAGGTCTCCGCCCCGCCGCCGCGGCTCACCAGCCGCCGCCCCGACCTGCCGCCGGCGGTCAACGAGGTGATGGCCAAGGCGCTGGCCAAGGTACCCGGCGAGCGCTACGGGACCTGCCCCCAGTTCGCGGACGCGCTGCGCCGCGCCTGTGGTCTGGCGCCCGGGTCGCGCGGCCCGGGGCCGGAGCCGACCCAGGTGTCCGGGCCGGAGCCGACCCGGCTGTCGCAGTGGCGGCCGGGTAAGCCCGGTGCAGCTGGCGGGCCCGGGGAGCCCGCGGAGCACCGCGACCCCGCGGAGCACCGCGACCCCGCGGGGCCGGGCCCGGCCCCGCCGTCGCATCCGGGCACGGCCGTGTCCGGGATCCCGCTGGCGGGCGGCGCGGCGGCGGCCGGCGCGGCGGCGGGCGGCGCGGCGGCGGGCGGCGCGGTGCCGCCCAGCCGTCACGGTCACCCGGCCACCTCGCCCGGCGCGGGTCACCCTGGCCGGGACGGCGAGCCGCACGACGACCCGGACTTTGCCGGCCTGTGGCGGCCCGAACCCGGGCCTGGCCGGTCCGGTGAGCCGCCCACCCAGGGCGTGCCGCCGGCTCACGGCGTCCGGCCGGCGCCGGGAGCGGGCGGGCCGCACTGGCCGGGGGCACCCCCGCCGGCCGGGCCGGGCTATCCGGGTCCGGGGCGCCGGTCCGGGCGGCGGCGCTGGCCCACGGCGGCCGGTGCGGCCGTGGGCGCGGCCGCCGTGCTCGCGCTGGGTGCCTTCTTCCTGGTCGGCCGGAACAATAACAACAGCAGCCAGGCAGCGCTGAAAGCACCGGGCTGCACCACCCAGGTGGCCAAGGCCAGCCAGCTGAAGCACCTGTCCCGGCATCTGACCAGCACCGGCGGGCAGCCGTTCGACGTGGCCACCGTGCCGGGCTTCGCGTTCGTGTCGGTCGGCTCCGGGGTCGCGGTGCTGAACACGTCACAGCCGGTTCCCCAGCTGCTGTGGACCGCTGCGATGCACCATGCCCAGGGTGAGGCGCTCACCCCGGACCGGCGTTACCTGGTCGTCAGCTCAGGCAACGGCCTGGCCGTGTTCCGGGTCAGCACCCTGGAACGCGGGGCGGCCAGCCCGGTCGGCTGGCTGTCCAGCTCCGGCCAGAAGCATGCGGTTGAGGTGGCGCTCACCCCCGATGGCCACTACGCGCTGGTCACCTACCAGGACACCGCGCACGTCGGCGTGTTCAACCTGCAGCGGGCGCTGCGGCACGGCTTCAGCCCGGCCGACGTGGTCGGGCTGATCCCGGTGGGATCCATGCCGATCGGCGTGACGGTGGCCCCGGACGGGGGGCTTGGCTACGTGGCGAGCGGGCCGCCCGGCGGATCGGCCAGCGGGAACGGCGTGGTGAACGTGATCGACATGGCCAAGGCCGAGACGCACCCGGCGGCCGCGGTGACCAAGACGATCAGCGCGGGCTGCAAGCCCAGCCGGGTGCTGCTGTCGGCCGGCGGGCAGCAGCTGTGGGTCACCGCGGGCGGCTCCAACGCGCTGCTCGCCTTCTCGGTGCCGAAACTGCTCAGCGACCCGGGGCAGGCCCTGCTGGCCCGGGTGCCGGTGGGCCCGCTGCCGCTCGGGCTGATGTTCGTCAACCACGGCACCCGCATCGTGGTGGCCGACTCCGACCGGGACGGCCAGCCGGGCGCGAGTCCCAGCCTGGCCGTGGTCGATGTCAGCAAGGCCCTGGCCCACCAGCCCGCCCTGCTCGGCTACGTCCGGTCCGGCGCGACTCCCCGCCAGTTCGCGCTCGGCTCGGACGGCACCACGCTGCTGGTCACCAACACCAGCTCGGCCCAGCTGGAGAGCCTGAACGTGACCCGGCTGCCGTGACACCGCGGCGCTAGGCTGTCCGTCATGCCGACCGAGCAGCGCGTCCTGACCACCCCAGACGGCCGGCGGCTGGAAGTGCTGACCGCGGGCCCGGCCGGCGGGCTGCCGCTGCTGTTCCACAACGGAACTCCCAGCGGCCTGGTCGCGTTCGAGCCGATGACCGCGGCGGCCGCCGAGCGCGGGCTGCGCACCGTGATGTACGCCCGGCCCGGCTACGGTCAGTCGGCGCCGCGGCCCGGCCGCAGCGTCGCGGACACCGTCGGCGACGCGGCCAGCGTGCTGGACGACCTCGGCGCGGGCCAGTTCGTCACCGTCGGCTGGTCCGGCGGCGGGCCGCACGCGCTCGCCTGCGCCGCCCGGCTGCCCGGCCGCTGCCTGGCTGCCGCGTCGCTGGCCGGCGTGGCACCCGCTCAGGCGGCCGGCCTGGACTGGCTGGCCGGGATGGGACCGGAGAACATCGAGGAATTCGGCGCCGCCCGCCGCGGTGAGGCGGCGCTGACGGCTTACCTGACCCCGGAGGCGGAGCAGCTGGGCCAGGTCACTGGCGAGCAGGTGGCCGCCGCGCTGGGTGACCTGGTCTCGGCCGCGGACCGGGAGGTGATCACCGCCGGGTTCGCGGATTACCTGGCCGCGGCGTTCCGGGCCGCGCTGAGCACCGGGATCGCCGGCTGGCTGGAGGACGACCTGGCCTTCGTGACCGGCTGGGGCTTCCCGGTGGAGCAGGCCGGGCAGGTGCCGGTGGCCGTCTGGCAGGGCAGCGAGGACCGGATGGTGCCGGCCGCCCACGGTGCCTGGCTGGCCGGGCATATCCCCGGGGCGCGGGCCCACCTGCTGGACGGGGAAGGCCACCTGACCGTGGCCATCCGCGGCTTCGGCGCCGTCCTCGACGACCTGCTCGACCTGGCCAGTCCGGCTGGCCGCCCGGCCGGCCCCGGGACCCGGCCCACCGCGGGCTGACCAGGCCCGGGAAAGGCGGCTCCGGGGGTTGCCCGGGGTCAGGGGTGCAGGGCGAGGCCCCGGCACACCTTGTCCACCGCGTTGCGCGGGCCATGCACCGCGATCCCGGCCAGCCGCAGCGCCCCGGCGGGCACGGCCTGGACTACGGCCCGGTTGTCATCGTCGTGCCCGGTGCTGAACATCTCCTCGGTGTAGATCGCGGCGGCCATGTCCCGGCTGACCGCGCGCTCCCGGACCATGCCCAGCCGGGCGGCGTCCCCGGTGTAGACGAGGACCGGCTGGCGGAACAGCTCCAGGTACCGGTGGCCCGAGGCATCCTCGTACGGCTTCCCGATGGTTTCGCCGAACGCCGCCGCGATCCCGCTGGCCAGGAATGCGGTCACGTTGAGCTGCTGCCAGACGGCCAGGTCATCGCGCACCACGATGGCGATCTTCGTGTCGAAACGCATGGTGCCAGTCTCGGCCACCGCAGCCCAGGCGGTCTTGAACGGTGGTGCGGGGCGGCGGGCCCCGGTGAGCCGGCATACTGGAGGGGTGACTGCCGACGGCGCAGCCGACTGGTCCCGGTACTGGCGCTGCGCGGATGAACCGCTGGAAGCGATGCACGCCCAGTTCGCCGGGCACGTGTACCACCGGCACAGTCACGACAGCTACTCGTTCGGGGTGACCGAGTGGGGCGCCCAGTCGTTCACCTGCCGGCACGCCACGCATACCAGCGCGGCCGGCATGGTGATGGCGTTCAACCCGGATGACCCGCACGACGGGCACGCGACCACCGACCGCGGCTTCCGCTACCGGATGATCCACATCGGCCCCGGCCTGGTCACCGACGTGCTCTCCGACATCACCGGCCGCCCGGCCGGCCGGCTGCTGTTCGCCCGGCCGGTGCTCCAGGACCCCGGGCTGGCCCGGGTCCTGTGCCGGCTGCATGCCACGCTGTCCGCGCGGGCCAGCCCGCTGGAGCGGGCGGAGCGGCTCACGGCGGCGGTGGCGGCCGCGGCCCGGTTCGCGGTGCACTGCCCGCCCGAACTGGCCGGCCCGGGCCCCGGGGCCGGCCTGGGCAGCGGCGAGATCACCCGGGCGGCGGGGCTGGTCCGCGAGTTCCTGGACGCCCACTACGCCGATCAGGTCACCGGCGGTGAGCTGGCCGCCGCCGCCGGGCGCAGCCGTTACGCTGCCTACCGGGCGTTCTGTGCCGCCTGGGGGCTGCCCCCGAGCGAGTACCAGCGGCTGCTCCGGCTGCGCGCCGCCCGCCGCTGCCTGGCCGCGGGCATGCAGCCGGCCGAGGCGGCCAGCGCGGCCGGGTTCGCCGACCAGGCGCACCTCACCCGCTGGTTCCGCCGCTGCTACGGGATCACCCCCGCCGAATTCCGCCGCGCTGCCGGGTGACCTGCGGCCCGGCCGGGGGCTAGGAGCGCTGCTGGGCGGTCAGTTCCCCCGTGCTGAGCGGGGGGAGGGTGATGGTGAAGCGGGTGGTGCCGGGCTGGCTGTCGAGGTGGACGGTGCCGCCGTGGGCGGTGGTGACGGCGTCGACGATGGCCAGGCCGAGTCCGGTGCTGGCGGCCTGGCCGGCCTGGTGGCTGCGGGCGGAGTCGCCGCGGACGAACCGTTCGAACAGGGTGGGCTGCAGGTCGGGGGGGATGCCGGGGCCGTTGTCGGTGACGGAGAGCTGGACGGTCCCCGGGCCGGCCGGGACGGCCGGGGTGGTGGTGAGCGAGACGGTGACGGTGGTGCCGGGCGGGGTGTGCCTGGCGGCGTTGCTCATCAGGTTGGCCAGGACCTGGTGCAGCCGGTGCTCGTCCCCGCGGACCTGGACTGGCTCGTCGGGCAGTTCGAGCAGCCAGCGGTGGCCGGGGGCGGCGACCCGGGCGTCGCTGGTGGCGTCGATGGCCAGCCGGGTCAGGTCGACGGGTTCGCGGGCCAGCGGCCGCCCGGCGTCGAGCTGGGCCAGCAGCAGCAGCTCATCGACCAGCACGCTCATCCGGGAGGACTCGGCTTCGACCCGGCGCAGCGCGTGCTCGATGTCGCTGGGCACCGGGCCGGGATGGCGCAGCGCCAGCTCTGCGTAGCCGCGGATGGCGGCCAGCGGGGTGCGCAGCTCGTGGCTGGCGTCCGCGGCGAACCGGCGCAGCCGGGCCTCGGAGGCGGCCCGCCGGGCCAGCGCCGATTCCACGTGCCCCAGCATCCGGTTGAACGCCGCGCCGACCTGGCCCACCTCGGTCCGCGGGTTGGCGTCGGGCACCCGGTCCGGCAGCGTCACCTGGCCACTGGCCAGCGGCAGCCGCGTCACCCGGGTCGCCGTCACCGCCACCCGCCGCAACGGCCGCAACGACAACCGGACAAAACCCGTCCCCAGCAACCCCGTCAACACCAACGCCGCCGAGAACGCCGCTATCTCGGCGATCTCCACCCGGCGCAGTGTGGCCTCCATGGTGGCCAGCGGCAGGCCGGTGATCAGCACGTCGTTGTCCTGGCCGGGGATCGCGGTGAGCCGGTAGTCACCGCCGACCGAGGGCAGGTCCAGGGTGTAGTACTGGCCGTTGGGCGGCAGCTTGACCAGCTTGGCCTGGTCGGCGGCGGACAGGTGCGCGGACCCGTTGATGATGCCCTGGTTGGTGACCTGCCCGTCCTTGACCCGGGCGCCGAACGTGCCCGTGCTCAGCCCGGGCGTCTTGTTGCAGTTGCCAGGAGGCGTGCCCGGGGGCAGCTGCGCCTGGTCCTCCTGCTCTTCCATGCAGGCGGCGTACCGGCCCCCGGCGGCCTGCAGCTGGAGGTCCATCTGGTTCAGCAGGGTGTGGCTGAGCACCAGGTAGGTCACCACGCCCACGCCGGCGCAGGCCAGCGCGAGCAGGGCGAGCAGGCCGGTGATGAGCCGGCCGCGCAAGGTGCGCCCGGCCAGCCAGCGGCGCACCGGGCCGGGCCCGCGGGGCGCGCTGGGCCGGGTACTCATGGCCTGCCCTTAGCCCGCCGGTTTGAGGACGTAGCCGACGCCGCGGACGGTGTGGATCAGCGGCTCCCGGCCGGCGTCGATCTTCTTGCGCAGGTAGCTGATGTACAGCTCGACCACGTGGGCCTGCCCGCCGAAGTCGTAGTTCCACACCCGGTCCAGGATCTGGGCCTTGGACAGCACCCGGCGCGGGTTGCGCATCAGGAACCGGAGCAGCTCGAACTCGGTGGCCGTCAGGTCGATGAGGTCGTCGCCGCGGCGGACTTCGCGGGCGTCCTCGTCCACGGTCAGGTCGCCGACCACCAGCAGGGTCTCGCCGCGGGCCCGGGCCAGGCCGGCCCGGCGGAGCAGGCCGCGCAGCCGGGCCAGCACCTCTTCCAGGCTGAACGGCTTGGTCACGTAGTCGTCGCCGCCGGCGGTGATCCCGGCCACCCGGTCATCGACGGCGTCCTTGGCCGTGAGGAACAGCACGCACACGTTGGGGGCGCCCTGGCGGACCCGGCGGAGCACTTCCAGCCCGTCGAAGTCGGGCAGCATGATGTCCAGCACGATGGCGTCGGGCCGGAACTCCCGGGCCGCGCGGACCGCCGACGCGCCGTCGCCCGCCGTCTGGATCTCCCAGCCCTCATAGCGCAAGACGCTGGCCAGCAGCTCGGCCAGGCTGGGTTCGTCGTCGACCACCAGCACCCGGATCGGGCTGCCGTCCAGCCGCCTGATCGGTGCCGCCTGCGCCGACCCGCCCGGTTGCGCCACCTGCATCTCGCTCGTCATTTTTCCAGTATGTGCACAGAGGCTACAGAGAATTTCTGCGCATCCTCTGAATTCCCGCTGAGCCGGGAGGCTAGTCCTGGCGCCAGGCCAGGCCCTAGCCGGCCAGTGCGGGGAGGGTGATGGTGAAGCGGGTGGTGCCGGGCTGGCTGTCGAGGTGGACGGTGCCGCCGTGGGCGGTGGTGACGGCGTCGACGATGGCCAGGCCGAGTCCGGTGCTGGCGGCCTGGCCGGCCTGGTGGCTGCGGGCGGAGTCGCCGCGGACGAACCGTTCGAACAGGGTGGGCTGCAGGTCGGGGGGGATGCCGGGGCCGTTGTCGGTGACGGAGAGCTGGACGGTCCCCGGGCCGGCCGGGACGGCCGGGGTGGTGGTGAGCGAGACGGTGACGGTGGTGCCGGGCGGGGTGTGCCTGGCGGCGTTGCTCATCAGGTTGGCCAGGACCTGGTGCAGCCGGTGCTCGTCCCCGCGGACCTGGACTGGCTCGTCGGGCAGTTCGAGCAGCCAGCGGTGGCCGGGGGCGGCGACCCGGGCGTCGCTGGTGGCGTCGATGGCCAGCCGGGTCAGGTCGACGGGTTCGCGGGCCAGCGGCCGCCCGGCGTCGAGCTGGGCCAGCAGCAGCAGCTCATCGACCAGCACGCTCATCCGGGAGGACTCGGCTTCGACCCGGCGCAGCGCGTGCTCGATGTCGCTGGGCACCGGGCCGGGATGGCGCAGCGCCAGCTCTGCGTAGCCGCGGATGGCGGCCAGCGGGGTGCGCAGCTCGTGGCTGGCGTCCGCGGCGAACCGGCGCAGCCGGGCCTCGGAGGCGGCCCGCCGGGCCAGCGCCGATTCCACGTGCCCCAGCATCCGGTTGAACGCCGCGCCGACCTGGCCCACCTCGGTCCGCGGGTTGGCGTCGGGCACCCGGTCCGGCAGCGTCACCTGGCCACTGGCCAGCGGCAGCCGCGTCACCCGGGTCGCCGTCACCGCCACCCGCCGCAACGGCCGCAACGACAACCGGACAAAACCCGTCCCCAGCAACCCCGTCAACACCAACGCCGCCGAGAAGACGATGATCTCGGTCAGCTCCACCTCCCGCAGGGTGGACTGGACCGGGGCCAGCGGGAGCCCGGTGACCAGGGTGGTGCCATCGTGCCCCGGCCGGGCCATCAGCTGGTAGGGGCCGATCATGCTGAGCGGCACCGAAGCCGGAGCGCCGGAGGTGCGCAGCGCCATCAGGGCCGTCCGGTCGGCCGGGGTCAGGTGGCAGTCGCCACCGGCCACCGTGGGATCGTGCACCACGGCGCCGCCGATCGAGGCGCTGAACGTGTGCGGGCCCTGCTCCTGCCCGCACATCTGCGGGCCATCGGGGACGTTGTCGTTGTCCTGATCGCTGTCCCGGGCCGGCTGGCCCCCGCCGCGGGGCCCGTGACCGCTGTCCACCGGACCCGACTCCAGGCAGCTGCCGTACCGCACGCTGACCGCGCTGAGCTGCTGGTTCAGCTGGCTCATCAGCGCTTTCTGCAAAGCTACATATGTAGTCAGGCCGATGGCAGCACAGGCCACCGCGAGCAGGGCAAGCAGGCCGGCGATGAGCCGGCCGCGCAGCGTGCGCGGGCCGAACTGGCCAGGCCGCGCTGCCGCCCGCCGCTCCGCGGCGGCGTCCGGGGTGGTCATGAGATCCCTCAGCGTGCGGGTCGGGGGGCGGGGCGGCGCCACGGCGGGGGAGGGCAGGCCGGTGGCTCATTGTAGGGCCGGCCCCGGCTCAGGACGCGGGCAGCAGCCTGAGCGCCAGTACCGGGCAGTCGGTCACGGCCCGGCGGACGTGCCGGTCGAGAGACCTGGGCACCGGGCCGTCAGCCACGATCGGGTACCCCCACTCATCCAGCGTTATCAGCTCGGGCAGCAGCTCGGCGCACAGGCCGTGGCCCGAGCAGATGGTCGGATCGACGCGCAGCTGCTTCGTCATCCCCGGTCAGCTCCAGTCCGCGGCGCTCAGCGCGGTGCCGGCGGGCAGCGGCAGGAACGGCCGCCGCGCAGGGTCCACACACCGGCCCTGGCCGTGGTTCGTGATCTCATCGCGGAACACGTGCAGCGCGCTGCGGATGAACCGGACGCTGCCGTCGGGGTGATGGCAGGCTCCCCGGCCCTGCACCAGGGCGGCCCAGCGGAACATGTCAGTGACCGCCCGCGGGTCCGGCCGCGGCCGGGCGATCTCGTCCATGGCGGCGGCGATCCGGGGCAGGCCGTTGAAGCACGGCCCGCACTGCCCGGCGGACTCCAGCGCGAGAAACCGGGCCACCCGGGCCGCCTCAGCGATGCCGCAGCAGTCGGCCGGCAGGGCCACCAGGACGCCCGCACCCACGAACGCGCCGGCCGGCTGCAGGTCCACGTTGCTCAGCGTCATCCGGGCCGCGTCCGCGGCAGGCAGCCAGGCCCCGTGGTAGCCCCCGCTGAGCACCGCCTGGACCTGCCCGTCCAGAGCGAGCAGGCTGTGCAGCGGGGTGCCAAGCCCGGTTTCCAGCACGTCCCGGCGGCCGTCGGCCTGGTGCAGGGTGCACAGCATGCTGCCGGGCTCGGCGGCCGTGCCGGCCGCGCGGAACCAGGCCGCCCCGAACCGGGCGATCAGGGCCAGGTGAGCCAGCGTCTCCACGTTCTGCACCAGGGTGGGACGGCCGACCACGCCGCGCTCGAACACCATGGGCGGCTTGAACCGCGGCATGGCAGGCCCGCCGTTCACCCGGCTGGCCAGGGCCGATTCCTCACCGGCCAGGAACCGGGGCGGCGCGTCGATGATCTCCACCATGGCCTGGTCGAGCCCGGCCGCGGCGCGCTGGGCCACGGCCGAGCGGAGCCGGTCCTGCAGCCGCGGGTGGCGGTGCAGATAGAGCCCGACCGTGGCCGAGCCAACCGCTTCGGCGGCAAGCTGCAGGCCGTCCAGGACCAGGTGCGGGGAGATCCACAGCAGCGACTTGTCCTTGTCGCTGGCGGGCTCGCCCTCGGCGCCGTTCCCGATCACCACCGGCCTGGTGCCCGCGTGTGCCACCGCGGCCAGCTTGCGATGGACCGGGAAGGCGGCCCCGCCGCGGCCGGTGAGGCCCGCGGCCTTGAGCACCGGGATCAGCCGCCCGGCCTGCCCGAGGTAAGGCGGGGCGCCGTAGCGGTCCAGGTGGGTCCGCAGATCGACCGGCACGGCCCCGTGGGCGGGCAGCAGCCGGGGCAGCCCGGCGTCGGTGCCGCCCGGCCGGGGCGGCCGGCCGTGCTCCGGGGCTGGGTGCGGCACGGTGGTGCCATAGGTCATCGCGTATCGGCTTTCGTGAGTCGGTCAGCGGATGTGCTCGCGGGGCCCGCGCCGGGCCGGGGCGCGGACGCTGCGCGGCGACATCATGTCGAGGGTGGCGGCGGCGCGCTCCTCGCGCGGCAGCTCCCGGCCGGCCTGGGAGATGCGCCAGATGACCGAGCCCGCCACCGCCAGCGCGCAGCCGATGGCCAGGTAGAGCAGGACGCCCTGGTGCAGGTCAGTGCTGCTGGTCAGGCTGTGCACCAGGGCTGACCCCCAGGCCAGGTAGGCGAGCCAGTGCACAGCACGCCACAGCCGCCGGTTCATCCGGGCCCGGGCCAGGCTGGTCAGGATCAGCGCGAGCACGACGTCGAGCGAGATCGCGCCCAGGCCGAGCCACAGCGGCTTGTACGGCGACGCGAACGGGATCACGGCCGCGGCCAGCCCGATGGTGACGTACGGATCGGCCACCGCGGTGATGACGTGCACCGCGACGAACAGCACGCCGAGCAGAGACAGGTTGCGGTGCAGCCCGGTGACCGCAAACCGGGGCAGCCCGGGCAGCCGTCCCTGCCGGTTGACCAGCACGCCGAGCAGCGTCACCCCGGTGAGCAGGAGCAGGCTCACCACCCCGGTGGCCCGGCTCGCGTACCAGAGCGCGGTGCTCTGCGTGATCCCGTTCATGCCCGTCCTTCTAACCGGTCTTCGGTCCCGATGCTAAGCATCACCGGCCGGGTGCAGGCTGCCCTATGGCGTGTCTCTCAATTCCCTCTGAACGCTGACCAGCCCGGTTCGGCCCTGGCCGGCCAGGCTGCCCGCCGTATTCGGCATATATACGATACGGATGCCAGCACGCCGAGGAGGCCGCATGCCCGTACCGCCAGCGCGGCGGCGGCTGGCCGGCGGCATCCTGGTGGACATCGGGCCGCTGCGGCGGCACCGCGACTTCCGCCGGCTATGGGCCGGGCAGCTGGTGTCCCAGCTGGGCAGCCAGCTCACCGTCGTGGCGGTGTCCTACCAGACGTACCGGCTCACCGGCTCGACCGCCATGGTCGGCCTGGTCAGCCTGGGCCAGCTCATCCCGCTGCTGGCCGGGTCGCTGATCGGCGGGCCGCTGGTGGACGCCTGGGACCGGCGGCGGGTCATGCTGTTCACCCAGCTCATGCTCGCGGCCGGCTCGGCCGGGCTGGCCATTAATGCGCTGGGCGGCCAGCTGCTCTGGCCGGTGTTCGCCTGCACCGCCGGGGCCGCCGCGTTCCAGGGCCTCGACTGGTCGGCCCGGCGCGCCTCGCTGCGCCGGCTGGTACCGCCGCCGGACCTGCCCGCCGCGCTGTCCGTGCAGTCGGCCGCGTTCCAGCTGGCCACCGTGGCCGGCCCGGCGGCGGCCGGGCTGCTCATCGCGCACACGGGCCTCGGCCTGGTGTACGGGCTGGACGTGGCGTCGTTCGCGGTGGCGTTCGGCACCGTGGCGCTGCTGCCGCGGCTGCCACCCGAGCACGGCGGCCAGCCGGCCAGCCTCGCCTCGCTGGCCGGCGGCATCCGGTACCTGCGCTCCAGCCAGCCGCTGGCCGGCGTGTTCCTGATCGACCTGGGGGCCATGGTGTTCGGCCTGCCGCGGGCGCTGTTCCCGGCGCTGGCCGCCACCGTGTTCGGCGGGGGCGCGGCGACCGTCGGCTACCTGAACGCGGCGCCCGGCGCTGGGGCGCTGCTCGGCTCGCTGCTCACCGGCCGGGTCAGCCGGGTGCACGGGGCGGGCCGGGCGGTGGTCATCTGCGTCGCGGTGTGGGGCCTGGCTATCACCGGCTTCGGGCTGGTCCACTGGCTGCCCGCGGCGCTGGTGCTGCTGGCCACGGCGGGCGCGGCCGACGTGCTCTCGGCCGTGTTCCGGATGGTCATCGTGCAGCAGGTGACCCCGGGCCAGCTGCAGGGCCGGGTGAACAGCCTCATGTACGCAGGCATCCAGGGCGGCCCGCGGCTGGGCGATGCCGAGGCCGGGGCGGCGGCGGCCATTGGCGGCCCGTCGTTCGCGGCCTGGTCGGGCGGGCTGCTCAGCATCGCCACCGCCCTGGTGATCTGCTGGCTCCGGCCGGGGATCTGGCGTTATGACGCGCGCACCGTGAGCCCGCCACTGGCCACCGGTGAGGCCGCCGGGCAGGCCGGCTAACCAGGTCAGGAGCCGCCGGACGTGCCGTGCGGCGGGGCCGCGCTGGGCGCCGGCGCTGGCGCCGGGGCCGTGCTGGCCGGGGCGGCGGGTGCGGCCGATGCGCGGCCCGGGCTGGCGTGGTGGTGCCGGTGCCGCCGCCCGTGGCCAGTGCCAGCGGTCGCGGATGCCCTGGGCGCCGCGGCGGTGGACGGTGCGGCCTGGCTGCTGGCGGCGGGCGCCGTGCGCGGGGCACTGGCCGGCCGCGGGCTGGCCGTGGTGTGCGTGGCGCCAGGCAGGATGAACGCCACCGCGCCGGCCGTCAGCACACCCGCCGCGCCGACCGTGGCCGTCGCGGCCCGCAACTGGCCCTGGCTGCGATCGCGCCGGGCCATCGCGGCGCGCAGTTCCCGCGTGCGGCGGTGGTTCATCAGGTCCTCTGGGCTACTCGGCGGGCCATCCGGCAATGGTCTGCACGTTACCGGCTACATCTACCAGCCGGGCGGGCAGGTCAAGATTTGCCAGCCAGCCGGCTGCCTGGTGCCCCCGGATAATGGCCGCGGTGCTGGCCGTGTTGGCGTCGGCGCAGGTGGCCGCGGCCACCGACGCGGTCCGCCAGACCACCGGGGCGGGCAGGCCGGTGCGCGGGTCGAGGATGTGATGCAGCGTGGTCCCGCCGCGCCGCCAGCGCCGGGCGGTGGTGCTGGACGTGGCCAGCCCGCCCTCCCGGATGGCCACGACCGCCGCGGGTCCCGGCGGCGGGTCCTCCGGGCGCCCGGTGACGTCCTGCACCCGGATCCGCCAGCCGCCGTCCGGTGGCTCACCAGCGACCGCGATGTCCCCGCCCAGGCCCACCAGCACCCCGCAGCCCAGCGCGTCGGCCAGCCGGGCGGCCGAGCGGTCCGCGGCCCATGCCTTGGCGGTCGCGCCGAGGTCCAGGCTCATCCCGGGGGGCAGGGTGAGCAGCCGGCCCGGTTCGTCGAAGCTCACCTGGCGCCAGCCGGGCGCGGCCCGCACGGTCAGCCTGACCGGCGGGCCGTCGGCCGGCACCAGCGCGAAGTCGCGGTCGTAGCCGATGGCGGTCAGGGCTTCGCCGACCGTCGGATCGACGTCGCCGCCGGTCAGCCGGGCCGCGCGCAGCGCGACGGCCACCGCCTCGGTGAGCAGCGGGCTGAGCTGCACCGGCCCGGGCTGGCGTTCGGCTGCCAGCAGCATCAGCTCGGAGTCGGGCCGGAACCGGCTGCACGCCGCGTCCACCGCGGCGAGATCCGCCGCCAGCAGGCGGCGGCCCTGGCCGAGCTGGGCGGGGTCGGTTACGAGCAGCCAGACCTGGGTGCCCAGCGCGGTCCAGTCCGCTGACGCCGGGGCATCGTGGCCCGCGGCGGCGGACTCCATCATGATCCTCCCGAGGTGACCCCGGCCGACCCGGAGCTGGACGACGGCGCCGACGACGACCCGAGCGAGCCCCCACTCGACGAGGACGACCCTGAGCTGGACGAGGACGACGAGCCTGAAGCCGATGACGAGCCCGAGGCGGAGCCGGTGCCTGCCGATGACCCGCCGGATACCGCCGCGTGCCCGGTGCTGGTCCTGGCCGCGGACCCGGCGGCACTGGTGGTGCTCCCGTGGGTCATGGCCGGGAGCCCCGCCGCCACGACGCCGGTCACGGCCACCCCCAGGATGCCGGCGCCCATGGTGGCCGTGCGGAGCCGCCGGCGGGCGCGGTCGCGGGCCACCACCGCGGACACGGTGCGCTCGTCGCTGTTCATGGAAAGCACTCCTCTCTCGGGCGCTGACCTGTTCAGTGTCGGCGCCGCTGATCTGGCCACACTGGGCGGTTCCTCTCCGGCCGCTCTGAGTTGGCCGGGGCCCTAGGTCCCCGGCAAAGGGGGCGGAAAGCACTGCCGGCCCGGCTGTCCGGGCCGCACCCTGACAGGGAGCGGGAGGGGAGACATGTCCGACACCCCCGGCGCGGCAGGCGGCCCGGCGCTCAGCCGCGAGCAGGTCCACCACCTGGTCGCCATTGCGGCGCGCGCCCCGTCCGTGCACAACACCCAGCCGTGGTGGTTCCACCCGGGCCCGGCCGGCCTGGAACTGCACGCCGACCGGAGCAGGCAGCTCACGGCCGTCGACCCGGACGGCCGCGAGCTGCTGATCAGCTGCGGCGGCGCCCTGTTCGGGCTGCGCCTGGCCGCCCGGCAGCTCGGCTACCTGCCGGAGGTAGAGGTGCTGCCCGACCGCAGGCAGCCTGACCTGCTGGCCCGGGTCCGGCTCGGCCGCGAGGTCCCGCTCGAGCACGGTGAGTGGGCCATGCTCGCGGCGGTGCCGCACCGGCATACGCACCGGGGCGCGTTCAGCCCGGAGCCGCTGCCAGCCGGCCTGCTACCGGGCCTGCAGCACGACGCGATCGCGGAGGGGGCGACCCTGATCCTGCTCGATCAGGCCGGGCAGGCCCGGATGCGCCGGCTGGCCACGGTGGCCGCCCGGTGGCAGCAGCGGAACGCCTCGGTCCGCGCCGAGCTGGCCCGGTGGACCCGGGAGGAGGGCAGCCCCGAACGTGACGGCGTGCCCGCGCATGCCTACCCGGCCAGCCTCCCGGCGTGGGGCGAGCCGGCCGAGCCGCCCGCCGGGAAGCTGGCCGAGCGTGACTTCGACCTCGGCCGCGGTGCCGGGCGGCTGGAGCCCGGCGGTGCCCCGCCCGCCGCCAGCGCGGTCCTGATCACCGTGGCGGACGGGCCGGCTGACTGGCTGCGCGCGGGCCAGGCGCTGAACCGGATGCTGATCCATGCCGCGGGCAGCTGGGTGTTCGCCGCGCTGAACACCCAGCCGATGGAATCGGCGCCGGTCCGGGCCCTGGTCCGGGACCGGTTGCGGCTGCCCGGCGCGCCGCAGATGCTGCTCGAGTTCGGCCGCGCGCACACCGCGCCGGCCACCGCGCGCCGCCCGGCCGAGGACCTGCTCAGCTGACCTGGGCGGCCGGGCCGGCCGGCTAGCCGGGGCCCAGGACGCGGGCCAGCTTGGACGCGGACCGGGACGGCTCGGCGCCGGCCGCCCGCAGCTGGGCGGCCACGGCGTTGAGCAGGTCACGGGAGCCGGACACCAGTTCCACCTCCACCTCCCGCCAGTTCTCAGCCAGCCGCCAGCGGGCCGGGTCGGCCGGATCTGGCCGGGAGCCGGCCACCGTGTCATCGGCGATCTCGGCCAGGACCTGGCCCGGCTCACCGACCAGCCGCCGCACGGTGCGGCGGGTCTCCAGCCGGGCCACCGGCCGCAGCGGCTCACCGCCGGTCCACGGCGCGACCTCCCCGGCGATCTCGCCCGGCACTTCCTGCTCCGCCTCACCCAGCGGGAAATGCACCTCGCGGCGGGTGTCCACGCTGACCGGGAACTTGATGTGCCAGCCCGCATCGGTGCCCCCGGTGCGGCGGCGCAGCGTGATCGGTGCCCTGGCCAGCCGCAGCCCTGGGGTGTCGAAGTAGGTCGCGGACAGGTGCAGCACGTCCGGCGGCGTCTCGCTGGCCACCCCCGGCCCGGTCAGGCCGGGCAGCACGAAGCCGGCCGGCACGTCGAACTTCTGCTCGGTCTCGATCAGTTCCTGCTCGCCTTCGCTGGCCATGTTCTGAGGCTACGAGGCGGGGCCGGGCCGGCGCATCCGCAGGCCGAATTCTCCCGCGTAACGGCAAACGCGTATCCGAAGATCCGGCGCGGCCGGCGGTTTGCGCGCTCGGCGCCTGGTGACAGTGCCACACTCCAGATAACGCTCCGTATCCGAGTGCTGATGGCAGGGGACATGGCCCACGATCGCGGCAGCCTGGGCAGGCCATCGCGGCGGGGTGCTGGCCGCAGCGGCAGGGGTCATGGCCGGGGGCAGCGCACGGCCTATGGCGGTGGCCTCAGGACGGGGGGCAACGGCATGGGTCTCAGCGCGGACATCGACGGCGCCGCGGCAGGCTATGAGGCGGTCAGCCTGCCGCGGCGGCCCGCGGACCTCCCCGGGGCGGGCGGCCTGGACGGGGCGGTGCTGTGCCGCCGCAGTGCCCGCCCGACCAGGCGGGCGGTGATCTACCTGCACTGCAGGGACGATCCGTTCGTGCCCGCCAGCGTGGCCACCTGGTTCACCGAGCGGGGGTTCCACTTCTACGCGGCCGACCTGCGCCGGCTGGGCGACGCCGGCCGCGCGGGCACTAATCGCGGGGACACCAGCCGGGGGCCGGGCGGCCGCTCCGTCCAGGACTGCGCGGCCGAGCTCAGCGCCTATTTCGCCTGCCTGGACACGGCTGAGCAGCACGTCCGGGACGCTGACGGGATGGAGACGGTGGTGCTCAGCGCGCACGCCACCGGGGCGCTGGTGGCCGCGCTGTGGTGTCACGCCCGGCGCGGGCGCCGCCCCGCGGACGCGCTGATCATGGCCGGCCCGGCGCTGCGTCCCCGGTCATGGCTGGCCCGGATGACCGGCCGCCGCACCCCACCGCTGCTCACGGTGATCCGCCGCCGGGTGCGCCGTGGCCTGGACATCAGCTGCCCGGTGCTGGTGCTCTGCCCGGCCCGGGACTGGGACGCGCCGGGCGGCAGGAGCGGGCTGCCCGCGTTGCCGGGACTGGCCGGCGGCCAGGCGACCATCCGGCTCGGGCCGCACGTTACGTGGCGCAAGCTGGACGACACCGTCCCGGGTGGGCCGTGGCTCGGCCAGATCCTCGACGAGCAGGGCCGGTGGCTGGGTGCCTACCTGTCCAGCCAGATCCGCGACCAGCTGCTGTGACGCCGCCGCCCCGGCCCGGCCAACCTTTCACGTGCCTGGTCCACTAGGACCACGACAAAACGGGCATCTGCTGCACCAGATCCGTGCAAAGTGGGACCGGGCCGGTCTGGACGGCCCCGGCGCCGGTGCTGCTGTGGCCCAGGGGACCGGTGGGAGCAATGGGAACCGTGTCATGCCTGGATCCGCGCCATGCCAGCGCCAGCTCCAGCGAGCTGGGCGGTCAGCTTACTTGCACCGTGACACTCGGGTACCCGGAGGCGCCGTTCGGCTCGGGCGGCTCCTGCAGCGCGGTCTGGGTGTAGCCGGTCGCGTCGGTGGCCCGGGCCTCGATGGTGTGCGTGCCAGGGGCGGCGTCCCACTGCCACACCCACTGCCGCCAGGTGTCGATGCCGGGCACCGCGGCCAGCTGAGCCTGCTGCCACGGCCCCCGGTCCACCCGGACGTGCACCGCGTCGATGCCCTTGTGCTGGGCCCAGGCCACGCCGGCCACCGCGGCCCGGCCCGCGGACACCGCGCTGTTGGGCACGTCGATCCGGGACTCGGTCTTGATCGGCGCCTGCTGCGACCAGCCCCGCACCGACCAGTAGGCCGACTCCGCGGCGTACGTGGTCACCTTGATGTCGGTCACCCACTTGCAGGCCGACACGTAGCCGTACAGGCCGGGGACCACCATCCGCACCGGGAAGCCGTGCGCGACCGGCAGCGCGGTGCCGTTCATGGCCATGGCCAGCAGGGCGTCCCGCCCGTCCAGCACGGTGGCGATGGGAGTGCCGGACGTGAAGCCGTCGACCGACGTGCACAGCAACTGGTCCGCGCCGGCCTGCACCCGGGCCATCCGGAGCAGGCTGGCCAGGCTCGCGCCCAGCCACCTGGCGTTGCCGATGTACGGCCCGCCGACTGGGTTGGACACACAGGTGAGCGTGACGTAGTCCTCGATCAGCGGCCGGCGGAGCAGCTCGTCGAAGCTGAGCGTGATCTCCCGGTCCACCATGCCGTGGATGCGCAGCTGCCAGCTCTGCGGCGCCACCTGCGGCAGGATCAGCGCCGTGTCCACCCGGTAGAACGCGCCGTTCGGCGTGATGAACGGGGTCAGGCCCCTGACGTCGGGGTGCGTGCCGGGGGGCAGCGGCGGCGCCGGGTGCGCGGGCCGCGGGAAACGGATGCTGGCCTGCGCGGCGGACACGTTGGACCGCTCGGCCAGCGCCCGGCCGGCCAGCGCGCTGACCCCGCCCGCGGCCAGCGCGATGCCGCTGGCGGCCAGGAACCCGCGCCGGCCCGGCTGCCAGCCGTCCGGCGGCTGGCCGGCCCCGCCGCCCGCCCGGCCGGGCGGGCGGCCACCAGCCCCGCGGGCCGGCCCGCCGCTTACCGCGCCCGCGCCCACTGGCGTGGCCGCGGGCCGGCCCGGCACCCAGTCCAGCGGCCCGCGCTCGCGGCCGGCCGGGGCCGGCCCGGCGTCCCCGGCTGGTTCCGCGGTCCCCGGCCCGGGCCCGGCCACGTCCGCCGCTCCCGCGGCGGGCCCGGCCACGTCCCGCGCGGCGCCCGGAGCGGCCGGCGCCGCGGCGGCGCTGCGGTGCGCCACCCGGACCAGCCAGCGCAGCGTGTACGCCCCGGCCAGCGCGCCGATGAGCGTCGGCAGCACATCCACCGGCGAAGCGTTCGGCCTGGTCAGCGCGCCGGCAAGGCCGATAACGGCGAAGATGGCCAGGCCGGCGTAGCCGTAGCTGAGCCGCCGCATGGCGGCCACGCCAAGGCCCGCGGCGAGCACCGCGAGCACGATCAGCATGCCGACGACCAGCGCCTTCTTGTCGTTCGAGCCGAACGTGGCGATGGCGAAGTTCTTGACCGGGGGCGGAGTATTGTCTATGGCCAGGCCGCCGACCGCCGCCACCGGCGAGCCCTGCGGCCGGCCTATCCCAGCGACAAGCTGGGCCACCCCGAGGGCGACCCAGGCGGTGAGCAGACCGGCCCACACGCCCCGGGCGATCCCGGGAGAGTGCTCAGGAGCTTTCACAGAAGCTATTCGTAGCCTAGGGACAACCGGATTGCCGCAGATCACCGTGGTTGGCAAGCCAAGCGTAATGCGGTGACGAATAAGGGATATGGCGATGACCGACGGCCAGCCGCAGGCTTCCCCGGACGGGCGGGGCGCTGGCCGCCCCGGCCCGGCGCAGGCGGAGCTGGCCGTGCTGCTCGGCCGGGTGGCGCGCGGTGACAGCGCGGCCTTCGGTGTGGTGTATGACCAGGTCGCCGGGCAGGTGTTCGGGCTGGCGCGGACCGTGCTGCGGGATCCCGCGCAGGCCGAGGAAGTGTGCCAGGACGTCCTGCTGGAAGTGTGGCGCAACGCGGCCCGGTTCGATACCCGCCGCGGCACCGCGATGGCGTGGCTGATGACACTGGCGCACCGCCGCGCAGTGGACCGGGTCCGCGCCCAGCAGGCGGCCACCGACCGGGAGCAGCGGGCGGCCCGCCCGGAGATCTCCTACGACAGCGTGGCCGAGGCGGTCGAGGCCCGGCTGGACGCGGAACGGGTCCGCCGCTGCCTGGGCAGCCTGACCGAGCTGCAGCACGAGTCGATCACTCTTGCGTACTACCAGGGCCGCACTTACCGTGAGGTGGCTGCCCTGCTCAACGTGCCGGTCGGCACCGTGAAGACGCGGATGCGGGATGGGCTGATCCGGCTCCGCGACTGCCTGGGGGTGGATTAGCCGTGGCCACGTTCAGGTTCCGCCGGCCCGATCCGCACACACTGGCCGGCGCGTATGCGCTGGATGCCCTGGGCGGGACCGACCGGGCCCGATTCGAGCGCCATCTCAGCGCGTGCCCGTCGTGCAGCCAGGAAACCAAGGGGCTGCGGGAGGCGGCCACCCGGCTGGCCGCCACCACGGCCGCCCGCGCGCCGGACGGGCTGCGCGACCGGGTCCTGGCCGCCGCGGCCCGCACCCGGCAGAACCCGCCGTCCGCCACCGAGGTCAAGTCGGCCTGGCCCGGCCGGCGCTGGGGGATGGCCATCGCGTGCGGGGTGCTGGCCGTGGCCCTGGCGGTCGGCGGCCTCGCGTTCCACACCCAGCAGCAGCTCAGCCAGGAGCAGGCCCGGGCCCGGGCCATCGCGGCCGTGCTGAACGCGCCCGACGCGACCATGCTGACCGCCATCGGCGCCCCGCGCGGCACCGCCACCGTGGTCATGTCGCACCAGGACCGCGCGCTCGTGTTCACCGCGGCCCGGCTGCCGGCCCTTCCTTCTTCCGAACGTTATGAACTGTGGCTGATGGGCTCCAGCGGCCCGCGGGCCGCGGGGATGCTGCCCGCGGCGCACGCCGGGCTGACCGCCCCGGTCATCGTGTCCGGCCTGCGGCCCGGGGACAAGGTGGCGCTGACCGTCGAGCCGGCCGCCGGAGCGCGCACGCCCTCCCCGCGGATGATCGTCATGCTGCCGCTGCCGTCCTGACCCGGGGCCGGGCCGGGCTGGGCTGTTTCCGCTCGCCCCACCGGCAGGCTAACGTGGGGACCCGTGAAAGCATCTCCCGAGGCGCAGCAGCGGCTGCTTGAGTTGGCGGACCTCGACGCGGAACTGGCCCGGCTGGAGCACCGGCGGCGAAGCCTGCCCGAGACCGCGGAAGCCGAGCGGCTCGAAGCCCGGGACCGTGAGCTGGGCGACGAGATCGTGACTCTGGAGGCGGCGGAGAAGGATCTCGGCCGGGAACAGGGCAAAGCCGAGGCCGACGTGGACCAGGTCCGCACCCGGATCGAGCGTGATCGCGGGCGGCTGGACGCCGGGACGGTCACCTCGGCGCGGGAACTGGAGACGCTCCAGGCGGAGATCGTGTCGCTGGCCCGCAGGCAGTCCGACCTCGAAGAGGTCGTGCTGGAGGTGATGGAGCGCCGGGAGTCCGCGCAGCACCGGCGGGCCGCGCTGGCGGACGAGCGTTCCGCGCTGGCGGCCGAGCTGGCCCAGGTCGCGGCCCGGCGGGACGCGGCCCTGGGCGAGATCATGGAAGAGGCCGGCAAGGCTACCGACCGGCGAGCGGGCGTGGCCGCCGAAGAGCCGGCCGACCTGCTGAACCTGTACGAGAAGCTGCGGGCCCAGCACGGGGTCGGCGCCGCGGCGCTGCGCCGCGGGCGGTGTGAGGGCTGTCACCTGTCGCTCAACACCGTCGACCTGAACCGGATCCGGGCCGCCGCGCCCGACGAGGTGCTGCGCTGCGAGGAGTGCCGCCGGATCCTGGTCCGCACCCCGGAATCCGGCCTGTGAAACTGATCATCGAGGCGGACGGCGGCTCGCGGGGCAACCCGGGCCCGGCCGGGTACGGGGCGGTGGTCCGCGACGCGGGCACCGGCCAGGTGCTGGCCGAGGTACTCGACAGCCTGGGCACCACCACCAACAACGTGGCCGAGTACCACGGTCTGCTCGCGGGCCTGAAGAAGGCGGCCGACCTGGCCCCCGGTGCTGACGTGGACGTCCGGATGGACTCCAAGCTGGTGGTCGAGCAGATGACCGGGCGCTGGCAGATCAAGCACCCGGCCCTGCAGCCGCTCGCCGCCGAGGCCCGCGCGGTGTCCCGCCGCCTAGGCCGGATCAGCTACCAGTGGGTGCCGCGGGCCCGGAACACACACGCCGACCGGCTGGCCAACCAGGCCATGGACGCGGCGAAACAGCCTGGTGACGGGCGTCCCGCGGGTGCTGCGTGGCGTTCGGGGCAAGAGGCCTCGCCGGGGCCGGACCAGGGCCCGCGCCCCGCGCCGCGGCCGGGCCCGGGCTGGACCGCGGCGCACCGCGACCCGCTGACCACGGTGCTGTTGCGGCACGGCCAGACGCCGCTGTCGACGGAGCGCCGGTTCGCGGGCCGGGGCGACGTCCCGCTCACCGAGACCGGGAAGCTGCAGGCCAAGGCGGCCGCGCAGCGGCTGGCTGCGCGCGGCGGCATCGACCGGGTGGTAACCTCGCCGCTGCAGCGGGCCAGGCTGACCGCGGAGGCGGTGGCGGCGGCTACCGGGGCCCCGGTCGAGGTGGATGACGGCTGGATGGAAACGGACTTCGGCACGTGGGAGGGGCTCAGCTACGCCGAGGCGATGGAGCGCTGGCCGGCCGAGATGACCGCCTGGATGCGGGACACCACCCTGGCCCCGCCGGGCGGCGAGAGCTTCGCGGCGACCAGCCGGCGGGTGCTGGCCGCGCTGGACCGGCTGCTGGCCGGCGGCCGGCCCGGCACGGTCGTCGTGGTCAGCCACGTCTCCCCGATGAAGACCGTGCTGCGACACGCGCTGCTGGCCCCGCCGCCCGCGCTGCGCCGGATGCATCTCGACGTGGCCTGCCTGTGCGAGGTCGACTGGTACCCGGACGGGCCCGCGGTAGTCCGCTCGCTCAACGACACCGGGCATCTTCAGCCGCGCTAACCGGCGTTATGCGCCTAAGCTGAAGCCACGGCGGGCGAGTCGGCCGGGCGGCCGCGCCGGGACCGTGCTTGGCACGGCCGCGGTGAGGAAGGTCCGGGCTCCGCAGGGCAGGGTGGTCGGTAACGCCGACCCGGGGTGACCCGCGGGACAGTGCCACAGAAAACAGACCGCCCCTGGCCGGCCCTGGGCCGGGCAGGGGTAAGGGTGAAACGGTGGTGTAAGAGACCACCAGCGCCCGGAGTGATCCGGGCGGCTAGGTAAACCCCACCTGGAGCAAGGTCAGAAGGGACTCCGGCGGATGCCGGGGAACTGCGCGAGCGGTTGAGGGCGGCCCGCCCGATGCTCGTGGGTAGACCGCACGAGGCTGTCAGCAATGGCAGTCCCAGATGGATGGCCGCCGGCCCGCGTTAGCGCGGGTGCACAGAACCCGGCCTACAGGCCGGCTCGCCCGCCCCACATAGCTTTGGCCTGCCCTGATGTAGAGCAGGGAGTCGGGCCGGGCACATTCCGGGCACATTCGTTCCGGCCGGTGCAGTGCCGCCAGGTGTCAACCGGGCCTTGACAGTGCTCTTGGTCCCCGGGTGCAGCCCTGGTCGCCAGCCATGGGTGCTGGCAGCGGGGCTGTGCGTAGCTCACAGAGCTTTGCTCCCGGTCTGGAATGCCTTGTCCAGGGCGTCACGAGCCCGGGCCGCTGGCTTCGGGGACGAGATGCCCGTAGAGGTCTACCGTCGTGGTGATCGACTTGTGGCCAAGCCAGCGGGAGACCTCAGAGATCGGCACGCCTTCAGCGAGAGCGCTACACGGCCCTCCCGGAAGCACTCCGCCAAGAGACACCGGGAGGGCCTACGCATGCCCCCATCGGCAAGGTGCCGCCGCCAACCAACTCACCGGTCACAGGGAACAAGCAGCCAACATCATCGGCGCACACAATGCCGGAAAACCGCCGCCCCGTCGGCATCCACGGTGCCGCTCAACAAGCGGACCCCCGAGCAGAGTCACCAGGGATGGTATGAACGGCTAACCTCGATTCCCGGTCAGGGAATTGAGTTGAGGTTTCCTGAGGTCTTGTGATCATCGTGGTGGGAACCGGAACCGCAGGGTGCGCCGCCAGAT